>Ga0307508_10001050_pt1 | contig 31934 bp, 40 predicted proteins | sample 9_EM_MG_FD_203089 | JGI IMG/M metagenome (GOLD analysis project Ga0307508, IMG submission 203089) | Populus trichocarpa ectomycorrhiza microbial communities from riparian zone in the Pacific Northwest, United States - 9_EM | ecosystem: Host-associated > Plants > Roots > Unclassified | place...
CCGAGCCGGTGCTCGGGGACTCAGTCATGTCCGGACGCCTCCTCATCTCTGGACGCCTCCTCATCTCCGGACGCCTCCTCATCTCTGGACGCCTCCTCATCTCCGGATGCCTCCTTATTCTGACAAGCTCCACCGAGCGCATACGGCGGCCACAGCAATAGGCGCGCACAGAAGCTCCACCGAGCGCGTACGACGGCAACAACAGGCACGCACAGCAGCTCGACCGAGCGCGTACGACGGCCACAACAGGCGCGCACAGCAGCTCGACCGAGCGCGTACGACGGCCACATCAACATCAGGCGCACACAGCAGCTCCACTGAGATCGTAGGACGGCCACAACAGGCGCGCACAGCAGCTCCACCGAGCGCGTACGACGGCCACAACAGGCGCGCACAACAGCTCCACCGAGCGCGTACGACGGCCACAACAATATCCGGCGCACACAGCAGCTCGGCATCGCCAAGGGGTTTCAGAAGCGTAGAGAAAGCGAGGAAAAAGGCGTACCAGTAATCAGCTATAAGCCGTGAACCACGACCTCATCCGAGTAGCCCCCGTGGTTCACCCGGGCAGTCTGTGCAGAGGCTCTCCGAGGCCATCTTTTCTTCCTGAGTCTTTCTGCGTCTTGCTTCAACCGGCAGTCCGCTTCCTTGTGTCCTTCTCGTGTGCAGTAAAAGCATTGTGGTCCTGAATCGCCTGGTCTTTCGTAAGGCTTCCGACCTCTGTGACCACTGACTCCCCGTCGCTTGCCGTGGTGGCAGGTCGATGCTGCAAGCGCTTGCGTGGTGGTGCCGGCGATGTTCAGGTTCGAACCGACTTTGTCGTTACGGAGTGCCATTGAGGCTTCGGCGTCAATCAGTGTTGTGGTAACGGCATCCAGAGTAAGTTCAGCCGCGGGCTTGTTCTTAATGATGCCAGCGATGGTGGCGAATGACTCCGGGAGCGTAGAAAGGAGGTGACCGATTAGGACATTATCTGAGATACATTCTTGGGTGCCAGTGAGCGGTTGACGAATATCCTTTAGTGTGGAGATATACGCTGAGACTGAGGTGCCTGGCTTCATTGTAGTCTTGTGAAAATGGCAAACGGTCGTAAGTCGCCCGGACAGCGAGGCTGAGGTATCGAATGCCAGACCCAGAGCAGTCCAGACGTGGTTGGGTTCTTCGTTGGGGAGGTTATCGATGAGGGATCGCGAGGTTTCGTCCGATGACGCGTATATCAGCGAATAGGCCCGTCCAGAGCGGCGGCGAAAGCCACGGAGCTGAGCAGTCGCGCCCGCGTTCGGGGGTGCTTCCGTTCCGGTTACGATTCCGAATGCGTCTTCTGCGATCAGAAAGGCCTTGAGTGAGCGCTTCCACGAGTGGTAGTTGCGATCGTTGAACATCTCCGTTGAGCCGTGCTTGTAGGTGAACTTCATGGATTCCATGTTGCAAAAGGTTCGGTTCTTTGTGGGAGAACTAAAGCTTGGCAATAAGGCTCACAGGAGTTGAGGCTTAAAAAACGAGAGTGCAGGGATGAGGTGCTGAAGCGAGGCGGGTGCAAATATCGGCGGGTTCGATTATCGATAGGTTGCGGATTGGTAGAGCGTTCAATCCGGGCTCATAACCTGTTGGAATATAGTGATCGAGAGTGACGAAGATAGTGAACTGATTGATTGATACAACTTCGAAGGAGGAATACTCTCTATATATACAACGGGTCTGAGGGACTCGCCAGGGGTAAAGACGGAAGACTGTCCCCTGAGCCGGTGCTCAGGAGACTCGGGCAGCTGTCATCTCCGGATGTGCCGCCTCCGGTCCATCATCTCCGGACGCCGTCTCCAGTCCGTCATCTCCAGACGCCCATTATTCTGACAAGATTCAATTCCTGATATCTTCAAGGGTCGGAAGAAGACACGTTTCAGTCATATCTGGTTGCCTGAGAATGGTCAGGAGTATATATTGGCAGGTATCATACGGTGGAAGTGCCACAGATGTAAGTTCCCAGATTTACCGTTAATCATAGCTGTTTTACTGACCTTGGGGACCTACAATCAGGCACTAAGTTGACTACGTTTTCCGTCAGAACTACGAAAAATGCCATCGAACACCTCCGCTCAAAACACAACATTGGTCCTGAGGGGGTCATTTCCAACGGGCCCACCTCCTCACAGCAGACAATCCAACGAGCCTTCGGACGATCGATTCGGGGAATTGTTTTCATCCAGGATATATTCAAGAATTTGCTGCTTCAGTGGATCGTGGAGGGAAATGTGAGCTTTCGGATGTGCGAGTTTTCCACCTTTCGGACCCTTTGCGCATCTCACTGCATGTCAGCCTGATTACTCTGGTATCTACCGTGCTCTACCGAAGAGCGGGCATGCCATGAAACGTTATCTGTTGACATGGTATGAGGAGATGCGTCAGGAAGTTAAGGCAAAACTTTATACAACTCTCGTCAAGATTCACTTCTCGTTTGACATCTAGAGCGGGCCGAATCGTCACGCATACCAGGCCGTGGTTGCTCACTGGATGGATCGCGATGGCTATCTGCACGCCGCTCTCCTTTCTCTACTTCGCTTTCAGGGAGCTCATAACGGTTTCAATCAGGAGGAACACATCTGGCGTACTATCGAAGACTGTTACACCTTAAGTGTAACAAAGGGAAATAGGTCATGTGTTCTCAGGAAAAAGTCACGCCGGAACTCGGCAGACCCCGCAAAAAGCAGTTTGGCGGAAGTCGGTAGCCAAAGGTAACCTCGGCCGCGGAAAAACAGGCTCCGTGCCGACCCCGCCGGATAGACCAAGTAAACTACCGAACTCCGTAGCCACTGCATCCGGGGCTGACGACGACGGCGCATGCAAGTCACACACTATAGGCGGGGCCCATGATGTCAAGCGGGGCTGAGAGAGTCTAGATGGGAGTCTAGGTGGCGGGGTCAGAGATCTCTCGTACGAGAAGACTGATTCCGTCTGCCGGGCAAAAGTGAAGCAGCCGCTCGTCGCTTTCTCAACGGTGGAAGCCGAATACATTGGCTACCGAGCCCCAGCAAATATTCGTCGATAACCAAGGTGCAATCCTACTTGCAAAGAACCCGAAGTTTCATGAGCGCACCAAGCACATCAGTGTCCGCTTCCACTTCGTCCGTGATGCCTACGAACGGAACGCCATCAAAACCACATACCTTCCGACATCCGACATGCTCGCCGACATCATGACGAAGAACCTCCCTCGAGACGCCCACTGGAAACACGGTCGCAGGCTTGGGCTTGTAAGCCGGGACTCAGGGGAAGTGGTTGACAAACCACGCTTTAAGCGGTTGAAATAGTTTTTCCCTCTCATCTTCCTTTTCTTTCTTTGGAGGATGCACTCTTTCTCCTATGTCCGTGGTTTCTCCCTCGAAGGGTTTTTTACACGGTTACGAGTTTTAACGAGGCATCCGAGATTCGGTTTTTTCTCATTCTCAGTGTTCGACATAGACCAGACTGGAGCAATTTTAGGTACGGTCGGGTCGGGTCGGGATGTACTCAGACCGACCAAAGGTCTGATCAGGTCTGATCCCGACCTTCCCCACGTCGACTCTGGACGGTCGGCCAAGCCAACCCCAAAAAGTTGAAGTTTCAACTTTCATACACCATTGTCACGAACTGGGCGCGACAGTCTCATTGGCACTGGCGCTGCAGCGGCCATGTCCAAAGAGGGACTGTGGATACTCCTTATTAGTGCCGCCATCCTCTCCTGTCTTGTCCGGCGCTAAAACTCCGCTGACGAGTCACCAACGATACGTATACCCTACTGGACGTGCGGACGCACCCTGCATTTTGTCTTGTAATGAAATCATACATTTTGTAAAGCTACACAATGTCCTCCTCACACAGTGCATTAAGCATTTCCTCAACGGCTCTGATATCATCCCTTGTAGCCGCAATCAAGCCGTCCCGCTGCCAGCGCTTCAGACATTCGACTGCCTCCACAGCATCATCTCCCATCCTACATCGATGATCAGATAGAGTAATTTTGGCACCACTGAATACTCGCTCCGGCTCGGCACTCATTGCTGGAAGTGTCAGGTACGTCAAAGCCATATGGGCAAGATCTCATCACTCAGAATGTTGTGATCGTTCAAACCAATACCGAACAGCGTCTTGGACACGATGGAGTTGAGACTCCTGCTGAAAGCTTGTCATCATGTCAAAGTTGTCGTTCAGCTGGGTAGCGGCAAGACGCTTTCTCTCCCAGCGACTAAGACTCTCTTCTTCAGGAGCGTGTTCCTCTCCTCTCAGGTATGGGGCCGCAATTGGATTAGCAACACCGTATCCACGGTAACATGTCTTCCATACATCATCGACAGTTGTCACTGCCGAAGCGATCCATTCTGGTCTGTCTTTCCATTCTTCACGGAAGTATGAGAGCTTCATGTTTGGGTGCAAAGCTACCGCAATCGTATAGGCTGGACAGAGTTCGGTTTTGAGGTAGTATCTTTTATCTGTTAGCACTATACCATAATTATACAATTGTAGCGATGAAATGACATACTTATCCATGATTAACCACCCATTTTCGATCATCTGTACGAGAACTGGCTGGTCACGGAATTGGACCTTCATGTCTTCAAGATGAGCAAGGAGCTCGTCCATAGCCGGCAAGATGTCGGCGACACAACCGTTGCTCTATTTGTGCTGAAGACGTAGAGTCCACTGCTTGAACGGCGATAGAATTTCCTTGATGCACCTCAGATACTCCCAATCAGAAGGGTGTAACTCATCATGAATGAGTGCGTTCTCATTCTCTCACTCGTGTTCACCGTTCGAATTTTGACCGGTAACAATACGGACGTACTTCTCGATCGCATCTCGTAAACGAAAGCCACGCAAAATGCTTTCGTAGTCACTAGACCATTGTGTAATGTTACCAACAAATACAGTATGAACGGTTTCCTCAGGATACACACGTTGAACAACAGACTCAAATGCAGCGCGACGTTGTGGTGTCTTCAGGATGTATGTGACCACATTGTGGAGCTTTTTGAGTGGTCCCTTCCGCTGCCATTCCCTCAGAACACCCAACTCCCTTTGTGCTTCACCGTAGTTGAGATCGAATGCCTCGATCTCCTTTCCCCAAAGGATGGCCTTTACTGCAAGATTCAAGACATGACCAAAACACCGAAGTCGTACCTCGATAGGATTGAAAGATTAGTGACCCGCTATTCGTAGACGGCTGGCTATCTCAGCGAGGGCGGTAGCGTTATTGGTAGCGTTATCGACATTAAACATATCAACAAAGGGTGCAATTTCATAGTCTTTGTGACACCGGGGTTGTAGGATGCAACGGCGGTGCGGGTAGGGACGAGTGAAGTCAGGTCTCGCAGAGGTTTTCTGGATAATCAGAAGAGGGGTTCACATGGGAATAATCTTAGGTTCGTTGGTTGTGTTCGGTTTGGGGTGATGTTTCCGCTCATGATCCTCAGTCCGGACGCCAGAGGCGCTCGTTTATATCGTTGGTTTCTTAATTACGTGGTTCCTCAGGATACTTCTTTCCTTTGGAGTGTCCGCTCATCGCCTCTATAGTGGAACCTCATGGAATGTCTCCTGCTTCGTCTTTCGGCCGGAGCCAGATAAGACACTGAGAGCTGATTGGTCCTGATTGGTAATGACGTCAAGGTGGGGCGAGCGATCGGCGTCCGCGCAGTGTAGATCCTTCGGAATACGAGAGCACGTTCTCGATTCCTTTTTCGTTACTGGCCGCCTCACTTTTGCACGGCAGACGGAATCAGTCTTCTCGTACGAGAGATCTCTGACCCCGCCACCTAGACTCCCATCTAGACTCTCTCAGCCCCGCTTGACATCATGGGCCCCGCCTATGGGGTGCGACTTGCATGCGCCGTCGTCGTCAGCCCCGGATGCAGCAGCTACGGAGGTCGGTAGTTTACTTGGTCTACCCGGCGGGGTCGGCACGGAGCCTGTTTTTCCACGGCCGAGGTTACCTTTGGCTACCGACTTCCGCCGAACTGCTTTTTGCGGGATCTGCCGAGTTCCGGCGTGACTTTTTCCCGAGAACACATGACCTATTTCCCTTTGTTACACTTAAGGTGTAACACTACTCCCCCCTTCTCTAAGCTTCGGCCCGAAGCTTTTTCCCAGCGTTTGTTTTTTGTTTTTCTTCGATGTTCGTAGGCCGTGACTGCAGTCCTCAACCCCTGCAGCCCTCCCAGCCGCCGGATAAGAATTTCGGAATTCTTTAATCCGTCGGAACGGCTGGGCCCTCGGAGCATGCCGGTGCGTGCTCCTACCGTCGTGTTTCCGCCTCGTATGTCACTGCTACAGGGAAGGCGGCGGTTCAGCTACCCGGCGGCGCGAGGTTACTTCTGGCCACCTTCTCCTGCCGAATGATTCTTTGTATGGGGCGGTTGCACCCTCGTGGCATGGCACCCTGGGCTGCTCCTCGTGGTTCCGGAGACTTGAGCGTGGGGGTCGGTAGGCCCCTGGACCGTTACCGGTGTCTCGGCATGCAATGGAAACTCATCCGGTTATCACAATACAAGCTAGAGAGTGACCACGTCTTCGGGATGGTCTTCCCTACTTCCCATTTCGCTGCTCCTTTGCCGGGGCACAGCACAGTGAGGTCGCTTCGTGCCCGAGGTTGGCGCTGCCCGAGCGGTGGGTCTTTTCGTTTGCTCGTTGTATGGGTGAAGTCCTCGGCCCTCCGTTTCACTACCGTGGGGCTGAGTGCAGTTTCTTCCTAGATCTCGGTGACCCGGTAATCCCTTGGCGCGTCCGGGTTTTTCCTGTGGAATTCTCGGAGTATTTCCAGACCGCCTACAGAAAAGTTGTCGAATGGCTCTTCCGTCCAGTCCCGTTGGTTCGGATAGTCGAGCCATTTCACGAGGTACATGACGCGGCGCCCTCGTTTGGTGCTGCTTATGACCTCGTCGACGTTGTATTCCTCGCTTTGCTCGATGTCGTCTGCTTCCCGAAGCACCTTGGATGGGTCAGGGCGTGCTCGGTGTTCGCTGATTCGGTAGGGCTCTAGTAGCGATACCGGAAAGACATTGTGGATCTTCCATTTTCAAGGCAGGGTGAGGCGGACGGTGAGGGGCAAGACAACTTTCTCCACTTGAAAGGGTCCGTGATTCTTGTGGTCCAGCTTGATCGAAGGTTGGCGGGTTTTGATGTTGCGCACGTTGAGCATGACCAAGTCCCCTACTTGATACACCGGAGGCTTGGATCGTTCGGAGTCCGCGTAGCGACGCATTCGCTCCTCCACCGCTTCGAGTTTCTGGCTCGATTCCGCGTGGACTGCGTGCATCCAGTGCGCGTACAGTGCGCTCGCCGGGTTGAGGGGTCCTGTCGTGGCTGGGTAGGATGCCACCGGGTGGAATCCGTTGTTCGCGTAGAACGGGGACATGCCATTACCCGTCGTGACCGAGTTGTTGTACGCGAACTCGACCATTGGCAGGAGTCCTACCCAGTTGTCCTGCTCGTTTCCAACGAACGCCCGTAGATAGGCTTCTATCGTCTGGTTGAGACGCTCGGTCTGCCCGTCCGTCTGTGGGTGGAATGCTGTCGACATTCGCGGCCGGATGCCTGACAGCCGGAGGAATTCCTTCCAGGTTTTTGAGGTGAACCGGGAGTCCCGGTCCGAGACTATGTCCGTGGGTAGCCCGTGGTGCTTCCAGATCTCCCGGGCGAAGATTACCGCGAGATCTGCTGCGGTTTTTCCTTCCTTTGGTAGCGGAAGAAAGTGAGCCTGTCACGGCGTTGGAATCACATGCAACGCTGATGTTGCCGGACCACGGAAGTGGGGAAACAGGGTGCCGCCAGGGAAGGATTCCGAAACGGAATGTTCTAGAACGACGGGAAGTGCTGGAATGCGAGAATGTGCGGAACGTGAAACGTGTTGGTGTTTGCTCGTGTCGGTGTTTGCTCCTGTCGATGTTTGCTCGTGTCGGTGTTTGCTCGCGGGGGGAAGTTCCTGTATATAACGAGGGCCGCCGCCCGCCGTAGATCTGTAGACAACAACTTGTTTACGCCGTCACCGTGTCCTTGTCTCCTTGTCCTTGTCCTCGTCTCCGTCCTTGCCTCCGTTCTTGTCTCCATCCTTGTCTCCATTCTTGTCTCCGTCCTTGACCCTGTCCTCGTCTCTGTCCTTGACTCCGTCCTCGTCTCTGTCCTGTCCTCGTCCTCCTCCGCCGCTCACCTGCCGCCGTGCTCCTCCGCTCACCTGCCGCCCGCCCGCCGCCGCGCTCTACCACTCGCCCGCCGCCGCGCTCTACCGCTCGCCCGCCGCCGTGCTCTACCGCTCGCCCGCCACCGCGCCGTACCACCCGCCCGCCGCTACATGGAGCCCTGCCGGACCCTGCCATTACACTTTGTTGCGGCGCCTATCTCTCCACCTAGCGGCACCATGTCGACCACTAACCCCAAGCCCGAAACCGAACCCCAACTCCCTCCCATCTTCCGAGAAATCCCGCCCGCTCTCCTCGAACAGATGTGCCAAATCTCTCTGAACGAATCCTTTGCCCCGGGCGCCACACTCGAGGCTGCCTACGCCCAGGTGCACACTCTGGTGGCGGCTATCCTGAACTCACAGGAGGCCGCGCCAGCCTGGCGGATCGACGACCTGGAGGAGCAGCTCGCCACTGCTCGACGGGCAATCGACCGACTCGCAATCCCGGGCCGAGAGGGTCCCAGACCCCGCAACCTTCGACGGCACCCGCGAGAACCTTGAGGGGTTCATTGCACAGCTACACATCAAGCCGTTCAGTGACCCCTCCCGTTTCCCTATGCCCGCCCTGTGGATGGGTTATGCCTTCAATCGCTTGAAAGGCAGGGCGCAGGCACAAATACTCCCATTCGTCCAAAACGGAGCATTTCAACTGAACGACTCCGACGACATTATCCGCATCCTCGTAGCCGCATTTGGCGACCCCGATCCAGCTGCGACCGCCCGCACCAAGCTTCATGGTCTGAAGCAGGGCAAGAAGGAGTTCACTGCCTACTTTGCTGAGTTCCAGATGCTGGTCTCCAAACTCAGCTGGGACGAGCATGCTAAGTTGGATGCCCTGAAGGAAGGAGTGTCGATGGAACTCCGCCGCCAGCTGTTCAGACGAACCCAGGGCCTCTCCTCCGACCAGTTCGTTGGCCTTTGCCAGCAACTGGACTCGGAGATACGTGCCCTCCAACTCCACGAAGGAAGACACAACACCTCCTCCCACCAAAACTGCGGCAACCAGAACCAATCCCGCAACTCGACCACGTCAGCAACACCCACCACCAGTCAGAGCGCAACTGCCCCGGGCCCGATGGACCTCAGCGCCAGCAGGAAGAAACTCTTGGAGCAGGAACGTGCAGCCCGGCTCAGGGAGGGCCGCTGCCTATACTGCGGAGGATTGGGGCACATGGCCGCCCAATGCCCCAACAAGAGTTGCAACCCATTCCGCGCCGTCGCTGCTCAAGTCTCCGACTCCGAATCCACTGCATCCTCCGGGGTGTCTTCCGACCACCACCACACCGAGCACCACCAGCACGCACATGGCTGCTGTGGTGGCTCCCCACCGCCGGGAAAAGCCTAGGCCAGCAGCTGCATGATGGCACTGCTGTTGGCCGTACTCCGGGCAAGTATTCTTCTCTCTCTCCTCCTGTCTTTCGCTTGTCGAGTTTGTCCAATGTAGCTATGGAAGGAAAACATCTTGTTATGTTGTGCAATGTTTCCTTTGGTGACAAAACCATAGCTAGCCACGCCCTGATCGACTGCAGAGTCACGGGAGTGGCCTTTGTTGACGAAGGCTTTGCCCGCCATCACTAACTACCCCTCACACCACTTAAGTACCCCAGAGCCCTGGAGGTTATCGACGGCCGCCCAATCTCCTCCCGAGACATTACCCACACCGCCAATGCCACCGTATCGATCCATGAACACCGAGAACAGATACCCATGTTTGTAACCAAGCTCGGTCATTACCCGATTGTGCTCGGTATCCCCTGGATGGAGCTCCACAACGTGGCCATAAAGTTCAGCTGCCGCAGCCTGACTTTTGATTCGCAGTATTGCATCGCGAATTGCAATCCCGTCCCCTCCGTAGCCCACGCCATCAGCTCCGAACCCCCGGAACCAGCACTCTGTTCCCTCGTGTCAAAAGTAGCTCCAGGAGAGCCAGAGGTAAGCGCGGGGGATGGCGATTTCGGGGCCCAACTATTTACGTCACCCCAGGTGAATAATACCGCCCAGGCTGACAGAACCAAACCTAGACTTGTCACCCGTAATGGACACGGACTCGAGGCTGCCGGACTCGGACTCGACACCCGTAACGGACTCGGACTCGAGCCACCCGGACCCGGCACCAAACCGATCCAGATCGCTGCGCTAGGAGGACGCTCATTCCGCCGGATAGCCCACATGGAACAACTCACAGTTTTCTCGCTCTCGCTCTACGAGATCAACCGGGCCCTCGAACCAAAGAAAGAAGTGAAACACCTCGACCTGGTGGACTATGTGCCCAAGGAATACCACGAGTTCCTGCCTCTCTTCTCTGAAGCTGTTGCTAAGGCCCTGCCCCCACATCGGCCTTACGACCACAAGATCCCGCTCCGAGAAGGATTCACGCCCCCCTTCGGGCCATTATACTCGCTGTCCAAAACCGAGCTACAGGCGCTAAAGGAATGGCTGGAGGAGAACCTAAGCAAGGGGTTCATCCGTGCCTCGTCGTCCCCAGCCGCCTCATCTATCCTATTTGCCAAAAAAGGAGACGGATCGCTGCGTCTTTGTGTCGACTACCACGGCCTGAACGAAGGAACCATCAAGAACCGGTACCCCCTCCTGCTACTGCAAGAAACGCTGATACGACTCTCAAAGGCCAAATACTTCACCACCCTGGACATCCGTGGTGCCTACAACCTGGTATGGATGGCCGAGGGAGAGGAATGGAAAACAGCCTTCCGGACACGGTATGGCCTTTTTGAATCTCTGGTAATGCCATTCGGCCTTATCAATGCGCCAGCCGACTTCCAGGCCCAGATCAATGATGTACACCGCCAATTCCTCGACGACTTCTGCACTGCCTTGCTTGATGACATCCTCATCTATAGCAACACCCTGGAGGAACACAAGAAGCAGGTCTACAAGGTGCTGAAGGCGCTCTCGGACGCTGGTCTTCACCTTAAGCCGGAGAAGTGCCACTTCCACAAGCAGGAGGTGAAGTACCTCGGATTCATTATCAGAACCAACGGCGTCAGGATGGACACGGAGAAGGTGTCCTGCGTCCTGGACTGGCAGACCCCCGAGAATGTGATTGATATACAATGCTTCCTAGGGTTCACCAACTTCTACCGGAGATTCATAAGGGATTATTGCAAGGTAGTTTCCCCCCTAACCAGCCTGAAAAGAAGGTGGGAAATATGTTCCCTTCATCTGGGGGCCGGCCCAGCAAAAAGCCTTTGAAGACCTCAAGAAAGCATTCACGAGGGCACCGATCCTACGCCACTTTGACTACGACCGAGAAATCGTGGTGGAAACCAACGCCTCGGACTACATTTCGGCCGGTATCCTATCCCAATACGACGATGAAGGAACCCTACACCCGGTTGCCTTCTACTCCAAAAAACACAGCCCTGCCGAATGCAACTACGAAATGTACGACAAGGAGCTACTGGCAATAGTTCGCGCATTCGAAGAATGGCGCCCACACCTGGAAGGATCGAGCCACCCTGTCCACGTCCTGAGCGACCACAAGAACTTGGAATACTTCATGTCAATGAAGCTCCTCAACCACCAACAAGCACGCTGGTCTGAATTACTCTCCCGTTTCGACTTCCGAATTGTGTACCGACATGGGTAGGCTGGTGGGAAGCCGGATGCACTGACTCGGAGGTCGGGAGACCTCCCTAAGGAAGGGGGTGAAAGACTGCTTGCCAACCAACAGGCCGTCCTCAAACCCGATAACATGACAGGATTAGCACTTCACGCGCTCGACAACGGACTCGTCTTGACGACCGACTCGGAGTCGGACTCGGACTTGACGACCAACTCGGAGTCGGACTCGGACTTGACGACCAACTCGGAGTCGGACTCGGACTTGACGACCGACTCGGACTCGACGACCGAGTCGTACTCGACGATCGACTCGGACTCGACGACCGACTCGGACTCGACGACCGACTCGTACTCGAAGACCGACTCGGACTCGACGACCGACTCGTACTCGAAGCCCGACTCTGACTCGACGACCGACTCAGACTCGATGACCGACTCGGAGTCGACGACCGACTCGCACTCGATGACCGACTCGGAGTCGACGACCGACTCGGACTCGATGACCGACTCGGAGTCGACGACCGACTCGGACTCGATGAGCGACTCGGACTCGGACTCGGATAACATCCTGCAATCACAGATGTACTCAAGGAAGCCTACGAAGTATACCCGCTACCAAACCAAGTCCTGAAACTCCTTCGCGAGGGGTCGAGGCACTCGAGGGAAATATCCCTGGCCGATTGCCAGGAGAAAGATGGTAGGCTGATCTAACGTGACTGCATCTATGTACCAGATCACCCCCCTCTCCGACTACGACTCCTACAAGACCACCACGAACCGCCAGCCATCGGGCACCCAGGGCGCGCAAAAACCCTCGAACTCCACACACGCAAGTATCACTGGCCACAGCTGCGGAAGGACGTCGACCGCGTTGTGAGGAACTGTCACACTTGCCGCCGGACGAAAGCCACCTGTCATGCCCCTTATGGTACACTACGCCCCCTGCCGGTACCAGCATGGCCCTGGTAACATATTTCGGTCGACTTTGTTACAGGCCTGCCCCCATCGAAAGGATATGATGCCATTTGTGTGTTTGTGGGCCGCCTGACGAAACAGAGGCACCTCCTCCCCTTCACAACAACTATCACAGCTGAAGGGTTGGCCGGACTCTTCTGTGACAGGATCTTCCGCTACCACGGGCTGCCGGAAACGATCGTATCGGATAGGGGACCGCAGTTCGCCTCCCGGTTCTGGAAACACCTTTGCTCCTGCCTAAAGATTGACCCACGCCTATCCACCGCATTCCACCCACAAACAGACGGCCAAACCGAGCGAATGAATGCAGTAATGGAAAAACACCTACGGGCCTACGTCAACTACCTACAGGATGACTGGACCAGCTACCTGTTCCTCGCCGAGTTCGCCGGAAACAACCAGGTATTGGACTCAACCACGCTGTCCCCCTTCTTTGCCAATGCCAGCTATCACCCCCGTTGTGACTTCGAGCTGGATATCCGTGTCGACGACCCAGAGGAATACCGTGCACAGACTGCAGCCGAGCGCCTGCACCAGATCCACGAGGTGGCCAGGAGCGAGATGCGGTATGCACAGGCCCGACAACAAGACAACGCGGACTCCCAGCGTACCCCGGCACCGGCCTTCCAGCCCGACGACCTTGTCTGGGTGGACGGAAGGCACTGACGCACCGAATGGCTGAGTCAGAAGCTCGAAAACAAGCACCATGGACCTTACCGAGTCATCCCAGCGATAGGAACCCATGCCTATGAACTGGACATCCCGAATGCCATCCAGAAGCACCGCACCGTCCCAGTCTCCTTGCTACATGCTGTCGCCGATGACCCGATCCCGGGGCAAATTATTCCACTGCCACTCCCGGTGATTGTCGAAGGCGAAGAGGAATGGGAAGTGGAAGAAGTCTTGGACAGTCGGAGGATTCGGGGCCGGCTGCATTACCTCGTGGAATGGAGAGGGTTCGCGGCACCAACATGGGAGCCAGAGGACAACCTAGCGGACGTACAAGCCGTCGGCGACTACCACGAGCGCTACCCGCAACGCCCTGCACCAGCTCAGCTCGCTCTCGTGGGAACTCGAGCCTAAAGGAGGGCTACTGTCATGGCGTTGGAAGCACATGCAACACTGACATTGCCGGACCACGGAAGTGGGGAAACGGGGTGCCGCCACGGAAGGATTCGGAAACGGAATGTTCTAGAACGACGGGAAGTTCTGGAATGCGAGAATGTGCGGAACGTGAAAGTGTCGGTGTTTGCTCGTGTCGGTGTTTGCTCCTGTCGGTGTTTGCTCGTGTCGGTGTTTGCTCTTGTCGGTGTTTGCTCGTGTCGGTGTTTGCTCGTGTCGATGTTTGCTCGTGTCGGTCCTTGCTCGCGTGGGGAAGTTCCTGTATATAACGAGGGCCGCCACCCGCCGTAGATCTGTATGCAACAACTTGTTTACACTGTCACCGTGTCCTTGTCTCCTTGTCCTTGTCCTTGTCTCCGTCCTTGCCTCCGTCCTAGTCTCCATCCTTGTCTCTGTCCTTGTCTCCATCCTTGACCCTGTCCTCATCTCTGTCCTTGACTCTGTCCTCGTCTCTGTCCTGTCCTCGTCCTCCTCCGCCGCTTGCCTGCGGCCATGCTCCTCCGCTCGCCTGCTGCCCGCCTGCCGCCGCGCTCTACCGCTCGCCCGCCGCCGCACTCTACGGCTCGCCCGCTGCCGTGCCGTACCACCCACCCCGCTGCTACCTGTAGCCCTGTCGGACCCTGCCGTTACAGAGCCATCTTTGTGAATCCGTCAATCACTACCCAGAGCTGATCGCACCCTTCCGACTAGGGCAATTCTGTGATGAAATCTATCACTATCGACTGCCATGGGGCGAACGGAAGTTCTAATGGTGAGGACAGCCCATATGGGTGGTGCCGGGTTGCTTTGTTCTTCTGGCACTCTGGGCAGCTTCGGACATAATCGATGATTCTTTAGTCCATCCCGGGCCACCAGAAGTTCCTCTAGATCAGCTCGATGGTTTTGTCCTGGCCGATATGCCCCGCTATCTTAGAGTTGTGTTCCCATTCTAGGATGGTTCTGATAAGCTTTCCGCCCTCCAGGATCCAGAGCATGCCCTTCTTATAGAGCAGCCCATCCTTGATCTCGAGGGTCTCCCCCGGTTTCCTTGCCTTTCGGCCCCTCTGGGAGATCTCACGAGGCTCCCCAGTTTCCTCCTTAGCCTGTCGGCTATCCGACACAGGTTTCTCCTGCGCCACTTCCTTTTTTATCAACCTCCATGCCCGTTGTGATTCCTTGTCCGTTTTTCCTTTTTCCTTTACATCTGCTGTGAATCCTTCCGACCATTTCCGAGGGGGGATGGATGCCAGCCAAACCGAAGGGCAAATGAAGGTTTTACCCTTCCTTTCGTCCAGCACTTGTTGCTCGGTGAAATGTTGCCTTTTCAGAACCATCGTAATTGGCTGGTTTTCACTCCCCCCTTTCTCGGGGCGGTACTCCGAACCCCTCGAGAGTGCGTCCGGCTTGCCATTCATAGAACCTGGCCGGTAATAGATCCTGAAGTCGATACCTGCCAGCTCCTGCGCCCACCGCGCTTGCTGACGGTTGAGTACTTTCGTTGTCGTGAAGTACTCCAGGTTTTGGTGATCCGAATATACCTGCACCTGATGCGTCGCTCCTTCACAATAGCGGTGCCAGTGTTTGAATGCGTCAACGATCGCAAGTAGCTCCTTGTCGTAGATCTCGTATTTGATTTCCACAGGTTGGAACTTTCGGGAGTGGAAGGCCACCAGATGTAGCCTCCCTTCAGGATCACGCTGCGATAGGATTGCTCCGATAGTGATGTCCGAGGCATCGGTTTCGATAATCACCAGTTTTTCACCGTCGAAATGGGCCACGACTGGTGCGGTGGTGAAGCGGCGCTTGAGTTCTCGGAACGCAGCTTCTGCCTCTTTGTTCCAGGCCCAGTTCTTTCCTTCTCCTTTGGTGAGCTCCGTTAGAGGGCGAGCTATCCTGGAATAGTCCTGGATAAACCTCCGGTAGAAGTTGGCGAAGCCTAGGAAGGATTGGGTGTCTGCCAGCGATCCTGGCATTCTCCAGCTTAGGATAGCCTCGACCTTTTCTTGGGACATCTTGATTCCTTCTTGGCCGATGACGTACCCCAGGAATTGCACCTCCTGGACCCTCCAGGCACATTTGTCGGGGGAGATAGCAAATCCGTGTTCCATCAGTCTTTCTAGGACGTTTTTGACTTTTTCGTCGTGCTCCTCCCGAGTCTTGGCATATATGAGGATGTCATCCATATATGCTAGGAGTCCCGTGTCGAGCATATCTGAAAAGACGTGGTTCATCATATCCTGGAACGTCGATGGGGCATTGGTGAGGACAAAGGGCATGACTTGGAACTCGTAGAGCCCGTACCGAGTTTGGAACGCTGTTTTCAATTCATCGCCCTCGCGGATTCGGATGAGGTGAAACCCGTTCTTGAGTTCCATTATGGTGAACCACTGTGCGCCTTGAACTCGATTCTGTAGTTCCTGCATCAGGTGGAGGGGTTAACGGTTAGGTATCGTTACCTTGTTCAAGGCTCGGTAGTCCATGCAGAGTCGGAGTCCCCGACCGTGGGGTTTTGGCACGAACGGGATTGGGGATCCTGCTGAAGAAGTGGAGCGTCAGATCTTCCCTGTTCGGAGCATTTCTTTCAGCCACTCGCACAGCGTTTCTAGTTGCTTCTCAGAGAGGGGGTAGATCGGTCCCCATGGAGCAGTTTCGCCTGTTTTGAGGTCGATTTTGCAGTCGTAGCTCTTGTGCTCTGACAGGGCTTCGGCTGCTTCCGTCCCCATGATGCCCAGGTATTCTCGGAATTCCTCGGGTACTACTTCTAACGGGTCAGCCTCCCCTTGACTGACGGCCGACACATAACCGATGAATTTTGCTTCGGGATGTTGTGCGACTCCGTCATCCAGTGTCAGTGAAAACTCGTTTGCTTCCCACTTCGTGCAGTCGCGTATGCCCTGGGGGCTGCTGAACCTCATGTCGACGGATTCCCACGCTCCTTGCGGGGGGTGTTGAGAGATCCACCAAAAGGGCAGAAAAATGTCCACTCCAGGTTCCAGTGGTGCTACCTCGAAGATTTCCTGAGTGTAGTGCCGACGGTGTCTCAGGACCAATTCCCCGGTTACGTTTTCTCCGCTTCCTGGGACATCTTCCCCAGGGCAGTTCCGAATCGGGGTTGGTTTGTTCTTGCGCTCCTGTCGTATGCCCGTTCGGCCTACTGTTTCTTTGCTGATAAGCGGAAACGAGCACCCTGTGTCTAAGAGCACCCGGAGCGCTTCTTCCCTTCCTCCGCATTGTAGGGTCATAGCGACCAAGGGGCATGTTCCACAACGGGGTTCCTTTCTCCTGGGGTTGCCTCGCTCTTCGGAAGCCGGCCTTTTCTTTCCTGCACCACATACGGATCGGCAGGCTTCGGGTCGCGGCGGTCCCCGGCCTTTCAATTATCCTAGTCTTCATCGTCGTTGTCCCAGATGGTGATCTGGTCCTTGGCCCAGGCTGTGGCAGCATCCCTCATGTCGTTGTCCTCGGTTTTGATGGTTGTGACCTTGGACTGTTTTGGAGCCGGGGTTTCAGCATTATCGTTGCCGTCCCGTTTGCGCTTTGCACTGGAGGCCCCTCGCCAGGGGGCTGTGGGCAGCGCTCTGCCCACCGTGGTGGTTCCCGCATAACATTCGAACGTTTTGTGACCGGCCCGGCAACACCGCCAGCAGTTGTCCTTGCTGGATCTGTACTCCTTTCTTTCCTTGGTCGGTACTCCCGCTAGTGCCTCTTCCTTGGTCTTCCAATGACCAGGCTGCCCGAATCCCGACTGTTCGGTCTTGCCCCCCGAGTCGGCCTTTTCTGACCGCCTGGGGCCTTCCTTCTCTGCTTGGACTTTACGGCCCTTCCCCGAGTCCTTACCCGGGGCTTCCTTTTGTCCTGTTTCCTTTTTCCTTCCCCGGAGTTCTTCTAACGCCTTCCGCTGCTCCACATGCACTACCGCCTCCTAGGTCACCATGAGGAAGTGCTCGTCATCCACGAAGTCCCCCATATGGTGGGCGAACCGCATGTCGATGATCGTTCGGGGCATAGCCAGATTGATTTTCTCTTGTAGGCTTTCCCCGGTGCAGCGTGCGTAAATATTGAGTGCCCGGAACTCTGTGAGGTAGGCCTTGATATCTCCCTTGTACTCTAGTTCCCCGAGTCTCCGCTGGGCATTCACTCCCTCCTGTCGGTCGCGATATTCCGCTTGCAAGTGTGTAGCGTACAGATCCCAGATGTCCCTGTCGCCCGTGGTGCGTCGCCGATGTTGATGCCAGTCAAGCGACGTGCCGGAGAGGAGGGTTCCGATCCACGCTATTCGCTGGGTGTCGGTCGAGTCTGGGTAAAAACTGATGGACTCCATGACCGATTCCCACCGCAAGGTGAAAGGCGTGGTGGGTTTTCCATCAAATGGTTTGGGATCCTTGAGCTTCAGTTTGGCCACGTTGGCATTGGGAGCTGGTTGTAGGACGCCTTGTGTAGCTTGTACCGTGTGGGTGACGATGTTCTGCAGTTCTTCCAGCATGAACTGGTATAGCCACGCGGGCCCCAATCCCGGTGTCTGCCGCTCTTGCGGTAAGGGTAAATAGCCTTGGCCGGAAGAGGGTGGCAGTGGCGGGACCATCGGGGAAGGGGGCGGCGATGGCGAGGGCGACCAAGAGATCGGCTGGGGCCGCCCTCTCGGTGGTCATGGAGGAGGGGGTCCCTGCCCTCCTGCGGCCGCCAGTAGTGGTGAGAGCGGGGTGGCTCCGGAGATGCTGCTGATGGAGCCTGTCGCTCGCGGGGCTGTTGGTGGAACCGCGGACTGGAGATAGGTGGGTTTGGCCTTTTGGACATTAGCGGCCAAGCTCACGAGAGCACTTACCTGGGCCTGTAGCGTTTGCTGCTGAGCCGCTAGCTTAGCCGTGGCGTCTTGCTGGTCCTACACCCATTTTTCGCAGATAGCGTTCCACGAGGCTTGGTCCTCCAGCCTCTGCTGGCTGGCGACCTGGAGGAACTGTATCTCGTCCTTCAGGCGGAGGACCTGAGTGTCACGGTTAAGGTCTTTGTGGGTTTTCCCTGGTCCCTCTGGATGATGGCAGCCCACACGTCGCTAGTGAATTTTTGAGCGGCTCCGGCGGCCCGCATGAGCTCCGTCTGTATCCATTCCGAGGCGACCACTGTATCGTTCTGAGCGGCATTGTATATGTGCTCCATGGCTCCGGCCAAGAGGGCGTAGTTTTGCTCGATCTGCTTAATCCGTCGGTCACCTCGGTCGAACGCCGTTCTGCATGCCGTGTGCAGTTGCTCGAGGTCCCACTGGGCCTGTCGTTGCTGTGTAACCAGCATCCGGACCCACGCGGCTGGGTGGCGGATTTCTACCGAAGGTTGGGAAGGTCCACGGTCGGCGTAGATTTCCAAAGCCGTGCTGGGGTATTCGAGCCAGAGCATGTCGATATTGGATGATGCCGTTCCGGAAGCGGGAGTAAGGTTTTGTACCGACATTCTGTTGTACGAGAGGTGACTTCTGAACCAAGATTATAGTGTGACACCGGGGTTGTAGGATGCAACGGCAGTGCGGGTAGGGACGAGTGAAGTCAGGTCGCGCAGAGGTTTTCTGGATAATCAGAGGAGGGGTTCACATGGGAATAATCTTAGGTTCGTTGGTTGTGTTCGGTTTGGGGTGATGTTTCCGCTCATGATCCTCAGTACGGACGCTGGAGGTGCTCGTTTATATTGTTGGTTTCTTAATTACATGGTTCCTCAGGATTCTTCTTTGCTTAGGAGTGTCCGCTCATCGCCTCTATAATGGAACCTCATGGAATGTCTCCTGCTTCGTCTTTCGGCCGGAGCCAGATAAGACTGTGAGAGCTGATTGGTCCTGATTGGTAATGACGTCAAGGTGGGGCGAGCGATCGGCCCCCGCGCAGTGTAGATCCTTCGGAATACGAGAGCACGTTCTCGATTCCTTTTTCGTTACTGGCCGCCTACGAGCACGCCAGGTGATAGCACCTCCGGCGGGCGTGAGTACGTGGCCGGATGTTGATTTTCGGTCATCGGGATCTCCGGCGAAGTCTGAGTCGGTGTAGCCGGCGGGCATGGTGGCTTCGGAGTCCGATGCATTGTACTGGATAGCCAGGTTGGCCGTGTGTCGCAGATATCGTAACATATAGGTGGCTGCTGACAAGTGCTCGGTAGTCGGGGTCAGTGTTCTCCATAGTCCGTTCCCGACGGCCGTCCATGCCGTCCGGACGGGATTTTTGCAGTCCCGTCCGAGCTCCGGACGGACCGTACTGAGATAGTCCGTCCCGTCCGTGATGAGCGAGGACGGTGGCCGGTCCCGTCTTCAGTGTTGGACGGACGGCACTAGTAGCTTTATGTAATGTCACGTGCGCGTACTAGATAAGTGGGGGGAGGGGCAGCTGCCGGTCGAAGTGGGTTGGCGTATGTAATAGATATGTCATGTGCACGTAATCGATAAGTGCATGAAAAATTTTCGCAAATCTGCCTCTACCGAGGATTCACACATCTACCGCCACCAGTCCACCAAAATCATGCCGCGAGCTCGGACGAAGAAGAGCCACAAAGTGACGGCACAACTATTTCCAGTAGCCAAGAGGTCACCCAAACGATACGCCCATCCGCCCGAGATTCCCATACTGGTTCATACGAGTCTTTGGCGGAAACCTACACCAATATTAGAACCCCCATCGACGATTCCGATTCGGTGGCAGAGATTCTTGATCTGGACTCAATCCCCGATGTCTTCAAGGCTAAGAAGAAAGTCCGCTCAAGTTACATCTGGCTTCCTGAGAACGGGATTGAATGTGTCGTTAACGGAGTTGATCGGTGGAAATGCCAGCGTTGTGGGTAGTATGATGTATTCCGATTTCTGACATCGCGCTGACCTGCTATCTTTAGGCCCAAATCCCTCGAGAGCCGTAACATTTGCGGTTACCACGACTAAGAACGCAATTGAGCATCTACGAGTCAAGCACCGGGATTGGCCCCGATGGCCCCATCTCAACTGGGTCTACGTCCTCGCAACAGACGATCGTAAGAAATACGCCACCGAGAATCATCTTCAATGAGGATGTGTTCAAACACTTTCTGTTGCAGTGGATCGTCGCCAATGACATCAGCTTCCGCATGTGCGAAGTTGCATTCTTTCGAAGGCTCTGCGCCTACCTCGCCGTACACACCCCGGAGATGGCTGCTTCTTATTATTGCATGCTTCACAGAAATTATGCTAAGGTAGATCTTTGCCCTGCGTATGTCATCGCCGTTGCACTTCATCCCAACATGAAGCATACATACTTTCGCGAGCAATGGAAGGACAAGCCTGACTGGATCGCTTTCGCAGAAAGCTCTGTTGAGAAGACCTGGAAGGAGTCCTACCGTGGATACCGTGCAGCCCACCGAAGCCCTACACCGCCACCTGCTCATGAAGATTCTGCACACTTGAGTCAGTGGGACCGAAAGCGGCAAGCTCTCAGCTGGGCAGATGTCAACATTGATATGATGGAGCGCTATCAGCAAGATCCACCCCTGGCGGGCGAACAAATCCTCGATGTTGTCTGTTACTGGCGCACAAAGGCATTGGAACCGCAGTGGAAGGATCTTGCAAGAATGGCGCTTGACTATCTGACGATTCCGGCCATGAGTGCGGAGCCTGAAAGGGTCTTCACCGCTGCAAAGATCACCTTAACTGACCGGAGATGTCGTATGGGTGACGATGCCATCGAGGCCCTTGAGTGTCTCAAGAGTTGGCAGAGGGATGGCTTGATTGCCGCTACGAAGCAGGATGTCAAAGTTATTGAGGACATGTTGAACGCATTATGCGAGGAGGATTTGGCTTAGTGTAACGAGATTGAATTTATTGCCTTGCTTTTTCTACAATTTACCTTGCTTTTTTCTACAATTTGGCAGTCGACCGCCGTCAACCGCCGTCCGTCCCGTCCTAGGGATGCTCCGGACGGGCTCCGTCCAGTCCAGAGATTGGACGGACGGCGTGTATTTTACGTAGTTCCGTCCGAGGCCCAGGACGGACGGACTGGGCTATGGAGAACACTGGCTCCAACCACCTCCCACCCCTGGTCCCCCTGCGGCAGGCTCAACAGCCGTAGCCCAAAGCGCCGCTGCCTGTTTTCCAGCTGTGTCGACGCAGCCCGAAGTCCCGACTCCATCGAGAGGGCTCCAAGACTGGTTGTCCGGAAGCAGCCAGTTGTCGTCCGGGCCTCCTGGTTGACCAGGAATCAACCTCGGAGGCCTGGCACCGTACTCTCCACCTCGTGGAAGAGCCCTGGCGTGTACGTGACAAGATAGTTGGCGTTGACGGTAATCCTTGCGCGATATCGGTGTTCACCGGCTCGCCTTACCCATCTTGCCCTTGTGGACGACCTTCACCTGGCAATATGACATGATGCTACCGCTCCACCTGGAGACATCCGGCTCGATCTCAAGAGTCGCAGTGTGTCACCCAGTTGCGACCTGCTCACGTTGATGAACGTCGACTGGACGCCCATCGACAGCTACCCGCGACCTTCTATTCCACCCACGCCTGCTGGGTGCGGTTCATGAGGATTGCTACAGCATCGACAGAGGACCTTCGCTTGCGGCACCCGAATTTCCCATCATGTGGTCCTTTACCTTTCCTTCACTCCTGGTGTTCTGCAATCAGGTGGGCCGCCGTTCGATTGACAATCCTGCTGATGACTTCCAAGAGCGATTACGAGGATCCGATCTAGCTGGCTAAAAGACCAGCACCCGACCCAGTCTTCCTGCCTGACCCCGATATCCTACACTCGATGGAAGCTGGCTCCTATGCATTTCCCGCACAGCTGCAACCCGGCCTCAATGGCGCTCAATCAGTTATCTTTAGCTCACCGGTAACTGGTTGCAGCAAGGACTGTGTGGCTAGGCAGTTCTGGTTTCCCTTCCCTGTACGAATGTAGGAAGTCTGGTGCTGGTTGTGGAAGAGGGAGAGGCCAGAATTCACTCATCCGAATGGGAGCGGTGGAATCGGTGGGAGCCGGAGGTAGAGAAGCGGGAGGGACTACAATTGTTCGTTCGCATCCCGTCCTTTGTGCTATCGGCTGGCGAGGAGTAAGGGCGAGTAACGACTTCCCTTTCGCTCTTGCTTTTGATCTTTCCTTTGTTATTTTCGTTGGTGGGCATTTACTTTTCTTGGGCGGAGGACACTGGAAAGCATGCAATCGCGTGGTCGCTGCGCCACTCGCACCGCCTCACAGCTACTCCGCTACTCGGCTAATCACCTACCAGGTTGGTGAGTCCATGACTCTATGACTCCATACGGGCTCTGGAGGGTAACGATTCTCATTCCGACACCCAGAAGCCTGTGGCCGACGTTTCCTACAGCCCGACCAGCACAGCCCCGTCTCATGTGACCGGTAGGACGGGCGCGACGGACGATTGGCGGCGCTGTGCTTAACCACCCGGCATCCCCCACGGCGACGATGAGGGCTCATGGTAGCGAATGTCTTCGTACGGATGTTGGTGGTGTGCAAGGGGCGGCGGGGTTTTTTGTTTAATCGTGCACGCGTTCAGGCTATCTTGACTATGGCGGTGTATATTTTATCCATTTGTCCCGTCCGCAGTGCGCGCGGTGGCGGCAGGTTGCAAGCTCCCCTTTGCCCTCCGCCCAGGCCTTTCCCGCGAGGATAGAAAACCAAAGAAATGACGAGGAAATGACGAAAGAAAAGTGGCCCATCCCATACTTCTTGTCTGCAGATGCCATGAAAGAGGGCGTGGGCAGGAACAGCGGCAGCTCCTCTCCGGCTCCCAATTCCCATACGGCCCCCAGCTCCTCCGCCTCTATCTCCCGCTCATGGCGCTCCCGCATCTGCCACTCCAACACCACACTCTAGACGTCGCCCTCTTCCAGCGGCGACAACATGCTAACGGGTTGGGCGGTCAAACCGCAACGAAGATTGAAAATAAATTCGGGTAACATTCACAGAGGAGTGGAAGTCCAGTATTCCCTGCCCGCATCTCCCGGCGGTCAGCAAATCCCGGAAGGCCCAACGGCTCTCCTACCTGCCGGTCTTTTTCTACACCTCCGCCAACAGAACCTTCTGTAGCATCTCCATTCCGGACACAGCTGGAATACGTGGTCTCTCGTTTGCGAGGGGTACTGTCACCACCGGCGTTGGGCGGTGGCGCGAACCTTAGACCAATGCAGGTATTGTCCGGTGTGGGCGTACGCAATCTTCAGGTGGCAGTGCCTCGAGGTGAGCCTCTTGGTGCACTCAGCAATTGTGCCGTCCGGCTTGTGGCTGTCTGGCGTATTGTATGATATTTCTTCCTGGAGGCCCGCCCCCCTGCCCATCGTCGTGCCCCCGCCCATTTTTTGGTCAAAATCTCCCGCTTCAGGTTTGCGAGGTATCGCGAGGGCGACATTGGGCGTGCCTCCGTCCGGTCAGAGTGCTTCATCCATTCCACCCCCCCTGTGTCTGGCTCTTACGCCGCAACTTTCGCCCAGTCATCCGCCTTCCCGTTGCCCTAAACCCCTTTGTGAGCCGGCCACCATCTGATCTCAACGATGATACCTGGCCTGGCACGCCGCAGTGTAGCAATGCGCTTCCTTGCCTGGATTGCGTACTGCTGGCCGGGGCCGGGCTCCTCCGAGGCCATCCGCATTATTGCGGTCTTGGCGTCTGTAAAGATTGTGATTCGCTCCGGTGTTGTCGGCCTTCGCGGAGCCGATAACAGCGCCCTTACAAGTGCAGCGCACTGTACATCGCAGGCCTCCTGGTTGCAGTCCATGTCAGTTTTGGTCCCCGCCAAGGTCTGGCCCCGCTTCCACACCGCCGAGTATCCAGCTGCCCCTCTGTTGAGCCGTGACCCATCGCTGAGCCTGGTGAGTCGCGGTCTCTCTTTCTCCGCCTCAGCCTTGGCCTCGGCTTCCACCATGTCGAGGAAAGATGGTGACGTACGTGGAATGGAGTGGGAGCCGGGACGAGGGGGACGGAGGGGCGACCAATGCCGACCACCGCTTCCTCGGCGAGAGGGAAATCGAGAGCTGATAGAGGATGTCGTGGTGGTAGTTCCGGTGGCGTGGAGTGTAACTGCAGCCGAAGAGAAAGCGGCAACCCCTACAAAGGCAAACTCCCAACCGACACGACACTACTGGCGGAGGGGGGTGGGGTCGGCGGCGTCCGGTGCGCGCGGTGAGGGGAGCCGAGCTAGGGCGCAGTGACGACATCTCCCAGGTGAGAGTGAAAACTAGCGGTAATAGCGGATGTCTGGTTCTAGCGGTTGGTGGTGTGGACTGCAGCAGAGGGCGAAGAAGCAGCGGCAACCCAAACAATGGCAACGCTCCTTAAGCAAAGATTCAACAGGCGAAGGAGGGTTGGGCCGTAAGCGTTCGGCGTGCTCGATGGACAAGACCGAGCTTGGGCGAAACAACAACACCCTCCGCGGCGAGAGGGAAACCTAGTGATGGCAGGCGATGTTTTGCAGCTAGCGTCGGTATTGTGGAGTGCAGCGGCAGCCGACGGAGCAGCGGCAACCCAAAAATTGCTACGCGCATTCCTCGATCGCTGCTGGCGAAAGAGGGTGGTCAGAGGCGTTCGCTGGGCGCCCTGAGGAAGCTCCAACTAGAGCGCAATGACGACACCCACCCGGGCGCGAGTGGAAACTAATCGTGCCGGCCTCAGTTGTGTGGGGTGCAGCGATGGGCGAAGGAGCAGAGTGGGCAATTGAAATGATAGCAACGCCCATTTTGCGTAGATTCTGTTGGCGGAAAAGGGAGGGGCCGGAAGCTTCAGCGGGCACGAAGGACGAGAACGAGCTTGGGCGAAATAACAACACCCTCCTCGGCGAGGGAAACCTAATGGCCGTAGGGGGTGTTTGCAGCTGGCGTCGGTCGTGCGGAGTGCAGCGGCAGCCGACGGAGCAGCGGCAACCCAGAAATCACAGCGCGCATTCAGCGAACTCTGCTGGTGACGAGGGTGGTCAGAAGCGTTCAGCGGGCGTGCTGTGGGCCCCAGCTAGAGCACAATGACGACCCCCGCCACGGCGAGAGTGGGAACCAATCGCGCTGGTATCGGTGGTGTGCGGTGCAGCGATCGGCGGAGGAGCAGTTCGAACAATAGCAACGCCCAATTGAGCAAAGACCGGGGGGCGAAAGATGCTGACGTCACCCGCCTCCGTCTGGCGCAAACAGGAATTTGCGAATCGATGACGACTCCGACAGTCGGTGGGTGGGTTGTGGTCCACTGTTTCTGTGGTTTCCGGTACGTGCAATTGACTTTGGCAGTACCCAGGGCGATGGTACCGTCGTTGGACACGATTGGCTTCGACTGCGCGAGGGGGCGCAGGCCGCATGGCAGCCCAGACGCCGACCGACCACGATGCTGGTGGAGCGTCTGCGCAGGAGGAGCAGCCCGCGGCGACTGAATTGCGGCCACGCCGAGCAGGGGCGCGCCTTCCTTGAGCGGCGCCGCCGGTCGGCGCGACGACGCCAGCGGAGAATAGGCTGTGGGTTGTGGGTGACTGTCGGTTGCGTCCACCCGGCCGGCTGCGGGGCGAGACCGGGGCACTGACAGTGCGCGTGGACCACGCTCCGCACTGCAGTGGGGACTTCGAGAGCGGTAGAGCGTCGGTCGCGCGCCGAGTCCAACCGTCAAGCGGCCGGTGTCCACCGCGCTCGTCGTGGTTGGGTGACGTGGGCCGACGCTGCGACGCTGCTGGGCTCCCGGCTCGCATATATAACGCCCGCCGCCCGCCCGCCGAAACGAGGAATCCGCACTGCCGGCCAGAGAACTCCAGCAGCACATCTCTCACCTCTTCTCTGTCCGTCTCGGTCTCCCGTTTGTCACCTCATCTCTTTTCTGTTCGTCTTGTGTCTCTCACCTCATCTCTTTTCTGTTAGTCTCGTGTCTCTCGTCGGTCACCACTCATCGGTCACCGCACTCCACACCTCTCGGCTGCCGACTTGTACGTCTGCGTGCAGTGGGTTTCCCCGCGAAGCAGAGGCGTGGGCTCTAACGTGTGCTGTCTAGGGATCCACCATGTCCGAACCGCCCCCTCCGCCTAGACTCTCGGCTTCGGGAGGCTTCGGCACCGTCGCCAACTCTCACCCGGAAGGCTCCGAAGGGGCGCGTGCCAGCAGCGGATCGACGCAGGGAGGAGGAGAGGCAAGCAGATGGCAGAGGCGCGGTGACAGCCAGTCGCCCTCTAGCATGATCGAGGGCGGGCAGTCTCTGCTGGCGTTGGCTGGCGCTCTGACACAGGTGGGGCAAGGTGATGACAGCTATCATTGGGCGGGAATGCACACTGGCGGAGCTGCGGCACAAGTCGCCGCCGTGCTCGCCGCTGGCCGTCGCGAAGCGTGTACGTCCCTGAGTGAAGCAATTCCCCATTTCTCCAAGCACTCAGCGCTGATTTGCGAATGCAGCCGGCGCCGTCCCCCAAATGCGGTCGTCTCCTCCAACCTCGCCTGGCCTGTGTCGGCCTCCGGGAGGTGACCCCTGGACGCCCGCCAGTCCCCCAAGCGACCCCTCGTCTGCAACTCCTCCCGCACGGGATCTTCCCCTTCCCGCACGGGACCTTTCGCATCCCGCTGGCTCCGCTAGGGGTACCTCGGTTTACGCCGGCCCCGCCTGGAATACCCCGCCTCACGATGGCGCCGCCCACAGCGACTCATCCACCGCCCAGGCCACCCCGCGTAGCTCGGTTTGCGCGGGCGCCGCCGGGGGTATCTCGGAATACGGTGGCCTCGCGCATGGTAGCTCATCCAGCGCCCAACCCACCCCACGTAACTCGCTTTACGCGGGCCCAACCGGTGTGATTTCACCCAGCCGCCCTCCCACCCTGGGTAACTCCATCCACGCTGGCCCCAGCCGCCAAGGACCCCCCAGCCAGAATTTTCCTCGTAACCTCCAGCGCGAATTGGTAGAGGTATTCAATAATGGCTTGGGTGCCGGGCCTGATGTGGGACAGAAGAAGAAGGGCAAGTGGGCGCCGATCGAGAGCAGAGCGTTGATCGCGATCCTGAACGATGGCGATAACTACGCCACCATGCAGCGGAGCCCCAGGAAGTTTTGGGGAGAGGTTGCCAAGAACGAAGGCTTCTTCCATGGCAGCCGGTCGGCAACCGCCATCAAGGCTCATTGGGACGAAATGAGGAAGCGCTACTATAATGCAAAGCAACAGGTGGATTACGAATTAGGGTGGGCAAGGACCGAGGCCAACTGGAAACATCTGGAGTCAGGTGAGCTGAGTTCTTCCCGCTACGCAGTGTGCTCTTCCCTGATGATCACGTAGATTGGCTGGAGCTTTCGTGCCCCGACTTCCGGTTGATTGCCGAGGTCGTTGACAAAAATAAGACCCACACACCTCCCCCCACCGCGCAGGGCGGGGTCCCCGGCATGCAGTTGCACTACATCACCGATGGCGCGGTTGGCAGCAGTAGCAGCCACGGCAACAATGCCTTGGGGCCGGACGCAGACTATCAGCCACCCGCCCGCAGGAGGGACGCTCCAGCAGCCAGGAAGCGGAAGGCAGGATCGCAAGGCGGCCGGCTGAGCAGCGTGGCGGCTGGGAAACGGGTCGCCATTTCTCAGAACGATGGGAACGAGGGAAGCGATAAACCGTGGACGCAGATGTGGTACGACCTAACAAGGGAGATATTTCAATACACCCAGGAACAGCAGGTTGCGGAACGCACGAACAACGAGATGTGGAGGCAGCGTCACTTCGATCTGCATTTGAAGCATGACGAGCGCATGGAGAAAGAGTATAAACTCAAATTGAAGGATTTCGAAGCGAGGGCCGCTCAGAGGGGCCGCAACAATATCGCGTAGCAGCGAGGGATATTGGGTGGAGTAGTCACTGTTGAGCTACGAGAGAAGGTGTTTTCGTAGCTGCATTGCCAATTTTGTATTTACTCCTTTGGACGTTGTGTTTTTCGTTAGGCGGGGAGTAGTGGTATGCCTAACTGCTATATCTCCGTCGTCTTTTACGCGTCATCTTTTACGTGTTGCAATTTGCTTTTCACCTGTTCAAATTGTTCAAATTGTATGCAGTCGCTCCCTCTGTTGAAATATAAAATACTACTCCACTCATCTACTGCTCTTTCAACGCGTGCATAATCGATCAAATCTGTGTGCCGTCCAGCTCTGCTCCCTGACGAAGCTCATGGATTGTCCAATCGCGTAGGTTTCACGATAAGAACAGCGAGATTGTACTCTGAAACAATCGGATTAAACTTGTTCTTGACTGAGTGGTGGGTTTACAGACAGACGGATGCCGGAGCGACTCGCCTCTAGGTTTTACCAGCCGAAAAAGCGGTCACGGACTCCGCAGACAGTGCCTACGCCGGACGGAGAATCGGTCTACCCGCGCGGTGCTAGTGGCCCTCCCGGCGCTGAACGCGGACCAGTGATCGCAAATTCAAGATTTGCGCCGACTGGAACGCCCAGCAGAAGATCCAGCGCGGCGGTGGCGTAGATAGGAGGTGGGCGCGGAGGGGGGAAGGGCCGCGACCCCCATTGCTGACGGGGACGTACTGCCAGGCAGTACTAGACTTAGTCTCCGCTCTGGCGTGGGCGTGAAGAACGGACGAGAGTCACGGGCGGTGGGGAGCGTGTGGGGGAGGAAAGTTGGGGTGGTGGCCACTGCTGGGAATCGGGCCCTGGACCGCCGGGGAATTATGCGACACCGGTTGCCGTCATTGCCGAGCGGATAACCCAACCGATCTGAATGCCGTGACACTCGACCATGCGGTGGAGGAGAAGGAGGTGGTGATAACAAGCTACGAGGCCCACGACCAACAATATTAGGAGCAGGTGTTGTATCGCTGCCCTACCAGGCAGCCACAGGGGGGAGTGGACTGAGAATGTGGTACTACCGCAGGATCGGCCACGACCGAGGAGTGAGACAGAGAAGACTGGTTTAGATCACGACATATGACACCACGTTTTCCCTACCGCACGGACTAGTGGACCCGAACACCCCCGTTATGTAGTCGGTACATACATTTGGGCACAGTTTGTATACCAAAACAAACAAAACGACACTGCAACACCCCTTCCCCAGGCATGTACTCTTGGGAGGATACACTTCGACCCCCACGGTCCTCATCATCACTCCGTCTCTTCATCACCAATTCTGTCTTCGTTATGAAGTCTGATATAGCCTCCCTGCATCGTTCATCTGCAAACAGTTTTGACATATTCCACCTCCACTTGGGATTGTTTGGGTTTGCCAGTCTCCTTGCGAACCTCCACGCGTAGGTCCGCCTCCATTCTGGGATCCACCATCCTTGAAAAAGTTTTCCCAAGTCTGAACCGCCCTAGACTGGCAGAAGTAGCAGCCATCAAGGTCAGGTTCCCCGTCCACTTAGGGTATGTTGTCGTCAGCGCATGGCCTACTCAGCTGGTATCGTCTCGCACTGTTCTCCTGAGCCTTAATACACCTGGATCTGGTCGACGTGGCTGGTTATCTCAATCCGGATGTAATGGCGGCAGTTTTTACTCGCTCGTAAGCCCGGTCTGTTGTCCTCGTCGCCCTGCCTTCAGTAGAAAAACGCCTCGAGTGAGCAAGTGATGCTAGGGGGATTACACGGCGACTGCCGATGAAGAGAGATACTGTTTACCGCTGCGGACCGATGGACGAAAAATCCGATGCGGATGCCGTGGCGAGTAGCCTTGAATTGGCAGGGAAGGAGGAGCTGGTAACGACGGAACAAGACCGTGATAGGAGAGGAAGTGAGAGGTAGCAGGTGACGTACCGGGGAACCGTGTGGCAAAGCCGCGTCGAGGCAACCGTGAGATGGCGGAGATGGAGGTGGTGGTCACGAAGAACCAAGACTGGCATGTAGGAGGAGGATTCCCGACGCTGCGGACGCTACGCCTAACGGGGTGTCTAGAGTTGTGGTGACACACACGCCACTACATGAGTGTAACATAGGGCAACATAGGTCAGCCAGATTATTTTTTTTGTTTGTTCCTTACTCGCGCGCGACCTATCTAGATCATGGCGAGGGTATGTACAGCCCGTTTCCTGTCCGCTGTCCGCGCAGTGGCGGCTCGTTGCAAGCTCCCATTTTGCGCTCCGCCCGGCCTGTCGTGAGAACGAGTGGTGCGCACCAAGGAGGATACATGAAAAGCACAAAAGGGAGGTAAGTAAGAAAAAGGAAAGACCGAAGGAAAGAGCACCGCTTCCATGCTTACGTCGTTCCTGCGTACGAAGTCGGGTGTTGGCAGGAACAGCGGCGGTTCCCCCCCAGCGCCAGGTGTTGGAATATATGGATCGATAAAAGGTGAAGATTGTGTTGCAGCATTATGCGGGCGCAAGATCTCTCTATATACAGGAAGGCCGTCAGGACAAAGGACGGAAGACTGCCCCCCAAGCCGGTGCTCGGGACTCAGTCATGTCCGGACGCCTCCTCATCTCCGGACGCCACCTTATTCTGACACTTCCCCTCGTACGGAAGATTCAAAGGAACACAGGAGGAGAAAACGAAACGGCCAGTACAGAAACAAACAGCAGCAGGAGGAAAAATATTGAAAAATCCCAGTATCCTCGGATGCCTCGTTAAAACTCATAACCGTGTAAAAAACCTCATGGGAAAACCACGGACAAAGGAGAAAGAGTGCATCCACCAAAGAAAGAAAGGAGAGGGAAAGAAAACCTGTTCAACCACCCGCCATGTGCTTCACCGGAAGCTTCCCCTGGATACCAGGCCGATTTCCAGGCCGATCGATAAGAAAATCTGTCCATTGTCAGCATTGAGCGCAAATAGCAACTCCATCATAAGGCATGCGCGACTACTCCGGTATGGGGACGCCACAGTAGCTCCCGTATTTCGAAATGAACACAGCAATCGCATCTTTGAGAGTGTACGACAGCTCCGGTGTGGGGTGCCGCAGCTGCTCCGTCAACACCAAGCGCGCACACAGCTCCCCGAGCGCATACGTCAACTCCGGTGTGGGGCGCCGCAGCTGCTCCGTCATCACCAAGGCGCGTACACAGCTCCGCCCGCTCGAGAGTGCACGGCAGCTGCGGTGTGGGGTGCCGCAGCAACTCCATCATCACCGAGCGCGCACATAGCTCCTCCCCCTAATGTTTGTCGTTGGGAACGCCGACGATAATATCGAAAGATAGTGGT
>Ga0307508_10001051_pt1 | contig 31930 bp, 46 predicted proteins | sample 9_EM_MG_FD_203089 | JGI IMG/M metagenome (GOLD analysis project Ga0307508, IMG submission 203089) | Populus trichocarpa ectomycorrhiza microbial communities from riparian zone in the Pacific Northwest, United States - 9_EM | ecosystem: Host-associated > Plants > Roots > Unclassified | place...
CCCCCCTCCAAGCTACTACGGCACTCGCGAGACGCACAAATAGACGAGTCGAGAACGAGAAGAGATATAACGACGATGGTTCGGTGGTGTTGGAGCCTTGAACCCAATGCGTTGGTCCACTTTCCGGGCAGCTTATTTTGTTCAAGGTGAGTGTAACACTGCTTGTCGAAGCTCGGAAATTCATCCATTTCTGTGGCACGCGCACGTAGATGAGACCGTCCATTACTGCATCTGGATACCGGTTCCACGTTCGAGTCCTCAGATCCGGAGTGCGATGCAATCAGGAATGGGAATGACTCACAAGATTCTGGTCTCTCGGCAACGTCGCAGCCTGACGTCGAAAATGTGTCTTGTCCCGACGCGCATAAGCATAGACGGGATCCTTCCTTTCAGCCCGGATCGACGACTGTCCATCGCAGCAACTGGACAACGGACCCTCGTTCAAGTCCTCAGAGCCAGCATGCGATGTGGGTACCTCGCAAGATAATTCCAACGTCACAGCCTAGTGTTGCAAGTGCACCTTGTCCCAATATTACAGCCGCCGACAATGCACAACCGGCCAAGCGTCGTCGAAACTTGAAACGCACATACGCACAGAGTGAGCAATTTCGGGACACACGTTGTGCGATAAACCAAGTGAATTTTTGGGATAGTGAGCGAGGAGTATGGTACGTCGCAGATACAAGGTAATACTTATGCAATCACATACTCGACCTCCGTTCCCAGCTCGGCCCTTCGCGTCAAGTCTCGAATCATTGTCTCCATGCGATATGAAGACTATACACGCTATTGCCGACCCCCACATTCGGGTTGAGTTAACGAACTTTGGCCAGTACTGTGGCGTGACCAACTCACCGAGTGGTGGGACGAAGAATAGCGGGACGCGTGGCGCAACGAAGAAACGAAAACTTGAACGATGGTCGTGATTACTTCGATAATTATTGCAAATCCGTGTTCGAAGACTGGGATGCTTGCAAGGAACTGGCGGCATCTCTCATTGATGCTGACGACGAGGAGTCACTCGCCACATCGAGTCGTCAGGGCTCACGTGACGACGAGCTTTATGACCCATTAGAGAAACTCGTCAACCTGGTCTTCCAATTTGCGCGACGGGCCTTGATCGACGCCTCGAAGTCGAGATCACGACGGAGTCGCGCTTCGACCGCCAAAGATTTGCCGTTGAACCTTGTGGCTGTACCAACTTACGATCGGCCAATACACGGCTGTGCGGAGAGTAAGTTTTGACAGCTAACATCCTCATGTACACGCTAGGCTGGACTTCGTTGCGTACATGTGGCGCCAGGCGATGAAGCCCCGAAGCCCGTCGATGCGCGCGACGCTGACTGCATGATCGAACTAAAATTCGATCTGGTTGTGCGAGAGCGGCCTCCCAAGCTCTACGACAGGAATCCGGGCACTACAGTACGCTCGATATTTGGCGTTGCGGTCATGTCCCACGATGCTAGGCTGACTCCTCACGAGCAAGTCTTGGAGTATGATTATGTTGCTCTTGCGGCTCAAACAGCCTTCCGCCGCTTCGTGCTTGGACTGCTGGTCACTTATATGTGATTGCAGATCATGTACGCCAACCGTGCGGGATGCATGATCTCAGTTGAACGGAACTTCTCTGACGACTTTGGCATTCTCTTCGCCCGAGGTCCGAGGTGCTGGCTTGGAGCCTGCAATTAGGGTCTTGCCTCGTCCTGGCGCAGCGCCTTTTGTCGCGTCAGATTCTGAGACAATCGGATCAGCCTGTGGAAACAGGTTCCATGAAGTATATTAGTTGCAAGGTCACACCTTTCGAAGTCCGCGTTCACCTAGCATCGGCTCCCGCTCAGCTTGTGAGTGCTTCGGGTCATGGATTCAACATGATGGAGCGCCCAATGGCGATTACACCAGAAGCTGCCCAGGCTTCGCATCAAGACAGGACCCCGCATAAGCCTCTGCGTTCAAGACCGTCAACATCTAGGCTTGCGAAATTAAAGGCTCTGGAGGTGAACCGGGAAATCGCACTTTTGGATGCGGAGCACGATTCTGTCCGTCAATTTGCACCCCGATATATATTTCGGTCCGGGACAGCTCGCCATCTTTGTGTCCTCGATACAAGGAAACCTGGGCCTGCCAAACCAACGCTGCAGCTGTCTTAGCAACCCAAGGGCCGCCTATCCGAAGTGACTGTCCTCCGCCTCGCCAACGAATGCAACACCCTCGGCATTCCTACCCCTGTCGCTTCCAACAATATAGCGGAGTTGGACAATGGTTCAGATCGTACACGTTTCCGGCGCACGTTTGCTGGGGTTCCGTCTATCTGGTAAGTCAACAAGGTCCTAAGAGCTTTGGTCTGGAAAGAGGAACGCGTTCTTCTTAGCACTGGTCGATATGGACGGATTCCTTTCTGCGTCTCAATGCATACTGTAACCGCGGATCAACTTCTAACGAGACTCAGGCGCCTGTTTGGTCCAGCTATCGTTCAACTAAATGCGATTGGTATTATGCATGTCAACGTCAGCAAGGCCAATATGATGGCCTTGCGGACGAACAAGGGCCAGAGTTTTCTCGGGGTTCGAGTTCGCCGTTGTCGACAACGAGCTGTGCGAGAGTAAAAGGATGCGTTCCGAGTCGCTCCAAGACTCAGACTACACAACCACGCAGAAGTCTCGGGAAATGACTCCTGCCATTCCCGGACAGGCGTTTGACGACGCGGTTGCCGCCACGTCGTGTCTTTGCCGCTTAGTCGATGCTCGGACTGTCCACCCATTCATCAATTCCAGCATGAGTTGGAATCCTTCATCTGGTCCTTCTTCATTCTGAGCGGCTTCCGCTGCGGCCGAAGGTTCGTCAATTCCGACCTTGAGAAATGGTATACTAGTACCTGGGAATTCATTGAGGACGCGAAGAACCGCTTCCTTAAGGCAGGGCAGAACCGTGCTGAATCTGCCGGTCAATTTGACCAGTCGCTTGGCGTTGACCCGCAGCCGTTGGCAGTCTATCCTCAGTTGCTGGCGGGTATGCTCATTGATTCGGAGCAATTGGATGCTGCTCACCTGCTGTCCGCCTTACAGGAGACGCGAGATGCTTATGCTGCGAGGGAATAACCGGCACCACGCCAATTAGTTGCTCGACTCACCCTCACTCGTCAGGGCCATTGCGAATTTCCTCGAGTTCCCGTGTTCCGCCCCGACTCAGCCGGTGCCCCTCCTCCCACTAGTGGCAACCTGTCCGCTATTTTCCGACACTCAATTTCGTGTTCTCCGAATCACTGTCTCTCCTAGCTTCTCGCAAGCGGTATCTGTTTATACTTTATTTTTGGCACGGCGTTGTATTTCTTGTCCGTCTCAATGCAACTTGTATATATTGCCCGTATCCCTTGTCCAAGTGCACCCGCCCCATGTGATGGCAGCGGAGTGTGACTAGCGCAGCACTGTGCGTCTTTTATGGTTTATCCACGCCCTCATTGGATGGAAGGGCAAGGGAGCGCAGCGCCGAAGCCACCAGCTGCAAGCTTTCGTCGTTGGGCAGCCAAACAACGTGGCTTCCCCTTTGTAAATCGCGTCGTCGCGTCGCGCGGTTCCAGGTTGTGACAGTCACGCGTATTCTTCCAACGCAAGTTCCCCAAACTGTTCACAGCTAGAAATTTGACGAGGCGATCTGCTAACAATTGTAGCTGGCTTGCCCGCATGCCCACGCTTGTATGGATTGGCACAAGCATTCACAATAGCTTTCTGACCGCCTTATAATTCGGTTTGTTTATTGTGGGAAAACACCGCACGCTTCCCTTGCTTCCTCCCCTCCGCCTCAGAGAGCGACCCAGATGCTTAGCTTGTGGCACCATAGGCCTCCAAATACCTGTAGCTTTCAGTGGATGTGAAAATCTTCCGCAAAATCGCAAAAAAGCGCGACGCGTACTTTACCATTTGGGTTCCCGCTTTGGACGAGCCAGCCAATCTCAAAGATCGCGTCGCGCTTTTCGCGGGTACGGGCCTCAATTTCCACATCATCGAACAGGGCGTTGTTATTGCAACATTTCTGACGCGGCGCCATGTCCCTATGTAACGTGGTTGTGCCGTGGGGCACGAATCTTTCCTGGCTGCGCATGCTGTTTGGTCGTGTTATCTGGCCCATCTGGTGGTTCTGTCTTGCGTGCTGCTGGCCCTCGCCGTCTGCGAGTGTATTTCCTTGCATGAGGTCTCGCCAGCACAGCGCAGCCCTTCCAAGTCACGCCACACAAATCAGACAATCACTAGCGGAATGAGCCCAGACACGGAAGGCGCTTTATGTCGCACCGATATTGTTGAAGCAAAATGAAAACATCGAGAGCAGGGAATAGACGGGTGGGCTAAAGGAACATGTATTGTAGATAGATGATGTGATGAAAGCATGGGATAAGCACAAATTCAAGAGAACTGCTTTACGCATCCGCACGGGCTGGGGGTTGTTCTAGTGTCGGTATAAAGTTAGAGCAGGGAGGCTGAATGAGTAAGGACCGCTCGGTGGTATGGCATCGCCCAACAACTCGCCAAGTTGACACATAGATAACTGTTCCGAACCCGTTCAGTGTCACTTTTGCTGTCTCCGCGCCAGCCCCCTCGAAGCTAGCGCCACTTCCGCTTTCGAAGATCTGCTCCCATCCGGCGTGCGAGTACTTCGCCATTGGCAATTCTAAGTCAATACTTGCCGTGCTCCCCTGGACGTTTGTGACCATCAGAATTCGCTTACTGGGTGAAGTCCATAGTCCCGCTTCGACTGTATGGGCGGAATTGTTCGAGAAAGCAAAGGTGGCATCTGGAGCGAGGATTTGAGGCGTAATATCAATCAAAGTCTTGCCAAATGCACCCCCTGAGTCGTAGATGTCGTTGGTATTTGGAAAGATCCACGCGGTGAACCCTACAAAGAAGAAAGCGGATGATGAGGTGACTCATTCTTGAAACACTGCATAACGAGCTGCTTACCAGTAGCCCCGTGCAAAATGCTTGTTGCGCACTCAGCGACGTATTGAATACCAGTGGGGAAATCAGTCCAGTATCTAGCAGTCACAACTTCTATATTAGTTCGTATGTCCCCGAAGGAACAGCTTACGCACAATTCGGCTCCGAATGCTTGCAGAACGCCCCACACGCTCAGCGACCTGGACCGACCCTCGATCCTCGCGCGGTCTTTGAACGTGTCAATCCGCATACCTATGTCGAGCAAGCCTCCTTCATCCGTGCAATCGTCACACCCACAATCGCCGTAGGTCATTGTGCACTCATGGTTCAAACTCCGGCATCAGATATGGACAAAATCACCTCGGCTGGGAATAGGACTCACCTCGGTTCCACGGACCGACCAGGTCAGATTCGCATTTATGGGGTAGGCGTCCTCGAGGATGATATCCGTCCTCGCAGAGTACTGCTTCCAGTAATAATCGAAGCAATTGAGAACCAGAGACACCGGGTGATATGGATCAATGCTATGGATAAGATCTGCTGCGAGTCCGGGCGCATCATGTGCATCTTGTGTGCCATCAGGTTCGTCTGCAGTATACCACAGTAGCAGACTTGAACGATTCTTGAATTCGAGGACTTGTTCCCGAATGGAGGTGTGATTCTTATAGTCGCTACCCTCCATATTAGCATGCAGCACAGTTCGAACCTGTTAAGGGCCATTCTTACTGTCGCATGTCATAGACAAAATATAGGCCTGTTGAGGCTCCATCAATGATAGTCCAGCGGAAGAAAGAACCTGATGGGGAATACCAGCGTTATCCAAGTAATCAAGTACTTCAGCCCTGATAGTATCATTATCGAAAGGAGGAACGGGGTGGATGACGTTGTATCTGCACAGACTTCATTGGTATCGTGATGTGTAACGCCAAACTGACAACTTACCCCTTAGACTTTATCTCGTCCACTGCTGCCTGGCTTGAAAAAGCGCTCGTTGACGCGTAGAAACCGAATGGCAGGATCGGTTCGTATGTGTCTTCCCCCTTTCGTTTCACAAGCAGTGCTCCAGTGCGCAAATCGGTTTTCGTGACTGTTCCACCCGACGGGTTTGGGGGAAGATAATGCATTTGCGTCGACGAAGTATATGTAGCAGAGCCCAGGCTCGCGGTGCAGACAATGTTGTACGGTGCGGTCCCTGCGCTGCCAAGGAGCTTCAAAGGAAACTCGAGAGTGTTGCCCTTCGTGCCCGAACGTATATTCCCAGAGGCCAGTATCTTGCCGCCGGACTCGACACTGACCTGCAACACAGTATCGTTCTGTACGCTTCCTTCGAATGGTTGGCCGACGTCGTAAACTATCTCCGCGTCGAGGATTATGCTTCCAGCTGCATCCTCACTGGAGATATAAGGTCTGAAGACGGGGCTGCATTGAAAGTTGAGCAACGGGGACGAAGACTTGGTAGGGTAAGAAAACCAGGCGTCCGCAGGGATGGTGATGTGTGGAGAGCCAGCCTCATATGGTTTACCGCACCAAGTTGGCACTTGTTCCGAAACGACGTAAGAAAGGACCGCCGCCGCGACAACGCAGCGCAGTATCACTCTTGTCATGAAGTCGGCGCTTGCACGAGAGCTTCCAGATGCATGAGAAGGTAGTGCGCGTGACGCGATTGTTGTCGTCACACGCGTCACACGCAACAGCGGGATTTCGTTTGTCCTCACTGATAGTTCTAGGAAGGGCCAGTCATCGTTCAACTAGACGATGCAGTGATATCAGGCTGCGTCACGTTCAAGACATCCTTCAGTCGACATTCAAGCAAAAAATATTCATGGCCAGCCATGAATTGGCCATGAAGTGTCACGGGCTGTCAGACAGTGTCTATAAACGATAATTAGATAGATCTATTATTGACAATATGCGCTGCTGTGGAGACCACATGGGCATCATTTCAACACCATAGAGATCGCATAGGGTAATCGTCGAAAACTATGTTAACTGTCGCTCCCTCAACCCTCGCCTTGGGACAAAGACTGCCGATAAAAACTGTCATACTGGTGTATGCCGCCTTACTTGTTGGCAAACATTTTCTTGATGTGTTCGCTCGAGAACGACTTGGGACGTTCAAGTGGCGCGCCAAGAGCCCGGTCCCAGATGAGTTGTGCAGTGACGCCAAAGGCGCGGGATACACCGAAGAGGACAGTGTAAAACTTCATCTGGTCAAGCCTGTTGAAACAACGGCAGGATTCATTGTAAATATGAGGGGATACGAATGTAGAATGGGCCATACCCGTAGTAGGTAAGGAGAACACCAGAGTGGGCGTCAACGTTCGGCCACGGGTTCTTAGCCTTGCCAGCCTCCAGGAGAATGTTAGGGACAAGCTTGTAGATTTGACCAACGAGCTTGAAAAGCGGGTCATCAGGCAAGTGCTTGAGGGCGAACTCGCGCTGAGCTGTATAGCGGGGATCCTGTGCATGCATGATTCAATCACCCTTCGCCAATAGAAGGCAGTCGTTCTACATACGGTCTTGCGAAGAACAGCGTGGCCGTAGCCAGGGACGACTTGACCGCCTTTGAGCGTATTCCAGATGTAGTCCTTGACAACTTCGTCCGACGGCGACTTGCCAGTCTTCTGGATCATCCTCTGAAGCCAGATGAGCACCTCCTGGTTCGCGAGGCCGTGCAATGGCCCTGCAAGACCGTTCAAAGAAGCACCGAAGGCAAGGAAGGGGTCAGATAAGGCGGAACCGACCAGCTTGCCGGTGTGCGCGCTGACATTTCCACCCTCGTGGTCACTGATATGCTGGAAGTCAGAATGATACCACACGCATAAAGAAGCCCTAAAGCGAACCTGTGGATAGTGATATAGAGACGCATGAGTTCTACAAATGCCTCGTTATCACCGAAGCCCAGGAGGTTGGACAGATTGTAAGAGTAGTCTTTAGTCACATCGATAGCAGGAAGCTTTCCCTTGCCGTAGAGGTTGCGGTAGATGCGACCGGCAATATTGGGAAGCTTGGCAATGCTGTCGCAATATAAATTAGTTGAGCCTTTGCTTCATGTTGACAAGAACAAACATGAGCATACAGGTCCATGCTGTCCTCGAAGGTCGGGCCCCAGTAATCCCTCTTATGCACGCCATCCTGGTAGGCCTTGGCGAAGGCGGAATCATGGTTAAGAGCTGTGACAGCGATAGAGAACTGGCTCATCGGGTGGAGCGTGCTTGGGCATGCGTCAATGACCTCCTCAACGAACTTCGGAAGTGCTGCGCGAGCGGCCCAATCAGCACTAAGGCCAGCGACTTGCTGGGAGGTGGGTACTTCTCCGGTCAAAAGCAGCCAGAAAAGACCCTCGGGAAGGGGCTCGTTGCCACCCGGCGCCTTGGGAAGCAGCTCCTGGCACTCAGGGATACTCTTGCCACGGAAGCGGATACCCTCCTCTGTCATGAATGTTCAATCGATGTTGAAAAGATTTCACAGATTGCATACTAACCAGCATCCAATACCGAGCCGTCCCAAAGAAGTGCAGGTAAGCCACGCATTCCTCTACAACGACGTTAGCAGAAATCTAGAAACGTAAATCTGGTGCATGAAATTGCACCCGTAAACTTGGTCAACTGTCACAGGGCCGAAGGATTTTGCACCATGCTCCTTGCGAATCGCCTTGACCTGTGAAGCAAGTAGCCGAAAGCCGATTTAGCTCGGTCGCTTTTCGAGCGCGGTCGTAACAGTCGTACGTTTTCAATCTCCTCAGGAATGAGTTCCGCAAGGCGTTCCTTGAGAGTTTGAGACTTCGTGGACGCATATCCGCGAGCGAATGTGGTGGATAATGACGTTGAGTGTCGGTTCTGAGGGAGATAAGTGTTGTTCGGATTTATGAAGCAGGCTTTGATAACGCTTATACAGTGCTTGAGGCCTACCTGGCGCAATGCAATCCTTAAGAACACGGCAGACATGGCGGAACGTTGGGGAAGAGAAAAAAAATTGGGCGACGAGAAGTGAACTATGGCACGTGGAGCCGTGGGAACTAAGCCGTGAAAGGTACAGTTTAATGCTACTGCTACTAGTTGAACAAGATGGCCAAATTCGCTGGGGATGAGGGCTGGATGAGGGCTGGCCACACTATTAGCGTGTACTACAATATGGGTGATCTACAAAGGGTATGCAAATGAACGGTCCAATGGCATGAGTGTTATGAGAATGTCCGACAATAAGATGTCTAATCAAGATTGCGAATATGGATATTCATAGGGATAGGGATTCCGGACATACCGTCCCTGTGGATGTGACTGTGTCTGTGACTGCGGCCCGGGTGGCGGCGACAAAGGGCCAACTAGTGGTGTGTATGGCACCCCTTGGGGCGTTGAAGCCCCTGCCGCGTCAGAAGTGTTTGCCATCGGTTGACCACGTTGGAAATTTGCCGGTGGATAAGGTGGCCGTGGCGGCTGTCCCGGCACAGTCATTTGAATCTGGTGGTTTCGCACAGGGGTGGCAAAGTGCGCAATAGGAGGTTGTTGGGGCTCGTACATACCATAAATGGGTTGAGAGAAAGCAACGGGCTGGGCCTGGGAGCTCGCGCTCCCATCCGCATTGCCTCCAGAAACGGCTGATGCAGGAATGTTGTACGAGGCTGGCGCCGTGGAAGAATGCGTCCCCTGACGTGGGGATAACACGCCATACTGCCCGGTCTGAGTATCGGGTGAGCTAACGATGGGAGAAGAGGACCAAGTCCCTATAGTTGGGACGTATGGTGCTGTCGCAACACGCGGGGGAATAGAGGGTCTATACGCGGATGATGACTGATGCGGAATTGCGGGACTATAAACTGAATATGATGTACTTCTTTGAGGTAACATCCCCCGCCCGGAAACGGCGTATGGCGAGACCCTTGGCGGCGGAGGAAATGTGGAAGCCGTACGATACGAGCTTCCACTGATCAACTGGGCGTGGGGCATCGAATGAGACAGTGCTGGTTGAATTTGAGGACCGGGGGGGAGCGTCGAGGGGCCAGCGACTGATACAGGTGGAGAATATGGTAGTTGGGGCACGATGCCTACTGGACTAGCTGTGTGAATGGGAGTCATGACTACAGACGGCTTGCGAAGGGGTGACGGCGGTATTCCGGCCGTCGCTGAAGCTGGGAGCGTATCTGAGGGCTCCTTAGGCTCCTTTTTTGTTTTCGCCGAAGGCGATATGTCCTCTGCACGAGGGATATTGATGTTACCAAAATATGCGGCATGAAGCGACACCCCAGCGCCTTGTTGCTCTATTGAAGGGAACAAGGCGATGCCTGCTTCAGGAGGTCCTCCAGGGACTCGAAATGGCACTCTTGCAAACTAAGAGGCGTAGTTGTGCTCAGCTACTGTTAGATTCTGACAATTTTTGACTGGTACTCACGCTGGTCCTTTCGATCAACATCCGGCATGTCCTGTCGAAAGACGCTAGGTAATCCACTTCGAATGCTCGGATCCCGCCAGCAGTACGGGTATTCGCTCGCAAAGAGCATGTGGGTATCCTGGCCTTGGCGAGATAGGTGAAGAACTCTTGCCAAATCACCGGCCCACTCAAGCTCTCGGGAGTTACTGCGAAAGCGGGCTTTGGCCACAGATCCGTTCGTCTGGAGACAACAACAAGGGTATGGATGAGGATAATCCAAAGACAAGCTGTAACACTCACACATTCTGGTCGGGCGATGAGATGACCGTGATTGGGACGCGCAAACGCTTCGGTGTGGGGCCATCAAAGAATAGGTCATCAACGGAGATTGCAACCATTAGTGTGACTTTCGAAGGACTACCCCCTACGAGGTGCCCGGAATTAAATATCGGCTGGTTGGAATCCTCCTTGTCTCCAACCGCTTCCGCCTTCGAAGACGCAGAAGGGCTGTCATGCGAAGCTGTCGAGCTAGGAGTATGATGCGACTGGGCCCTGGGTGATATTTGCTGCAGGAACTGTTGCGGCGTATGTCTTGGAGAAAACGACTGCATAGAAGGATTTCCGATGGTAGGTGCGCGCGTAGACAGATTTTCGGCTGGTTGGAGCCGACCCGCCACCGACGCTGGTTGCAACGATGACTCGGACGCTTTGGGCAGCGTTGACAGATTCGAGGGTCCCAGAACTTGACTCCTGCTGTGCGGTGACGCATATTGGGGGTGGCCGGACTGCAGCTGTGACGGCACACGCGAGGGTGTCGTGGGTGTGAAATGGATTGTTTGCGGTGCCCTGAAATGCTGCGCTGGTAACTGTTCTTCTCGGCCTGGCATACCAAAATCACTTGTGGGGGGCAGGCCCAGTCAATGTGGTTGTCCAGAAACGTAGCCCAAACCTATGTTACTCACATTGTATTGGAAAACCGATTACTCGTAGTTGCAGTCGTGTCTGATGAGAGTTGCGGAAAGGCGTGACCGGGGGGGGACTCAGCTCCACCGCTCGCGGCGTCGGTCAAAACACAGCCCTCGCTATACTGACCGGCCGTGGGCACTGCGGAATGGGTATAGGGACCAGTCTCAGTCCGGGTGGTAGATGTGGCGGCCTCTGTGCGAATTTGTCCAATACTCGTGGAAGGGTCATGTTGGTTGCCTGCAGGCGGATTAAATGGAATGTCGGAACTCGATCCGCCCTGAATATTGGGGAACTGCTGGACCCCAGCAGAAGCTGTTAGCTGCGCGTACGACGCTGCCACCAGTGATTGATCACTAAACAAAGCCCCGAGGTCGGGGGATTCTGCCACATATTGACCACCGATGTTCGCCTGGCCAAAAATGTCGGACTGGTTAAGATACATACCCAGATCAGCCAGAGCAGCCCAGCCCCCCCCATTTGAGTCTACAGCTGTGACGGCGTCTGTTGGATGCATTGGGCTCGTCCCGATCGCCGGCCCCGCAACATAGGCAGGCGCGGACGGCTCGACGGTTCCAGAATACACATCTGGCCGTGAGTCTGGGGGCTGAGACTGAGTGGGAGGATCGGTAGTCGTCGGGGGTGAAGGGAATGGGGGCGCCGTAGGCGGGAGAGTTTTCTCGGTGGGTCGGGCGCTCTTCCGCGACGATTTCCTCAGACGCTCGCCTTCAGGAGTAACTCCGTTGTCCTCTTCCTCATCGTCCCTTCGACGTTTCCTGCCTGGGTAAGCCATTGTAAGGGGACGTCAAATGGTCATCCTCGGTTGACCTCTTATGTGTATGTGTCACTTGCCTTGAGGTTGAGGTGCATTAGGCTGTGCTGACGCAACGTGTTCTGAGAGCCCCCAGAGATGAACTTCATCTGCTCTGACTGGGAACCACGGCATTGTGGGCTCGCTTGCAATCTGTTTCGATGGGAACATGAAACGAAGTGAATTGTTGCGATCTGATTGGACCCACCTGCTCAAAGAACGCGAGGAGATGGCGGTTGGGGGGACTCAAAAGAATGAGACTTAGACCTGCTTTGCGCTTGAGAATAAGGTAAATATACTAGGATATTAGTAGAAATAGGGTTGTACCTGTAGAATTTGAAGAGGGGCATTTTGCCACTGGCTAAGGGAGCGATCATCTTGCCTATTGGCTGTCATCTGAGGGGGATTTGAAGTGACGACGAGGATGTGAAGGATCGGCTCGTGGGCGGTGGATGTACAACGAGTCAATTGGGCGTCAAACATCTTGTTTCGGGTCCACGCCATAAGAGACGGATCAAGGACTCAGTCGATCGCACACACTCACTTGCAAAGCTAACATAATCGCGTCCACCAGCGCAAGAGCGTCCGTTGGTTCCCCCGGCGCACCGACTTTCATGGATGCCATGGCTTGTCCGACTGGCGTAAATCCAGACTTGTAGCTGACCAATTCAGGAGATTCAGCGAGCGAGGGTTTGGTGTACACGAGGCGAGCAATTTGGACATTGTCTGTGTCAGCGAGCGTCTTCAGACGCTCGATGATGGGTACAAGGTATGCGTCACACACGCGGGCCAGCGCGTTTGTGGTTGAGATTGACCGATCATGCACGACAACGACGTAGGCTCCAGGGTTCTCTTCGGGGGGAGGCGGCTCGACTGAAGGTTTGGATAAGCCGGAGTATCCGAAAGATATAAGTACACTTACCATTGGGGACTCGACGCTTTCGAGGAGGCATTGGACAGGAGTGAGAAGGGTTCGGCGGTGCGCGCCTCACGCCAAAGGCGTGGCCCAAAATTCTGCAATGGTTTGGCCATGTGTGGGTCGACACCGATATGGCAAGTCGGCCCGACTGGATGTCAACATAAACTCAATATGGATCTGCCGGGCCTCGTGTTGTTTGTGTTTGTGGCTGTACATACATGATATCCTAATTTAAGTTACTTTGCCCCAAGAAGGCTATTGAGCAGATCAAGGGTCATCGCAGCACCACTACTCCCCGCACCGGCGCTCCCATTTGAACCACCCATATTCAGAAAGCCTGGAGGGGGTTGCTGGCCGCCGCCAAACCGCTGCTGCTGGTGCTGTTGTTGTTGTCGCAGTGCTTGAAACTGCGCTGTCATTTCCAGGTTCCCAGGGAATGTTGGCTGAATAGCGCCGCCACCTGGATTAAAAGCTCCAACCCCTGCGCCCGGGAGCCCTGGCATGAAGCCTAACGCGTTGGCTTGTTGCTGCGCCGCCAGGCCATTAACGCCAGGGTCTTGCTGCTGTAATTGTGCCGCGCGCGCCATGTTCTGTTGAATGTACTGGGCGTATTTTTGGCTTGTCAAGGGTGGCACAGGTGGTGCCGCGGCGGGAGGTGCCTGTTGCGGATGTGATTGCTGCTGTTGCGGTTGTTGTTGTTTTTGTTGTTGCTGCTGCTGCTGCTGTTGTTGTTGGGATGTGCGGGCATTGGGAAACTCCGGCAAATCATGATCGATGTAGACTGCGGCGAATAATTTCTGCGAGTTCACTGAGGGGCTCGCAAATATGACAATACCACGTCTCGTAGACGGCATGCCAGTAAACTGTGTGTGAACGGTGGCAGCCTCGAATAAGTAGCGCAGTCAGCTTCCCAATTTGTGTCATTTAGGCGACGACACACACTTACCAAATGCTTCGACAGCAACAACTGCCAGAGTGCGTGGAACCTCCTGTCATTGCCCGTGGAAGGGTTTTCGACAGGAGTTATGATGACAACTGGCACGGTGAGGGAGCGCATGTAATCTTGCAACGCATTAGGAGGCATAGTGGTTAAGTCAGCGGCCGACAAGTCAAAATCTGCGGGCCAAAGATCAAGCTTCGCAGCGCTGGATAAACAGGCACAACGGACAGAATTAGGAGAAATTCAGGTTTGATTTTCATAAAATGACTCACGACTCCTGACCATCCACAGGGGTAGCGGTGATATGGGCCTCGATAGTCCGCCTCTGCTTTGAAATCGAATCTGTCATATGCCATTTGATGGCTCCTGCCCATATCTGGCGTCCGTTTATGATTTGAACACGCGATTGTTGCATCTGTGCCTGTATCGCAGTTTGGACCTGCGTGTTCCCGCCATTACCCATTAGCTGCTGTTGTTGAGCGGCGAAACGAGCTTGGTACTGTGCCATGCTCTGCTGTATCAAGTTTTTGATTTGATCTGCTGTGAAGCCACGTTGCTGAAGAGCACGAACATGATCCATGTTAATAGGGGGCATGGTAGTTGAAACATGAGGATTATTCTGTTGCCCCAGACCTAAAGGTGCGGTTACTTGGGGCTGAGCCTGTTGGGTCGTTGCGGATATTCCAGGGTTCTGCTGAGGAAAAGGTGGTTGTGATTGAGATGCGGCCTGAGGGGGGGATGACTGGGGTTGCCGAGGCTGAGCGAGAACCGTCGTAGGGCTCTTCAATGGGGAGGGGTTCACCTTGGTTGTTTGCGGTTGACCCTGTCCTTGGGACGGGACCGCTCGCTGTTGTTGTGATGTCGGGTTCGGTCGTGTTGCGGCAGCATGCTGCGCAAGAGCTGGCAACACTGCTGGGTTCGGCGTACCGTTGGGTGGTACTCCATAACGACGAAGATGCATTTGTTGCGCCGCCGCTTGAGTCATCGCTTGGTTCTGCCCAGCTTTCTGCATGTTAGCAGACGTTAGGAGAATCTCCGAAGGGGTGAGATTTAGAATGCCAGGGGCAGGATTCGGCGCTGCGTTTGCACCAGGATTCGGCAAGGCATTGGAAGGCCCAGCGGCGGCAACATTTGCGTTGTTGCGGGTTCCGGAGGTTGGGGCTCCCTGCATCGAATGTGGATTGACGTTTCGCGCCGTTGCATTTGGGTTCTGGTTCTGGCCCTGTTGCCGCTGGTGTCCATTGTTCCCCCCAGGTAAGCCTGCTTTGCCCCGGGCGCCTGCATTCGCTGTGGACGGGGCGGGCTTAGCAGATCCAGGACTCTTCGAGGCAGGACTTGTACCAGGCGCCAGGGTAGGGTTTTCGGGCATAGCAGGCGGCCCAGGGTTCGAGGGTTGTGCCTGCGCCGACGGGTTGGCGCGTTGTGTGGGCACCCGATGTTCCTCGGCGGTACGCACCCCACCCGCCGCTGCAGTTGCACCATTCTGTTGGCCGTTAGATGCACTGGCCGCACCCTGAGCTGGGGCAGCCGCTACAGCCGCTACAGCCGCCGCCTGTCTTGTGTCGAAGGGAGGTACGTTAAGGTGGCCTGGTTTGTTGGCATTAAGGGAACGGGGTGATTCGTGTGTCGTTTTAGGGCGCTTGTTTGGCGATGTCCCTGGAGTGCCTTCAACTATCCCTGCCGGCGATGGTTTGGTAATTGCCTGTTGTGACAGAGGGGCTGCTGATCTAGCGCCATTGTCCACAGCGCTAAATGGTCTTTTCCGGGGGCTGCCGGTATTCGTGTTAGTACCTAACAAGCGGTGTTCAGCTAGGAGCTGAGAAGTAAACTGAGTGTTTCTGACCAGGAGCGACTGGCCCAGCCATTGGTTTTGACGTCGCACCAGAAACAAGAAAAGAATGACCCGGTGGCATGGGAAACCAGGCCGACCCGCTCGTTCCGAAGCACGCCCTTTTATGCAACAAAGCCAGGGCGGGGGACGGCGCCATAAGCACCATGTGCAGTTGTATCTTTCGACGCTTAAACTCATCTGGAAGAGCATCCCAGCTGAGGTTATCGAGGTCCTGCGTAATATTGAACGATGCCTTTGCAGATGTATTGGGTTCAGAATGCGAGAAGAGGGCGACGTGAAATGTTCTAGGCAGGTCTACTGGCGGTGTGACGTTCGTTGAGGAAGAATTCGTCCGTTTCGCAAGAAGACGTTTGTTTGCTGCTCCCGGAGATGCCGCGGCACACATCTAGTTTAGAAGTGCAGTAGTAGGGGTGCAATTTGACTCCGGAACGAGGTCGTACCTCGATCGCAGCCACCAGCGCCTCCAAGACGGCCATGCCTCCTGAAGAGGTAGCGGTTCCGATACCGATACCAAAACTATCGTGCTGGTCTCTCAGGGCAGACATGACGACGTCTGGCATAGAAAATGGTATTTGCTTGATGATGGGGGATAGTCTGCGCATTGCCCCTGAGGATGCGACACGACCGTAAGTAATAACGCCGAGACGAATCTTCAATGGCAGGGAGTATGCATATTAGTACCACAGGGTTTTGATGCCCAGCAGATCTTGGCTGCATGCGGGCGCACAAGAATACGCACTCGGGAGACATGTTGTCCGCGGGCAGTCAGATGTTCCATAAGATGGCGAAAGTAATTCCACACTTGATGCACCCAACGTTCCGGACCTGGGCTAGCATCGAGTACGAGCACTACATCAATCTCGGCGACTGGTTTTTGAGCGCGGTACGGGTCATTATTGTCATTATTGGTCGCTTTAGAAGCAATAGCCGAGGACGGTCGTGATGAAGCAGCAGGGCTCGCCATCGCTTACTAGGCGATAGCTAGGATACAGGAAAGACGAGAAAGTAACCACCCCCTCCTGTGTGAAAGGCGCGGACTCGCCAAAGTGTGGCCTTCGTGACAGTCACAACGCCTCAGTCGGTCACAAAGCGGGGTCACTCGTTTGGCATGGCAGAAACACTCACTGCTGACAATTATAAAGGTTCGGACAGTGTGCTTAATTAAAGCCAGACTATTCACAGTCCCCCTCGTGTGGAAATGCTTGTCCCCTGCTATCAAAACGTGCCGTTTCTGTCGTTTATGATTGCTGTCGCGGACCTTCGCCTCTTGATGTTGTTCCAATTCGACGCATCAGCTTGGGTCGAGAGGCGTGAAAATGCCGTCCGAGAGGAATGGGTGAAGTCTATGGAATTGCGGATCACAAGGGAGGCCCTCGGAAAGTGCCAAAAGTTGGAGGGTGTCAATCATTACGAAAAGTGCAAAGACCTCGCCGTCCGATACACCAACATGCTTCGTGGGGCGCAGGTAAGTTGTGTCGTTTAATTGTCGTCATCTGAGAATGCCGATTTACCAAGAACTCATTTGTAGATCCAAGGGGTGCGAACGGTAGATGTGTAAACATATTCTGATATGACGACAGACACTTTACAAACATCAACACCAAGTTTTACGCCTTCCCACACGATGTGAGGCCCCAAAATCACAAAAATGTGACGGCACGAGCGCCGTCCCTGTGTAGCGTAATAACATGCAAGCCACTTGTCACTTTGGTGGCCACACCACTCAGCCCTTGTGTGGTTTTGTCACTGGCGTAAATAATCCATTGTCGCCTATGGCATCATGTGGTTTCACCTGAACCCAATCGCCACAAGGCTGGCCAGGCGAAGCCTGCATGTTGTTTCCATCACGTGGCCGTAGGATGTTCTATTGAGGCGAATACACTTGGCCGACCGAGAAGCAGCCTCCCCAGATGAAGCCAGAGCGTCGTCCTTTGCACGCTTTGAGATCTTCGGCGCTCGCGTTCCAGATAGACGACTACCACATTTTGAGGAAACCAGGGCGACATACCAATTTCAGGTGTGCCTGTATATGTTTGCCTTACAATACGTGGCATTAGGTTCACGGAATGAATTAACGCGATACCGGAGTATTCGTTGATCCATTCCGTCGAAGGGGTCGATCTTTCACATATTCAGTCTGAGCACTCCAAGCATTCAGCCAGAACTCTTTGCCGCTGGGTCAACCATACACTGCGAACTTAAGTCGGATGATACAGCGCCGGTTCCCCTCAGTCCCCCCAATTCCCCGCTGCACATATACACCTTCATCCACTGAGCCTTAGCAGCATCCCTCACCAGAATGATCACAGATTCACAAGTCGAGGCTGGGATTTTTGCGCCTCGAGCTTCTCTATTCCTCACCGGGCTATCACTCACGAACTGGCTCGCGTTATTGATCGCTTTTCTCGTGGGCCGTACGCTCTACTATGCTGTCTTTCATCCTCTCGCTCGGATTCCTGGTCCTCTATCAGTTCGAGCTGGAATTCCATCCCTCCGCTTCTTTGCATCGTGCTGCAGTCGCTGGCCTTGGGAGTTGCACAATTTACACCGTCAATATGGGGATGTAGTTCGTACCGGCTCCAACACCGTCAGCGTAATAGATCCCGATACTGTTCATGCTGTATACGCACACGGGAACAACTACGCTAAGGCGTCTTTCTATAATGCCTTCCGTAAGCGGCCGCACGGGATCGTTGATTCGAACATGCTGGTAATGCGTTGCATGTAGGACCGCTGAAAAATAAGCCGAGCTTGTTCTCTGATCTCGACCCACACTCACACGCCATGCGGCGCCGCACGGTACGTTTGAGTGATCTCGCCCAATCTATTTATCTCACTGCCGATAAGAAAGGTTGCGCACGTTTATACAATGAAATCACTCTCCGCTCTTGAAGATTATATCGAGCCATGTGTTAATGGCATTCTAAAGGCCTTTGACACTGTTATTGCTGGTGCTTCTGGTGGCCAGGCGCATGTCGAAATGCAAAAATGGTTGCATTACTTCGCCTCCGATACCGTTGGGGAACTTGCGGTGAGTTCAACCCTTATTCGATCGATTTCCTGTTCCTTCCCCGAAACCAGCTAATACATGCCTCAGTTCGGCCGTAGTTTTAATCTTCTTGCTGCTGGCAAGGATGATGCCGGCTTCCTTCCTGCGGTCACAAATCTATCAGTCTATGGCAGCATCGCCGGAACCCTCCCCTCGCTTTCACCTCTTATTAAGAAATACCTTTATTCCACGACCCTGTTCTCTCCCTCAATCATTGGAAAGTTGACTTGGGAGAGGGTTCAAGACCGTCTGGCGCTGATGTCATCGAAAGAGGAAGTCGCCGCTCGTCAGGATATGCTGGCAGGGTTCATGAAATCGAAGTATCCTGGAACTGAAATACCGGTGGAACCTCCCGAAGTTGTGGCACTGGCCTCCAGTGTCATATCGGCGGGCAGTGATACGACGGCCATTGCTCTAGACGCTTTCTTCTACTATATCCTGACGAACAATTCCGTCTATGACCGAGTTCAGCGAGAGGTGGACGCCGCGTACGATGCCGGGGTGCTAAGGGATGGCGAACCTGTCCGTTATGCGCAAGGCGTAAAGCTTGAATATCTCCTGGCCTGTGTAAAGGAGTCTATGCGCCTCATAACGCCCTTCGTCATGGACATGTTGCGAGTAGTGCCACAAGGCGGGCTAACGGCCGGAAAGTGGTTTCTTCCGGCTGGGACCGAAGTGGGCACAAATTCGTATGCCTTTCACCGCAACAAGGCAGCATTCGGAGAGGACGCCGAACATTTCCGGCCCGAACGCTGGATCGGCTTGTCGGCTGAAGAACGCGGGGCTCTAGAGCGCAATTTTATGTCGGTGAGCCATTCCCTTTTATCATCCTTATATGTTAGTCTGATTCTGGGGCGCCAGTTTGGAGGCGGAAGTAGAGCTTGCATCGCAAGTGTCTCTAGCACCGAAATAACTTATTGCTCATCGCTTATTTTAATTATGCATAATTACAGGGGCGCAACATATCGATGATGGAAATAATCAAACTTCTTCCGACCCTTCTCCGGCGATACCACTTCTCACCCACCCTACGATCGTCAGACAGCCCTCATAAATACCGTCATGGGTGCTCCCCGACTGGGGAAGCCAGCGCTGCGGAACCTGCTTTGTTCAAGGCTAGCTCGTTTTTAGAAGTGCACGTTAGTGTTTTCTCTCAGCTCGTTTGTGGTCATAGTGATCACATCTGGACCATTGTGTTCGCAATATTAGGACTTCTGGTGCACTGTTTCATTGAGGCCAGAGGTTGGCTTAGCGATTCTAGACCAAGACGACAAACCATGATTACAACCATTGTCGCCATGCATGGTGGGCCGAACGGCCGGAAATTATCACTTAAATTTCACATTAACCCAAAAGCTTTCCAGAGATGTTCTTCGCTAGTGTATCAACACATATGACGATGTGGCCCGAGACATACAATCCCACCTGGTGTTATTATTTGAACGATGAGTTATTGCTGTTTTCCATGCATATGAGCCGGCGGTCACGAGGAGTGGCTTCCCGAAGTGCCACGTATCATCTGGATCATCAAGGTGGTTCATTTTGTCAATAGAGCAGAAGTAGCCTTCGGATTTCGCCCGTAGTATTCTCTGCTGGCCCTTAGTACTAGTCCTGTCAGAGAGGTGGAGAATATTTCAAGGTTTCGACACTTAGTGAGATCGAAGGCCCAGACGGCGCCGGATCGAGACATTCAGCGAAGGGCCGAATCCGCGGATAAACATAAGAGGAGCACAGGATACCGATGCTAGATTTAAATACGCAATGTATGAGCGAGAAAAAAACAGGAGCTGAAAGTCTGCCACCATTCAATGTACATGGCACGGAAGTTCCGGGGCCAGCGGTCTCTGGATAGAGCTGGTGGTTGATGGTGGTTTTTCGGCCTCATCACCAAGTCAGACCGTAAACGCACCGCGCTGAATTTCTCATAAAGCAACTGACAGAAAATCTGACTTCTGTGCAACAAAGCTCTGCACCGTCAACAACCCTCAATTGTATGGGAACTGCATGGCAGCCGCCATATGTTTCGCCGCGCCTCATTAGGGCGGGTAACATGGTGGGACACGAAGCCAACGTACCTTGGAAACTTTGAAAAAAACTGGAATCCCCCAAAATAGTCGGGCCGAAGTGCTCAGCAGTGAGCTCCAGAATCCAGAACCTGGAGCTGCTATGGTGTAAGTATGGCAGGCAAACCTCGTATTACGGCAAGTTCTTTGAGCTGATGGCTAGGCTGTTGTGCTCAATCTATATTTATACGATCGCCATAGATCGTGGTTAAGACGGATGTTGACGAATTTCAGCGCATCCAACAACTTCTCGGAAGTAGCGTCACCCCTGTCGTGGACGTAACTTCCGGAAATCAGACGGACTTTGGTTTCTCCTGCGGGGCCTTGCGTAGCGCCGTATGAATCTGTAGAAACCGCCTAGATTCGGGCACAGCCCGAAACCCGCCGCAGGATTGCACAGCGAAGTTCCATCTCGCGAATACATGCGAACCGTCGTGCCCTTCACGCAAGATTTCCGTTTTGCCTGGTTGTCCGAAAACGTGTGCCCGTCAGCGATGTACCCCTATGTACAATTGGGGTAAATCTATCTTTTGGAGGGGGAGGTTTCAGGAAGCATAGGAAACGTAGGAAACAAGGAAACTTCGACTTTGGGTTGTTTTCGTGTGAAAATCGGAGTCATGGCAGAACAAGCGCCCCTCGTCTCGCGGGATAGTCATCCTTTCGAGATATACAATGACTGACTTGTGATGTAGGCGGCAACAGTGGAGGGGACCATATTCCGCCAATCTCTCGCGGGTAAATCGGGCGGTGTGCCCGTCATAGAAGCGATCGATCGACGCACAAGGGTGGAGCTCAATGTGGCTTCCGCAGAGTCAATGTCAAACATCAACATCGCTCCGGTCCTCACGTATGGTTCCACATCACTCGACTGAAGGAAAGTGATCTCCTCGCCATTAGAAGTCGCATTGGCTAGAGTGAGCGTCGACTCCAAGCCTTCTGAACTTCTTCGAGCGCATATGATAGACGAGCGGTCGTCGTGGAAGAAGGCATGCAAAGAAGTCGTCATATCATCATGCGACCCATAGTATTTTGGGTTGAACAAGCGGATAAGGGTATCGTATCCGAGTACGAACGTCAGTCTCGGCATCTGCGCATGCGCATACGCTGCGACGACATCTGGATTATGATTGGGATATGTCCTTCTGAAATGCTTCAACAGCTTCTTCGACTTCCCCACGAATGTTGGTTCATCGATCGTTGCTACCGCTACTGGATGCGGGCGTCTATTCGAGGCATTCGAGGTACTGGCAGCAGCGGCTGATAGACGAGTTTCCATCTCCTCCGCCAGTAAGATCATCATTTGTAAACGCTGTGCGAGGCTTGCGTCACCAGGTTTGAGCCCCTTATCGGCATTGCGTACGGATAAAAGTAGAAGATGTGCAATATGATCTGAGGATGTCGGACCCTTATCGTCCTCGGCATTCGTCGGGGATACCAGAGCGAGGGACAGATGCGCTAGAGTTGGCGGGTTAAAAGAGGAGTCTAGCACAGATATATGTCGAGGTGGTGATGTTCCCAATGAAGCCCTCCAAGCTTCAGATTCCCATACAATCTCAACATCCGCCGCTTTGGACTTGATTCTTTCAACGATAGCTCCCAGGTCGGCGATCGAACTCATTCACGAGGTTTGGACTAAAGGTTTACGTAAATTTGTCACACGCCCGGCCAAAGCGCCAAAAATTCCACACCTTCAGGTCAGTTCTGTGAACCTCTTCCAAACTAGGTCGTAAACAAATGAACTAGGTGTGTTAGCTATGCTAAATAGCAGCCCCTTTCTTATTGTGACTCGCGGAATGGCGAGTGGCCGGACCCCCTTCCGCAACAGAAAGCCTAAGCTCGGTGCAGAGCCTCGCAACGTTTTTCCTCCTCCTAGTGGACCTCCTCCGTACACCTTCAGGTTGAAAGCAGGCACTTCCTCTTCCCCTTCCCTATGCTCGTCTTCTCCTGACACCCCTTCCCAACCACCACCGTCGTCATCATCTATCGACGACTCGGACGGAGCCCCTCCCACCCACTTCAAAATTACTCTACATCGTTCATCCATTGGTCTTCCCGACCGAATATCGCGCACGCTGGAAGCATTGGGCATTCATCGCCGTATGCAAACAGTCTATCATCGTTTTTCACCTGATATCGCGGGGAAAATACTTCAGGTGAAGGAATTAGTTGAAGTTCGGAATGTCACTGCGAGCGAGGTGCGGACCCCAGAGGAGGCGAGGAAGGAGCGGAAGGCTGTACGAGGTTATGAGGTTGTTTCGCGCGCGCGACCGACTGGGCTCGCGAGCACCCGTCAAGCGCTCCATGCGCACCGTCACACAATTCGGCTTGAGTCTACTAGTATGATCAAGACATGATGTTTGGTTTGTATGGACACAATGGGCTAGCCCGAGCTGTGCGCCGACATGCCGGTGAATGTGTGAATATGGTGTAAAGGTAGGTAAATGAGGGACCGTGAATTACAGCGAAGGTAAATGACATGCTTTCCATGATCCAGCACAAACAGCCCAGTGATTAAGAACAAGGGGTTTGCTACATGATATGAGTCAGAATGACAAATTAAGGACTATTCAAGACAAGAAACCGACCAGCCTATTCTTTGGTTTCTTGTATCCGGCCTCAGCCCATAGTGTGTAATTGGAGTCTGAATACGCAAATTATTAGCGCACGATTAAGTGTTGAAAAGCAACTCATCGCATACTGGTATAAGCCTCCATGTGGCTATAGAGGACCAATTAGTTGAATTGTCAGTGTGAAAGAATGCTGAGGCTCACTCGTTGATATACTTCGCTGTCGGCCGATCTGCAGAGATTGTTCCAGTGCCTGAAGAATGTCGGAAGATATCCAAACTTACTTGGTGGATCACAACCAACACCGTTTTGTAATCCCTTCCGTTGCCACACTCGCACATAATCAAATCGCAGCTCTGCCGGGAAGGTCATCGCTGTGTAATCCACGTTTTGGAATGATCCTAAAGAGGGATTAAACCGGTAATCAGGAACGATATAAACTTCAGTGCCAACGCAGTATGTCGTACGCGAGACAGCGAGGTTAAGCATGATGGCCATGGGTTCCTCTGCAATGAGCCGGTCGGAGATACCGAGGGATTGGTCTGCCGTGAACGTATTGGCAGTGATGCGGAACACTGGTTCATCAGCAATCCATTCTATAAATCCTTCGCCTCTATTGTCGGGATTTGACCAATATTCAACGCCGAACTTCGTAAATTGTGCACCACCATCCGCAAAGACGCTCGCGTTTAGATTCGTCAATGCTGAGACGGCTTGTTGACTGTGGAGAATCATGAGTTACTGACACGGGGACGCGACGTAATACTCACAGTGCGGAGCCGCTACATTGTGAACGTTCCGCGTATTAGAAGGTAACAGAACGGTTGGTGACAAAAAAACGTGGACCTCACCGATAAGTATTCAAACTCGTCTCGCTTGGGTTATAAATCGTGGCGTCCGCTGAAGTGTTCGGAAAATAGTACAACGTGCTAAACGGAGCCATCTGGGCCGATTGTGTCACACGACCACCATAAGTAACTTTATTCTTCTGTTGTTCGAAGATATCAATTTCAGGGCCGCCGCGTCCTATTGGTTTTTGAATATCAGGCCCGGGGTGGTCATCGCCTGGACAAGTACACGCGCTGCGTGCACAAAATGTGAGCTGGCAGTCTGGTGGCGCGGTTGAAGTAGGACTTACGAAAGCCGTTGACCAGGAAGCCAGGAAATATTGTCATTATACTTCTTATTACCCCCGGCTGTTTGAGCTGCTTGGGGATTTCCATTGGCGTCGGTTTGATTCGGCAATGTGCCAACATCACACGAATCATATCTACGCACGTTAAACATTAGCCAGCAGCGCCGGAAAAAGCCAGCTTGGGACGGCGAACGTGTAAGGCCATAATCCATCTCCAGTAGCTCTGTAACCACCCCGTACGAGATTGCTCATGAACCAGGCCTAGGGTAAATTGAGTCAAGGCGTAGGAGAAGGAACGTCACGCTTACGCCAGGCCACTGCGAATTGAAATTTTCAGCTTCAAGAACGGCTTGAACACTAGCAACGACCTACGTATCCTGATACATTCTCTTGGCCAGGGAATATGGCGCCCACTGACATTGAGCCTCAGCCGACCACAGCGAAATTCCCGAAGTCATGATTTAACGAACCTTCGATGTATCCGGTGGTGAAGCAAAACTTATTCCAGCTCTGAAGCATGCCAGACTTGAGTTGAAGTCCGTGAGTCTCAACGGCTTCTATGACTATGACCAGGTGACCATCTCGTGTTGTAACTTGGCCTAAACGCGAATGGAAGTAAGTACCAGTCACCGCAAATGGAGTAGGTGGCTCATTTTGTCTTACCGGGATCATAATATTCTAGATCTTGAGTCGCACCATACTAGTGGCATTGTGTAAGACAGGAAAGAGCAACGGTAACAAACATGATTGGGAGTAACGCACCCATAGATCGACTGCTTCCCAGAATGGGTCATCCCCCGGATAGAATGATCGCCCTGGCCGGTTGAACTCATCTGAGAACACGAGCTCATAGTCATGACCATCAAAGCCCGTGCGGGTGTACACATCCTGCGGCGTATCGGGATCGATGAGCGAAGGCATGTTGGGTAAGTCAGGGATTTGGCCAGTGGCATTGACGTGCGGCGGCATCCAGGGAGCCTTTCGTGTTATCCAAGAAATGAGAGGATAGCCTGCAAATAAGGTGATCATTGCCAAGAGGAGAGTGATCATAACGACGACGTTGAAAAAGCCACGCCAGCTTGCATCGTTGACTTTAAGATTGCGTTGGCCTGGCTCGTGTAAGAAGTCGTCGTCGTCGACAGTATTGTCATTGAGACGCGCGTAAGGTCCATAGGAATCAGCTGAAAGAAACATGGCTCGAGGGTCGGCATCCGTGGGGAGGGGGAGAAAGGCGGCGGTGGAGGCAGCGTATTTCGAATCGCTAACGAAGGAGAGAACAGACCCTACACTGGATCCACTGGAGAAACGATTGATCGACGGTGGGGCCAACGACATATTGTCGGCAGTACCTCGCAGCCCCCACCGACTTCCGCGGAGACTTCCGCGGATGCTGCTGGCCGGTGTCCGCCCACTGGAAGGACTGAGAGACTGGAGAAGACTGTAAACACATGTGCGAAAAGCAAAATTTCGGCTTCACACTTACGGGGTATGGAGTGTAGCCACCTCCAACCGTGCCCGCCATCACCCCGCGTAGCCCGTGATCTTTTTCGGCATGACTGCTAGAACTATTCGGTGAAGTGGTACGATCTGGAGGTTTTCCATGACTAGTGCTACCGGTAGGGGATGCCGGGCGCGTCTTAGTGCCACCCAGACTAGAAGATTGTCTTGGGTTCAAAGGGGAGGAAACGAATCGGCCTCCGCGACCGTCGGCGGGCCCAGGGGAATCGAGGGAAACATTAGGACTGGAGCTTTGGCCAACTTGTTGATAAGCAAGAGGGTTGGAAGGGATTGGAGATGCTTGTGGGCTGTGGGGCTGGCCAGGCGAAGAATTGTTGTCCGCAAAAGGGTCGTGCTGACTTGGGGGCATTAGGAAGAGCGAATGTAGCTGTGATAATGCTTGCTGGGAGCTCTAGAGAGAAGGGACGGGAGGAGATGCAAAGTCAAGGAGAGGAAAGGAGAAGCGGGAGCAAGCGGTTGTTAAACAAACGATGACTGCAATGGGAAAGGGTGACTAATTATAAATTGAGGTGGAGATCATTCCTCTACCCCTCAAGGACCGACGCTAATAGAGCTGTCTGCTCGCAAGGCAGTAAAAACATAACTCACAGAGGTAGATACGGGGCCATGGGCAGGGTCTCTGCGCATGTCCCGCTTGCATGTTATTCGCCCGAAAAAGCCAAAACAAAAATAGCTTCTTTTTCAACTGGCTGATTCAATACAAAACGAAACAAGCGCCCACCAAAAATGGAAGGATATTGTTTACGTAATGTTTCCTCGGATGGCTGTGCTCGCGGCAAATGCACAAAAAAGGCAATACAATGTGCCACTTGCTGGTACATACAACAGTGTATTCATTCCTTCTGACCTATTTTGAACCATTTAGGGACTTTCTTTTTCCCTATAGTTCCAGTGGAGGGTTTAGAACCGGACGAGCCAGTTGTTGAGGAAGCACCGGTGACTGGCTTTTTTGGAACGACTGTGTCAGGCAAGGGGATCGCCTGTTCAAGAATCTGAGGAAGAAGCGGCGGAGGGAGGGCACTGCCTAGGCGGTGATTCAGATAAGACTGGGGAACGCAGCGAGCCATTGCACTCACTATTATACGCTTCAGTCTGAAATTTGATGAACAACACAGACGATGGGGAGAGTGCCAATTCTCCCAAGGACAACAGTTTTACCTGAGGGTCTGACACCTTGAGTTCCGTGCGAGGCGGGAGATCTTCTTAGGAGGAAGATGTAATTCCATGAGTGTACATGACGAGGGGGCGAGAAATGAAGAAACAGACAAAGGACGAATTTATCCCCAAGAGCCTCAGCAATAAGGGCACTCCGCACAAATTGGTAGACCGCCTTGATCTTCTCGCTGGAAGCGAAGGAGCGCTCTAAGATTGTCTGATTAGGGAATTTGATCCTGATTGTAGTCTAAGGGAATCTATCGTGAATAAGTTGACGTGGTGGATGTATGAAGCGCCCGTAACGAACTGTGGGCCATCGATTCATTTTCCCTTTCTGTTCTTTCTCCTTGATAGCTTGCGTTTTGAAAGGGGCATTGACTAGAATTTCAAACTTCTGCTTCTGACTGGCATACGCTGCCTTGAAAGCGTTGGAGAATTCGCCGCGGGTTCGAATTCAACAAAGTTAGAAGTGGCAGACCTGTAATTCCGCAGTAGTTGGCTCAAAATCAGAGTCAGTCAGCGCATCTTCAGGGTACGTGAAGCGTCAGAGTGACGATCTCTAGAGCAGATCGTAACAAGCTTACTCAGGGGATTGGCGCCACTGGTTTCCGGAGCCTTGTACACTTTGAACAGATGCGATACATCCGGGGTAGAAGAGCTCAGATTGCCTTGAGAACCTGCCTCAACAGCGGGTGAAGGGTTTGGCCGAGTGTCTATCTCCGCGGCAGAATCCATTCAAAACGCGGTGGTCTGTAAACAGGTGGCAACAACCCAATCTTCTCTGTGCAATTTGAAAGGACAGACTTTCTCTCTTTCCATCTCCCCAGGGGCACTACTGCTCCATTCCGTTCGTTACACTCGTTTCTTTTCTCTGTTTTCCGCTATAAACAAATGACTCGTCGCACGAGCTTTATCATCGACACAAACGCCGAGGCCCTCGAGGCTGCTGCTCACCCCGACGGTGTTCTGCGAGGCTTGTAAGTTGAAATCTTGTTCTTCTGTGATCCATGGCTCGCCGATGAGGTCTTAATACGTTTTAGAGCCGCGCGCCGAGCGTTCACTAGCATCATGAAAATCCAAGCCGCTTGCCGAGGTTACAATTCGCGATGCAAATTCGCGCCCAAGCTCAATACTGTCTCCAAAAGGTGACACTCCTCACTGTTTACTCGTCTATTCGCTCATTTATTAATGGTTTCCTGCTCTGGAACTGAACTGGCAACGGAACCAGCATTTCGAACAGCGCCCCATCCGATATCCCGCGATCATCAGTCACTGCGCCATCGGGCGAGGCAGCTATCGTTACGATCAATCCCCCTCCAGCGATGCATGAGGGACCAGAGCACACGCTCGTTTACCTCGCCATCGAAATCAAGTCAACCAAGAAAGAGACTGCGCTGCTGGAACGTCAAATCACCAATGTCGAAACAGAAATCGGCCATCGTGAGGCCCGTGTCAATACGTTGCAGTCGCTCGTTACTTCGCTAGAGGGCTCTATACCTTTCGACTACGTGACGACAAGGGCTTTGCAAACGCTGCAGGAACAGGTTGATGAACAGGGCCGTGAACTCGAAGGCTGGATAGCCCGAGAGGCGGCCCGAAAGGGCAAACTAATACAGCTACGGGCACAGGTGCACGCCAAAGCCAAGTTTCAGGCCCAGTGGCACAGGTCGCGAAGCACAATGCCTGATCATTGGTCGCTCGAGGCCGAGCAAATGATGCGGGAATCAACAGCCAGGGCGGCCATCTACGTTGCTGCGGCATGCAGGGAGAGACCCAAGGTTCCTAATCCCCTCCCTCGCGACACGGCGTCGAAAACTCGAATCCAGCTCAACCGTTCCAGAAGTCCTTACGCCCCAGTCAAAAAGCCCCGGTCTCGCACCCCATCTCAACAGTCGCGCAACACAGGCCCATCAAGCGCGAAGCGAACTGCCCGCATCACAGGACCGCCCCCCTCGTCCTTTCCCTCGGATTCAGGCCTTCAGAACGAGATTCCCCTTGGTGATGATGCCAAAGCTATGTTCAATCCGAAACGACGAACTCGGCCCGTCTCGGTTGTCGTTCCGGAACAGAATCGTGAGAGTATGAATTCACGTTTGGCCGATTTCTACGCCCCCCGCCCGAAATCACCGACTACTGCGCCTGTCGTCGAGGTCGTAAAGAAAGCACTGTCCACCCCGCCATCCACTCTCGTTTTTGATGATATCTCCAATTCCGTATTCGGGGACATCGACAAGAAGCTTGACCTTGATTTAAAACTCCCTACGTTGCCAATGCAACGGACTAGCTCCACACCACCTGGTCCTTCGGCTGCAGTGAAACCCAGCGCCTCAGACCATCGTCCCGCGGTGTCATCACCGCTGGGAAGGCGGTTATCTAAGCGAGCAAACCGTCACTCATCGCCTCCCATCCGGACCGCACCGCCAATGTTGGCACCTCTCTTCCTTCCATCGTCGGAGCCTATCAGAATACCTCCCGCGAAGATATCCCCGCCTGCAAAGGCTACTACTAGTCGGCTCTCCCCTTTTCGTTCCTCGTTCCAACCCACTAAGGCATCCGGCACGCCTGCGGCCCGGCCGATCCAGGTTCCCTCCGCTTCGTCGTCGACGCCTAAGAGTGAAAAGGTCCCAATCGCCAGTGACCTTCCGGTCCCCGATTGGCTCAACGATTTGCTTACGCCGCTCCAAAATCCCCGACGCTCGCCCTCTTCGGGCAACTATACTGAGCTCGTTCTCGACTTGCGTGTCCCTTCTGATGCCCCGAACTCTACGACCCCTCCTGCTGACCGTGAAGAATGGGACGTTGTTACTACAAGCCCATTCGCTGACCGGGAATCGTTCCAGATTTCCTCTCAGGAGCCTGCAGCGACTCCTTCCGCAACCAAAAGTTCGGGCGACGCTGCGGAGAATCCTCGTATTTCGAAGCTGAGAAATCGGGCATCGTACATCTTACCAAGACCACGGCGCACCAGCACACGTCCGATGCCTGAGCCTTCAAAGAGTCAAGTGGACCTCAATAGGACCCATTCCGCAGCTCCGACCTCCATACCTGCCGCTAGCACTGGAGCCGCTGTCAGCCCCAATGAGGCCAAGGCTTCAAGTGGAAGTAAATGGAGGAAACGGTTGAGCCTGGCAGCCGTCTTGCCACACAGATCATAAAACCAGCTACAATGCTGTACTTCGAAAAATTGACGCTATTGAACCATCTCTTTGGCTAACTGCCACATACCTTTCACTGATTACATCTCGTTATTGTTTGTTCGAGAACCCCTTCGCAACATTCACTTTCTGCTTCTTTTCGTTCTTTTTTTTTGGCCAGTTTAGCGCGCGATGCTTGCATTTTTCACATTCCCGACTCCCCCTTATACCGCGGCCCAGTGGGCCTTTTGCCAGCATGTATATCCTCCCCGTCAATTACCCTAGTTAGCGGTCCATAACACGTTTTCATGCTTAACCCGATACATTATGGTCCGTTCATATATATATGATTAAGCACGAGTGCCCTCAACATCTCTCAAATACGCGGTAGAGGTCTGGCAAACTAGCAACCTGAACGATTGCCTTAGCCTCTAGCAAGCTCTTAGACGGAACCAGGAGCGAGCGAAACGCTGGGATAAGCACATGCTCGATCTGCCACCGCTGCACTGCGTTTTCGCCGTTGTCAGTAGCAGATTTTTTGAAAGCTTGAGCACTTGATGATTCCCCCGAACCTGGGGAGAATGAGCTCAGCAGCTTGAGAGGGATTGGAGTATAGAAATATGCAAGTTCGCGAAGAATGCTCTGAAAACACGCTTTCTCCTCTGTCCAGTCGACCTATTTTCGACGCACAAGTTAAGAGCTAAGCACAACGCGTTGGAAAAACGTTCTCTCCGTACCTGTGGCCCCAGCCGCATGAGGAACAATGGCAATCGATCGAGATCCGGAGTGTAATTGCTAAGTAGCAGCGGCAAGCTTTCAACATTGCCATTTTCAGTGACATTCATTGCAAAGTATTCCTGGAGCATTTCGCGTTGGTCGATCAGAAGTGCGGTGATTGTCTGAAGGAAAGTTCAGCTCGCCATCGAGATGTACGACCATTTTGGCGTATAGGTGTAGGCTTACATCGATGACAGACTCGACAGTTAAGCCGGCTTCTGAAATTCCGTTTTCGCAGGTTACTGATAATTCTAGCAGCGAGCGAATCGAGGGAGGCGGATCAAGATGCAGCTTGCCAAAGTCACCAAACTGTCGCGCGCCCAGTTGATAGAACAGCTCCTCTCTGCAACCCAAGTACACACAAGTCAGCGGAGCCACGCAGAAATGTCATTTTGGCCATAGAGGCGAGAGAAGACTCACGCCAATGTGGAATGATTGATGAGATAGAGCTTTGTTGAATGCTGGACGAGTGTTATTGAGCGCGCTAAGTCTACAATACCGATGTACGCCACATCAGCAAAAACTTCGCTTAAACCTATCTCGAATCCAGGTTCAAAACATTACAAGAAATGGGGAAGGTCAGCACGTACCGGTATGTCGCGTTGCCTTTATCTCTTCTCTCAAATCCAACACGCTCTGAAGGTAACACCCCGACTCCACGACCTTCAATGGTGCTACAGCCTGCCTGATACCGCTGTTTTCGGGATTCGCGGCACTCTTTTTCGATGTCAAGTCTGGTTCAGCCACGTCTTCAT
>Ga0307508_10001052_pt1 | contig 31914 bp, 31 predicted proteins | sample 9_EM_MG_FD_203089 | JGI IMG/M metagenome (GOLD analysis project Ga0307508, IMG submission 203089) | Populus trichocarpa ectomycorrhiza microbial communities from riparian zone in the Pacific Northwest, United States - 9_EM | ecosystem: Host-associated > Plants > Roots > Unclassified | place...
GGAGGAGGAGGAGGGAGGGGAGTTGACAACGACTAAGAAGACGACTCGAGTAGATTGGTTGCTAGGAGTTGATGGTTGGAGGTGGGAAAGGAGCAAAGGTCTTCAATGCCCGTCGTTCGCTTAATGTGTTCTACCATACCCTTCTGGTTCAGAATGCCCACAAAAAAAAAATAGGCGAGATTTTCCTACTACCCGAAAAAGATAAAAGAGGTCGCCACCGAAGACAAATAGTAGGGAGTAGGGAGGTGAGTATTTGCAGCGTCGGAGAGGACGGCGCCAGCACAATGTTGATTCTCCAACTATGTACAAATTCATGGTGTTCCATCACCACGCGCCCGCTCTCGCGCACTTTGTGTTGGTAACTATTCAAGTCTGTTGTTAATTGAGAAAAACAACCATCCGCTAGCACCGGCTCTCTCCCATTACCTCTTGAACCCTCAATGATCATTCTGAACCTGAATAGTATAATAGAACACATTAAGCGAGCGACGGACATTTTACTTGGTGGGAAAGGCTCTCGCACACCGGTGACTGGCGATCAGCGGTGTCAGGAGCAGCGTCGACGGTAAGGTGCAGCCCAGCAGTCAAACGGTTGATTAGCCTGGGAAATAACCAAGGGACCCTGCACAATCGCTAGACACAATATCCTGCACGCTTTGCTTGCGCCACATCCCACCCATTCACTCATGACAGATGCGTCAGACGGTTAATTACCACCTGAGGAAGACGGCAGTACATATGTAGTAGGTCTATTCCTTCTTTTTTTTTCCTTTCCAAAGATGAACGGATACTATGTATATCGGATGGGCTGCTAGTTAAATGGCTAGGTTTGATCCCGGCACGGTCTGTCCACAATGGCCTCGGGCCGGCGTCCAGAGTTATTGACTCCCATCAAGGCTACTCATGACTGTCAACGAAACGGATTGACTCCCGTTATGGTACTACGCGAAGTACTCCTCTGTCAACACCATATACCCGTACAAATTGCGAAAACACCGATGATCAAAAGAAAAAAGAGCTCGTTCGAGGAACACAGGCTCCGACCGAGAGGAACGATCGAACTCTTCTTCATGGTCGACCGCCGGGCCACTTCTATCATTTGGGTTTTACTGTTGTAGTGGCTGGTCCGCAGGGTCAGTTGTGCAGAGGGGGGGTATTGTGCTCCCCCGCTAGCGACAATTCTACAGGGGCATTATACGAGTACTGCATGCTCGGAAATAACCAAATGGGATTGGAATCGCCGTAGGGGCAGTCTCACGTTGACAAGCCAGGGGGAGGGGGTGAGATGGCCAAATAGCACCTAAGGAATAGCACCCAAGAGTACATACGGGCGCGGGCGCGGGCGATGTGGTAACTGCATATGTGCGAATGTATCAACTTCGGCCCCTGCGGATGGAGTGGGAGCTGCGTGCGGACAATCAGCCATCGACGAGAGGGAAGGGCAACGGAATTGTGCGGAAACGTACACTGGCGGCGGGAGCGCGGGTGGGACGGCGGCCGGGAAGAAGAGAGGTATGTAGATGTGCATAGTCAGCTTGCATGTTCCGTTTGCGGTCATACAGAAGCTGGCAGACGACGAAGGAAGGGAGAAGAAGATTTATTTTGACGATGGCGATGAGTAATTCGCGTCGGATGAGTAAGAAAGTGTTACGTGTGCGATGCACGTCCCGAGCTGCGAAGATTTGAGCGGCGACGAGGCCGGCCAGCCGTGATTCAGGAGGCGGTGGTGGGGGGAGGAGGTGTTGCAACATTGGACGGAAGAGCGAATGGCAACCAAGCATGCGACGCAGCGCCTCCAGAAATGCATTCCCTTGTTTTTTTTTCTTCCTTTTCTTCCGCTCTCTCTTTTGCGTCGTACCTGCTTCACCACTCGCATTCATGATCCAACCATCCATCTATCCACCCTCTGCGACATCACTACTGTTTGTTTGCTGCGAAAGCTCAGACGCCTGCAACAGCCAAGCGACCAGCGCTGACTAAGAACTCAGACAGATAGACACTTGCCCTGCTTACGCATGCACTCCAATCAGCTCGCCCATGTATCAGGTGCACGGTGGGCACGCGGGGCGTAGGTAACTGTCTGCATTGCACACACTGTCAATTGGTGCCCTCCCTGTAAGACAAATCTCCCTTTTCTTCCCCTTATTTTCAGGGAAAAAAAAGAGAAAGAGAGAAGTGAACACGAATTCAAACTTCACAAGTACGAAGTATGTATCCAAATATATGCAGCTAAGAACTAAGGCGTGAAACCCCCTGCGTCGGAACTCGGATAACCATCTCCTGAGGGACCGAATCGCGCCATCAAATAAGCGACCGAACCAAATCCTTTGTGGCCCTTCCATCCCTACCAGCTGGTCTCACCGCTGGCCCTTTTTATTGTTTATTCATTACTCGCACGCGACCTAGATAGATCATGTCGAGATGCACGAAGTCCGTTTCCCGTCCGCAGCCCGCGCAGAGACAGCTCCCTTGCTCCCGAGAGGAAGGAGCGACGGGCCATTCGTATGCGTTGTATGCTTAGGTGCATAGGCAAACGGTGGCGGCGGCGACAGCGGGGACCACACGCACGATACGAGGACGACGGACCTTGTTCGGAGCGGTGGATCGGGATATGCGGCAACTATACGGCGGTTGTGTGGGGAAGGTCAACACGGAAACAGTCAACCATCCGGACACCGCATATCTATCCACCGTGTGCCGGACGCAGGACCGAAGAAAAGAGCCCGGAGCAGGCTGCGTAGAGCACCATTGTTTCTGCGGCTAGCCGCATTCCGGGGAGCCGTGTTTAGTACTGCAACCGAGTACCTCGGTGTTCTAATTGTCGGGGGGAAGAAAAGAAAGAAAGGAGAGTTCACGTAAGACGGCTGCAGATTTCCGATGACGTGAGAAGTGCCCCCCTCCGGCCTCCCGGCGCATTGGCGGTGGTGGTGGGACTCTCTTCACGCCCCCACACATCGAGGGGAAACGGAATGGGAAACGGAGCGCCGTGACTGCTCGATTACCGCCATAGGCGCCTCGCCTCGCATATGTAATGTAATGTATTGTAACGTAATGTAAACCCCCTGCAAAAGCGCAGGTCCCTGACGATAATCTTCGCGAACGATCCCTTCACACACCGTCACTGTCACCAACGCCGTCATCCATCCCCTTCTCATTAAATTCTTCCTTCCAACCCCCCCCACACACTGCCTCCTCCTCTAGGTAGGGCAGAACACGGAGAGGCAATATATCCACGACGGTAGACGGGGTAATAACTATGAGGGCACATAGGTGGGACGGAGATGGAGAGGGGGGGCAGGCAAATGGAACGGATCTGTTTCAAATCTGAACACGACGCTGCTTGGGCTTTGGAGTCGAAAGGCTTGCCGACGGGAGTACGGGTAGTTGTGCCGGATAGCACGTGAATGTATGCAACTGGGGGAGAGGAAACTCCTAAGGTTCAGGGTGCGGGCTGGCTTTCCGCTGTGGAATGAAGTGGGCAGTCGTGTATGGATGGGATGTTCCGAGCCATGGTCCGTTCGAGTAGAGCACGTACGTGCGTGCGCAAAAAATGTGAACTCGAAGCATCGTCGGCCGGTCTGTGAGTACGGTCGCCTGCAAAGCCTGAATGTTTCGGTCCCGGCTGGGAAATCTCGAGGGATATGTCGCCGGGCATTCGGCGAGATGAGATGACATCCCTCGACCGAAAATATGAGATACAGTATCTCCAAACCATTCGTGAGAGCGCATGCTCTACCACCGCCACCCCTGCTGCCCCCCTCCCAGACCTAAACCTCCCCATAATCTCCCGTGGCGGAGCAGCACAGCTTCGAACAGTGGGGCACGGATGGGCAATACCTAGTGACATTTCGAGCATTTGCCACAGCTAGCAGCCAGCAAACCTAATATGCTCATCTCGCTGGTATGCGCAGTTGATCACAATCACAGCGCAGCCCGCAGAAGGAAGACGGAAGATAAAAGAGAGTGCAGACAGCAACGGAGTGAAATTGCAGAAGATGAAGCAACTCAAAAGCAAGAACCAAAGAAACCAACATCGAGAGATGAACAGAAATCCCCCACAAGAACCAAACCACGACCAGCAAGCAAAGCAAGGCAGATGTTGAGCGAAAACATCTCCCACCCATCCACCCGCCACCAGTGCCCGATTGGTTGCATTGCTAGTTGGGACTCTTCCACAACTTCGTTCGCTCGACCGACCTGTGGATCTTCCCGCTCCGAACTTACGGCATACCTACCCAACGTTTTTTTTTCGAATTTTTCACAATTTCGCGCCCATCATCAGTCGTTTGTTCTGTTATCCCCTTCTAGGCTCCAAGATTCTTCGAGTAGCAAGTACTAGCAGTAGCAGTAGTAGCAGTCGTCCGTATCGTCCGACCGTCCGACCGCCTGGGTAACCGCATCCACCGCACGTTGCAGTAGCAGCATATGCACAAAATACGGAAGATAGATTCTCCCTTTTCACGATTTACGCATTCTCTCGTTGCCCTTAAGTCCTATGGTTAACAGCAGATGGTTTCAGCAATCGTACAGACTGAGAAGGGTCAAGTCGTCACCACCCATTCCGATCAGACCAGGCGCTCGTGGTGTCTCCTTCTTCCTCTTGTCGTCTTTTGTCACTCGTCCCTCGCGACGGCTGGGGCCGCTGGATTTCTTGACTTCTTTCTTCTTGACCGGGGGACGGGGTGGACAGAGAGGTTTAGGAGAAGCACTGTTGAGCCTGGCCGTATCTTGTGGGCGGAGACATGTCTTTTTGGCATCGTACCAGTTGACATCGCTCATAGACAACTTTCGGCTTCTGGCTTGACCTCGGGTCGCCTTGGAGTCTGTCCTGACGTGGAAGCCGTTGAGAGCGGCGTGTCTGTCGAGTGCTGTTATAGTGGTTAGCCTTCCTCACGCACCGAGCAAAGATGTGAGGGGATATACCATCGAGTTCGGCAGAGTCTTCCATTCTGTCATAGCTCATGACCAATTCCTTGATCTTCTGCTTTTCCTCTCGCTCCTTCTCACGTTTATCTTTCATGGCCAAAGCAAAGCCACTGTCACTGGGCAGGGCAACCATCTTGGTTTGCTGTCTGTTGCCTCTCCTGGTCAATAGACTAAACATCATAGTTCCCTTCTCTTCGGATTGCTCGGGTTCACCAGTCTCGCTCTCGATGGTGTTTTCGCGTGAAAGTATGCCGGTGCCCTTGCGGATCGGGAGAGGCACGTCGAAGACGGGTTTCCTATCGAACTTACGGCTCTCCAGGGAATCCGACATCATTTTAGCAAACTCGCGGTCGAACTCGGCTTCGGCCTCGGGATCTAACTGCTGCTCCCTAGTAACGACAATGTCCTCTTCCTCCTCTTCATCGGAAGATGGACTGGATGGATCGGTATGGGGACCTGCGACAGCTGTCCCCTCCTCCCCTTCCTCGCCCTCTTCGCCGTCGGACACAGCTACGTCGTCTTCGTCCCGGAGCTCCGCATCCTCTCCTTCTCCCTCACCATCGTCGGATTCAGACTCTTCTTCGGCCTCCTCCTGCTCAGCGGCTGCATTCTTGTCCATCTCTGTCTTCTTGTAAGCCTTCGCAACTGCTTCTTCAAAAGCCTTTCCAGCCTCCTCGAGGGTGGCGTAAACCGCCATTGACGGCCTTAGAGCGGCGAGGGTGTCCTGCAGAAGGAAGTCGATATCCATCGGAGCAGGGTCCTTCGTGTGGTAGTAGTACTGCAGGAACGCGAGAAAAAAGTCCAACTTCTTTTTTGCGGTGCCACGGTCAAAGCATGCACCACACACGTCCAGGAGGGAGCATGCCAGCCTGACCCTAAAGAAATCGTCGGGCGGATCCAAGGGGCAGATTACTCCCGGCTTCGGCATACCGCCTTCGTGGCCGAAAGTGACGATGCGGTACAGGGCATCGAAGACTACCGGGGAATCAACCATCTTATAGTTGTATAGTTCGCCAAGGTACTTGATTTGGGCGACACGTCTCTGATTGTGCTTGAAGTTATTTTCTTCCAGTCCAACCGAGATTTGCTCCAAGATTTCGTCGATGACTCCGTATGCAAAATCCTGGTGGTAGCGACTCAAGGCGCCGACGATGATGGCGAGGATGTGGATATTGTTGTATCGCACCTTCCAAACCTTGGTGAACACCTTCTTCAGCATGTTGACGACTGCAGGATCTTCCCAGTGGAGTTTCCGGAGCTGCTTCAAGATCTTGACGTAGTTGCGCTTGGTTAGATCCAAGTAGATCAGCTTGCGGACGAAAAGCTCCATGACGGAGCGGTCCTTCTGGGCAATGGCAGGCCTCTCCGGAGGGTTGACGTAGTAGAAGGCATTCTCGATAGAGATGCGCTCCTGGTGTCCCAAGTGGTGGACACCATCCTTCTTCTTCTTGAGCGTCTCTAGGAACATGGCCATCCGCGGCCCCGTCTCGGCGGTTCGAAGGAGGTACCTGCCGCAGGTTTCAAGGATATGGCAGATGATCTCGATATTGGTGCGGTGGAAGTCTTCGATTGCCACCTTGAGACAATGAAAGATGACATGCTCAGGAACCACCCCGAACTTAGTCAGCTCAGAGAGGTAGCGGGCATTCCGTGCACGGAACTCCGACAGGTCCTTCTCTTTACGTCGTTGGAGGGAGCGGAATTCTTTGTCGAGGTGCCCAACCAGAGCCCCGCCAATATCGGGAAGGTACCTGTTGAGGGTTGCCGTGAGGCGAGAATAGGTTGGCAATAAGTCCTGGCGGCTGCGGGGAACCTCCTGCAGAACACGGATAAGCCTGTTCCTCGACGCTTTGGAATTAAGGAAGCAAAAATCGATGGCTGCTTGGTCGATCATGTCCCTATTGTTGAGATCCGGAAGTCGCAGCAGCAACGCATCCACTTGAGCGCCAATCGTCTTGTTAGCAATGACAGTGCTGGCAGCATCCTCGGCGGCTTTCTTGTCATCCTCCGTCTCCCCATTCACGGTGCCTTCCTGATCCTCCCTACCGCCGTCCGCCGCTCCATCCCTGGGGCTCTTGGCTTCGTTTTCGGCCCTAGGGTCCCCATCCCTTTTCTTTTTCCTTCCGTCCTCAAGAAGAATGGTCGGAACTCTGCCCTTGAGATCGATCAGATCCTCGTAGAACCGCCGCTGGTCCTCGTCCTCCCAGATTCCGTTCTTCCCTTCGTCGCCCTTGTTCGCAAACATACTGCCTCCCTCCCTGATGATACTGTCCTTCGCACCCTCATCATTGCGATCGTCCGGGAGATCCGGCATGTCGAGGCCCACTATATCCGCCACAACCTGAGCATTGGAAATCAACTTCTCCTGAAGCTTAACGAGCTTTTCGTAGTTGGCCTGGCGGTCCTCGAAAATCTCTCCGGATCTGATGTAAGCTTCCGCATTGCGGGCAGACTGTGCCTGGAGGCGCTCGTGGTCACGCACAATATGGGACTTGACCGATTCCATGTAGCGGGTAAGGATATTTCTGAAGCGCTGCTGAACTTCCGTAGACGTGAGCGGTGGGTCGTTGGGACCGATGTCGTTCCTCTCTCCCACATCCCCCTCCTTCGCCTTCGCGTTCGGCTCTCTTGCTGCAGTATTGGTGGCACCGTCCTCCTCAACGGTCTTCCGTGCCGAGTTACGGGCCTTCAATCCCAGGACGTCGTATGCGAATTGCTTGACGAATAGGACCACCAGAGGCAAGTTTGTATGTTCCTTGTCCTTACCCAAGAGTTCCTTGAGGACTTCCAAAGGGAAAGGCTCTACATCCCCGGTTTCCTTTTTTGGAGTAGGTACAGTAACCTTCGCGGCAGCTCCTGCGGTTCCATTCTTGAGTAGGGATCCGTCCTCTGCGTCTTGAACTGTCCTGATGATGCCGACAAGCCACAGCTCGACCCCGATCCTCAGCAAAGATCGCTGCCTAGCCAATCTCTCCTTCTCCTCGCGTTCCCGTTGTTCCGGAGACAGTCCCTTCAACACCTCAGCCCGGGGGTTTGCCAGTCCCTTCGCAAGAGCAAAGGTAAGCTTCGGGGTGAACTCTCTCTGGAAACGCTGGTGCAAGGCGGAGACGACTTCGATGACCGCACCGGTATCGGCGATCTTCGATTTCTGTAATCCCTCGGCAACAGCGGAGAGGACTTCGGGAAGGTATTTCTCCAGCGAAGTAGTCTGGATGTCCTTCAGGAGCGCGGCTTGGGACTCCGAGATCAGGGAGGTGCGCAGCCGCTTAATCACGGCGGTGTTTTTTTTGAGCGACGGATCGAGGGATCCGGCTACCTTGAACACACCTGCAGGCAGACAACAGGTGAGTTGCGAGTTACTCCGATCGCGTACATGATATCATGGGGGGAGGTTGTACCTTTGTCTCCTTCCCAGGCGATCCGGTTGAGTGTTCGTAGTTCCACTGCAACGTGACATCAGCGAACCGCGCGTGGCGTCAACCGCACCATCACCACCCCTGGGGTAGCAACATACGTTTACGTGCGCGAGTAATCTGCGCAGACATGTCGCAGGTACTGTACTGACGGTGTGAGCTGTAGTGACGTTGTGGCACGGGGTTGTTTTGATTGGTGATGACGAGAGATGGTGTGCTTCGCACGGCGGAGGCAATTCAAGCGCTGTTGGTATCGATAAAACGTTCCAAGGAATCAGATTTGACGTCCATATCACGGAGATCGAATATGGCGTGGTGCGGAGTCTTCGGGCTTCGAATCGAGAGGCGGGGATCGATTAGGTATGTAGCGGGCCAAGGCGGGGGACTAGGGTGGGAGTTGGTCGGTTTGTCGGGTTGAAAGCGAGAAGGGGACGATTGTGGGGTTGTTTTTCTGCGTTGGGAATGAGTGAAGCCGGCCAACCAGCGTTGACAAGCAGCCACCACGCGTGGTACATTTTAACCAGGATGACCAGGGTGCACAGAGACGAAAAAAAAACGGTACATATAGAGTACTCCAGTTAGATTGGATCACGGCGTCACTCACGCCGACCACTTCTTTTCCCCTGCTCTCCGCGACCAGTTTCGGTATCTATGTATCCTGTATGCAGCGCTTGACTTGCTCCGGTTGCGACGTGCCAATACGCTAGACCCGATAGGGCCTGGCGGAGCTTGACGGACTATGTAGCGACTCTTGGCGCGGAACTTTTTTTTTTTGGTTTAATCATTTTTCGCATACGAGGAAACACTACCAAAAGGGGGGGGGGTTCCCCTATTGGAGTTACTCCGTAGACAGGCGGTGTGAGCGAGAATGCAGCCTGTACATGAGAGGCCGTAATTAGGCAGCTTATTTTGGAAACGTCTTGAAGAACAAACTCGAGTTCAACTATGACGACTTTAAAGTCCTGCCGTAGGTCATTATCCATGGTCGCCAATCAGGCTAGCTTCGGGTCGTGGTACAAGTCGAGTTTGAAAGATTCTGGTAAATATAGAGTTACACTGCCTTCATGGTCCGGCCGCAGGATTCTCAATGCCGCCTCAAGTCCGTCTCAATACTGGTGTTTTTGCATTACGTCATTCAAATACATTGATCTCCATGCTGTCCGAATGCCGTCGATTCCACATTTCGACTACAACAGTACACGGAGGTTTTGGCAAATGCAGTCGCCCTGCAGCAATGAGGGTGCAGATACGGTTCGGAGACTGAATGAGGTTTATCACGGTATCTTGTGTGTTACTGAATTAAGTCTGTTTGGATGCTATTTCTATCTAGGCTCCTTTTCAATCCCTCTCGTTGCCCCGCTTCGACCGGCACCCGCCGCCCCCCCCCCCCCCAGAGTCTCCACTCAGAAACCGTACCCCCCACGATATTGCCCATCTATACTTCATCTGTATCTTGTCCGCATCTCGCATCCTGTCCTTGCCCAGTGCCTCGACTGTGTACCGCTCTTCTACTTTCGCCGCTCACCTGTTAGCTCACTCAAACTCTCGTCTGCGCGCCCATGCCGACCGTTCACGTGCCGCTACTTGAATCCTCGCTGAACCCACCCAGTTACACCTATGTTTGTTAGCATCACACATAGGTTGCTGTTGGTTTTGTAACTTACTTTGCAGCTGCAAGCAAAATAAGAGGCGTTGCGTTGTCGGGAATAGTTATATATACAAACAGACATAAGTAGTGACCTTGTAGCCTTCAAGGTTGGTGGTACTTACAATCATTACCCAGAGCATGCCAACTTTCGTGGTAAGGTCGATAATCCTGCTTGGGATCGTGTGAGGGGATGTTCAAGAGAGTGAGTAAGGGGGTGGATTTGTGAGCGGACAGCCCATCGCGAGAGCAGGACAAACAGGTGACTAGAAAGCGCACTGTGTACACAATCGCGTGAGATGATAATCAAGAGGGCAAGTGAGTGGAGAGTACAATGTGTGATGCTGTGATCTCTTGCGTAAAGGGGAGATTGCAACGAGCCAGCTTTACACGCACAGCAGACAGGAAACGGAAGTGTGTAGTTCTCCGTGATCTCCATAGGTCGCACGCAAGTAATGACAAAATAAAGTCAGCCCGTATCAACACGATGCATTGGATGCCTCATTGTTAACATTTCTGCATCCCTTCATGAAATACATGCATATATTCATACATAACCCTACTGCGTACCCCACCCCCAACACCAGCGGAGAGCCATAGGCAGGCCGATTCAGCCCTAAATTCAAGGCCGCTTCAAGGCCGCCTCAAAACCTACTTAACATTGCGACTGGAGCTGATTTCCAAGTCAAGCGATTGGCGGGTAGCAGACGGTACGCCCCGAAAATAGCCTAGAAAGAAAAAGGCGTGTTGTAACACTGGTGGTGCGGTTCTTCGTCCACTCAAGGTACTGCCCGGAGAGGAAGTGCCCTGTCTTCGTTTGGTAGAACCTCGAGGCAAGCCTCTTGGAACTCCCAGTCTCCGTACCGCCCCTCTTCGGCATCCTGCATTCTCTCTTGAGGTCCGGCCTCCAGCCCACGACCGCAACTGCACAACGCCAGCCACAATCGCGTCGCCACCGCAACCAACAAGAACGAGTGACGAGGAAAGAAAGGAGAAAAACAGCGTCACCGACAGCACATGAGAGTTACAAAGGTCCAAATGGAAAAAAGTCTCGCACATTCTACGGGCCGGTATCGGTGTCTTCATACACCTATCATCTGTTTCTCTTTCTATTAAAGTCAATATTAAATACTTTCTATGCGGCGGCGGCTCTCTCGTGTCGCACGGCAGATCGTTCGACGCTTGCTCGGCGGCTCTCTCGGGTCGCACGGCGGATCGTTCGACCCTTGCACGGCGGCTCTCTCGTGTCGTACGGCGGATCGTTCGACGCTTGCCCGGCGGCTGTCCCACGGCTCGCTCGTACCGCTCGTGAATTGCTAGATGTTCCGCACGTGAAGAACTATCCACCTGTCCGCGACGATCCTTCGCTTTAGTCTGTAGCGAAGAGAAGACAAAAAAGATAAGGAAAGAACCCCAGTGGTGACATCGCCATGACTGAGATGTATCCCCGAAATCTCGCGATTTTGGTCTCAGGTCTCCCCCCATGTGCAGGCTCGTCCAGACCGCGCGTTTCCCTTCCTTCTCGGGCAAGTGCGAGTATTTCCGATCTGTTCCCTCTCCTGCACGCGCGGTGTGCGGATTCTGGGTGAGATACTCAAGTGGGTGAGTAAGAGGGTATATCCGCAGCTACTCCCTTTGTGCGTGGGCGGTCGTAAGCACCAAAGTAACTGATATCTTGCTCCGTTCAAGTGAAGCTGTCGGAACGATGATGTAGGATGTGGTGCAGGGTGTGGTGCAGGGTAGCATGACGCTTGGCAACGGCTTTAAAAGGGAGGCACCCAGCGAGACCAGACGAAGTCCTTTCAATATCACCATCCGAGCTGCGAGCAGAGCAGAACCCTCAGCAGCAGCAACAAGCACCAACCACAAGCACCAACAGCCACGATCTCGTTACTTCGCAAAGATGGTGTTTTCTCAGGCTGTTCGACTTAGCGGAGAGTCTCGGAGGTGTGGATGAACTGCTAGCTTGTAGTGCAGCGGCAGTAAGGATATCGGCTTGGTGTCCACATCCATTCAATGCTGACGACATGAACATAGGACGCCAAAACTGCACCCGAACATAATAGGGATACAAGAAGTGCGATGGAAGACAATTCAAGGATGCTTGTGGGAGCATTTACGGCTTTACGGCTCTGGTTCTCGCAGTTGGCGGAGTATGTGTCTCTCGCATCTGCTCATCATCGTGCACGACCAAGCCAGGGACGAGAAGCTGGAGAAACGTTTCGACATAAGGATTAGGGAGGTGGAGGAACATGTGAATGCACAGTTTGATCAGGTCAAAACGGAAGTCCGCGGCCAAATGGCTGGCGTCAAAGAAGACATTGCCGAGCTGAAGGGGTCGATGAAGATTCTGATCAGCATTCCGCGGAGCCGCAAGGAATGATTTCAGGCTTTGGGTTGCAGGGGCTCTGCAAAATGCTGATTAGAATCTTCATCGACCCCTTCAGCTCGGCAATGTCTTCCTTGACGCCAGCCATTTGGCCGCGGACTTCCGTCTTGACCTGATCAAACGGTGCATTCACACATTCCTCCACCTCCCTAATCCCTACGTCGAAACGTTTCTCCAGCTTCTCGCCCTGGCTTGGTCGTGCACGATGATGCAGCAGATGCGAGAGACACATACTCCGCCAATTACGAGAACCAGAGCCGTAAAGCCGTAAACGCTCCCACAAACATCCTTGAATTGTCTTCCATCGCACTTCTTGTATCCCTATTATGTTCGGGTGCAGTTTTGGCGTCCTATGTTCATGTCGTCAGCATTGAATGGATGTGGACACCAAGCCGATATCCTTACTGCCGCTGCACTACAAGCTAGCAGTTCATCCACACCTCCGAGACTCTCCGCAAATCCGACATCGTTGGGAACCCGAAGCTCTTGAATCAGTACAAGAAGCCACCCCGATGGCTTGGAGAACCAAGTTTGGTAGCAGAAAAATTGCGGTTTGCCATGGAATTAACCGTAAACGGAACTCTGCTAAGTCGAACAGCCCGAGAAAACACCACCTTTGCGAAGTAACGAGATCGTAGCTGTTGGTGCTTGTGGTCGGTGCTTGTGGTTGGTGCTTGTTGCTGCTGCCGAGGGCTCTGCTCTGTTCGTAGCTCGGATGGAGGTTTGGAAGAACTTCGTCTTGGCTGTATAGGAATATTCTTAGGAGCTGGGATTATTTGTATGCGTACATGTCTTATAGTGTGTGAGTGCTAGCGCGAAAATTATAGCAATCAAAACATCTATTCGTCAAATGCACACACTCTATACAACAATCCCTACTATCCACCCTTCGACTCATTTTCGCCTTTCAAAATCTGAAATCTATCCACCGAGATGTCCTTCAACGAAAACTGCAGTTCTAGCGAAAAGACTTCACGACAGAACTGGAGTGATGGCGAAAGAGGGGAAATATGCCAATATGCAGCGATTTACGAAAAGCATCACGGTGCAAGGCCGAAGCGGCTTCAGAGAGAAAATTGGTGGGACAAGAAATATCCAACCAAGGTAATCAGCTTCTATTATTTGATGAAGAAGACAGAATTAAAAGTGATCTGGTTGAGTTACCGGAGGATACGTAGGGGTAGTTGGCAGAGCAAGCAGAGGGAGGTTTTATTCTCGAATACGAAATTGGTGCCACCAGGCCTGGTAATGGAAAAATGATAGTTGCAATGGTGGTTGAGTTTGAGGGCGATATGATGGGAGATTTAGTATGTAGGCGTGAGTTATCACTCCATGCCAAGCCCATTATACATAAGAAAAAGCACTCTAACATGTATCCCTTTGGTGGAAACTTGTGTGTATTGTGCATTAGCGCCACGCGCCAGACCTGAAGTAGTATAATGTTTCTCGGCAATGCAACCTCACCTCATGAGCAGTTGTCCAGTTTGTCGACTTGCAAGTTACAACCATCATGTCTGGCAAACGCGCCCGGAAACCACTCGCCGAAGTCTCTGCAAAGGAATCGGGAGAAACAGCTCCTGCCGAGACGATTACACCACCCACCAATGTATCCGCCGGAACTGGTTGTGCCTATTCTTCTTTTTGCTCGATATCTCTCTAGTCAACTCGCATATTCTCATGCAGTCCGCACTCGACAAAGCTTTCCTTGAGGCCAACGATACCGGTTGCAATCCAGATACTGCACCCTTTCGTCAGGCTTGCTCAGCTGCCAGCTACCGTCGACTACTTTCCAAAGAGCTCATGGGCACCAAGATACCGAAGAAGCTGAGAGTACGCGGCACGTAAGTGAAGAAGACGGGCCGTTTTGTATTCCATACTAGGACCAAAGATTTGGAATGGGCACGCACGATAGATGCAGCTAGGGGCAGCGCTGATGGGAGACGTAAGCTAGTTACAATGGTGAAAAAGCATACTAGTAGATGCATTGTATGTAGATTTGAGTTTAATAAGAGTAAGTGTGGCCGGCAAGCCCCTTTGGATAGGCTCATTTTTCAGTTCCAGTTTAAGAGCCAAATTCAGTCCCCCGGCGAGACACCGAATACTGTTCAGTTTCAGTTTCCGGAAAACCTTGAGGTGAACAGAGTGTTTGGCAGTTCTCAGTATACTCAGCCATAATCTGAATAATAGGCCTCACCACTCAGCCATAATTCGGAATAATAGGCTTCACCAGAACTTTAATAGTAGACACATTGTAACCCCGCTTTTTTCTCTTTCCCGTGCCTCAGCGAAGACACCAGCCCAGTACCAACACCACTATGTTGAAAGGTCTCTTGAACACTGCGGTTCGTGCCGCGCTTTCCCACAACTGCCATGAATATCGCCAGCTTTTTTCCACTGCCACGTTCCTGGTGTCCGCAAGAAGACCTTCGGCCCGTAGAAGGGTACACAGGGCAAAGAATGTGTCCTTCGGCATTCGCATTATCTCTTGTACGCGGCGGGGGTTTTCGCAGGCAAGGACCTCTTGGACATATTGTCTTCCGGAAAGAGTAGAGGAACGCATCGGAGTTTTTTTTTTCCCCTCAGTTTTTGTGCTATTCAAACAGGGTTACAGTTTTAATTGCTCAGTTTTTCGAAAAACTGACAGTTTTTGCTATAACTGAGTGTATCCAAACGGGCTCTAAAGCTGACGAGGTACGAGTGTACTGGATGCCAACCTGCCACAGCGCTCCTGCGGGCCCGAGGGAGGAGAATGCTGGGTTAAGTGGCATAGCGGGGGCGCGGAGGGATCTGCATGATTTTGATATCACTCGACAGTATTAGTCACTAACTACGCGAGGCGCTAATGAACAATACACACTTTCCACCTTTTGCCGGACAAAGGGATACCATTCCCGGCCACAGCAGTTATCCCGCACCACACACTACGCCATTGTTCCGACAGCTTCACTTGAACGGAGCTTGCCAAGGCACTTGACATCCAGATGAGGTACTGAGGCCTGCATCCGCCTTCTGCTAGGGCGCGGTGGAGAGGATTCCTGATGGATACAACACGGCTCTAGGCGTGACTCAATACTGTGGGAGGAATTAAGTTCTGTTGAGGATTAGTCACCCAATTCTGTGTACTTAGCGAGTTGCTGAGCGGGGTTGGTACATACCTCATCCTGTAGAGTACATCATCCGCGCCGGACAGAATCCACCAATCATAGGGTCGCGACAACACCCACTCATTCTCTCTCGATCCCACCTCCCTTTCTTGTCGTTATATTCCTCAGGCCTGGCATAGGTCTTTCAATACTATTCTATCCATTCCACCTTACGTACAGCTGTATACGGTACATTGCATTGAGTGCACCCAGCAAGAGCATCCATCGCTGCATCCACCGCTACACCCATCGTCGTGTCTGTCGATAGCGCCCTACCAGAGCATCCGGTATACGCTGTCCTCGATGTGGTTAGCACAGCCCCCAGCGTCAGAAACAGCGGGAAGAGGAGGGACATCCTGAATGATGCGGATGGCGAGTACGACGTGATGAGAACGACGGCGATTACGACAGTGACGATGAGTACGATGGCAAGTATGACGCGGCGAGTGCGACGAGTGTGATCGGAGACACTCGACGTTCTAGACTCCTATAGTGCCCACATAACGCATCCATTTGGACGGAGATTTTTTATTATATGTCACGTGATGTTTGTCACGTTGGAGATGTCTCCGGAGGACGTAACCCACTTGCATAATACAGCCATTACCTGCTCTGCGCATCCTCTAATGTGCAGGCAAGCAAGTAGACCGTATCAACACCGTCCTACCAAAGCACCACTACCAGTCCGTATCGACCATGGAATAACAGGACAAAAAAGAACGACAGCAAACCCAAACGCCGGCAAACCCCAAAGAGCCCCTGCAACCCAAAGCCTGAAATCATTCCTTGCAAAATGCTGATCAGAATCTTCATCAACCCCTTCAGCTCGGCAATATCTTCCTTGAACCAGCCATTTGGCCGCGGACTTCCGTCTTCAGCTCGGCAATGTCTTCCTTGATGCCAGCTATTCGGTCGCGGACTTCCGTCTTGACCTGATCAAAATGTGTATTCACACGTTCCTCCACCTCCCTAATCCTTACGTCGAAACGTTTCTCCAGTTTCTCGTCCCTGGCTTGGTCGTGCACGGTGAGTTTGTATCCGCCCTAGCGATGTCAGTATCAACTACTCGTGCAGCAGATGCGAGAGACACATACTCCGCCAACTGCGAGAACCAGAGCCGTAAACGCTCCCACAAACATCCTTGAATTGTCTTCCATCGCACTTCTTGTATCCATATTATGTTCGAGTGCAGTTGCTTGGCCTGTCCCCCGAGAAAGAAGGAAAGAAAGAAAGCATGGACGAAAGAAAAAGCAGAGAAGCGCTAAACGAGTTGACAGTGTAGGATGGTAGATAGTCGTAGATATAGAGCTTATTCTTATGTAGAATGCTTGGCATGGAGTGATAACTCATGTCTACATACTAAATTTCCCATCAGATCCTCCTCGAACTCAACCACAATTGCAACCGTCATCCCATTACCAGGCCTAGTGGTGCCAATTTCATATTCGAGAATAAAACCTCCATCTGCTTGTTCTGCCAACTACCCCTACGTATCCTCCGATAACTTAACCAGATCAGTTTCCGGGCAAGAGCCAGAGTGATCGCCTTAGCCAGCTCACTGCACCCATGATAATGTGGAGGTGCCAGCGCTACTATCTGAGCAAATCGATCCGAATTTCTCAGTAGATGTTATCGACATAGGAATGTAAGGAAAGCAGTTACTCGCTAACCAACGGATATGGAATTTCAGTTGGTAGAACTTCATCTGAGAAGACTAGACTTCTTGGAATGGCAGGTTTCGGGTTGCACAGTAAATGTGCCGCTCTCCATCGTTCGTCTTCGAGATGTGAAGCAGCCTCCTCTACTTCAACCTGTTGCGACAACTGGGCAAGAGCAATATCTTCAAGTTCACCTTCGGTAGGTGGAGTAATCAATAGCCCCAGGTCTCTAGCCGCTGCCGCATGCAAGCCGCTCTTCATTGGTATTGCTGGGATTTCTTGGGGAAAGCACTGATCGATTGTAGACTGAACTCTTTGTCCTCGTAAACGCAGGCGTCTTCGATTAAGAGTTGTTGACATCCGAGTAAGCGCTTGTCCAGCCAGAGAAGTTGAAGGCTCTGACTGCTGGCCTTCAAATGCAAGGAGTAGCTCTAAAGCTTCGATTGCTTCCGTAATTGTAATTCTGCCTTCTTCCTGCTCTTCTTCGGACTGAAGTTGATCGTCGCCTGGATGTGGCTTCTGTAAAGCAAGCAATAATATACTCCTATATTCTTAAAGCTAGAAGTGTACTGAGAAACGGTAGACCTGAACTCATGATACTACTTACATCCAAATCTTCTGGGGAATCATCAATCTCCTCTTCGATGGGATTCAGAAATTCCGAAATAGTAATCGTCGTTCGAATTCTTTGAGCTCGAGCCAAAGTTCGCATAGAAGCTATCACTTCTTCTTCTACCACTCCCAACTCGCCTGAATTGCTTTCAACAGCATAAACTTCGTCTCTGCGTATCCACCTCCCCACCCCACCCCAACCTCAACACCACTTTAGTAGAGGGAACATCCAATAGGTGTGTGGGTTCGTACAGCTTGACCGAGCTTTTCATGAAGCAGTTAAAGATCGTAGTATCTGTAATAACAAAATTCCAACCTATGACAGCCCACCGGATAGTTTATAGCAGATTAACCTTCGGAAGCTCCTCTTCATCATACTTTCCAGAGTCAACCAGATTAACCTGCCACAGACTACCCATACAAAATAATCCTAGCTCCTAAGAATATTCCTATAGGCTAAATATTCTTATTCCCCATACAAAACCGGCGGAACCCAGGGTTCGTAGTCTTACAGAGTGGATATTCCTATATAGTTATATAGAGCTTCGTGTCAAGGTGAGAACCATCAATGCATAGTGGCGGTGTTTGTTCGGAACACCTCTATACCGTGACCTTTTGATACAACTTCGACTGTAACAAAGCCGAGTGATATCAAAAGCATTCTTCAGCATGTATACAAAATTTTGCCACACAAACTCATCAAGCATCCTCTTTCTCATGCCACCGCTTCCAGCACTCACTCCCCTGTGGCCCACAAAGCGCCGCTGCAGGAGTACATGTAGTGCATTCGAAGTGTGTTAGTTTTGGATTTCTTCTTTTGCTGCCGGGGAAGAACGTGATGTTGAGAAGTAGGAGAGTTGATGGCTCTACCCTACTCTACCAATTGCGGCTGAGCCTCACTACTCTACGCAGTCTGCGACGTTGTGCCGTCGCGGAACTTACCTACTCTGCTCTCACTCGACTTTGACGTTGATCCACTTCATACACTAACCCCTTTAGGTGGCGCTAATGCATGTCATGAGTTCTCACATACTTACATAAGGTTCAACCAAGGGATACCATGTCAGCGTTCCAACTGCTTCACTTGCGCGGCTTGCCAAGGCATCTGGCGTCCAGACGCAGATGTCAAGGTACTGAGCCTTGCATCCGCCTCATCGCATCCGCCTTCTACTAGGGCGCAGTGGAGAGGATTCCTGATGGATACGACACGGCTCTAGGCGCAGTGACTCAATACCATTCTCAAGCCACCGGGCAAGCATCGAACGATCCGCCGTGCGATACGACTGAACCAACGGGCAAGCCTAACATCGGACCGAACCCTCTAAGATTGTCCGCCGTGAGCCCTGTATCGTTGTGAGGCATCGAAAGGATGTTTTTGTATGGCTTGTTGGACGGAGTGGACGATGAATTCACGGGTGCAATGACTCGACCGATGGGGTTGGTTGAATACCTAGGTATGTGCGAGGCAGGTACAGTTACAGGTATTTACAAGGGAAAACAGAAAGAAAGACAACCAGAAAATGGACATAGAAAGTGTTTAATATTGACTTCAATAGAAAGAGAAACAGATGATAGATATATGAATCTTTTATTTACTGACATACCTTGATACTTTGCGCGCACACAGCCCCGACTGTTACGTGGATCCCAATAATCCTCAAAAACATGACTTTCGACGCGTCTTTATTTGCCCGGCCGAGTCTCGCCATGCGTTCACCCAATCTCGTCGGTTCGTGGCTGTCGACGGGACATGGGTGGAAGGATTTTTCCAACAAAGCCTTCTCCTTGCTTGTGGTGTCGATACGAATAGGCAGTAACCAGTTACTGTACATTCCCTACGGCGGAACGTGAGAATGAGGAGTCGTGGCGGTATTTTTTTCCCCTTCCACTTGAAGAACGCGATCCCCGAAGCCTGTGGCGCGTCCAATCATGAGTGACTGCGACAAAGGCCTTCTCAATGCCGAGGTGCTGGGTCCAGGTGTAACGTGCCTTATTTGTTTGGAGCATCTGTCAACTGGTAGGCTTTGCCGAGTGAGCCGTCGTGACGAGTCCGTGTACCGTACGCTCCGATACCTGCCAGACGCTACAGGGTAAGTTATGTACTACTTATAACTAGCCGCGAGCAGCAGCAACGAGACCAACTGCTGCTCTGGACTCCGGAAGTCCAGAGGACTCCATCATGCCCCACCGTTTGCGCCTGCTCGATCGAACGACATGGGCCCGCTCGCCGTGCTGCCTCTGCCGTGGAGCCCGAAAAGCGTCGTCGGGAGCAAGCATGTGTGCGTGGCCGGAAAGCTGCGGGACGAACCAACCATTCCCCTGCCCCCTCGATGCTCACGAGCCATGACGGCGGCGGACAAGCTCGACGATGCGATGGCGGGGATGGCTCAGCGGACCTAGATATCTGTCTGCCGCGGCGAAAGGTCCGCGGCCAGCACTCGGGAGGAGCAAGTTTATTTGAGTGCCTGCATACGGCCGCGGCCGACTCCGCGCAAAGGGAGTGGCTGCGGATATTCCTTTTTGCTCACCCACTTGGATATCCCACCCAGCTTCCGCATCCGCGAAGCACACCGCGCGTGCAGAAAAAAAAAACAGATCGGAAATACTCGCACTTGTTGTTCCTTTTTCTTCCCATGGCCGGGATCTCCGGCTGCGTGCTGGGTTCGGGTTGAATTGATATCAAGCGGGCGCTGATCGTTGTCCGAGAAGGAAGGGAAACACACGGTCTAGACGAACCTCCACGTGGGGCGAGACCTGAGACCGGGATCGCGAGGTTTCGGGAGTTTAAAACGTGATAGATCCTGATCGTGGCGACGTCACCACTGGGGTTCTTTCCTTTTTTTTTTCCTTCTCTCTCTCTCTCTCTCTTTTTTTCTTTTTTCTCTTCTCTCCAGACTGGAAGGAAGGATCGTCGCGGACAGATGGATAGTGCAGTGCACGCCTCCCTACATGTGCGAGTTGGGTGGAGGAATTCGGCAGGTCAGATGTACGTACCCAGCGAGCAGCTGTTGGAGAGGGACTCGAACTCGTCGATACACAAGCTTTCCCAACATTGCGGTGAAATGCGAGCAACAGACGGATAGCAGCCTGCGGGTGTGTGGGTTTTTTTTTTAATCTTCGGGGAGTGTGCAGGTGGCTGGCACAGAGTACACGGAGTGCGAGTAGTACTCTACCAGTGCACACGCTGGGGAGAATAGTGCGCTCGTGACATTGCCAGCCTCGGACCATCCCATGCTACCGGTTAGAGTAGATCGCCACTTGAGACTTGCTCGCCAGGGTGTGTACGCAGGTACTGTACTTATCTACTCGCATTAAATGTTTACTCATCTACTAACCCGACGTCGGAGAACGGCAGGAATCGAGCTGAGTCAGCACTCTAGCGTGATTGCTCGCTGTGGTGTATATCTTCTGGGGACGGCCGGGCTTGGGGAATCAGTTGTTGGTGTTTGTTATCGCCACAATCTAGTTGGCTCGCATGCGATTGATGAGTCATCATCAACCACAAGTCGTGCACTCCGCCTCAGCCACCGCGCCGGGGGGCGGTCGTGTGCACCTCACGTGATCTTTGTTTCGCCGGGCCATCTGCTGTTTCTCCCGCACACCGACACGGGAGAGAAGCCAGCTGCGCGACGGCGATGGCTGTGGTGGTGATGGGCGTCGTTTCGCTGCGGGTTCCAGAGTGGAGGGATGCGCAGACATGGTGCGGCACTCTGCACGGCATATGCCGCCTGCGCACACGCTCAGCCTGTGCGCAGGCCCACGCTCGGCACACCTCCGAAGCAGCGAGCCGACAAGTGACGACACGGGCTTCCGGGCTGGTGGGGGATCGATTGCGAGGCAGGCAAGCAGCAAGGGAAGCATCCGTCCCTCCCCGCAGCAGGGACGGCAGCATGGAAGCTACATGTCGGCGGCCGGGCGGCTCTGCCGTGGAGGCGCATGCTATGCGCTACATACGAGATATGTTTATCATGCATATGTGGAGGGAACGGGCGAGCACTCGGGTGGCGAGCACGCAATTAGGCGGACACCTTCACATCTCCGGATCCGGCCCTCCGTGCGTGACAGCTGCTTGATCCGAACGCTGTATTGGACTGCTGCGAGACCGTCGTGGGCTGCTGAGGGATATATCGAGGCGGAGGAGCGGATCCTGCCGCGCGGCGTCTGCTGCTCTGGCGTGCCTGCTTTCTCGTCGTCTTTCTCCTTCCCCTCCCTCCCACCTTCCCGTCTGCTTCTTTGCTTCTTAACCATCCAGTGCGCCTGCACACTCGTCGCCCTCCCCACTCCCGCCCGTTCGGGGCCTGTCACTCGCTGCAAAGGGACAGCACAAGTATCTGCTCAACTATATCTCACGGCAGTCCGCACCTGAACAGCAAACTCGCCATCGCCCACCCGCATCGCTGACCGGAAACCTGCGCTCCTCGCCGCAGCGTTCAATCGGACCGACGGAGCGCACGTCCAGCAAAGACAAGACAAAAGGAACGCAGCACCGCAGGCGCCACCTCCGAGCAGCCAGTCTGGCCGTCTTGCTGCATCTGCCCGCTCGACCCCCCCCCCCCCCCCCCAATTCTTGCGCCTGCCGTCACTGCTGCTGCTGCTGCTGCTGCTGTCTTTGCTGCTGTCATTGTTGCCGCTGCTCTGCCCTGCGAACCAACCCACCACCGGATCGCCTCACGGACCGGCGACCCCGTCCGGCCGCCATTCAAGGGCCGTCGTCGCTGCATTGCATGACATTGCGTTGTGCACTCTGCCACTCACTTGGAGCCACAAACAAACCAACGGCGTCGCTCGTACATACATACAACCCTCGTTCCCTTCCACACATACGAGCATACGGGAATCGCTGGTCCGCCTCGGAGGAGGAATCAATTAGTCCCTATTTCTCTCTCTCTCTCTCTCTCTCTCTCTCTCTTTCGCTTCCGCTTTGACCCTAAGCCTTCTTTCCTTCCAGCCTTTTGCTGACGGCGACGCACGACTGCCATCACGATAATCGAAGTCCAACATAACATCATCTGCGTCCGCTTGCCTTTGTCCCTGCAACTCTAGTCACGGTTTTTTTTTTGGACGGTATGTGTTACATACACCCCCCCCCCCCCCCCCGCCGCGCGCGCGCCGCGCCCCCCCCCCCTTCATGGACTGGGAGGGCGGATGGTGACCATCCTCTACGGCTTACCTCTTCTTCGTGCACCAGTGGCGCTCTGCTGCAGGGTCCATCCCGAGCTTCGATCTAATTCTGGATCTCCCGGGGGAGCGGATGGTTGACGATCCTTTTAGGGTGCTGTAGGCTTCCGCCGTGGTGTTGTTGTTCGGCTTCGGTCGATATATTCTCCAACCGGCTCCCGCTCTTTCAATATCGATCATTATCTCCGCCCTCCGCAAACCCAACCCAGGAATCACATCCAGTGACTCCCCTGTCTCGGGACACTCAGTATTCCATTCCGTTCCCTTTGTGCTCGGGTTTCTAGGGCTTGGATAATATCTCGACAAGGTGCCGGCTGGACGACCACAACACAAAGCTCCAGGTCGCAGCCGACCGTTGATGGTGTTGTCTGCGCAAGATCTTTGGAGGTCTTGATTGCTAAAACCGATCTACGACGCGGTTCCTTCCCGGCGATCGCTGAAACGACGTCAAAGATGGCCAACGGTATCCCTTCGCTGACGGACAAATGGACGGTTACTGAGGTACTGGGGAATCAAACGATCGACGCTTGGCGGTGCCTGGATTTTGCTGACTTGGGGGGGAAACAGATCGTCTACTGCTCGATCATGGGAGTGGTGATGTTTGCTGCTTTGCTCGAGTGGTTCCTCTGGCTGGCAGCATTCCAGTACTGCCTGATCAAGGTCTTCCAGAAGGCCGAGAAATGGCATATCCGGGTTCTCGCGGTGGTCATGATGGTGCTATTTTCGGCGCTCCGGTAAGTATCACCGCGGAGTGAGAGAATGTGGAACTGTAAACTGATTCGGACGTCTGCAGATGCGTCTTTGCCCCGATCATGGTGGTGACACTGCCCCTTCCCTCCAGGATCACCCAACACTTTCCTAGCGAGATGGTCGGCTTCCTTCAGTGGTTTGCATTCTGGTCGTTTTCGATTCTGCTCACGGTCCCGTGGCTGTTTTGTGTCTACCAACTCATCACCAATAATATCGGAAGAACACGTCGCATCAAAACAGTACTGGACGAAGCCACAGCTCCCAAGGTTGTGGTGGTGATGCCGGTTTACAACGAGCACCCGGATATCTTACTGACAGCGGTCGATTCGATTGTCGATGGAGAATACCCTCCGTCCTGTCTTCACATTTTTCTCTCTTTCGATGGCGCGGACGAGAACGAACTTTACTTGCGTACCATTGAGAGCCTGGGTTCGTAACGCCTGATACCCTGGGGGGGGGAGTTTTTTTTTTCCTGGTTCATGCTGACGATGACCCCCCTAGGTGTTCCACTGTCTCTAGAGAGCTACCCGTCAAGTTTGGATGTCACCTACCGCGGAATGCGTATCACCGTATCGCGATTCCAGCACGGAGGAAAGCGACACTGTCAAAAGAAGACTTTCAAACTGATTGACAAGGTGTACACGGAATACCTGAAGAGAAACGACAACCTTTTCATCCTGTTCATAGACTCCGATTGTATCCTTGACAAAGTGTGCATCCAGAACTTTGTCTACGAGATGGTATGTCGTCTGTGTCTCCCTCCGCGCTTAGCGCTTGCGACGCCGTCGCGGCTGACATGCGATGCTACCGATAGGAACTCAAACCGGGGAGCAAGCAGAACATGCTTGCCATGACCGGAGTAATCACCTCGACTGCCAAGAAACAAACCTTGATTACTTTACTTCAAGACATGGAATACATACACGGCCAACTTTTTGAGCGATCCGTGGAGTCGGCTTGTGGCGCCGTCACTTGCCTTCCCGGCGCCCTTACGATCTTGCGATTCTCGGCATTTCGCAAGATGGCCAAATACTATTTCGCAGACAAGGCCGAACAGTGCGATGATCTCTTCGACTACGGCAAATGCCATCTCGGGGAGGATCGTTGGCTGACACACCTGTTCATGATCGGCGCGAGCGAGCGATATCAAATCCAGATGTGCACGGGAGCGTTCTGCAAGACTGAGGCAGTGCTGAGCTTCAGGAGCTTGCTGAAGCAGCGGCGCAGGTGGTTCCTGGGCTTCATCACCAATGAGGTCTGCATGTTGACGGACGTCCGACTGTGGAGACGGTATCCCATTCTCTGTGTGGTGCGGTTCATGCAAAACACCATCCGTACCACTGCGCTGCTCTTCTTCGTCATGGTCCTGTCACTCATCACGACCACTCAAAAAGTGCAACAGCTCCCCGTCGGCTTCATCGCGGTGTCACTCGGCCTCAACTGGGCCCTGATGTTCTACTTTGGTCTTCGCTTGAAGCGCTTTAAGGCTTGGCTGTATCCGTTGATGTTCGTGGTAAACCCTTTCTTCAACTGGATCTACATGGTCTACGGAATTTTCACAGCTGGTCAGCGAACATGGGGTGGCCCACGCGCCGACGCTGGTGCTGCAGACGCTCAGACCACGCCGCAAGAGGCGATCGAGAAGGCGGAGGCACAGGGCGACGACTTGCAGGTTGTACCGGAAACATTCAGGCCAGCACTCGAGGCGAAGAGAGAGGCGGATGGGCTGCTTCGTCACCGGTATCCCGACGGCAGGATCGCTGAGGCGGAGAAGTTTCAGGGCACGTATTACGCTCACCCGAACGACTCCATGGGCACACTTCCGGATCAGCTCGCCCGGAATCCCAACGCGCCTCACATCCCACTTCATCCCAGGGCTTCCTTCGACTCGTTTATATCCGGTATCAGTACATCCAACGGGGGCTCGGTTTACTTTCCTCGGCGTGTGGAGAGCATCATGGGAGAAGAGGACCGTCGCAAGTACCGCGTTGCTCAAGCGAACCAGAGAGAAGCTGGTGGAGCTTACATGGTGGAACATCGGGCCACGCCGAGTGACTCCTCCGATGACGAGATCTACGGTTACAAGGTGCAAGTGAGCACGTCCACAACCTCGGTCGATAGCAACTATGGGTACATGGTTGCGGGCGCCAGCCCGTATGCCAGCACCCAGCCTAGTCGTTCCGGCTCCCCCAATGGTCGAGTGTCGCCTCCAACCCATTCTTCACCCAACGGAGGAAACCCCTATCTCGCGCTACCGGAGCCAGTGCACCGCCCCAATCCTGGGTCTTCTCCGCGCGGGACTGTACCCACACGCAGTCCACTGGCTAGGTTGAGTCTCGTTAGGACGTCAGGAATGGAGGACGATGAAGAGGAGGTAGTAGCCGTTGCGGCGGCGGTTCCGACGGCTGTGGAGGAAGTCGCATCATCTCCTACGCAGTCCCCTTCCGGGGCCGATTCTCCGGGAGAAACCGATGAGAGGGAGGGTCGCCCGAAGACAAGGAAGAAGCTTCGAAAGAATCCACGGTAAATGCGGCGGTTCCGACAACGCTCCCTGTTGCAGGATCAAACTTGGACAAGGGACCGAGCCATTGAGCTTCTCGCCATATGGTTGCTTTTTTTATTTGAAAGTTTCTTTTAGAATCCGGCATACATGGCGCTTGGGTCACCCACGGAAATGGAAGTTCTTTTTTTTGTTTTGTTTTGTGCATTCGTTACTTTCTCTCATCGCGCATCTAATGTCTCTCTTTGTTCCATTCTCATTGGTGGAATCATACTTCATGGAAGGGGTTTTTTTTTCTTTTCCTTTCTTTTTCCTTTGTCCCTTTGTCTTCCTTTTGCATGGTGTGGCGTATGAATGTGGCACTTTTTTTTCAGCCACATGATCTTTTGCCTCTGGCGTAGTAATGGTTGTGCGCGGTTTCGGAGAACTGAGAATGGCGGCTGGTACTTGCGGATGGTGATGGTCATTCCTCCTGTTTTACTGAGAAACCAAAAGTACGTAAAGTAAACATAATAAGGAAAATACACGAGATCAAGTCATCATAATGAAATGCGGTCGTGTAGAGCATAGCGAAATGGCCATTCTACGGGCGAGGAAGCGGGTAAATGTTCGAGTGATGGAGGTATGTATGTACCTAAAAAAATACTTGAGTTTTTGCATTATGGTGACGCATGAACTATCACTCGCCAACGCTTCACAAGCGAAGGGCTTTCTTTCAATTTGGAAGGCATCTGTCGGGTGGCTGGGTTACGATCGCCATCCAAGGAATACGTATGGCAATGGTATGTCGTGGATATCAATAGAATTCCAAGTCTTTTTTTTTCTTTTCAATATAGTGACCAATGAGGCATGTGCTGCTAGTTCGCCGATTGTACAACGGGAGTATCTATGATGGCATTTCGGATTGGAACACAGTGTTCTTCTAAATACTGTGTTCAGAGTTAATTCCAGGGCGGAGGTGGGGCGGTTGTCCTGGCTGGCTGGCTGGCTGGCTGGGCGGGGCTGAATGGATGGGGATGGATCGCCGTGGAGTCGGATGGAAGGCGCTCGAAGTTTCGGGCACTTTCTTTTCTTGCTAGGGGCCTGGGGAGGAGGGGGGAGGGGAGGCGGCAAACTAACAAAAGTGAGGCTGATATCATACATTACATACATACCACCAGGGGACTTTCTCTCTCTCTCCCCTCCTAGTCTATAAAGAAAAAAATAAAATAACGACCAACGCAGCACAGCGCAGCTCCCCAACGCAACGCAACGCAACGTAGCGCAACGCAACGGCTCGACTCCCCTTCCCCGCCGTAACGTGTAGAACATACTTTTTTTTCTGTCCCACCCCACCTAAACCTACTTCTACCTCTACCTACCAACAACCACCACAATCCAACAAACTACCATCACCTTTCCTCACATCATCATCGAATCTAATCCTCCTCCCGCAAGCTCGCCATCCTTCCCGAGGAAAAGACGCGATACTCCTCTACAACTCCGCGCCCTCCAGACTCGTCGGATACAAGTCAGTTGCTGCCCTTACCCCTCCATACCTCGAAACCACCACCACTCCCTCTCGATTTTCGATCCCCCGATACCCCAGAAATCCAATAAAACTACATCGAAACGCTGACCCGCTTCTTCTCTTTTCCTTCGGTGCGACACAGATCTAGGACAATCTACACTGTTGAATAGCCAGCCATGTCCGTAGTCGGTGTCGATTTTGGTACTCTTGCGACCACTATCGCGGTGGCGAGAAATCGAGGTGTCGATGTTGTATGTTGATAACCCTCCCCCCTCCTCTCCCCTCCCTTGGTCGTCCTTGATCTCATGGGAGGAGCTAGATGCGAAAGAAGCTGACAGTATCGTTTTTTATAGATCACCAATGAGGTCTCCAACCGTTCCACTCCGTAAGACCTTCCGCCCATCTCCCAGCGACTGGATCTCCCCCTCCCCTCGCGTCGCTCCGACGGAAGAGGATCCATATTGACTGACGGTGTCTTGCAGGTCTATCGTCGGATTCGGACCGAAGAGCCGATACGTCGGAGAACCCGCGAAGACCCAGGAGATCTCTAACCTCAAGAACACCGTTTCTAACCTGAAGCGTCTGGCTGGACGGAAATTCAACGACCCCGAGGTTGAGATCGAGAAGCAGTTCATCGCAGCCAACCTTGTTGATACCGAAAACGGCGATGTCGGTGTGAAGGTCAAGTACCTTGGTCAGGACGAAGTTTTCTCGGCAACACAACTCATTGCCATGTACCTCACCAAGATCAAGTTGACTGCCTCGCAGGAGCTGAAGCTTCCCGTGTCCGATATCGTGCTCAGTGTTCCTCCATGGTTCACAGACCCTCAGCGCCGCGCCGTCATGGACGCTGCCGACATTGCCGGGTTGAAGCTCCTGCGATTGATGAACGACACTACCGCGGCGGCGCTAGGATGGGGTATCACCAAGCTCGACCTTCCCACCGCTGAGGAGAAGCCCAGGAGGGTGTGCTTCATTGACATTGGTCACAGTAACTACACTGTGTCCGTCGTGCAGTTCCGGAAGGGCGAGTTGACGGTTCTGGCCACTGCCTTCGACCGTCATTTCGGTGGACGGAACATCGACAAGGCGCTTATCGACCATTTCGCTGGCGTCTTCAAGGAGAAGTACAAGATCGACATCTTCTCCAACGCAAAGGCCTACTTCCGTGTCGCCGCTGCCGTGGAGAAGCTGAAGAAAGTTCTCTCCGCCAACGCCCAGGCACCCCTCAATGTTGAGTCTGTCATGAACGATGTCGATGCCTCCGGCATGCTCAAGCGTGAAGAGCTGGAAGAGTTGATTCTGCCCATGCTTGACCGTGTCACCGCTCCCCTCGAGGAGGCTCTCGCCGAGGCTGGTTTGTCGAAGGAGGAAATCGATGCCATCGAGGTCGTCGGAGGTTCTACCCGTGTTCCTTCCATCAAGGAGCGCATCGCCGAGTTCTTCGGAAAGCCCCTGTCGTTCACCCTCAACCAGGACGAGGCCATCGCTCGTGGTTGCGCTTTCGCTTGCGCTATCCTCTCCCCCGTCTTTCGCGTTAGGGATTTCTCCGTCCACGACATCCTCAGCTACCCCATCGAGTTCACCTGGGAGCAGTCGGCCGACATTCCCGACGAAGACACCAACCTTACCGTCTTCAACAAGAACAACACTGTCCCGTCGACCAAGATCCTTACTTTCTACCGTAAGGAGCCTTTCGATCTCGAGGCCACGTACGCCGAACCCGAGAAGCTCCCCGGCAAGATGTCGCCTTGGATCGGTCGCTTTTCTGTTAAGGGCGTGAAGCCCGACTCCAAGGACGACTTCATGATCTGCAAGCTGAAGGCTCGCGTCAACCTGCACGGTGTGTTGAACATCGAGGGGGGATACTACGTTGAGGAGGTTGAGGTCGATGAGGAAATCAAGGATGAGGGTGATGTAAGTTCAGCCGTTTTGCTCGCATGTAATCCCAGATCACCTGGTGAACCTGAGAGCGCACCACATCACCTCGAGCAGGATCCGCCTTCCCCATCAACTGCTCTTCCCAATCCCAAGCGGCGGCGCAAGAGTTCATCCGTGCTGACCCATGGTGTTCATCAGGCCATGGATACCGATGCCGCTGACGGCGAAGAGAAACCCAAGAAGACCCGCAAGGTTAAGAAGCAGGTCAAGAAGGGCGAGCTCCCCGTCGTGTCCGGAACCGCCTCCATCGACGAGGCCGTCAAGACCGTCTGGACCGAGCGTGAGAATCAGATGTTTATGGAGGACAAGCTCGTCGCGGACACCGAGGACCGCAAGAACGCCCTCGAGGAGTACATCTACGAGGGCCGTGCCAAGATTGATGATCTCTACGCGCCGTTCGCCAGCGAGGAGGAGAAGACGAGGGTCAAGAAGGCCTTAAACGACGCTGAGGTGAGTTTCGTAGTGTGTGCAGCCGGTGTACTCGATCTTAAGTGCTGACATGGCACCGCAGGACTGGCTGTATAACGACGGCGAGGACACCACCAAGGCTGTCTACGTTGCCCGCATGGAGGAGCTCCGATCGGTCCTCGCACCCATCGCTCAGCGGTACTTCGACAAGGAAGAGGAGAAGCGACAAAGCTACCTCGCATCCAAGAACGAGGCTGAGACGATGAGGAGGGCTCAGGCCGACCTGCAGAAGAAGCAGTCCGGACAGCCCAACAAGAACGAGGCTGAGCAGAAGCAGCAGCCTAATGTTCCACAGGAGATGGATATGGATTAAATGAAAACACCAGTTGCCGATTTTTTTTTTCCCTCTCGGGGTTGTGTGTTGTGACTCGTCGTTTTGTATCCATTCTGTCTTATCCTTTTTTTTTCTTTACTTTTTCTTCATTCTGTAGCTTTTCCCTGTAGCTTTTCCCTTGAGATGGCTTGTTGGCTGGCGTAGATGGCAGGAAAACACTTGTAGTGAGGGAGTTTTATAAAGGGCTGCTCTTGACTGTTATAACTCTTCTAACTTTGTGTACGGGTGGGGTGGGGTGGGGGGTGGGGGGTGGGGGGTGGGGGGTAGACGTCTTCCCCTTCTTGACTGTTGTGTGTGATGTCGCTGTGTGGTTTTCTAATGCAAAGCTCCATTAGTCCAGTCCTGCCTGCCAGCGTCCTGAATTCTCCGCGAGAGCGGTCGACAATTGCAGGGTTGTCGCGCGCGCCCCTTTGTTTCGGCGCAGTACATACATCATACGAGTGGCATAGGCAGCGTATCACTCGCACCACCATTACCACTCCGCCAAGCGCGTGAGCCATCGCCAGCAGAAGATTCTGTTGGCTGAGGTGAGGAAGCAGACGGGAAGAAGTAAACATCGGCTTAAGATCCGGGACCTCTTTGCGGATGAGCGCTGCAGTCAGGCGATCTTGGACTTTCTCCGGCCACACGGCCACAGATGTGGGGCAAAGGGTGGCGATGGGGAGTGCCGAGGAGGATGCCAAGAGTGAGGCGTCAAAGTTGGAGCTTGAGGAGCGGGACCGAGGAGAGGAATGGGGGGGTGGTTACGAGTGGGTAGGGGGAGGTTTAAAACGCATTGCATATTCTTTGGATCGGGGGTAATCTGGAGCAAGGCGGTATATCTTCCTTCCCACACATGGCTGCATATCCATACAACTCGCTTGCGCTGATCCTTTGCCGCCTAGCTACTGTACATACCTACATACAGGATTGTACGCACTCATGTACAGTATTGTACGCACTCAAGTACATACATACATAGACGGCGGATTCGTTTCCCCACTGGAATTTCTCGTGCGATGTATCGTAGATATCCACCTATGCCGGTATGGTATGTACCTTGTATGCAGGTCATCCAGGTCCGCTCGGACGCTCGGCTCCACGGCCACGTAGATTATAGAGTGGAATAGGTGCCGAGGTAAGAAGTACGTAAGCACTGAATTTCTGCCGTTGAAGCGACAATCGGCACGGCGATGATGATATTTTTTTCTTCTTTCGACTTTCTACCGGAAGGTTCTGTTCATGACCTGTGGTGAGATTGCGGTGATTGCAATATCGACGGATAGGCATGCACCACCAGACGGTCCATTAATATTGAATGGGGTGGCATCGCTGTCTGCCTGCTGCTCCGTGTGCGGACGCCGAACGCCGAACGCCGAGGAGAAAACGAACGAGACACCGGAGGCGCCGGGGGGGGGGGGGGGGCCGCGCGGCGGGGCCGGGGGGGGGGGCGGGGAGGGGGGCGCGC
>Ga0307508_10001053_pt1 | contig 31903 bp, 23 predicted proteins | sample 9_EM_MG_FD_203089 | JGI IMG/M metagenome (GOLD analysis project Ga0307508, IMG submission 203089) | Populus trichocarpa ectomycorrhiza microbial communities from riparian zone in the Pacific Northwest, United States - 9_EM | ecosystem: Host-associated > Plants > Roots > Unclassified | place...
TGCGAATCCTTCGGGACTACACAGTCGCTCCGCTGCCATCATACAAGTGTTGCCCGCTCAAGGGTGATAGACTGTTGGTGACCACCTGGGCGATTGTGCCGTTGGTGAAACACCCGAGTGTTACAGAAGCCATGAAGGGCTTGCCCAACTACGAAAAAGAAGAATACCGCCAGAGCCGAGAAGACTGCTGGCGATGTGGACAAACGGGCCACAAAACCTACGAATGCCTGTCCTTCAAAACTCGGAAAGGAACGGTGCTTCCGCCCGCCCCGTAGAAGGTGGGGCCAGTCTCGGACGCAAAGAGAAAATGGGACGACTAGGAAGACGTGACTCCCGCGGCCAAACAACGAAATGTAGCGGCCGTAGAAACAATGGAAGTCAACACACTACCTATGTGGGAAAGCGAAGAGGAGGATTTTTGAAGGGCCCGGTCACGCCACAACCAAAGGCCTTCCCAATAGTATGTGGAATCTCCAGGAAGCGAAGGAGGGAACCAAGTGCTGCAACCTCACCTAAGAAACCTCGAATCTCCACTCGCAGCACCCGACCAATAATAGAAATGTTGCTATACCAAGGGAACCACCAACACAGAATTAGGACCCTGCTGGACACCGGCTGTTCGATAGCCCTGATAAGCCAACGAACGGTGGAACGACTAGGCCTCGAACAGATGCCTGACCCCGAACCGGTTAGAATCAAAAATTATACCGGAGTAGCAGTACCCGGCGCGGACCAATATTATACAAAGCCCTTGCGCCTGCAACACAGGAAGCACTACACGATGGAAAGCTTTGAAATATCTCCCATGGGCATGGACATCGACATCTTCCTCCCCTTCTGGTGGGTAACGGAACACCCGTCTCTGGGAGCCTGGACCTCGGAGGAAGTACGCTTTAACAGCGCCAAGTGTCTAGAACAATGCACGAAGTATGAAACCAATGAATTCTCGCTAACCTGGGATGAATCGGTGAACGCGGAACCTTCCGCTCAGCTCATAGGCTACGTCACAGCCGTTGACGAGAACCCGGACCCCCTAAAGCAAGTACCCTTGGAATTCCACCAGTACTTGCACATTAGGAGCAAAGAAGCCACCGACGCACTTCCGAAACACCGGCCGTACGACTGCAAAATCAACATTAAAGAAGGAAGCCTGGCACCTTGGGGACCCATTTACACACTCTCCGAGGTAGAGCTCCAAACCCTCAGGGAATGGCTGAAAGAAATGGAAAGAATGGGAAAAATTGAGAGGTCAACATCATTGGCAGGATCTCCCATTTTCTTCGTTCCCAAACCCAGCGGCTGAGGACTCCGATTGTGCGTGCACTATCGAGGCATCAACAGCCTAACGATCCCAAACCGATATCCGCTTCCGCTCATGCAGGAACTCCAGGACCGAGTCCAGGGGGCTCAATGGTTCACAAAAATGGATCTCAAAAACGGGTTCAACCTCATCGGAATGAAAGAAGGAGATGAGTGGAAAGCGGCGTTTAGGACCCGCTACGGATTATACGAATTCCAGGTAATGCCGTTCGGACTTACCAATGCGCCGTCCCCCTTTCAGGATATGATGAATCATGTGCTATCGGACCTGCTGGACGTAGGAGTACTGGCCTATATGGACGATATCCTGATCTATGCGAAAACCTGCGAAGAGCACGACCACCTTGTGAAAGAAGTGCTATGGCGCTTGCAGGAAAACGGGCTAGCGGTGGCCGCGGAAAAATGCGTCTGGAGAGCCCAGGAAGTGGAGTTCCTGGGCTATATGATAGGAAGAAATGGAATCGAGATGGCCAAAAACAAAGTGGAAGCAGTCCTGGATTGGAAAACCCCCAAATCCCTCACGGAAGTACAATCGTTCTTGGGATTTGCTAATTTTTACCGACGTTTCATTCGGGATTACTCCAGGATAGCATGACCCCTCACAGAGTTAGCAAAGAAAACGGAAAAATGGACGTGGAATAACGAGGCAGAAACAGCTTTTAGAGAACTTAAACACAGGTTCACCTCGGCACCAATACTAGCCCACTTCGATGCCAAGAGACCAGTGATCATGGAGACCGACGCCTTGGACTTTGCTATTGGAGCGGTTCTATTACAACGCGAAGAGGAAAACCCCCTACACCCAGTGGCATTTCACTCCCGGAAGTTCACACCTGCAGAAATCAACTACGAAATCCACGACAAGGAACTACTGGCCATTGTGGACGCCTTCAAACATTGGAGACATTACTGCAAGGGAGCAACCCACAAGGTGCAGGTGTTCTCCGACCACCAAAACCTAGAGTACTTCACAACGACCAAAGTACTCAACCGAAGACAAGCAAGGTGGGCACAAGAGCTGGCTGGAATCGATTTTCAGATCCACAATCGACCCAGAACACAGAATGGAAAACCGGATGCATTATCCAGGCATTCGGAGTACCGCCCCGAAAAGGGCGGGATAGAAAACCAGCCATTCACAACGGTTTTGCAAGAAAAGCAATTTGGGGAACCAAATCGACAAGGCAGGTCATTCATCTGCTCGTCGGCTCGGCTTGCCTCGCTCCCTGGTAGAAAGTGGTGGGACAAGTTCCTGGCAAAAGTCAAGGAAGAAGGGAAGAAGGATGAAGCCTATGAACAGGCAAGGAAACAGGAAGCGGTGATAGGAGAGTTATCGTCGAAGGTCCGAAAGGACAAGGAGATAGAAAACAAGGACGATTTGCTGTACCGAAGGAACCTGCTCTGGATACCCAAGGGCATGGTACAGCAAATATTAGAATCAGAACACGACACGAGGGTGGCCGGACACATGGGACAGGATAAAACGATCGAACTAATACGACGAAACTTCTGGTGGCCAAAAATGAACGAGAGAATTATTGACTTTGTCCGGAGCTGCCCGGAGTGCCAGAAAAACAAGGCGTCCCGACACCAACCCTACGGACTATCCTCACCACTGGAACTCTCGTATGCGCCGTGGCAATCAATTGCGATGGACTTCATCATGGAACTGCCACTCTCAGAAGGATGCGATCAGCTGTGGGTGGTGATCGACCGATTCACGAAGATGGCGCACTTCATACCACTCCGCGAAAAGATCGCAGCAGACCTAGCAATCATCTTCGCCAGGGAAATATGGAAACACCATGGGCTACCCACTGACATCGTGCCTGAAAGAGACTCACGGTTTACATCAGAAGTATGGCAGGAATTCCTACGACTATCCGGAATCTGACCCGGGATGTCTACCGCTTTCCACCCACAAACGGACGCACAAACGGAACAGCTCAACGAGACCATTGAGGCATACATACGAGCGTTTGTCAGCCGAGAACAGGATGACTGGGTGTCACTCCTGCCCATGGCTAAGTTTGCCTACAACAACTCAGTCACGGTGGGGAACGGGATGACATCCTTCTTTGCGAATTATGGCTTCCACCCAGTGACCATCGACCCTCCGACCGGAGAACCTCTAAATCCAGCAAGCACGATTTACGCGCACTGGATGCAGGCGATACAGGAGGAGTCACGACAAGGACTAGAAGCCACGCAGGAACGGATGCACCGATACGCCGACCCGGCACGAAAAATCCCTCCGGCATATCAGGTAGGAGATCTGGTCATGCTCAACGGAGGCAACATCAAGACGCGCCGACCCACGAAGAAGTTGGACCACAAAAATCATGGTCCCTTCCAAATTGAGAAAATAGTTTCCCCGCTTGCGGTCTGTCTCACATTGCCCCGAAAGTGGAAAATTCACAACGTCTTCCACGTCTCGCTACTCGAGCAGCGCCGGATCCCTCAAAGGAACTTTGAGAGGCAGATGACATTGAGCAAAGTGAGGAATACGACGTGGAGGAAGTTATGTCCTCGGTTGAGCGCGGCCAGGGCAATAACAAGCGGGTCCTCTATCTGGTCCGATGGCTCGACTATCCGGAACGCAAGGACTGAACGGAGGAACCATTTGACAACTTTTCGGTAGGCGGTCAGGAGAAACTCTGGGAGTTTCATCAACAGAATCCGGACGCGCCGAGGGACTACCGGCTCACCGAGGGCTAGACCAGATCCCCTGAGGACCTGGCGGTAGTGGGCTGACGGGGCGGAGGACTTCAGTACCACAGTATCACGATCCAACAAAAGGACCTGCTTCACGGGCAACCACGAGAAGCCGCCGACGGGGCGCCCAACGAGGAGTGCAGGCGGCCGAAATGGTTGAGAATCAGGAAAACCGTTCAGAACAGACGTATCGACCTCTCGGCGACCGACATGGACCGACGGAACCGGCGCAAAAGGCCAATAAACGGTGAAGTGAGTCCCCTACAGTGCTGTCACTGGTCCAGCATACTAGTCTCCCCCCGGAAGGACGTGGGCACGGTCACTGCCGAGCATACGGGTCACTCGCATGAAGGACGCCATGCCTCTCCCGATTCCCTGGGCCCAATGCGACCCCGGAACCTCGCCGAGCCGGCCAAGCCTTGAGGCAGCGTGGCGGCGAGTACGATTCAATATGACCCGATCAGTAAGAGTACGCACCGGCCTACTCTGAGGGCCCCATCGTCCGAGGCTCCCCGGTGCCGAACCGGTTGGCGAACGATGGGGAGGGATCCAGGGGTGGAGGACTGCATTCAGTGGCAAGTATCACGACAGAAAAAATCTTCAGAAAGAGACGGGCTACTTGGAAAAATTCATCAGCTTCGGGACGAAGCTAAGAAAAGGGGGAGGTAGTGTTACACTGGAATATTATCACGGGTCGGCACGGATCCTTGGAGAGGTACGTACCGGGATGGGGACCGCGGTAGTTTGCTATTCAGCAAAGATCGGCTCTGAGAGTCTAGGAGGGAGATAAGGAACGGAGTTAGAACTTACGGCCGAGACCGGACGCAAGGGACTAACTCCGGGGGTTGAGGGGGTTGCGGGGAAAGCAAACGAGTGGAAACCGGCAGACTTGGGTAGGTTCCCCGAAATGGAGCTGCCATGTCACCCAAAAGGTGTACGAGAAAAAGTCTGACACGGTTACCCCACTTGGCCGCAGGAGGACCCTACGGTGCGAAACCGACAAAGCTCATCTCTCCTTATCTACACCCTGCCAGGACCAATGAGTTGCCCACGGGTTCGAAAAGCCTTGGAGGAATAGTTAGCCCAAGTCACCAGACCTCATGGCCCTCCAAAAAGTAACATATAACCAGGCTCTTCCCTCCCAAAAGAAAAAGGGACAGACCGAACACTACCACCGGAACCCACACACAAGATCTAAGATTATTCTGCTGTGAATTATCGAAAGTAGCCTGATTACCTTTGATTCCATTTACACTCCGGTTACGATACAACCCTAGTGTCACAATGATACAGGTCAGAGAGCCATTGAGAAAGGAAGAGAAGTCACGAGCACTCTGGCTCTTGTACACCTATAGGGACCGGTTTTGCAATGAGGTCAAGAAGTTGCCGGCCATGGATGTGATCGAATACCGGATTCCAACAATAAGGTACCACCCTGTCTGATTGAAGCCCAAGCTGTATACACAGATGGAAGCGGAATGGCAGAAAAGCACCTACCCGAACTTCTGGATGCTGGAATTATTTACTGGGTCAACTCGCCTTGGAGCACCAGCTGCAAGTTCCCAGTGAAGAAGAATAGTGATTTGAGGATGGTCCATATCTACTGCCCAATCAATGACCCCACGAACAAGACCAATTACCCTATGTAGAGAATGGAACCAATCATCAATGCTATGAGTATGGCCCGGTTTAAGCTCTATTGGTGGGCAGACGTGGCGAACGGATACTGGGCGATCCTGATCTATAAGCCACATGCACTCAAGACTGCCTTCAGTTCAATCCTGGGACAATTTGCCTACCTTCGAATGGGACAGGGGCCAACAGGAGCTCTTGATACCTATGTGCAATTAAAGGATCTTGTGATGGGGCCGATTCCTGAGCCACTGGGAGAACGGCCGCTATCTGGAGAAAGTGAGGGCTTTGCGTTCATGGAATTCTTCGATGATGATATGGGCGCCACGACTTCGTTCGATGCACAGCTGGACTTCCTTCATAAGCAATACTTTCCTAGGATGCATTGTGCCAAGTTGGTCTTGAACCTGGTGAAGAGTCATTTCTTCATGCCTAAGATCGAGATGCTAGGATTGCAAGGGGATGGAAAAGGAGTCCGGCCTGAAAACGAGAAGCTGAGGACGTTCTCAGAATACCCTACTCCAACCTGTGAGAAGTACCTGAATCAGTTTGAATATATGACAACTTACCTGAGAAAATTCATTCCACGGCAGGCGGATCATTTCTGGATAATGCATACGGTGGTGGCCAAGGTGCCAGAACTGGACCAATAGAAGCAAGGATATGAGAAGAGGAGGAATAAGGTGCATATGAAAGAAATCGGATTCCATTGGTCGGAAGAAGCGGATCGGTCATTCAGGAGCGTCACGAGAGCTGTCCTAGAACATGCGTGTCACGGAGGCGATCCGGTGCAGCGATATCACCTTACTTGCGATCCTCTGGATTGGCCTATGGAGGTGTTCTCTTCCAGCTCACAGATCAACCGGTGGAAACGGTCATGTCATCCAAACTCGTCGGAGGCATGAGGATAATGCAGTTTATCTCCAAGAAGTTTCTTGATGCCAAGACTCGTTACCACACCACTGAGCAGGAGGCTTTGGCGATCATCCGGTGCCTTGAGTCAACCAGGTGGCTTGTCAATGAGAATCGACACCCTGTTTTGATTTACACCGATCATGAGTGCTTGAAGACCACCTTGTAGAACTCGGACAAAGGACGTATTGATGGCTGGCAGCTGGGGTTGAGCGAATATGATTTCCGAATTATCCACATCAAAGGAAAAGAAAATGCGCTGGCAGACGGCATGTCAAAGCTACTGATGGAGGCTATGGAGTTTGGCAGACCAGGGAAGGAAGAGAGTGCCTTGGAGATAATGAGTGCCAATCAGCCAAGCAATGACAAGAGGTGGGAATACTGGCTGGAGGATGACTGGTACACCAGAGTGGTGTATCTGAAGCTACACGGCAAATTGCGAGCAGAAGACACTGGAGAGGACAGCCTGGCAGTTTGGCAATGTTGGACTCGGAAGGCAGCCATGTATCAGCTGATGGATGGGGTCAATCACTATCCGTTGTTGACATACCAGGAGCGGAATGGACAGTAATCTTGGTGTGTCCGGAAGGTTGATGTCAACAAGGTCCTGTTTTGGGCTCATGACTCCATGGGCATTACTCCGCCAACCTGATGCTGAAGAGGCTTATGGGACACTACTATTGGCCGACCCGGACGAAGGATACTCATTTGTTTTGTCGAAGTTGCCAGAGTTGTCAGTTGACGGGATGCAAGCGCCCTTCTCAGGTGCCACGACTGGTCGTCCAGCTGCAGCCATTGGATATGATTGGGATCGATGGCCTTGGTCCTGTATTGCCGGGCTGTGACAGACATAAATACATCCTCATTGTGGTAGATTATTTCACTCGATATGCATGGGCCCAGGTATTACTGGCAATCAATGGAGCTGTCGTTTCCAGAATGATTACAGGCATCTCACGGACGTTTGGATTACCCCGGAGTGTTGATACGCACAATGCTACCTACTTCGTGGAAGGGGTTTTTGCTGACTTCCTGACAATCCGAGGCGTTCGACAGTTCCCGGCACCAAAGACTCACCCATCTTCTGTTGGTCTACTGGAGAGGTACGTCCGGCTGGTTCTTTACGGAATCCGGAAGATAGTTGTGAGCGGAGGTCAGATCCTGCGATGGAGCGAGTACCTCGATCAAGTGGTACATTCTATGAATACCAGGGAGGTGCGGGTTCATGGATTTACGCAGGCCGATTTGCTCTTCCGGTATAATCCAGTTCGACATCACCACGAGTTTACGGTTCAAGATCATCAAGCGGCGCAGGACTTGCAGGACCGACATCATCCCTGGGATAATTGGGAAGATGAAGACTTTCTGGGTCCCTAGAAGGATGTTCATCTGGCCGGATGGGATGAGTACATAGAAGACGCCAGGCAGCGATACTTGACACGGTTCGCCGAACATCGAGGTAGGAAAGGACAGTTCCCAGCTCCAAAGGAAGGAGATCTCATCTTACTGCGGCGCACTGCCCTCAATAATCGCTATGACAAGAAACTAGAAGCTCGTTGGCAAGGGCCATTCCACCTGGACGATCTGGCTCATCACAGAAGAAGCGGCCGACTCTACGATATCACCACTGGGGCACTCGTTAAGACCAAACCTTCAGGATTGGAAGACCGGATTCATCTGGACGATCTGAAAGTCTACGTACCACGAGCAGAGCAGTGTAGTAAGGAGGGAGAAGGTGGCGGTGTGCTGGAGTGCGTTAGAATGGGCAGGAAAGGTGGAGGAGCTGTTGGATGGCAGAGCGTAGGTTTTGGAGGAGGAGTTGATTTGCATGTGTTGATTTCGGAAGAAGTGTTTCTTTGCAGTTTAGAGTGACGAGGGGTCCTCGTCTTAGAGAAAATGGGGATAGATGAGGGGGGTAATGGCAGCGAAGCGGCGAAAATGAGGGATCGGTGGACAAAAGGGGTTACCGTGGATGGGAGGGATGAGTTAGTCATCCTGAGGTGTTCTTTAGCTCGTCTCCGAGGGGTTTTGCTCCTTATCCTGTACATGCCACACACCTGCAGGGTCACAACCTATTTCTTCTCCACACCACCCATTTCTTCGTTCCATCCGTGACCCATCTCCTTATTGCTCGCCCCCCTTAGGGTTTAGTCTTCAACAGGTACTATAATCGTTTCTCCCGTACTCTCGGCGCATATCAATCGGGGCATCCTGGTGCGCATCTGCATAACGAGCAGGTGTATAAGCGTCATCGTTTGTGAAGTGGTAACTCCGTTTATATTCCTCTTAAATATTTCCTATGTCGGTTATTAGCAACCATTTTTAGGTGCCAAGACTACCTAAACGGGATTATTTGTTGCTATCACTGATGGTGAGGTTCGGCCTCCTGCCCACTGCCGTTCCTACGCCCACTTCTTTTCCGAGATCTCTGGCCTGAGGTGTGCGACATCTGGGAGGCCGCACTGCGCAAGCCTCGCTCCGGTCCGAATGACTCGGAAATTCCACCCCGCGGGCGTGGCTCCCCGCAGCGATCTTTGCCCACTTGCCGCCCTCATCGCCGCCAGCGACCCCCTTGTCCGGCGGCCACTTGCAGATCCCGACCGTGACACATGGCCGGGATCCCCGCAGCGCAACAATGTGCTCCCCTGCCTGGAGCTCGTACTTTTGGCTGTGGCCCGGCTCCATCGACGCCATCCGTTTGTCAGCAGCTAGGGGGTCCATGAAGATTGCGACCCGATTTGTTGTTGTCTGTCTTCGTGAAGCCAATTCCAGTGAACCTGCGAGGGCTGCTAAAAATTATTCGGAGTAGTGGGCGGCGGAATCTCCGGCGTGCATGGGCTAAGGCAGGTGAAGTAGGCAATGTTTTCCCCATCTATTCCTCTTTTCTCAATTCTTCTCCTTTTTTACCACTTTTTTTCCTTTTTTCCTCTTTTTCGTGGTCCAAGGGCGCACCAATCGTCGTTAGGGGGTTGGCCCACTGCATCCGTGCAGAGGCTATCTACATTTTTACCACATAGATATGTACCTCGGCACGCGCCGCTGCTATCGACAGGCGCATTCTTCGATACCCGACGACTCGGAGTCAGCACTAGCAAAGGCGCCAACGCGCTGGTGCCGAATGGAATTCGTAGTGGTGGTGGGTGCAACAGACTTCACGTAGCCGTGGCAAAATACTTTGTCCTCCGCTGACAATAGCATCGCTCAGAACATTCACGTGCGAACCCACAGTGGCTGCAATTTTGACAAGTGCAATTCACATGCTCTTCTCCATCACTGCCCTCCTTTCCTCACTCTAGGCATCGCAAATACTCACCGCCAATCAGCGGTTTCCACTCCTGCTCTTACAGACTGCGCGATGAGGTTGATGACGAACGGAGTCCTCCCCATTGCGGGCGGTGTCACCCTCGTTGCTGTCTAACGCGAGCTGTGGCACGATCACGGCCGTTTATAGGCCGCCTTCATGGGAGGGTTTTATTTACTCATGCATCACACGCACCTTTCTCTATCAAGGCGATTCACATAGTGATTGTGGCTTCCCAATTCCCCGTCGTGCCATCCACATTGCTATGAGTTCTCTCCACTACGGCTTCCAAATTCTCCACCGTCCGTTTTCCATCCACCGTCCAACCCGAAGGCGTCTATTAGTAATATTACCACCCTCCGCCGTGGCTTGTCACAAAGATGCAGACCGCGCCAAAGAAACGACAGAGAAAGCACAAAACAACAGGCAAAAGCAGCCAACCTCGTCTGTCGATGGGAGGAAGGGAGGCCATGAATAACTGAGGGTGTGGGGAAGAGTCACTGGCTTTTGCCAACTGCGGTCCCCGTGGCATCTCCCGCCCATTTCCTTTCCTGCGGTTCCCGGAACTCTTCCCACCCCGACTCCTATCTCGGGGAACTTTCTTGATGTGGGACCTGGTGCGAATGCAGCTATCCAGCCCACCGAAATACGTGGGGGAGAGCCACCTTGGGATCGCCAGACTCTACCAAGCAGTCTCGGATCACAATGCCGTCCTTCACCTATCTGGCCTCCTCTCGCTCCACCGGCCGGATTTCTCATAGGACTGCGGACAGGAAATCGGATAAAATGTACGCCGCCTTGATGTAGGTGGCATGCGAGTAGATATGAATAAACCAAAAATATACCGGCAAACACAATCAGACACACTTCTAGGCGTGTGATAACAATTTTCGGTTCTGTTAGCCGGCGACTTCCCGGGGGCGGACAGCGCCGGTGATTGCCAGGTGACCAACCTCTGAAGTCAAATATCTGGAGTGGTCTTCAAGCAGTTTATTTCGACCTCCGGCAATCCTATCAGAGGTGGCAATTGCCGCGGGGTTACTCTGGCTGTGGAGCCGCAACCTGACCTAATTAACACCGATCAACGAGTCCTTCCTTCCTCAGCGCCTGTGGGTGGGAGGCGACAACTAGTACAGCGCTGAAACTTGCAAGAATGCCGTTTGTCCAGTGCCAGCGTCGATGTTTGGATTTGCGAGGCTGCCCCCGTCGATCGTCCTGCGCAGCCATGGAGAAGAGTTGCTTTGGGGGCCCGGGGGATCCGCATCCACACTGCCATACCACCTAGTTGTTCGTGGCGAGTGCAATTCTCGCTGCAGACGGCTGTTTCCTTCATTTGGTTGGCATTTTGTCTCCGTGGTTCACTGTACTCGTGCTGGGCGGTTTTGCCGTTCCTTAGTCGACACTAGGTTGAATACGTTGTAGTTGCGAGAACATGTCCTAGCGCTAACTCTGGGCGGTGACTAGAAACTAGATATGTATCATACGCCGCTTCACCTTCCTCACCCCCCACAAACCAGAAATACAACCGGTTCACTTCCGGGGGTGTGATAGTGGGTTGTCGGTTCCGTTAGCCAGCGACTTGCTGGGGGCGGATGGCGCCGGCGATCGGCAGGTGACCGACCACGGAAGTGGAAAATCTGGAGTGGTCTTCAAGCAGTCAATTGCGACCTTCGGCAATTATACCGGAGGCGACAATTGGTGCGGGGTTACTCTACTGTCCAGTGGCAGCGTCGATGTTTGGATTTGCGGGGCAGCCTCCCACGAGCGCCCTATGCACCCGAGGACGAGAACTGCTTTGGGGGGGTGGGGGGATAGGCATCCACACGGTCATACCCAGCTAGTTGTTCGTGTTAAGTGCAATTCTCGCAGCAGACGACTGTTTCTTTCGTTTGGCTGTCGTATATCTTTGTGGTCCTCACAAAAATTCCAATTAACCTATAAATTTCACAATTCTCTGATATCTGCTCTTACTGATCCGAGGTAAGCTAGAAAAGCAGCGGGAAGAAGTACGAAGAAGGAGGGAGAAGGTTACACGTGCAATTAATATCAGAACTGTGTGCGCTCTTCTCACAGCTTGTACGGAGGAACAGGTGGTCGACAGCGAGGGCCGTCCAATTACAAAAGCGAGCGTGGGGCCACCGTCTACTTTCCGTTGCTCCATCCTCACCACAGCCTGCGCTGGCCCCCGTTCTCTTTCTATTCTCCTTCCCTTCCAATCCAACCCTACGATCATCTCGCCTTGCGGTTCCTCTCGTGCACGCAACCAACGCCACCACCCCCAGTCGATCATGGACACTCCGGTAAGGCTCCCCATGGAGGATTGCGTCGCAGATGGTTTGACAGCTAGGGAGAAGGCCTTCCGTGGTGCATTTCTCTCCGACGCGACCTGGGACGGGAACTTCAACTACATGGACTTTCCGACCACTTACCACCATCCGGCTACCCCGTACAGCCCGCTGGCCGGCTACCCTGGCCCCGAAATCCACGGCCTGGACGCCGGACTCGCTTTCGGGGAGTATCAGTACAACTTGCCGCTCAATCCCTTCCTGGATCCCATCAATGTGTTCCCTATTAGTGGTCCAGCCGGTTTCGCCGCCCAGGTAGCTCCCGCCATGGAACCAACCATCGTCCAAGACTTTGCCCAGCCAGCTTTCGCCGCTCCCGCCAGCGAGGCCACTTTCGCACAGCCCTTGGACCTGGTTACTCTCACCGATACCGGCGCCCAGGCTGCTGTCACCTTTCCCACCGATTATCAGCCCCCTGCAGTGTCCGTCTTTCAGCCGTTGTGGATGCTTCCCTTTGCCCCCCTCACACCACAGCATCAGGAGATTTACGCACCAGAGTTTTTTGGCCCTCCGGCGATCCCTCCTGACGCGGCAGCCGTCTCCTCGTTCTCTACTGTCGACTATTACGGTGGTGCGGGTCCGGCCACGTCGCCCTTCAACCCCAGCTTCGTCTTCCCTGACGTAGTCGCCGGTCCCGCCTCCGAGTGTGGCTTACCTCTTAGCACCGAACCCGACGATGTACACCCAACACCCAACGCCACCGATGACACCGAGCTATACTGCTTGTCCGGAGACACCCACGACCTGCCCACACCAACTGTGAATCCCTTCGATACCATAATCGCCAAGTCAAGCATCATGCAGCGCCGTCGCAACAGGGCTGCGTATGGTCAAACCGTCGCACCCAACAACCCGGCGGCCGCACCTAGCCACTCCTCTCTCGCCATCCGGCAATACCATCAGCGCCGCTACCGCCAGCATGTTGCCGCCTACGCCCAGCTGGATCCGACTGTGGCACCTGCCAAGGCTGATTGCGCGGTACGTACTTGTCCTCCCACACACGCACTGACAGATCAACCCACTGACTCCGTGCCCGTTCAGCTTCCTGACACCCAGCAACCTCAATTCCACCGCCTCCAGTCAACCGCCTTCAGCACGGTTTATGAACCTTGGCGCCCTCCGCCGGGCGTATTGAACTAGGTCTCATTCCCAACTTGCACCTGACATCGATGGAGTCCAACAAGTCGTGTCAACCGAAAGAAAAAGAGAAAAAAAATCTCCTACTCCAACTACGAAAAACGTACTGTCAACCCATGGGGCGGTGAGTCGCAACAACACCTTTCGTCAACCGATGGCTTTTCGTATTGTATGCGTGCGTAGTGCATCCGCGTACTGTTAACTAGCAACCCCAAAACCTCCGGACAACGGCCTACCAGAGTATCTTTCTGGTCTCGAGCTTGTGGGTAGCGGCGGGGGGTGGCGGTTTACTGCTTTTTCTGTTTTCCGTTGACTATTGGATTTTCTTCTGGTATATCTTCTGGTGTGCCGTTTAACTGCGAGTTCCTTTCTCGTTTGTTTGTTTTTTAATTGCTTCTATCTAACTGTAAATTTATTCGTATTGGATGTGAACTTTCAAAATACTTTCCGTCTAGTCGCCTTCGCACAATGACTCTGTTTGCGCCGGCATCGTGGGAACCATACAAACCATATTAACAGGCGCACTCAAATGTGGTGTCACTGTTGTGCATACCAGAGTATATAGCACTCGGTCCGCGCTCTCAACAGCGATGTGAAGACATGTAGTCGCCTGCTATAACAGGAAACTAGCGTATTAGCACTCGGGCGTATCTGTTTGCGGCAGGGCATATGCCCAGCGTCCCGAAACTCTAATCTTTGGCAGGGCAGAGAGGGAATCCAGCTGAAGTTCTACCTCAACAACAGTCACTGTGTTTTATAATATCGGCCCGTTGCAGGTCCCCATATGTCCACCGCTCGGGCGTCACTCCAGAAGAGGTCTCAACAATCCGGCCGGGGTAGTCCTTGCCTCGGCTTGGACTAGGCTATGTTCGAATATAGGGATCGATAGGAGAGGAGGTGGTGAAATCATTACATTATGCGGGAACGAGTTCTCTCTGCATATATACAAAAAAAGGGGGTATTCGGGGAGTGGATAAAAGAAAGGACGGAAGACTGCCTCCCGGGACTGTACTCGGGGGCTCGGGCTGTTATCATCTCCGGAAATGTCGTCTCCGGTCCGGCATCTTTGGACGCCAATTATTATGACACCTCCGCTGGTACGGAAGATGCAAAGGAACTCAGGAGAGAAAGAGAAAGAACAGGATCCGTCAAGGATCAATCCTCGGATGCCTTGTTAAAACACATAACCGTGTATACAACCCCCGGGGCAAAACCACGGACATAGGAAAAAGAGTGCGTCCTCCAAAGGCAGAAGTTGGAATATACCTAAGCAAAAGCCTTGGTGATTCGGATTTTTCAGCCGCAGTGACCGGGGTATCGAATACCCCTCCTCATCGCGCGTAGCCCCGCTCGTCACCACAACGACACCATGATCATACACTGAAGAAATCGCGCGGGAAACTGAAGCCCCTGATGGTGAAGGTCCCAAAGTAAGAAAAAATCGGCGGAAAGCGAAGAGAGTTAAGCAAATCCGAGAAGCTATGATCATCGCATTTTTTGTCATCTTCGGCGTTCGTCGCTACCGTATCCACCAATATCGGCCGCCCCTGGTCCGCTGTAAAGAACTTCCTCAATCGATATATCAAGCGCGGCACGATAGAGAATCTTCTGAGGTCCGGTCGGCCTGAAGTTCTTACCTGACGCGACAAACTTGTAATCCTACGAGCCGTACGGAAGAACCGGCAGCATACACGCGAGCAAAACCGGCGGATATATGCCCCTCATGTTTCCCTCGCCACAATCGATCGCTTGCTCCGTCAGCACAAGATAAAGAAGTGGCTCGCAAAGAAACGGCCGAAGCTGAAGCCAGAACACACCAAGGCACGTCTCGAAAGGGCGCGCGTACATAAGGACTGGACTTCGGAGGACTTGCAGAGGGTGATATAAAGCGACTATTGCAGCGTCGAGAAGGAGCCGGCGGGGTAGCAGATTTGGGTTTTCCGCACACCTTCCGAGAAGTGGGGTAAGGACTGCATTCGCCCGGTGAAGCATCGGCAGGTGAAGTTGATGGTGTGGGGTTGCTTCTGGGGCAATCAACGGAGCCCACTAATACCCCTGGTGAATGGTACCGTCACAGCCCGTGTCTACCGAGAGCTACTACGTCACTGGCTCCTTCCTGTCCTTGAGGACGTGCGAGCCGCCGTCGGTAATCCACTTTCCAGCAAGACAATAGAGAGTTTGCGCTTTGCGTCTCGATGCAAAAAGCAGGCTGTAAGCCGAATTTCTTTGGCGATCTTGACCCGGAAATTTGCATCTACTCTATATACAAAACTGGCCAATTTGCATCTTCGCCAGACGAAAATTCAACACTCACGCAACACCCCCACAACTCCAATTATGAGTTGCCGTCGCACTCTACTTCAGCGCGAGAGGTAATTGGTGTATAACCATGCCGAAATTGTATGGAAAATCCTTCTCGGAAACGCGAAAAAAAAGGGTGTCCACCGAGGACTGGGAGAGTGCGACTGGATACCCCACCAAGTGAAAACTGGAAAACCTGCTTTCGGTAAATACTTCGCATACAGAATATACAGTAGAGACCGATGTAAGGCAGAATCACACGCTGTGAAATAGATCAACTTGTCGATCCGCCCTTTACTTGAGTGCCCACTGCGGTGATTGCCCACATGTTCCATACTCTCACTTCTTTTCTGTGGTGCAGACTATTCAACTGCACCGTATAGTTGAATGGCTTCACAGCAAGCACCTCCTAGACAAACGCTCGATATTCCCATGCTTTCCATTGGGATCCCCGGGTAGAAGAACGCTGTGTTGTAGACTCCTCCTCCCCCTCTTCCTCCTCTTGTTCGACAAGTTCTTCCATATCCTCACTCATTGCCGACATATCTTCCTCCAGGAGAGTCTCAGCACAAATTTCTCTACGGCTAACCATCTTTCAGGAACTCCCAGTGTATGAGGAATGATCCCATGTCCTTTTCCGCGAGTGGTAGTTTCGATGTTGTGTAGGTCGGCGAGTGTGAACGTGACGGTTGTCTAGTCGTGGCCATGTTGGCGATGTCGTCACGACGCGACGCGTCTCAACGTTTAGGGCTTAAAACGCGAGTGGACGGCTGGTCCGGAAGCAGCCACGTTGGCGATGTTGCGATGTTGGCGATGTCGTTGCGACGTGACGCGGCTCAGGGGGGTGCGGCTTAAAATCGAGAGTGCAGAGATGAGGTGCTCATGCGTGGCGAAAAACGGCGGCTGCAAATAGTTATTGACGGGTTGCGGATTGGCAGAGGGTTCAGGCCGGGCTCATAACCTGTTGCAATATAGGGATCAATAGAGGTGAAGAGGTGAATTGATTGATTAATACAACTTCGAGGGCGGAACATTCTCTCCATATACAACGGGCCCGAGGGACTCGCCAGGGGGTAAATATGGAAAACTGTCCCCCGAGCCGGTGGTCAGGGACTCGGGCAGCTGTCAATTCGGTACGTGTCGCCTCCGGTCCGGACGCCCATCATATTCTAACAGCAGAACCGGAAGATAAAAGAAGCCTATTTCAACGGCTTCACGGGGGGCCGGTTGCCGACTTCCCCTGCCTCCTGGGGCAAGTGCCCAAGCCCGTACACACACTTCCAGTGGGTGCCACGAGAGAGGTTATTCGTCACGTCGGCGAGCGAGGGGTCTGAAGGGTCTGGCGGGCCCGCGGGGACCCAGCGGGCTCGTGGGACAGTCAAGTCTGGGCGGCGATTACGTCCGGCTGGGTGTGCCCAGTGGCTAGACTGCCTTGACCCTGCGGGCGCACATACCAACGCTAGTACTAGTAGTTAGAGTGTAAACACCACGACACATGGCACCTCCTGCCAGTTGTTGGGGTGGCGGCCGAACGCTTCCAGTAACAGGAAACCCACCCACAACGCAAGAAATGCCTACCGGATTTCACTAACAGTTCCACCATCTCGTCTTCGATTATCAGAATTCCTGGATAATCTTATTCGACTTAAATTCCTGGGGCTCTGCTGGGTACGTACGGTTTTGTATCAGTTGTTGTGGTGGATTCCGACAGCTTCCACTAATGGTTTAGTTGTATTCGAAAAAAACCTGGACGCCCACGCGTCGCACTTGTATGATAACACGCTAGTGGATCATGACATATCTCTCGTCCCCCCGGCCCGCCGGCCCACCTGCTGCCGTCCAGGCCTGGACCAGGGCCAGGCCAGGCCGAGGCCAGAACTAGCCCGGCCGGACTGTTTACACTATCGAGGTTTTGCTGGGCTGTGCGTGCATAATTCACCACAGCAACGGTGCTAGACAGGGGGTTGGGCAGGGATTAATGCACTGCACAATTTTGCGTGGAGCATAATAAGCACGAGCAGAAAGCTGAGCGTGCACTCTTCGCCAAGATGTAAACAAACCACCTGATTGGCTGACAGCAACGATAGCGTGTGCCGACTGCCATCGTCATCACCAAATATGTAAAATTATCCACAAGAAAAACCGACTTGCTTCTGCTTTCCCTATCCTTTGACTCTGGTGCATTCTGGTACTAGATTTGAACTCTAAATTGTTCCTTCGATTCGGTGTGTTTGTGTCGTTGGCTGGTTTTTGATAGACCGTATGCTCTTCCAAGACCTTGCGCACGCTCAACCCAGCAAAACCTCGTGTATTTCCTGGGCGTGCGGGTGTGAGGGAACTGCACGGATTTGTGCACGCACAGCCCAGAAAAACCTCGATACTCCTGGTATTCCAGCGTTATGCCTGCGCGAGCCCCCCCGCATACTGAGAAGGGCGGTCAGCACAAAACGCAGAAGTCCGACCCGTGATCCGGTGTCCGAAGGCTCAGTCAGCCGCCATGTCCGGGCGGCCATTATTCTGGCACGGGCCAAGAACGAGAATCTGAAGAAACGTTTCGTCCTAAGTATTAGGGAGGCGGAGGAATGGTGAAGACGGAAGTAAGCGACCAAATGGCTGGCCTCAAAGAAGACGTTGGAATATAGGGATAGTAAGAGATGAACATAGGGAATGGATTGATTGATGCAACGGGCCAGAGGGGTGCGCCCGAGTGAAATGACGGAACAATGTCTCCCGAGCCATTGCCCGGAGACTCGGGCAGCTGTCGTCTCCGGACATACCGCCTCCAGTCCGCCATGTCCGGACACCACCTCTGCCATCTCTAGATCCCCAATGTGTTGACACAAGCCAAGGAGAAGATGCTATAGAATCGTTTCAACGTAAGAATTAGGGGGGTGGAGGGACAAGTGAATGCACAGTTAGATCAGGTGACGGCGGAAGGCCGCGGCCAGGTGGCTGGCGTCAGGGAAGACATTGCTGAGCTGAAGGGGTCGATGAAGAATATGATCAGCATTTCCCAGAGCCGCAAGGTATGGCTTCAGACATTGGGCTACAAGGGAATTTGTTGTTCCGTTATTAGTTAGATTCAGACAACTTGATAGCAACTTGATATGATATGTATAGAGGGCCCCTGCTAGCGCTACCCACGTATTTATCAAGTCACCATAGGGGTACGGAACGTCCGGTGTTTCCCATCACACTCACCGCGCTGCTTCGTACTTGTCATCTTACTCACCATCATTGTCGTCACCTCCGTCGTTCTCATCACGTCGTATTCGCCATCCGCATAATTCAGGAAGTTCCTCCTCTTCCCGCTACTACTGACCCAATGAGCTGTGCTAACCACATCGAGGACTGGAAATACAGGCACCGGATGCTCTGACAGGACGCTACCTACGGACGCAACGATTAATGAAGCGGTGCGTCCGGCGATGAATGCTCTCACTGGATGTGCTCAATGAAATGTACCGTATACAGCGGTACGTAAGGTAGAATGACTGCCTCCCACTTGCCCCTGACGAGTGCTGGCCACACGCCATTCGCCGCGGTAGACAGGCTGGTCCACCCAGCCGCACCCATCATCGCGTCGTCCCCATACTCGTTCCCGATGACGGTTTTCGGGCTCCACGGCAGAGCGAGTGCGGGAAGCGCGGCCGTCCTCGAGTCCGTGTCGTTCGATCGAGAAGGCACCTGCGGTGAGGCATGACGGGATCCTCTGGACTTTCTGAGTTCCGAGCAGTGGTTGGATGCGTTGCGGCTGCTGATAGTGCGGACGGCAGCTACCCTTTTTTTGTTCTTTTTTATTCATTCATTCATTCTTGCGTGCAGCCTATCTGACTATTGCGGCGTATATTTTATTCGTATTTCGCTGCTACTCTCCGTGCCGTGGCGGCACGTTACAAGCTCCCCCTTTGCCCTCCGCACAACCCTGTCCCAATATGGAAGGTTCACGAGTTCGCCGAGCGGACGTGCAGCCAGGCGCTGCTGGACTTTCTCTCCTCGACGGACATCGGAAAGATCGTGCCAGCGGAGGAGGGGGATGACGCGGAGAGCGAGGCATCGGAGTGGGAGCTCTGGGAGAGAGCGGAGCAGGAAGAGGAGAGGAGGGTGGAGGCGGAGACATTGGGGATGGAGGTGGAGGAGCCACCCCTCTTTCTCCCCACCCCACCCTTCATGGCATCGGAGGAGGCGGAGTAGGGGACGGTCACGAATTTCCTATGTTTTTCCTATGTACTCGCACCTTGAGGGATAGGCCTGGGCGGAGGGCAAAAGGGAGCCTGCACCGTGCCGCTACACGCGGACTGCGGCGGGGAAACGGACTGTACATAATACTCGTCATGATCTAGATAGGTCGCATACGAGTATAATGAATAAACAAAAAAAAAAAACCCCCTGTCCCAATAAGAGAAAATGCGCAACAAGGGAATTATGATATGTTGGAAATATATGGATCAATAAAAGGTGAAGATTGTGTTGCAGCATTATGCGGGCGCAAGATCTCTCTATATACAGGAAGGCCGTCAGGACAAAGGACGGAAGACTGCCCCCCGAGCCGGTGCTTGGGACTCAGTCATGTCCGGACGCCTCCTCATCTCCGGACGCCACCTCTGGTCTCTCATGTCCGGACGCCTCCTCATCTCCGGACGCCACCTCTGTTCTCTCATGTCCGGACGCCTCCTCATCTCCGGACGCCACCTTATTCTGACATGATAGCAACAATGTCCGACCGGGTGCCAGAGACAAAAGGAAGCGAAAAAGAAAACCGCAGCCTTTCCCCAAGCCTCGTCAGCCGATGATATAAAAGAGGGCATTAGTAGGAACAGCGGTAGCTCCTCCCTAGAACCCAGTACTTCCACGGCACCCAACAGCTACGCCTCCGCCGTCAGCTACTTTCCCAGCTACCGCGGTTTCCGTAGCTAGCGTTTCGACAGCTCACTATCCGAGTCTTCTTTAGCCCGCACCAGCCTTCTTACATCAGTAGCGGAGTGGAATCCAGTCGCGCCCAACCGCACTGCCGATCGCCCAGCAGGTCTCGGACCCCCCACTGGATCACCCACCTCCCTGTCTCGTTCCACACCTCCACCCTGAGGATTTTCTGCTGAGCCTTCCTCTCTGGGCGCAGCTTGAAGTGGTGACTGGTCTGAGTGTGGCAAGGATTGCCATTGCTACCGTGGCCGCCAGTAATACGACTTTCCGAATCACAAACTTCCTAGTGTTACTGATACAACCACCAGCATTAGCTGTCAGTATGTCGGCCTCACCGGACCAATGTAAGCGATGAGCGGGAAACCAAGCGAAACCCATCGCGACATAAACCACCGTCTGCTGCAGGCTAGCAAACCTCCTCGCGAGAATCTGCCGCAACTATTCTGCCGGACCTTCCCTCACAGAGGTGCGACGTACTGAATCACGCCTCCTAAGGGACAGCCATCATCCGTAGAAGGAGTAGTGTGGTATCGAGTCAGGCCTCTATACTGACGAGGGTTTTCCTGGTGCCGGACAGGGGTCTCCAGGAGCGTAAGGAATCGGTCGAATTGCGAGCCAGGTGGTTCAGCTGCCGCCGGAGGTGGAGTTTCGGCCCTCCTGGGGAGGCATTGTTCGCTGATTGCAGGATGGAAGTTGGTAGCGTGGATCCAGTTGACAGTTCACCGGCCGGGGCGCTACAGCGATGTTCTTGATCGAAAGGTGACCCCGGGGGCCTGGGGGTGAATCCCTAGAGAATTGTCAGCCATTTGGGGCTTCCGGTATGGGCGACGGAGGGAGCGGAGATATGGTCGTAGGAATAGATACTTGGGTAGACAAGTAGGATGAAGAAGGGGTAAGCCGAGAAAGTAATGTCTACCGAACACGGTAGAATGAGGTGGTACATAGTACATAGGTTAAAGAGATCGAGCTCGCCTCTAGGCCTCGGTATCAAGGCCCCGACTTACTAACCGCGTTCAGAAGACCGGGCGCTAGCGCAGAAACTCTACGCCCAGTCGCCCACAATTGTACGTCTGGGCCTCGTGGGCGGGAAACGGAGTTTGTATATGATCAGAATTTATCTGGCAGGGTGCTAGTTCAGTAAATCCATTTTTTAAGCCCCCAATTCACGAAACAGCGGACGGAAGGTTGATGTTGTGGCAATGCTGTGTTGAAGTTGGGGTCCTGAAACGGTGTCGGCGCGATATGAGGAGCATGTGGTGGGTACCTCTTCGTGCTGCAGGAAAGATACTTACTCCATATGTATAGACCAGGTACTCAATTAATTCTACTTTCTTCTACCATCGTTTCTGCTTCCAGTCCGCCGAGCTAGGGCACTAAGAAGTCAACATCCACCAAGTGTAGCCGCCGTGCGACCGACAACCGCCGCCCTTGAAGCAAAGCAACGGCCAAGGAGGACGTGACGACCCGATGAGATAGTAACCTATCACCTTCGCACCAGGCTTCCAAATTGGGGTTTACCGGTAACGGCAACTTACCCTCCCTTTCTTGGCGAGTCACTTGTTGAATTTTAATTAATGCGACCGTAGATCATGGCGAGGTATGGCCGGTCCGTTTTTCTGGAAGTAGCCCAATCTCAACAGAAACAGAGAATTCACAAGCGATGATAGAAAGTGAGAAGGAGAGAGAGAGATGCTACTATGTGGTGGCGTAGTGGATTGGCTCGAGAAAGACGGATCTCCTATTCTACTGCACCCAAGCTCCCAAAAGAGAAGTATGATACCTCCAACACCCGCCCTCTTCTCGCCCCCCGCACCAAATAAAACCTTACGAAATTCAAACAATTCCATCATACCTCGTTGACCCCATTTAAACCGCTGCTGTGAAACCCCCGGTGGGAAAAAATCATTGCTAGTCTAGTACATAGATAGGAAAATGAATGTCGACTCAAGCGTGCCGACTGCGTGCAAGAACATTCAATAAATCGCTTATCTTTTCCAATCTTTCTCAGTCACGAGCACCCCCATTCTTAATCAAGCTCACGCCCACTTTTCGCGACCGGCCTCGTTTGTTGTACACGTGTTTTTCCTGCGTGAATCGAATGGAGTGAGTCCGGCAGCAGCTCAGACGGTTAGTAAGAGACAACAGATTTGGTACCAATGAGAAGTACGGCGGGTATTACGCCGACGGCGAGTACGATGGCGAATAAGATGCGACGGGGTAAACGCCAATGAGGAGAGTGATGGGTCGAAGGCCAGCCGCAACTACGAAAGCAAGTAAGACGTGGTGAGTAATACGGTGCGTACGACACCCCGAGTCAGATGTCAACCAGCAGGCAGGAGGCCAGCTGGAAGCACTGTGGCAAGCAAGGCGCGACGGGGGTGGGATTTATAATGTTTTTTCATTATTCGCATCGACCTAAATACCTGGATCATGGCGAGACGTATCTACAAAACCGTTCCCATCCACTCTCAAACACCGAGTGGTCCCGTGGGGGCTACCCCTACCCTAGGCGCTGGCCTGCGGCGAAAAATCTGTCCGGAGGACATTCTTACTCCACTCCGCTCACAACCTCGCCCACTCCGCTCACAACCTCGCCCACTCCTGCAAAAGCTAGTCCCCCGACGTTCGCACTGTCACTTTCTGCTGCGCATTCTCCTTCCATTACCTGAGTTCCCCTTGCGATAATAAAGGCCACCCAGCTGACAAGAAGAACGTGGGTTTCGCCAGCGACCCATCACGCCAACGCCAACGCCACCCAGCGATGAAGAGAAACATCGGCTGCAACACCGAGCCATGGAAGGGAACATCGGGTGAGTCACTAAGCCATCACGGTAACATCACCGCCACCCATTGATCAAGAGAAACATCAGCTGCATACCGAGACGTCGCGATAAAACCTTCGACCCCAAGCCATCGAGAGAATCCTCAGCTGCATCAGCGATTCACCGCGACAACGTCAACACATCCTGTTTTGGTGAATAAGATCGGGCTCATTAGTGGGCCGTCACGGCAAAACCCTCGACACCAAGCCATCGAGAGAAACCTCGGCTGCATCAGAGATTCACCGCGACAACGTCAACGCATCCTGCTTTGTGAAAAGATCGTGTGCATCAGCAAGCCGTCGCGGTGAGACCTTCGGCACCAAGCAACCGAGAGAAACCTCGGCTGCATCAGCGATTCACTACGACAATGTCAACGCATCCAGCTTTCGTGAGAAACATCGGCTGCATCAGCGATTCACCACGACAATGCCAACGCATCCTGCTTTCGTGAGAGAGACCGGCTGCATCACCGAGCATCACGACAACGTCAACGCACCCTGCTTTCGTGAGAGAGATCGGCTGCATCACCGATCATCAGGACAACGTTATCGCATCCAGCTTTGGCGTTGTCGTGGTGACTCAGTCGTGGAGCCGATGTTTCTCTCGATGGCGTGGTGTCGTAGGTGTTACCGCGACGGCTAACTGATGCAACCGATCTTTTCTCTTGAAAGCTGGATGCGTTGACGTTGTCGGTATGCTCGGTGATGCAGCCTATGTTTTTCGCCAAAGCGGGATGCGTTGACGTTGTCGTGGTGAATCGCTGATGCAGCCGAGGTTTCTCTCGATGGCTTGGTGCCGAAGGTTTTACCGCGACGGCTCGCTGATGCACCCGATCCTTTTCACCAAAGCAGGATGCGTTGACGTTGTCGTGGTGAATTGCTGATATAGTCGATATTTATCTCGATAGCTTGGTGTCGAAGGTTTTACCGCGACGGCTCGCCGGTGCACCCGATCTTTTTCACCAAAGCAGGATGCGTTGACGTTGTCGTGGTGATTCGCTGATGCAACTGAGGGTTCTCTCGGTAACTGTTGGAAAAGCTTTTCGGCGCTGGAGGGGCGGCGCTGTTGCCGACTAGAGTTGAGCGGGCGGCGTTGATGAGGGAGCGCAAGCCGGAGGAGCTAAAGCAGGGAGGGACAAAGCGGGGAAGCAGTAAGATGTACTTTGTGTTCTCTGTTCTAAGGTCCTTTTTCCTCTGTATGATACTCTTAGAACCTCCTACATAGCAACAAAAGATTGTCCCCCCCCCCGAATCCTCACCGTGAATAATCTCATCTCTCCCTCTCACCTCCTCTCATCCGTCGCTCCGAAGAAGAAGGATACCATCGAGCAGGAGAAGCTTCGAGAACGCACACATACAGAAGGCCATAACCATTCAACAGTAACTTGGTGTCGAAGGTTTCACCGCGACGGCCCGCTGATGCTTTTTCACCAAAGCAGGATGCGTTGACGTTGTCGTGGTGAATCGCTGTTGCAGCCGAGGTTTTTCTCGATGGCTTGGTGTCGAAAGTTTTACCGCGACGGCTCGCCGATGCACCCGATCTTTCTCTTGAACGTATCCTGCTTTCGTGAGAAAGATTGGATGTATCACCGAGCTATCACGACAACCTCAATGCATCCAACTTTCGTTGGAATCATCGAATGAACCACCTAGCCATGCGGCAACGTCAACGCCACCAGCCTATCATCGGGCTCCTAAATAACATCGGCGGCATCGCTGGACAATCATATCAACGCAAACGCTACTCAGCTATCGGCAGAAATATCAGCTGCGACACCGAGTCATCGCGACAACGTCAACGCGTCCAGCTTTCGAGAGAATCACCGGCTGCATCACCGACCCGTCACGTCAACAGCAACGATAAATCGGGGGTCTGTGACACGCCATCGGAAAGTTCTATGGTGCTCTCTAGATGCTGGTAATTCCGGTGCGAACTGTTGGTAGTATGTATAGGCATTGTTCGAGTTTGGTGCGGAGAACTGTTTTTTTCTTTCAAGTAGTGCGTTGATCCAGCAGTTGCCTGATTAGAATATTGTATGTATCCGTATAAATCATGTTGTCCTGCAGACAGGCTCGACATCCAAAAATCCAGAACAGTGCGAAGATAACCCATTCCACCTAGACGAACACCTTCTTTCTTCTTTCCTTTTACTTGATTTTTATTGTGTTTTCGTGTGGTTGCGAATCGATTCCCCAGGTTCTACTGCCAATTGATGTGAAACCCCCGTCACCTCCAATCCGAGGGTGGTCAACCCCGCAAGTCGCTGCTGGTTTCCAGGCTCGTCATGTGTGCGTTCCTCGTCGCATTCTCTTTCTTGCTGTGCTTTCAGCACTTATACAATTATGTAGAGCATTTCCCCTCCGCTTAGGGGAACGATCGATATTAATATCTGCTCCTTTTCCGCTAGAGCAGCAGTAACGGTTCCTTAATCTTGTGCTCGTTTTCTTGTTGATCTTTCCTTGCACGGGCAGTCGGCTGTAGTGTGCGATCCGGTCTTGCTGCGATCACACCAATACTTCTGCGAACGTGGCTTTCCTCGATAGTGTCACCTTCCGCAGGATGCACCTCGACCTCATTTTCTTTCTTGCTGCGTACGGAGCGCTTCCGAGTGCTACCGCCACTGATCTGGCGTGAGACATTCCATGATGCAGCCGCCGCAGTCCCCATGACCATCGCAGGTGTATGGTACGCACCCATCTCACTGAGACCCCCTTTCCTACGTTAACCATGGTAGAGTGAAATCGCTCTTCACATTCTGCACGCGCGCGGAACCCCCCCCCCCCCCCCCCCGACCTCCCCCGTTTTCATTTGGGTTAATCCCCTGGTCATCGTTCGCCGTGTTGCGTTTCCTTCTTGCCGTTAAGAAGATTGGTGGCGTAGCGGTTTTCCGAGAATAGATAGCCAATTGATGATCAGCGCTTGCGTGAGATGCCCGATGCGGGCCTCGGTATAGCAGGTTGACCACCCATGAGGGTCTTCGAAGTACGCAGAGAGGTTATATGTAGCTGCGGACTCACAAATTGTTAAGAATCCCAGAAACTACCGCCAAAACTGATAGTTCCCTTTGGAAGGAAGAGTGAGGGAGATATAGAGTAGCGACGAGAAATATGGAGGAGTTGGTGGAATCCTTGGTTATGAGGCTGCACAAGAAGAAGCAACGCTCGTATTCTGTCTCATGTCTATGTCTACGGAGAAATGGGAGCTAGGAAGGGAAAATAACTAAGAACAAAACGATCCTCTATTACATAACGCCACCAAATCCGACTCCTAACACAAGACAGCGTTGCCATGGCGTTATGTTGCCGTCGGCACCTAGTCGTCCAATGCCCGCCTCTGCTAATCCACCTTAAAGTCCTACGCAACGAGAGGTAATTCCAGCATTGCCTTGAAAGCTCGCTGGTTCTATCGGTATTTATCGGCAGGGCCCGACGTCCCCTGCTCCGCCGCGACGGACCGGATACTGCCGACCAGCTAGTACCGGAACGCCGAGAGTGCTGCTATGACGGCTCGGTGATGCTGCGGACGTGTTTCAACAGGTCTCAATATCGTTCGCGTTGTCTCGGGGGGTCGGTATTTGACGACCATCTCGTGAAATATCGGGGGCGTGGTCCCAACGACTCGCTCTCGTACCCTTGGCGGATCGGTGATTGCTAACTAACTTCATGTGGCATGTTGCAGATGTTTTCTTAATGGTTTGGCAATGGTTCAGATCTTATTCAGCAGTGGTCGATTTTGTTCGCATGGTCATAACGGATAGGTAATTACCGACCAGCTTCTCTTGGCTATCGAAGGCTAGGTCTTGACGGCTCGGTGATGCACCGACGTTTCTCAGCAGTGCTCGATGTCGTTCGCGTAGTCTTGACGGATCGGTAATTGCCGACCCTCTTCTCGTGGCATATTGGGGGCGGCTTCAGGGCGGCTCGGTGATGCTGTCACTTTTATTCAACACTGCTCGATGTAGTTGGCATTGCCGTCAGAAGTGACTACTTACGGGTTTCATTTTGCAGGGCTGTAGTCGACGTTTCCTTGAGTCTTGATGTCTCGGTAGTGCTGCCGATATTATCGAGCAACGCTCCATGTCGTACGTGTAGTCTTGACTGATCGGTAATTACCGACCGACTTCACGTGGCATGTCGGGGGCATTGCCATGACGACTTGGTTACGCTGCCGACATTTTTCATCTCTGCTCGCTGTCGTCGGTATTGTCTTCGTGGATGGGTACTTACGGATCTCATTCTGCAGCGCTCTGGTTGATGTTGCCTTGACAGCAGATCGATAACTGCCGGCAAAATGTGGCATGTCGTTTGCTTAGTCTTGACGGATCGGTAATTGCCGTGCAACTTCTCCGGGTATGTTGGGGGTATTGCCATGACGGCTCGGTGATGCTATCGATCTTTGTTTGGAATGCTCAACGTTGGTGGCGTTGCCTTCATAGCCTGACAGTGGTAATGATATCTTTCTCGCCCTCTCAGTGGACTTGACGTTGCCGTCGTAACGCCTTCATGGTCGTGACCTCTGGTAGAAGGGCTTTCGGTTGGTGGCGTTGCCATGACGGTTTCGGGCGGCTGGCGGTCTCTCTTAACAGAACGGCTGAACGTTGGTGGGGTTGGCTTCAAGGCTCGGTGGTGGTGATGGTTTGTTTCTTGCCATCCTGATGTTGTCGGCATTGACTCTACGGCTCGGTGATGCTAGCGTTGTTATTCTGGTAGACTGGGTGAGAAGGGCGCCAACTTCAACCATCGATTGCTCGCATATGGCTAACACCGTGGCCGAGTTGATGGATTTGAGGTGGGTGCATCACGGCAGGCTTGACGAGGCGAATGACGCTGGGAACCGGTAGAGGCCAAGTCGTATACTCCGGTGGGCTGAAGATTTATCCGACTGGCTGTGACTGCCCAGTGAGGGGTTGCAATAGAATGAGTGCAGATGTGTCAACGAAGTGATGGAAAACGTCAGATACCATCCTTATAACCGAGGTGGACGCATTCCGCGGGACTGGCAGTTCAATATTGCAGGTTGCAACTCATTCAGCAGCGCTGTCACCACATTCAGGTCAGTACATAATTCCGAAAGTGCCACAATCAAACACAAATCTAATATGCGAAAATTCCTCAAAGGGCTAGAGGCCTCACCGCTTTACGTCGGAGAATGTGTCGTAGCAACTGACAGCGCAGCAAGCTGATGCCGATGTCACGGCGGCCAATCGTGAGGCTTGGACGGTAGGTAGTGGTGGTGGTTGTAGCGGTGAACCATGCCCTCTACCGGCGAGGGTGTTTGAGGTAGCGGGCGCCGTAATCGGGGGGAGAGCAACCAAGCTGCCACCGAAGTAGTGGCGGGAAACCGCGAGGTGGTGAAGGAGGATGTGGTGGTGGTGATGATAGCGATGGTGTTGCTCCTAGTGTTGGTAGTATCCAGTAATCAAGCTATCCACCGCCTGAAAGGATGGGGTAGTGGGGGCCGCAGCTGTGGAGAGGGTAATGTCGCGGATGCCAATGGCGACGCGTGCAGTCGTAAGCCGGAGTGAGAGGTCGTGGTGATACTGTTGGTAGTAGAAGGGTGTGGCCATGCCCGTAACCACCTGGGATGTGCGCGGTAGTAGGTGCTGTAGAGGAGATTGGGTTAGTAAACCGATACCGCTGCGGCCGGGGGTAACCTGGAGATGGAGATAGCGTTGAGGGTTGTGGTAGTAGTGATGGGCAATGCCGTCGACTGTCGAGGAAGTCGCAGACGTGGTAACGAAAAAGTAGCGAGGAACCGCGCGCTCGGCCGCCAAGGAAGACGAAGGTAGTCGGGGTCGTAGCGGGCAACTGTATAACGAAACCGATGCTGCTGCCATGGCGGGCAACGACTAGGTAGAGAGCGAGCGGGGAGTGGTGGTAGTAGCGGGGAACCAAGCCAGTAAGTCCCTCGGAAAGTGTGAGATAGTGGGTGGCATTGTGGGGGACTGGAATACAAACTGATGCGGATGCCGTGGTGGGCAAACATGCGGTGCAGGAGGTGCCGCAGGTGAAAGGAGCGGCGGAACTAGCGCACTACCGCTGAGGAAGTCAGGGCGGGGAACCGGGTAGCAAGGTCGCTGGCGATTCCATGGCGCGCAAACGTGAGGCAGAGGAGGACGGAGGTGGTGGTAATGACAGTGCCAGCGCGGTAGCGGCGATGAAGTGGAAGGTGTAGTGCTAGTGGTCAACCAGGTGACAAAGCCATGGCGGTGTGGTGGCGTGAAACCAGGGTGCAGATGAGAAGGTGGAGGAGGTGATTGATGCGGAGAAAGAATGTGATGACCACCGAGAGTGACGCAGAGAGGATTCGTTCACTGCATCCGACAGATCTAGTATGTACAGGGCGAATTACACTAAATTGTCCTGGCCGCCCCCATTAGTTAGTACCATGCGGCATCCTTTGCATGGATACAATGTACTTAGTTCATAATAATAGGGTAATTTTTTTTTGTTTAATCAAACAAGCATTAAGTGGATACATAGAGCGTGGGTCACTTGGGGCCTGTTTGGTTACATACTAGTTACCTGCGTTTTGAATCTACAACAATGTATGTATCATACAGGAAATTTAGATAGCTTGAGACCTTGGGATCGTGGGCGTGGGGTGACCGTTCGGTAATCTACCTCGAGCTAGTCATTTGAGAAACCGCGTCCAAAAGTAGTTCTAAATTCCGAGTGAATCACAGTATCTACATACCTCAGATCCCCTCTACTAACCATCGGTACTTACCAACCTGCGTGGCCCCTAGTCGACCACTCCATCACGCCTACGATGCCCAGCTCCAACACTCAGTCCTTCCTTGGCCCTGCAAGGCTCCTTACCATTGGTGCTCTTATCGCCGAATACGAGAGCACCCGGCATGACAAAACGCCCTCTGGCGCGTCACAGTTGGCTGAGGAAGGACCTGTCGATCGTCTTCTTGCGGGCGCGTACCTCCGGTCCTCTATCGATATCCTACGCATGCCACGGGAAACGCGTTCGATGCTTACCGAATCGACAACCGAACGCGCAATCAAGGTTTTTCTAGAGGAGAACGACGTTGACCAGATGTCGAGTGTCAAGACAACGTGTGTTGCGGCGGTTCGAAGACAGCGCCAAAGCCACAGGCTTTCTGACCCTGAAGCAGGGGCGATGAATGGGTAAACTGTCAAACTGGAAATGCGGTGGGAGAGGGGGAGAATTCAGAGTAGAAGAAGCAGTGCATTTTTATACTGCCGATGGCTACCCAAGTACATGTTGTAATTGCTCCACTCATGTTCCGTAATCTCTTCGCCGAAGCCCTTCATCTCCAGCGCCCCAACTCCGTGACCTCCCTCCTGGCATCGATCCAGCATTGTTTCTTGCTCGTCGTCTGTCCAATTGTCATCTTTTCCGTCGTTGTTATGCAATCGAACGAAGTTGTATAATGCAGTGAGAGCAAAGACGACTTTGGCTTGCTCGTGAAGAGATATCCTGGAAGTGACCGGAGAACGCGAAATCTTCGTTTCACAATTCCCATAATCCTTGCCACAACCCGTCGCAGCCGAGCGTGATGGAGATTGAACTGCTCTTGACTTGAGGGGATTCTTTGAGCCAGGCGGGGGCAAATAAGAAGTGCCGGCAGCAGTAGCGCGGATGGCTTGGCGGTGCGAGATAGTGGGCGACGTGGCCAAGCACGCAAGCGGGCGAGTCGGCCGGGTGAAAGAGCAGGCGAGTTGACTGTGCGGGCGAATCAGGAGAGCGGGCATCGTAGTGGAGCGGGTGGCTTAGCTGAGCGGGAGAGTGGAGTGGGCGAGCGGACGACATCGATGAGCGGGCACGCCGGCGGCGGCGAGCGGGCGTGCGACCTTGTTAGAATAATGGGCGTCGGGAGATGACGGACCGGAGGCGGCACGTCCGGAGATGACAGCAGCCTTAGTCTCCGAGCACCAGCTCGGGAGACAGTTTTCCATCCTTTCACCTTGGCGAGTCCCTCAGGAGCGTTGTATATAGAGAGAATGTTTTTCCTTCGACGTTGTATCAATCAATCAGTTCACTATCTTCATCTCTATCGATCCCTATATTCCAACAGGTTATGAGCCCGGATTGAACGCTCTACCAATCCGCAACCTATCGATAATCGAACCCGCCGATATTTGCACCCGCCTCGCTTCTGCACCTCATCCCTGCACTCTTGTTTTTAAGCCTCAACCGTTTGAGCCGCGTCGCGTCGCGACGACAATGCCAACAACACGCCCCGCCGTCGCCGACCTACACAACGCCGTAACTACCGCTCGTGGAGAACGACATGCCATCATTCCCTATCCGCTGAGAGTGCCTCCAAGATTGTTATCCGCAAAGAAATTTTGTCGAACTCTGACACTGCTGCCTAGGGCCGTGACTAGAATCAGCACGACGACCGCGCTGCCCCGATGATCTACCTATCGGTTGAACCCAGGATTCGAACCGTCATCCGCAGTCCTACCGCGAACGAAATCGATTCTGCATCCCGCGTCTGGGGATTCCTTTGCCAGGAA
>Ga0307508_10001054_pt1 | contig 31860 bp, 25 predicted proteins | sample 9_EM_MG_FD_203089 | JGI IMG/M metagenome (GOLD analysis project Ga0307508, IMG submission 203089) | Populus trichocarpa ectomycorrhiza microbial communities from riparian zone in the Pacific Northwest, United States - 9_EM | ecosystem: Host-associated > Plants > Roots > Unclassified | place...
AATTTCAGTGCATGCCACTCGTTGCGAACCACCGAGATTGCAACTTCGGGAACGAATTGCTTCTTGAATGTGGTTCTGACCGCAGCCCAGGTGATTCCATAGTCATGGTCTGCTGGTGGAATCCTGTTGACACCACGCCATTTCATCTCAATCTCAAACCAACCAAAGATCTTGGTAGTGAGAAAACGCCAGATAGTGTCAATGTGCTGATTGTGAAGGGATGCCTTTGGACACATTGATCCTCCCTGACAGACATAGTGTTCGACATCGTTCAAAAACTGTGTCACCACTTCCGGATTCTGCGATCCGTCGAATCTTGTTGGCTCGTGTGGTTTGATCTTGTGAACGTAGGTGTTGCGGGTCAGTCCATTCCCAGCAGTACTGACAGCATCATGGAGTGACTCGGTGACGTCAAACAGCTTGTCGTATCGTTCCTTCCAAACCCGTGTCTTTTCCTGAGCCTTATCAAGTTTCACTGCCAGCTGGTCTGCATTCTTGAACTCTTCAGCAGTTCGCACTGCTTTAACCTCTTTTTCGAGCTGCTTGATTTTCGTCTTCAGTGACGAGATAACCGATCGGTCCACATCTGCACCCTTTATCTCCTTTTCCAGCTCGACAATCCGTTTTGACGCTTGCTTATGACTGCTATACCACTGGGAGTATCCGTGGACAACAGCATTTGCATCGACAGCAGTTACCATAGTACCATCTTGTGGATCGCGTAATACGTTGACTTCGCCATACCAGGCAAGAAGCTCAGTCGGTGCTGGCCAAATGAGGGGAGTTGCCGCTGCCATAATCCCGGTGCGTTCCGCAAAAATAGTGTCACGTGCTCGTTTTGGAAATCGTCCGTTTCACGAATTTGATCGAATTTCTCGTCCGCATCACCTGCTCGGCACCTTGCTTGACGAAATCCGTCCGAAACACTCCGCTCGCAGTCGTCCCGGGATTCTCACGTTTCCTTTGAGAATCTCACACACCAATGCTCCACTTCAGCATCGTCGCTCATTCCGCAATTCGGCCGTTCCCCAAGAATCGCGTCACGTGCCCGTTTTGCAGCTCGGCCGCCCGCTCCCGAAATCCATGCAAAAATACTCCGCTCGGCTGTTGCTCGTTCCTCAAGAACACCGTCACGGCCTCAGCACTGTTGCTCGATGCAACCGTTTCTTCGAGATATCTGCGTGAAAAGCACTCCGCTCGGCGTCGTCGCTCTCCCAAAAATCGTCCGTTTCGCGAATCCGCTCGGCGTTGCTCAAATCGTTTGTTTCCTCAAGAAAATGTACTTGAATCGCTCGTCCACGTCACATGCTCGGCTCCGCCACTCGATTTGCCCGTTTCCTCGAGAACGTCTCACACCAGCGCTCCGCTCGGCGTCGTCGCTCGTTCCGCCAAGCGTTTGATTTGGGAATTCTAGTCTCGAATCGTTTGATTTGGGAATTCTAGTCTCGAATCGTTTGTTTCCTCAAAAAAATCTACTCGAATCGATCATCCACCTCACGTGCTCGGCTGCGCGGCTCGATTTGCCCGTTCCCTCGCGAACTTCTCACACCAACGCTCCGCTCGGCGTCGTCGCTCGTTCCGCCAAGCGTTTGATTTGGGAATTCACTCGAATTGCTGGTCCTTGTCATGTGCGCGGCACCGTTGCTTGATTCCTTGTTTTCTCACGAAATCCGCGCGAACACGCTCCGCTCGGCGTCGTCGCTCGTTCCGTACTCGGCTATCGCTCGTCGGCTGCGTACTTGCTAGTTTCTCTTGTCAACTCAACTCGGCTAAGTGAAGGGCAACGAGAAGCATGTCCATTCCAGAGGGGCTAGCTGTGGACACTTTATATGAAGTGTCCACGCTAGCACTAGTCTACCATACTCTGTGGCTGCTACCAAACTCGACCCTCACCCTAAACTAGGTCGCCCACCAACACACCCTAATTCCCTGCGCCATACCACCAGATGCACTAGTGCGTGTAGCCACAATCCACCTCCTACAACCACTCCCTCCCCAATAAAACAAGCCCCACCCGCAGAAACAAATACCCAAGAGGGTCAAACCCAGCAACAATCTACCGACTTTTTCCTTTGGCAAAGTGACTCATTCCACTTTCACACCATCCAGCTGTAGACATGCAGTCCATTCGCCGCATGGTACTCTCGCAGAAGCTGGTTGCTTCCCCCTCGCAGGTTGGCCAGTGGTTCCCAGGTGGCATCTGGATAACCTAACCACTTGACCAAGTATTCCAGATCGCGGATTGTGGAGCCCTGGTGTTCGACTATCGTCTCGACTTCATATTCCGCCGTTACCATTGAGCGAAGAGGTGGTGGAGGTGGATGTACCCGGGTTCGGTCGACTTTACAGGGTTTCAGACGTGCGACATTGAAGACTGGGTGTAAACGCCAATGTGTAGGAATATCCAGCACAAACGCGTTCTCTCCTGCCTTCTTCAATAGTGTGAACGGTCCTGCATATGGGTGTTGAAATTTCCGTGAGTTGGGTGCATCAACTGCATTGACATTGGCATAGCCAACTGGCAGTAGACGCGTGTCCAGAAAGACTTCGTCACCTATCCGGAAGGGATGCGGTTGTCGCCTCTTGTTTGCTTCTGCAGTCATCGCCAGCTGGGTTTCTGCCATTCATTCACGTAGCATCCGCAAGGTCAGAGCAAGCCTCTCTGCATATGCCGAACTCGATTCTGTCTTCGGAGTGTGTGGCCCTGGGACCAGAAAGTCCAATGGCAACCGAGGGATGTATCCGATATCTGCTTCAAAGGGAGACATTCCGATGGCCTTATGTCTACTCGCATTATAGGTGAATTCAGCAAGTGGTAACAGGCAGTGCCACTGGTCAGGAGATGGCAGTTGGGCAATGTATGCCTTCAAAAATGTTTCCAATGTTGCATTTGCCTTCTCTGCCTGTCCGTCTGACTGAGGATGGTATGCGGTAGACATTCGCAGTTTGATCCCCAACTGTGAACTGAGTGACTGCCAGAAACTCGAGGTGAATCTGGTATCACGGTCTGATACAATCGATGTTGGAAGTCCACGAGTCCGTACATATCCAGCAATAAATGCGTCTGCGAACTTTTCAGCTGTGAGCTCTTCTTCTCTGACAGGGATCCACCGTGCCCTCTTTGTCAGGGGGTCAATGATTGTTGCCACCGCATCATACCCACCCTTCGATGTCGGCAGCTTGGTGATAAAGTCGATATTTACCCGTTCGGCCCGTTCCTAAGGCACAGGCAGGGCCTGCAGGAGACCGTAGGGCCTGGAGTTCTTGTGCTTGATCCGGTGGCACACATCACACCCAGCGACCCATTCCGAGATTGACTCCGTCATCCTAGGCCAGTGGTAGCGTGCTGTGACCGCTGCCATAGTCTTTTCAGCCCCAATGTGTCCGCCGCCCAGAATTGCATCATGTGCCTCCCGGATCACATCTGCTCGCAAGCTCTTCGGGATGCACAGCTTTCCACCTGATGGCCTATGATAGAGGAGACCATTTTCCAAGATGTACGATTTTGCCCGTTCACGTACCCGACGCGTCGTTTTGGTGTTCAATTTCGTGGTAACTTCGCCAGTGTCCACACTCTGCAAATGGTCCAGAACAGGTCCGAACACAACATCATGTGTGTATCCCTTCCCAACATCTTCAAGCCATTCCATGGATGCCGTGATTTGGAGTTCCACTGAATTCAATCGCTCGTCATGAGGTATGGCTGATTGGGTGTACGCGATTCGGCTCAACGCATCTGCAACCACATTCGCGGCTCCTGGGTAGTACTTGATCTCATAATCGTGTTGCTGGAGCTTGTCAAGATGGCGCCATTGACGGCTTGTCAACTTATTCTGGCCAAGGATATGCTGCAATGCAGCATGGTCCGTATAGATGACAGTACGCTTGTGTCCGTGGACATAGCAGGCCCAATGGTCGAGGTTTGTGCTTATTGCCAAGAGTTCCCTGTCGTAGGCTGGATATCTCGCTTCGACGGCGTGAAGCTTCCGTGAAAAGTATCCCAATGGACGCTCGACCATTCTTCCCTCAAACAGCTGCTTCTGCGCGAGGACACCCCCAATGGCAGTATCTGAGGCATCCGTCCGTAGAATATAATCCGCCACTGGATCACGTGTTGCGAGTACCGGAGCTGTAGTCAGGGCACGTTTAAGGTTGTCAAACTGCATTTGGTGTCTCTCAGTCCATGTAAACTCGTCTTTCGATTTCGCGGCGAGATCATGTAGCAGGTGGGCGTGGTGGGCAAACTTGGATACGAATTTCCGGTAATAGCCTGCCAATTCAAAAAAGCCCCGCAAAGCCAGTGGTGAATGAGGTGTTGTCCAGTCCCGTACCGCCTTGACCTTCTTCTCCTCTGTGTGTATTCCATGTCTGTCAACCCTGAAACCCACAAAAGATGTCTCCAGAGTCCCAAAGACACACTTTTGCTCACTCAGGCGCAGTCGTGCTCTTCTCAGTGAGTGCAGCACAGCTTCCACATGCACTTTGTGTTCTGCGAGGGTCCTGGAAAAGATCAAAACATCATCCAGATACACAATGGTATTCCGTCGATGGGGGTGCAGTATCTTGTGCATCATACGCATGAATGCAGCAGGGGCATAGGCGAGACCGAATGGTATGACCTTGTACTCGTAGAATCCATCTGGCACAATGAATGCAGTCTTGTGGCAGTCATCAGGGTGGACTCGAACTTGATGGTATCCACTAGCCAAGTCCAACTTCGTGAAAACTCGTCCACCATTGAGTTTGTCGAGAAGATCTTCGATGTACGGCAGAGGATATCGATCTTTGTCCGTAATTTTGTTTAAGCCACGGTAGTCAACACACATTCGGAGTGTGGTGTCTGGCTTTTGGACAAAAATTATCGGTGCCGCGTAACGTGAGTGAGAGTCTGTCACCCATCCATTCGCAAGGAGTTTCTTTATCTGTACCTCGAACTCTGCTTTTTCTGACTGGGTCATTCAATAAGGTTGACGGTGAGGTATCTTTGCAGTAGGGTCTGTGATGATCCGAAAGTCGTGTTTACTAGCAGGTGGAACGCCTTTTGGGGGTTGAAAATGGTCGTCAAAATCCCGGCGGATTTGCACACTCCATTTTCCCAGGTCGGCCAATATGGACTCATCTTCTCCAAACTCTTCACCGATCTTGCAGGCTCGGATGTCCAGTGCAAACACTCGGTTGCCAGCCTTCATCGCCTTCATCGTTTCTTCCGCCGATATCAGATTGATTGAGGATGCAGCCGCCATTGCTGCACAGTGACTGTGAACTTCGTGATATCAACCCTGGTGTGGTCGAAGTCCCTCCAATGACAACCTGGGTATAAACGTAGGCTGACCATCCGCCGTCGGTTTTTCGTCAAGTAGGTGGAGGACATTCCCTGAGTCCACCAAATGGCGTGTCACTGAGTGCCAGTTTTTTCCCACAATGAGGTCGTATGCTCCCCTGAGATCGAAAAGCGTATACCAGCCAGTGATTGTAGCATAATTTCCAGAGATTCCTCGAATTCGGCCTTCGAGCCAGACCTGATATCTATCGGTAGTCGGGTGTTTGGTGCCAGCAGTTATTACTGACATTCGACCAGCATGCCGTAGTGGCAAGCCAAGCTGTTTGGCATAGTTCGAGTCAATTTAACAATGTGATGCCCCAGGGTCCATAAGGGTATATGCTGAGCGGGTTTTAGAACGGGAAGTTTGCACCTTTGCATAAAAACGTAACAGATCTGAATTGCCAACTGTGCTTTTCTTTTTTATCACATCAAGATCTGTCAGGTACAAGGTTGCTGCTCCCCGTTCCTCAGTAGAAGGACACTCCAACCATTACACCCCGGACGAAACTCAACGCCAGAAAACGCCAAGACTTCCGACTGACACACCAAATCTCGCGACCAATAAGACTTCACGGACTCCACGATGTCCGGCGTAGCGACGCAACCGAGCGAGGCAGCCCCGATGGGGACTGCCAGCGCCGGCCTGAGCGACAGCTCCCTGCTGCGGGAGCTAGTGGGAGATAGAGGGGACTATAGGGGGGAGGAGATGGAGGAGGACAGTGGAAGCGAGCTCAGCGAGCTCGAGAGTAGCGAGGGAGAGATGGAGGTGGAGGAAGAGTGGGAGGGAAAGGGCTGCGGGAGGCCAAACTTCAAGCGCGCCACCACCGGCGCCAGGCAACAGCAGAGCACCCAGGAATTTTTCCGCCGCGGTGCGCAACTCAGCATGGGCGAACTGAACATCTTCGACACGCCTGGGAAGACGCCCATGAGGGGAGCGCTCGCGCGCTCGCTCTCAGCGGCGGCCAGCAGCAGCCCACAGCAGGTGGGAATGGCAGAGACCCCCAACTTTGCCAAGGAGCCAAGCGAGGAGGTGGGAATGGAGGTGGGGAGAGGGCCCAGATTGGAGGGAAGCAAGGGGGCGGAGGGAATGGATGTGGCGGCCGAGGATTGGGCGGAGGAAGTGGCCAATCAGGAAGAGGAGGAAAGGGCGACCACCCCGACACCCACCCCGGCTTGCTGGGCAACCCCTACCGCGGCCCCAGTCACGCCGACCAAGGGCAGCAAGAGAATGGCGCTGGGCACCCCGAAACCCGGCAGGCGCTTTCGCTTGCTGGCGGCACGGCCGGCCCCCATTGGATTTGCAGCGCAGTCGGCGCTGGAGCAGATCCTGGGTGCGGTAGCCAGGATGGAGAAGAAGATGGAGGAGAAGGTGGCAGGGCTGGAGGCGCGGATGATAAAGGGCATGGGAGCGCGAGCAGCGGAAGAGGAGGAAAGGGAAAAGAGAGCGGCAAGGCTGCTGGCAGATGCGGAAGAAAGGGAGAAGAGGATCGCAAGCCGGCTGCTGGCGCTGGACGCGATTGAGACGGAACTGGCCCAGAAGGGCCAGTGGGAGCTGAAGCAGTGGGAGGACCTGGCCCGGGTGCTGGAGGCGAGGAGAAGGGACATCCGGGAGGTTGGGCAGGCAGTTGGCAGCCTGGCGAGCGCGATGGCCCACGAAGGGAGAGCGCCCCAGGAGGATCCAGGGGCGGCAGAAGCAGCGGGCGCAGCGGCACCCCAGGCAGGCCCGAGCCTCCGGGGGAGGGAAGCACCGACCAAGGAGGGGGCGCCTCAGCCCATGGAAGGCGTGGTGGCCACGGCAGCGGCGGAAGAAGAGGGGGTGCAAGGGGACGACATGGAAGGGGTGGAGCGGGAAGGCCTCTATGGGTCAAGGCATGCGCCGGCGCCGGGAGAGCCAGCGCCCACGATTCCAACAGGGCCGGCGACAGAGGAGAAGGGGAAGAAGGGGAAGGGGAAGGCAAAGGGCAAGGCAGTGCAGATCGCTGTACCTCCGGCCCCCGGTCGCGCAGCGCGCCAACGGGAGAGGCATGCAGCGGTCGATACGGCGAAGGCGATGGAGCCGGAGGAGCCAGCGGTGCCCATCCGATCGATTCTGAAGCGACTGGCGACAGCGGAAGCAGAGAAGAAGGAGCGGGAGAAGAAGAGGGAGGAGGCAGCGGCAAGGAAAGAGGCGGAAAAGGCGACAGCCATGAAGCGATGGGAGGAAGGGAAACTGAGCCAGCAGGAGGGGGAGACGTACAGCGCCGCAGCCAGGCCGATTCGGGACCTGGCGGAAGACGCTGGCGCCATTGAGGAGGTGGCCGCGGGGCAGAGGATAGCCCACATGGTAGGAATGCGGGCGCTGGTAAGCCAGTGGGAGGAGGATTGGAATCGCGGTCAGACGGCGGCACGGCAACAGCAGAGCCGGCAGCAGCATCAGCCTCACCGGCCCGGGGGGCAGCAGCAGCAACAGCAGCAGCGGCCGCAGCAACAACAGCAGCAGCACCAGCAGAAACAGGCGCCGCTGCGGGCGCCGCAGCAGCGGCAGCAGCAGAGCAGCTGGGCACAGAGGGCGGCGGCGGTGGCGGCCCTCCCCCAGACGGACTTCAGGAGGGTGGGCAAGAACGGGAAGCCAGAGCGGGAACCCACGGGGCTGGAGCCCATTAAGGGGTCGATCCCACGAGACGAGCGTGGAATCGTGTTCGAGCGAGCGGGAGGTGCGCCGCAGATCAACCCAGCAGTGGCAGCGAGTGCGGCAGCATTCGTCAACATCGCACTAAGCAAGGTGGCCCCAGCGCACATCCGGACCGAGGCATTCAGGATCTCGGTGCAGGGGAGGCTGTCAACAACAGCGCGCTTTGGGGCGTCGGCGACGATGCTCCTCCAGTTCAAGAAGGAGATCCTGGAAGCAGCCCGTAAAGCCGACAGAGCCATCATCAACGTCACCGCGAATGAGACGTGGGCGGAGCTCAAGATCCTCGTGCCCTATGACCGGTACCGGCATCCGAGCGGGCTTGCGGAGCTCAGGGAGCAGATTGAAGCGGAGAACCCAGGAGTCGTGATTCCCCCCCTCTCAATGAAGTGGATGCGGGCGGCAAGCACCATCGAGCGCCACTACCAGGCTGGCCGGCTCCCGAAGAACGCGGCATCGGTCATCTTCAAGGTACCAGGCAAGGCGGCGGCCCAAAAGCTGCTGGTGGAGATGTGGGTGGCAGGCAACAAGTTCCATGCCCTTCCCTACATCCCAGACAGAGCCGACACCCTATGTGGTGTGTGCAGGCGGTGGGGGCACTTAGAGTTCCGGTGCCAGCGAGGCGTGGCAACCTGCACCATCTGTGCCGGCAGCCACAGGACCGAGGAGCACCGGTGCCAGGTGGCTACGTGCGGCAAGGTGGGGAAGGTCTGCCGCCACACGGAGATGAAGTGCCCGAACTGCGGGGGCAGACACCCGGCCCAGGACGCAAGGTGCCAGGCAAAGCGTGCCGCCATCGAGATTGCCCGGGGTAGGCGGAACAGCACGGCCCGCGCGGAAACATCGCAGCCGACGCGCTCGGCAGCAACCGGCAGCTCTGGCGGATCAGCCCGGCTGAACTGGGTCCCAGGAGGCGAGCCCGCAGAAACGTCGCCGGACTGGACGGAGGATGCAATGGAGGCAACGACAACTGGAATGGAACCAAGTGGCACCGCCCCACCCGTAGCCGTCTGATGGCAGGCCCTACGGAACCCCCAGTGCTGCTAAAGGCGCTGCAGCACAACTGCGCCCGGGGCGGACAGGTGTTGGAGGCGGTGCTGGAGTCGGCGGTGAGGAGAGGTGTGGACCTGGTACTCATCCAGGAACCGAGAGGCGAGAAGGAGAAGGACGGCACTCGCTCGCACCCCAGCTTCACCTTCATTAAAGGGGAGGAGGGGGCGGCGGCGAAGTGCTGGATTGCCATCAACAGGGCATCGAGGTGCCGGGTGACAGAGCTCAGGGACTTGGCGAGAGAATGCGAGAACCACGTCCAGGTGGTGGAGGTCGCCCTCCCAGGGGGTGCGGGGTCGGTCATCATTGCAAACGTGTATGACCGGCACAAGGGCAGCGAGACCATCCGGCCAGCGCAGGCAGAAAGATGGGGGGAGATCGCCCGACACGAGCAGGTGATCATCGCAGGCGACATGAATGCGCACAGCAAGCTATGGAACCCGCAGACAACCAGACCGCGGAACCACTCCTTCTGGGAAAAGCTCATCCGGGAGGAAGAGCTATTCGTCTGGAACACCGAGGAAGCGACGAGGATAGGAGCGGGGGCGGAGATACACTCCATCATCGATCTGACGCTGGCCTCCCCCAACATGGAGCTGGACTGGAGCCTGCTCAGAAACAACGCAACGGGATTAAACCACGAGCTGATTGCATGGAACGTCCTGGGGCAGCTTCCACCGAGGGCAGAGACAAGCACGGAGACCACCGGGTGGGACATCAGCAGCTGGGACCCGGAGAAGGAGAAGCAGGAGGAGGGAAGGAAAAAGGCGGAAGAGCTAAGGGGGAAGGCAAGGGAGTGCTACCTCCAGGGGGTGGGGCGCACCCCCATCCTAACGGACAGCAGCTCCAGGGAGGAAGTGACGGAGGCGGCGGGCTCGCTGAGGGAGGCCATGACTGCCACGCTGGATGAGTATGCGCGGAAGAAACGGTGGTGCTCCAGGTCGAAGCCGTGGTGGAATGCAGACCTCCGGGTGCTAAGGAAAGAGCTGGGGAAGGCAAGAAGGAAATGGAGGGTGGCGGGGATCTCAAGGGTGCAGGCAGCGAGGAGGGAGTTCCGGTGCGCAACCCGAAGGGTGAAGAAGGACTGCTAGAACCGGTTCCTACAGGAGGCGGATGGAAACAAGGTCTGGACGGCCGCGAAGTACACCACCCCGCGGTTGGAGAAGGCGGGACAGGCGTTGGCCCGCGAAGACGGGTCCATGGCGGAGAGCCATCGGGAACGGCAGCAGGCAATCCTCCCGGCGCACTTCCCACGTGGTCCACCGGGCAGTTACGAAGAGGCCCCGGGTGGACGGGCTTTCGAAGGGGTGGATGTGGGGCTGGTCGGCACGCTCCTGGGGGCAGTGGCCAACACTTCAGCACCAGGGGATGACCGTGTCTCAGCAGACATCGTCAAGGTATTCTGGAAGTGGAATAAGCAGCGCATCACCATGCTGGTCCGCTCGTGCATCCGACTCGGCCTCCACCCAGAGATGTGGAAGACGGCAAGAGGGGTGGTCATCCCGAAGCCGGGGAAACCAGACTACTCTAAGGTGCGGGCGTACCGGGTCATATCACTGCTAGACGTCGTCAGCAAACTGCTGGAACGGACAGCAGCGCACATCATCGCGGACCACCTGGAGCGGAGGCGTGCGCTGCACGAAGGCCAGTACGGCTGCAGGAAGCGGAGGTCGTGCATCGACGCGGTCGCGGTCCTGATGAACCGTACACAGCAGGCGTGGGACAGGAAGAGAATAGCGGGCGCCCTCTTCATGGATGTCAAATCCGCGTTCAACAACGTGGACAAGTCGCTCCTGGGAAGGAGGCTGCAAGAGCTGGGATTGGAGGCCGACCTCATCCGCTGGACGATGAGCTTCATGTCGGAACGTTGGGTGAAGCTGGTGCTGGACGGAGAGGTTGGAGAGCCCCACGCAGTGGACACGGGGGTCCCCCAGGGGTCCCCGGCAGCGCCCATCCTGTTCGTCGCGTATCTGTCGGGGATCTTTGACGCGGTAGAAGAGGCCGCTCCCGGGATTAGCGGGCTGTCCTTCGTGGACGACATTGGATGGTGGGCGGAAGGAAAAGACGCCGTGGAAGTTTCGGACAAGCTGTCACTGGCAGCAGCCGCGGCAATCGAGTGGGGGGGGAGAAACGGCGTGGCCTTCGACCATGGGAAGACGGAGGCAGCACTCTTCTGGAAAAGGAAAAGGAAGGGAACTGCGACGCCGGCCAAGGTGAAGGTGGGGGATAAGGAAATCCCGTTCAACAAGGAGGTGACAAGGTGGCTAGGGGTGTGGCTGGACTCGCAGCTCACCCTCAGGGAGCACCATGCCACCAGGCTGAGGAGTGGAAGGAAAGCCATGGTCCGACTGCGCCGGCTCACGGGAAGGATGGGCCTCTCCCCCACGAACTGCAGAAGGGTCATGACGGCGTGCGTTCAGTCCGTCGCCATGTTCGGGGCTGAGCTGTGGTGGAAAGGAGGCAACGCCCGGGGCACGACGGGCCGGGCAGAGGAACTGCAGCTGCTCGTCAACCAACAAGCACGGGCAGTAACTGGCACCTTCCGGACCACCAATCTGGGCGCGCTGTCGATGGAATCCGGGCTAAGGCCAGCATCAAACCAGCTGGAGAATAGGCAACGGAGATTCAGCGCGCGGCTTCTCAGCCTACCACAGGGGAGCGTAGCGCAAGACGTCGTCAGGGCGCAAACTGCGATCGGCAAGAGGCTATCCACTGCCCTGGATCGCAGATGGCTAGCGACGGAGGAAACAGTCCTGCTTGAAGACCCGGGGCCATTCAATGCAGAGCTGATCCAGGAGGAACGGGAGGAGGCCAAGAAGGAGGCGGAGAAGGAGAGACCTGGGCTCGTCATGTTCACGGACGGGTCACGGCTGGAGAGCGAGGCCGCCAGGTATGCGGTGGCATGGAGGAACGGGCAAACCTGGGAAGGAATCAAGACCCACATGGGGTACAACCAGGAGGCCTACGACGCGGAATGCGCAGCACTAGCGCGTGCACTGGAGGTCGCGACGAGGAGAGTCCCGACACCGAGCCACGTCACCATCTTCACAGACGCACAGGCGGCGATCAAGAGGATGTCATCGGACGAGCCGGGGCCGGGGCAGAAGTACGTGCTGGAAGCGAGGCAGCACATCGCCGAGCTACGGAGAAAAGCGCCGAGCGCCATCATCGAGATCAGGTGGTGCCCGGCGCATGAAGGCGTAGAAGGAAACGAGCAGGCCGACAAATGGGCCAAGCTCGCGGCAGAGGAGCCAGACACCCCGGGGGTTGAGTGGCCGGACGAAGCACGCCCCAGGTCCCTCGCCAACATCAGACGGGAGATCTCGGAGAAGAAGTGGGCAGAGGCATGCCTGTGGGCTGGAGGCCGGACCTCCCAAAAGAAGTACAAGATGCCGAAGAGCCAAAAGCCCAACGGCACGGTTGCTGGGAGCACCAAGCGGCTTGCCGCGAGGTTCTACCAGCTGAAGACAGGGCACTGCCTCACAGGCGAATACTTGCACTGGACGAAATCACGCCCGAATCCTCAGTGCTGGTGGTGCCGGTGCCCCAAACAGACGAGGGATCACCTCTTGAAGAGATGCCCGAAGTGGAAGAAGGAGCAGAGGACCCTGTGGGAGGAGGTATACAAGGAGACGGGAAGAGGGAGGGAGCGGTGGAAAGTGCACGAGCTTTTCGCGGAAGAGGGGTGTAGTCAGGCGGTGCCGGATTTCCTCTCCTCAACGGATGTAGGGAGGCTAGTGCCGGCTGGGGAGGTGGACGACGCGGGGAGCGAGGCGTCGGAATGGGAGCTCCAGGAACGCCAGGAGCGGGAGGAGGAACGAAGGGCGGAGGCGGAGGCGCTGGGTGCTGGGGAGGAGCCGCTGTTCCTTCCCACCCCACCCTTCATGGCATCGGCGGAGGCGGATTAGGGGGTGGTCGGGCCGGGTTTCTCCTTTGTTATTTCCTATGTAATTTCCTTGGTGCGCCAATACGCCCTCTGGGACAGGCCTGGGTGGAGGGCAAAGGGAGTCTGCACCGTGCCGCTAAACGCGGACTGCGGCGGGGAAACGGATTGTACATATGGGCGATGCCCCTCGTCATGATCTATATAGGTCGCATACGAGTACTGAATAAACAAAAAAAAAAAAAAAAAAAAAAAAATTAGAAGGACGCTCTATCACTTCTACTGGTTGCCTTTTCCCGCACCAGCCCAGTCCCCCGTAACGCCTTCACTCTTTTCAGCATCTGACATCTCCTCCATCTCTTCCATCCTTGGCTTCGAACCCTCTTCCATCCAACTGACATCATCAGCCCATTCCCCCTCGAAGTAGGCACCCGATCCGATATTGGAGTCGTCGACAGTATAGACTCCAGTAGAGCGCTGGCTGCCAGTCCTGCTGCCTATCTGGCTCCCCACTCTGCTGCCACCCCTGAGAGGTTCGGCACCCCGCTGGGTACGCCAATTCGAGTGTGTGTCGTGGCGTCTGACAAGTTGTCTTGAGTGCGGTTCGATCGAGCTTTCTCCGAATACCTGACGCCGTCTAGGCTGGGGGTCGAATCGCTTGCCACCATGTTTCCTGACCGGCTGCTGCACATGTGCTTGTTGGCGCGCCCTGAACTGAGTGGAGCGGCTGGTTGGGCCACTGTTCAGGTTGGGGGATGGGCATTGACAGGCGATATGTCCCATCCCACTGCACCGGTAGCATTTCGCGGATCCGTCAACTGCGTTGAGCTCCTCGTCCATGTTGCTCAGGTCCATTGGGTCATAGTGTCCGGCCGCACCAGTGGAGGCTAGCACCGGATCCCCTGTGGTTCCAGCGCTGAATGAGGCTGGCGGGAGGAAGGGAAGCGTCCGTTCAGCCACAATATCCATCATTCCTGAGGGTGTCAACTTTGTCTCAGTGAGCACACTCATCAGACGGGCCTGTTGGGCGATATCGTTTGCGGTTGACTCCGGGAGTTTCTGAAGGTACTCTTCCCACAATGGGTTTTCCCTTGTAATCGTAAGCGATCCTCCAAGGATGGTAACAAGTTCCAGGGCCCGCTGGTTAAATCTCAGAATTTGGGTGCGGTTGAATTTTAGAGCATGCCATTCCTTCCGAATAACCGAGATGGCCGATTCCGGAACGAATTGCTTCTTGAAAAGAAGCTTGACACTTTCCCAGGTGACACCATAGTTGTAGTTCTCAGGGTGTGACACTGGGGCTATATCGTAACCGGAGTGTGAAGAGAATCAAAGGTAATCAGGCTACTCTCGATAATTCACAACGGAATAATCTTAGATCTTTTGTTCGGGGTTTTGTTGCGAGTGCGTTCGGTGTGGTCTCCTCTTTTTCTTTCTCGATGGGCGGAAACTTCGTCGGCTATATAGTCTTCTTTCAGCGTCACGTGGCTCCTCTAGGGAACCGGTACTTCTCAGTCATTCCCGAGGATTCCGTCCGCTAGTCAAGACCCCAAACCCCACAGGCCTGGTTCTTACAACTTCATTGGTCCTGGTCGGTCTAACGATATGCCGACTGATCCCCGCACAGCGTAATTCCCTCAAGCCCTGCGGGTGAGTGGATTACCGGCCTATCAGAGAAAGAGGAGTTATTGGTTCTATGACCTCACCCCTCGTATCCCATATTTAGTTGCGTTTGCAGCTCGTCCGGAGATTAACCCCTTAGGTCCGTTACGGCCGTAAGGTCTAATCCCGAGGCTATCTCCCGCCTAGACTCTCTGGAGCCGACTAGACTCAACTTTCTCCGTCGAGTGACTTGAGCAAAGTCTCACGTGCCCTAACTATGTAGCTAACTATGTACCTTTTCCCGTGTTTCCCTTCGAGGTGTAACACTACTCCCCCCTTCTCTAGCTTCGTCCCGAAGCTAAGAGAGATCCTTTTTCTCTATCTAAGTAGCCCTCCTCTTCTGATGATCAAACAATTCTTTCAACGCCGGTGTTCGGTCGGCGTCACGGACTGCGGTCCTCCTCCCCTGCAGCCATCCGGTTGAGCTAAGTCAAGCGAGAAACCCTCCTACGGGAAAAACTCACTCCCCTGTCGTAGCACCTCTAATGGATGCGGTCAACTGGCCCTCAGATCTGGGTGGTCTCCCGACCGGTCCGAGATCCTACTGTCGGAGCATTGCAAAACGTGACGAGACGCGGTCCGGTGAACTTGGCACATGGAAGGAGTGACCGGGGTAATCTACCCGCCCCTACCACCGGTGTGCACACAGAGGTGTATGATATCTGGTGCGCTCGCCCGGCTTTGCAATTGTTGATACTCTGTCGTATGGCTTTTTGGTGTGATCCTCCTTAGACCTATCGTTCGCCCTCGGCCGGAAGCATATGATGTTTTTCCGATTCTTTTCCACATGCAACGAGTGACTTTCGCGACTTAGGGTTCGTGCCCGGGTATTCCCTCGCAAGTGTTCAGACAGAGGTGTGTCGTACCGAACACCTATGGCTTCCGGTTGCCTAGGTTCGATATGTCTCTGGTGGTCATTGGGACGCAGGCCTCCTCCGCTGCGTCCCCTACCGCCGGACTCTCTGCCGCTTGAGCCGGTGAAGCTATTCGGATCGCCGGTAGTCCCTCGGCGCGTCTGGGTTTTGTCGGTGAAACTCCCAGAGTTTCTCCAGACCACCTACCGAAAAGTTGTCGAATGGTTCTTCTGTCCAGTCTTTGCGTTCCGGATAGTCGAGCCATTTGATGAGGTAGAGGATTCTCTTGTTGTTTCCCCGGCCGCGTTCAACCGAAGACATAACTTCTTCGACGTCGTATTCCTCCGACTGTTCGATGTCGTCCGCCTCCCAGAGTATCTTCGAGGGGTCCGGCGGTGCTCGGTGCTCGCTGGTTCTGTAGGGTTCGAGCAGCGAAACGTGGAAGACGTTGTGAATTTTCCACTTGCGTGGCAGCGTGAGGTGGACGGCCAGTGGGGAAACGATTTTCTCGATCTGAAAAGGACCATGATTCTTGTGGTCCAGTTTCTTCGATGGCCAGCGCGTTTTGATGTTGTGCCCGTTAAGCATGACCAAGTCTCCTACCTGGTAAGCTGGGGGCTCCTTTCGGGTCGGATCGGTGTACCGCCACATTCGTTCCCGTGCCTCCTCCAACCCTTTCCGAGATTCGTCCTGCACGGCCCTCATCCAGTGGGCGTAGACTTGGCTCGCCGGGTTCAAGGGTTCCGTTGACGCGGGATCCATAGCTGCTGGGTGGAAGCCATAGTTAGCGTAGAACGGGGACATACCGTTGCCCGTGGTGGTCGAATTGTTGTAGGCAAACTCGGCCATCGGCAGTAGGCGTACCCAGTCGTCCTGTTCCTTGCCGACGAACGCTTGGAGGTAGGCCTCAATCATCTGGTTGAGCCGCTCCGTCTGGCCGTCGGTTTGTGGATGGAATGCGGTCGACATGCAAGATCGGATTTCCAAGAGCTGTAAGAACTCCTTCCAGGTTTCCAAGGTGAATCTGGAGTCCCGATCTGACACGTATCAGTAGGGAGACCGTGGTATTTCCATACTTCCCTCGCGAAGATAACTGCCAGGTCTGCCGCCGCCTTTCCTTCCTTTCTCAAGGGGAGGACATGCGCCATCTTGGTGAATCGGTCGACGATCACCCATAGCTGGTCGCATCCTTCTGAGAGCGGGAGCTCCGTGATGAAGTCCATTGCTATGGACTACCAAGGTGCGTATGGCAGTTCTAGCAGGGAGGACAGCCCGTAGGGTTGGTGTCGGGATGCCTTGTTTTGTTGGCATTCGGGTCAGCTTCTGACGAAGTCGATAATCCGTTCGTTCATTTTTGGCCACCAGAAGTTTCGTCGGATTAGTTCGATAGTCTTATCCTGCCCCATGTGCCCGGCCACCTTCGTGTCGTGTTCTGATTCCATGACCTTCTGTATCAGTCCGTTCGGTACCCAAAGCAGGTTCCGTCGGTACAGTTGGTCGTTTTCCCAGTTCCATTCCCTGGCCTTTCAGTCCTTCCGGGACAGGCTTCCTGTCACCGCTTCCTGTTTCTTTGCCTGTTCGTAGGCTTCATCCTTTTTTCCTTCCTCCCTGACCCTTGCCAGGAATTCCTCCGTCCATCTTCTTTCCGGGAGAGACGCCAGTCGTGCTGACGAGCAGATGAACGACCGTGTTAGTCGTTCCTCGAAGTGGTTTTTTCCCAAAACCGTCGTGACCGGCTGGTTTTCTACCCCCCCCTTTTTAGGGCGGTACTCCGAACGCCTAGACAGTGCGTCCGGCTTCCCATTCTGTGTTCCTGGGCGGTAATAGATTTTGAAGTCGATGCCGGCCAGCTCCTGTGCCCATCTTGCTTGTCATCTGTTCAGTACCTTAGTCATGGTAAAGTACTCCAAGTTGTGGTGGTCCGAGAAGACCTGTACCTGGTGCGTCGCTCCCTCGCAGTATCGTCGCCAGTGCTTGAAGGCGTCCACTATGGCCAGTAGTTCTTTGTCGTGGTTTTCGTAGTTGATTTCCGCGGGTTGGAACTTTCTTGAGTGAAAGGCTACCGGATGCAGACGTCCTTCCTCACCTCGTTGCGACAGTACCGCTCCTAACGCGAAGTTCGATGCATCTGTTTCAATGATGACCGGTTTCTTGGGGTCGAAGTGGGCCAAGATTGGCGCCGTGGTGAACCGGTGTTTGAGCTCCCGGAAGGCGGCCTCAGCCTCTTGGTTCCAGGCCCTTTCCTTGCCCGACTCTTTTTTCGTAAGCTCCGTGAGGGGCATCGCTATCTGGGAGTAGTTTAGGATGAATCGCCGGTAGAAGTTGGCGAATCCTAGGAAGGACTGGATCTCCGTCAGCGACCCAGGGGTTTTCCAGCCGAGGATCGCTTCCACCTTGTCGTCCGACATCCTAATCCCGTTTCTTCTGATGACGTATCCCAAAAACTCGACCTCTGTGGCCTTCCAGACGCATTTTTCTGCGGAGATCGCGAGCCCGTTGTTCTGGAGTCGCTTGAGCACTTCCTTGACCGTCCGGTCGTGGCCTTCCTCCGTGTCAGCGTAAACGAGTATGTCGTCCATGTAGGCCAGTACTCCTACATCCAGCATATCCGATAGCACGTGGTTCATCATGTCTTGGAAAGTAGAGGGGGCGTTAGTAAGGCCAAATGGCATTACCTGGAACTCGAACAGGCCGTATGGAGTCCTGAACGCCGTCTTCCATTCGTCTCCTTCTTTCATGCGGATTAGGTGGAATCCGTTTTTCAAGTCCATCTTGGTGAGCCACTGCGCGCCCTGTACCCGGTCCTGGAGTTCATGCATCAGCGGTAGGGGATACCTGTTGGGGATTGTGATGCGATTCAGGGCCCGATAGTCGACGCATAGGCGGAGCCCTCTTCTATGCGGCTTTGGCACAAAGAGAATGGGGGATCCTGCCGAGGACGTGGAGCGCTTAATCTTGCTCGCTTCCTGGAGGTTGATCTGGCAGTCGTATGGTCGGTGATCCGGTAGCGCTTCTGCCGCTTCTTTCCCCATTATCCCCAAGTATTGTTGGAATTCCATAGGTACTTTTTCCAAAGGGTCTCCTTTCTGGACGGCCACTATGTGGCCGATGATCTGGGCGCTTGCGTCGGTTGCGACCATGTCGTCCCAGGTTAGCGAGAAGTCGGCTTGTTCGTACTTAGTACATTTCTTCAGGCATTCGGCACTGTTAAAACGGACTTCCGCGTCTTCCCACATCCCTTGCGGGGGGTGCTTGGTGATCCACCAGAAGGGAAGGAAGATGTCGATCCCTTCTTCCATAGGGGAAACCGCGAATCTTTCCCGGATGACGTGCCGTCGGTGTCGCAAGAGCAGGGGCTGGGTGTAATATTGCCCTGCTCCCTCCACAGTTTGACCTGTGAAGTTCTCGATGGGTAGGGGTTGGTCGTGTTTCTGCAGCTCAACCCCTAATTTTCCCACTGTTTTCCGGTTGAGCAATGCGATTGAACAGCCGGTATCTAGGAGGATCCGGACTCGGTGGTCCTGGGTCCCTACTGTTAGTACCATCCATATGACTGGCTGGGGTCCTCCTTTCGGTTTTTTTGCGGGAGCTCCTTCTCCCCCTTCATTCTTCCTTTTTTGGCCGGCTCCGCTTATAGTGCCCTGGGCCTCTCCGGTTGGCCAGGCCGGGGGGCCTTTCAAAAATCCTCCTCGTCTGCCCACAGGGGTTCGGAGTCCATGACATCCAGGGCCGCTGTTTTCTGAACTTTGGGTGCCGGGGACGGCAGCTCTTCTTCCTCGGGTTCTCGTGCCCACTTTGTTCCGGCTGCTACCTTCCATGGCGCTGCGGGGAGGTTGGTGCCTTTCGCCGTGGTGTTGGCGAAACATTTGGCCATTCGGTGGCCCGGTCGACCGCAGCGGTGACATCCCCTGGTTCTCCCGTATTCCTTCTTTTCGTGGTCCGGGAGCCCTTTGAGTGCTGCAGCCTCTGATGCCCATCTTTCGGCCCCTCCGTATTCGCTATTCCCGCAGTTCTCGCGTGGGGTCTCTTTTCCTTCGTCTTTTTTCCGGTCTCCGCTTGGTTCCTCCCTTCGGCGACTATCCCCTTTTCTTTCTTCCTTTCGCGTGGTTGGGGCCGGGGCCCTCACCTGCTCCCTGGCCTGTCTCAGGGCCTTCTTCTTTTCCACCTGCAGGCCCGCCTGGTGGGTGGCTTGCAGGAAGCCTTCGTCATCCGCGAAGTCCTCAAGGTAATGGGCGAAGCGCATATCGAGCACGGCGTCCGGCCTAGCCAGGTCCACTTTTTCCCTTAGCGCCTCCCCGGTCGCTCGCGCGAAGTTGTTAAGTGCTCGGAACTCCGTTAGGTAAACGCGGATGGACCCCTGGTATTTAAGTTGGCCCAATTTAAGTTGAGCGTCCGCCGCCTCCCTGTCATTGCGGTATTCGGTCCGGATTGCCGTGGAGTAGTTGGCCCAAGTGTCGCGTTCCCCGAGCTCCCTGTAGCGCTGGAGGTGCCATACCAAGGCGGTGTCCGAGAGAAGGGTTCCGATCCAGGCGATTTTTTGTTGGTCAACCGTTTCGGAGTAGAATCCCAGGTACATGGTGACCGATTCCCACCATTGGTTAAAGGCCGACGAGCTTTTTCCATCGAACTTCTCCGGGTTTTCCATTTTCAAACGGGAGGTTCGGATCGGGGGTTCGACGAGCCATCCTTGGAGTTGGGCCGCCACGATTCCTGCCCCGACTAGCCGCGCTATTTCTTCCGGCCGAAGCATAGTCGCCAGCTGCTCCGTCGTGGGCTCCACGGAGCGTGGGGGGGGTCGTCCCGTCACCAAGTTTCACTCGTAGAGGTCGTCATCTCCTTGGCTTGGGGCTGGCGAGTGCGAGGGTGGTGCTGGCCTTCTTGGTGGCCTCGGTGGCGGTGGGGGTCCTCCTGATCCGCCTTCTCTTGGGAGCGCCGGGAGTGCCGGGGGTCTCTGGCGCCTTGTGGTGGTTCCGAGCGGCGGGTTTCCCAACATGAAGCGGGTCGGAGCTGGCTCGGAGAATTCCCATGTCACGGGGCTCCTTCGTTGGACTGGTCCTGGCGGGGTTGCCGGGAGGGGTACCGTAGTTGCTACCCTCGTTAATTCGTCCCGGGCGATAGCCAGCTGTCGCTCCAGATCCGTCATCCGTCTACGGTCCTCGTTTCCTTGCCGCTCGAGGGTCTCCACTTTCTGCTGGTGGTCAGCCGCCCACTTCTCGACATTACCTTGAAATTCCGCCAGGTGGGTGTTCCTGGCCAGATTGGCTTCCGATAGGAATGCCACCGCATCGTGCATGCGGGTTATCTGGGTGGCTTGGTGCATTTGCTGCACTTCCACCGTTGCTGTCCGATCAATGATGGCTTCCCAGACCTGCCGTGTGAACACCTGGTACGCGTTAGCCGCTACCATGAGTTCGTTCCTTACCCATTCTCCTGAGATCAGTTCCTTGGCATCCAGCTGTTCGTAAACATACTGCGCGCCCTGCGTCAGGCGATTATAGGCCGCCTCGATGCGCCGAATGCGCCCGTCTGTACGGTCCATGGTGTTGCCGCAGAGGTCCAGGAGCTGGCGGAGGTCTAGCTCCGCTTGTTGCTGGTGGTTGGCCATCGCCCGCATCCATCCGACCGGGTTGGCGATTTCCAGGGCTTCCTCCTGGGATTCTTCGTCATTCGTGATTTGCAGGAGACCGCGAGGAGCCTCCAGTCGGAGCATGTTGTAGTCGGAGGTGGTCGACATGGTCTCTTCTTAATATAGGTCCAGGTGGTGCCCGGTATAGATCGAGTAGTCGCCGAAGAAGTCGTAGTCGAATAGTTCCCGGAATTCGTATCCGTTCCAGATGACCACCGTGTTGGAGATCGTATACTGCCACCAGTGTGCCGTGTACCACGATGTAGGTCTACACTCGATGGCTGCTTCTGAGGGGATCGGGCCGTCGATGTGTTCGTCCCAGGGTTCTTCATTGATCAGTGCTTCGATTGACTGGTAGCTCTGATCCAAGTGCTGGGTGGAGAGTGGTTCGAAAATGTTCGCGAGTTCGAGAAGAAAGAAGTCGTCTTGTTCGAACGAGGGCATGAGTTGAAAGTAGGGTGATTTGAGATCAAGATTATAGTGTGACACTGGGGCTATATCGTAACCTGAGTGTGAAGAGAATCAAAGGTAATCAGGCTACTCTCGATAATTCACAACGGAATAATCTTAGATCTTTTGTTCGGGGTTTTGTTGCGAGTGCGTTCGGTGTGGTCTCCTCTTTTTCTTTCTCTACGGGCGGAAACTTCGTCGGCTATATAGTCTTCTTTCGGCGTCCCGTGGCTCCTCTAGGGAACCCGTACTTCTCAGTCATTCCCGAGGATTCCGTCTGCTAGTCAAGACCCCAAACCCCACGGGCCTGGTTCTTACAACTTCATTGGTCCTGGTCGGTCTAACGATATGCCGACTGATCCCCGCACCGCATAATTCCCTCAAGCCCTGCGGGTGAGTGGATTACCGGCCTATCAGAGAAAGAGGAGTTATCGGTTCTATGACCTCACCCCTCGTATCCCATATTTAGTTGGGTTTGCAGCTCGTCCGGAGATTAACCCCTTAGGTCCGTTACGGCCGTAAGGTCTAATCCCGAGGCTATCTCCCGCCTAGACTCTCTGGAGCCGACTAGACTCAACTTTCTCCGTCGAGTGACTTGAGCAAAGTCTCACGTGCCCTAACTATGTAGCTAACTATGTACCTTTTCCCGTGTTTCCCTTCGAGGTGTAACACAGGGGGGATTGCTGCGACTCCTCGTTTTTTCAGGCTATCCTCGAACCACCTGAAAATCTTGGTGCTCAGGAATCGCCAGAGGGTGTCAATCCGCTGATTGTCGGTGGTAGTCTTCTGGCAGGCTGCACCACCTTGTCGTACATAATGTTCGACATCGTCCAAGAACTGGGTCACCACCTCCAGGTCCTGAGATCCATCAAAACGTTTCGGTTCGTGGGGTTTTATTTTTTGGACAATGAGACTCTGACCCTGGCCCGGGTCCTGGCTGGCATGGCGGTACGTTTCAGCGAGATCCAAAAGCCGGTTGGTACGCTTATTCATCTCGAACAACTCGTCAAAGCGTCGTTTCCGGTCCGCTGCTTCTTCCACCGACTTGTGATATTGAGACTTCCATTCGGCTGCCTCCTTGTTGGCTACTTCGAGCTCGTCGATCCGCAATGAGGCATCCTTGTGACTTGCTTACCACTTCTCGTAGGCCTCCCGTACGGTTGTTGCCATGATGGCAACAACCTCGTCAGGATTGTCTTCGTCTCTTGAGAGGTGTGGTTCGCCAATCCAGGAAAACAAATCCTGTGGCAAAGGCCAGAGGACTGGTGGGGTTGACATCCCTGCTAATTTTACTTCTTCCGTCAGATACTGTTGGTAATGAATTTCTTGTGGGACTTTCAAGATTGGGCCACGACTCACTGGCCCCCACGCTTACTGCTTGCTCCTTCAGGAACTACTTTTCATGCAAGAGCCACTTCGCCTGGGCTGTATTCCCTTGTTGTGCCGTTCGCACGTCCTCGTTCGGTTGATGATCTCGTTCGGTTTGATAATCTCGTTCACTCCCTCGTTCGCCTCTCGCGGAATGGGGTGTGGGTCCTGGGGGTTGTTGCAGTAGTTGGAAAAAAACAAGTGTTGCTACCAGTTGAAGGGCAACGAGAAGCATGTCCATTCCAGAGGGGCTAGCTGTGGACACTTTATATGAAGTGTCCATGCTAGCACTAGTCTACCCTACTCTGTGGCCGCTACCAAACTCGACCCTCACCCTAAACTAGGTCGCCCACCAACACACCCTAATTCCCTGCGCCATACCACTAGATGCACTAGTGCGTGTAGCCACAATCCACCTCCTACACTAAGGTCTTCACAGAGAGACGTAGATCAATGGGCCCCGATATCGCCAGCCCCCGCGCTTACCGCTAACTCCTACGGAGCTACTTTTGACGCGAGAGTCGCGAATTGCCTCGTTTCTCTCTCTTTTCTCTCTCTCTTAATTTTTTTTTTTTTTTTTTTTTTTTCTCCAGGACTGAATGTCCTGCCTTGCTTTTTCGCGGAATCCTCGCTCTGTCGCGGAATGTGATGCTTCTCTAAATGCCCTCCTTCACAAATATCGCGGAATGTGATGCTTCCCTAAACGCCCTCCTTTGTAAATATCGCGGAGTGGGATGGATTCGTCGCCCGCTTCGCGGAATTTTCGCGGAATTCTCGTCGATGAAGTGTTGCTACCAGTTGAGAGGGACCAAGAAACATGTCCATTCGAAGGAGCGGGGGCAGCCACGGATCCTTATAGGAAGGATCCGTTTAGCCTATCACTCGAGACTAGCCTACTCTAGACTAGCGCTCCCTGCCTAGCGTCGGCACCCGACTCTCACTCCTACAAAGGCCTTCCAAATAATAAGTGGAGTATCGCGGAAAAGAAAAAACGAGGAACCAAGTGCTGGAACCCTGCCAAAGAAAACCGGAACAATCACCCGCGGCGCCCGACCAATAATCGAAATGATACTATATCAAGGACAAAAGAAGCATGTTGTCAAAACTCTACTAGACACCGGCTGCGCAATTGCCTTGATTAACCAAGAAACGGTCAAACGATTGGGAATCCAACGATCCCAACGCAAAAACCCGATACGAATCGAAAACTATACAGTAGAAGTAGTGGAAGACGCGGGGAAATGGTGTACCGAGCCTATGCGATTGCAACACCGAAACCATTATACAAAAGAGCGTTTCGACATATCACCCATGGACCCGGAAATCGACATTTTCCTCCCCTTTTGGTGAATCGATAAGCACACTCCACAAGGACCTTGGAACTCGAGGGAGGTGCGATTTGACAGCCCAAACTGCCAAACGAACTACACCAAGTACGAAACCGACGAATTCTCCTTAACCTGGGATGAGGATGTATGTTTGGATGCCCAGTCTCGCATTATCGGCAATGTCTCGGCGATCGAAACCGAAGACCCCCTGGAACAAGTCCCGCTGGAGTTTCGCCAGTATCTGGACCTGATGAGAAAACCCATGGCAGAGGCGCTGCCAAAACACACCACCTACGACTGCAAACTTGACCTCGTGGAAGGAAGCTCGGCGCCATGGGGCCCGATATACCCACTCTCAGAAACCGAGTTACAGGCCCTCTGAGAATGGCTGAAAGAAATGGAAAAATCAGGGAAAATTCGACGCAGCACCTCGCCAGCAGGATCACCGATCCTGTTCGTCCCAAAACCAAACGGAAGAGGATTAAGGTTGTGCGTTGATTATCGAGCCCTCAACCGCATTACCATCCCAAATCGCTACCCGCTTCCGCTAATGCAGGAACTGCAGGACCACTGGCAGGGGACCCAGTGGTTCACCAAAATGGACCTAAAGAACGGATTCAATTTAATCCGGATCCGTTAAGGCGACGAATGGAAGACGGCGTTCCGAACCCGTTATGGGTTGTACAAATTTCAGGTGATGCCATTCAGATTAACCAACGCACCCTCCATGTTCCAAGACATGATGAATCACATCTTCTCGGACATGCTCGACCTAGGGCTTCTGGCTTACATGGACGATATCCTAGTCTACGCCAAAACCAGGAACGAACACAACGAGATGGTCCGAAACGTGTTAAAAAGGCTCCAGGAAAACGGGCTGGCGGTGGCTGCGGAGAAATGCGAATGGAGGGTGACGGAAGTAGAATTCCTGGGCTACGTGCTGGGAAGGCAAGAAGTCAAAATGGTGCCGGGAAAAGTGGAAGCCGTGCTTAACTGGAAAACCCCCGGTTCACTCACAGAAGTGCAGTCATTCCTGGGCTTTGCTAACTTCTACCGACGCTTCATTCAAGACTACTCACGGGTAGCCAGGGCGCTCACGGAATTAACGAAGAAAACGGGAGAAAAATGGAGCTGGAACCCGGAAGCCGAGAAAGCGTTCCAGGAACTCAAGCAAAGGTTCACTACGGCCCCAATACTCGCTCACTTTGAGGAACAGCAACCAGTGATCATCGAGACAGACACATCAGACTTCGCTTTAGGAGCAATACTATCGCAACGAGACAACAAGGGAAGGCTACATCCAGTAGCCTTTCACTCCCGGAAGTTCTAGCCGGTGGAAATCAACTACGAAATCCACGACAAAGAACTACTGGCAATAGTCGATGCATTCAAACACTGGAGACGCTACTGTGAAGAGCCGTTCACCAAGTACGGGTGTTCTCGGACCACCAAAACCTGGAAAACTTTACAACGACCAAGGTACTCAACCGACGACAAGCCCGATGGGCGCAGGAACTGGCAGGAATCGACTTCCGGATCTATTACCGACCAGGGACACAGAACGGCAAGCCGGATTCGCTATCAAGGCGTTCGGAGTACCGCCCGGAAAAAGGGGGGATAGAAAACCAGCCAATCACGGCTGTTTTGGAAGAGAAAAACCTCGCAGATCGAAGAAACCAGTCGTTCATCGGCTCATCGGCAAGACTTGCATCCCTCCCAGGAAGGAAGTGGATGAAGGAATTCTTGACAGAAGTTGAGAAGGAAGGGAAAAAGGACGAAGAGTACGAACGGGCAATGAAACAGGAAGTGATACCAGAAGAACTGGCGCCGAAGGACCGAAAGGCCAGGGAAATAAAAAAGGAAAACGGGGTATTGTACAGAGGAAACCTGCTCTGGGTGCCGAAAGGGCTAATAGAGACGGTGTTGGAGTCCGAACACGACACCAAGATAGCGGTGCACATGGGACAGGACAAAACCATCGAAATCATATGACGAAACTTCTGGTGGCCAAGGATGAACGAACGGATAATCGACTTTGTCCGGAGCTGCCCAGAATGCCAGCAAAATAACGCTTCCCGACACCAGCCCTACGGGCTATCCTCACCACTGGAACTCCCGTATGCCCTGTGGCAGTCGATCGCAATGGATTTCATTACGGAACTGCCGCTCTCGGAAGGATGCGATCAGCTATGAGTAATCATTGACCGGTTCACCAAGATGGCGCATTTCCTACCACTAAAAATAGACAAAAAGACGACAGGAGACCTAGTGGTCACCTTCGCAAAAGAGGTATGGAAGTACCACGGACTCCCCACTGATATTGTGTCAGACCGAGACTCCCGCTTTACGTCGGAACTGTGGAAGGAGTTTCTAAGCCTGTCCAGAATCCAACCCCAGATGTCCACCGCATTTCACCCACAGACGGACGGACAAACGGAGCGACTAAACCAAACCATTGAAACATACCTCCGAGCGTTCGTAAACAAATAACAGGACAATTGGGTCTCACTCCTACCGATGGCCGAGTTCGCCTACAACAACTCGGTCACAATAGGAAACGGAACAACACCCTTCTTTGCAAATTACGGCTTCCACCCCGCGACCGTCAACCCTCCAACTCAGGAACCGCTGAACCCCGCAAGCACCATCTACGCCCACTGGATGCAGACGGTACACGAGGACTCACGGCAAGGACTGGAAGCTACTCAGGAACGAATGCGGCGATATGCGGATACGGCCCGGAAGGAACCCCCGGCATACCAGGTGGGAGATCTGGTAATGCTCAACGGATGCAACATCAAAACGCGCCAACCCACGAAGAAGTTGGACCACAAAAATCATGGCCCCTTCCAGATAGAGAAAATCGTCTCCCCACTTGCTGTCCGGCTCACGCTTCCCCGGAAATGGAAGATTCACAACGTCTTCCACATCTCGCTGCTCGAACCCTTCTGGACCAGCAAACACCGACCCCCGCCGGACTCCTCGAAGGTACTCCGAGAGGTGGATGACATTGAGCAAAGCGAGGAGTACGATGTGGAAGAAGTTATGTCCTCAATCGAGCGCAGCCAGGGAAATAACAAACGAGTCCTCTATCTGGACAGATGGCTGGACTATCCGAGGCGCAAGGACTGGACCGAGGAACCGTTCGACAACTTTTCGATAGGCGGTCTGGAGAAACTCCGGGAGTTTTATCAACGGAATCCGGACTCGCCGAGGGACTACTGGCTCACCGAGGGCTAGACTAGATCCCCCAGGGACCTGGCGGTAGGGGGCTGACGGGGCGGAGGACGTCAGTACCACGGTATCACGATCCAACAAAAAGACCCGCTTCACGGGCAACCACGAGAAGCCGCCGACTGGGTGCCCGACGAGGAGTGCACGCGACCGAAACTGTTGAGAATCAGGAAAACCGTTCAGAACAGACGTATCGACCTCTCGGCGACCGACTCGGACCGGCGGAACCGGCGCAGAAGGCCCATAATCGGTGACGTGAGTCCCCGACAGAGCTGTTACTGCTCCAGCATACTAGTCTCCCCCCAGAAGGACGTGGGCGCGGTCACTGCCGAGCATACGGGTCACTAGCACGAAGGACACCATACCTCTCCTGATTCCCTGGTCCCACTGCGACCCCGGAACCTCACCGAGCCGGCCAAAGCCTCGACGCAGCGCGGCGGCGAGTACGATTCATTATGACCCGATCAGTAAGAGTATGCACCGGCCTACTCTGAGGGCCCCATCGTCTGAGGCTCCCCGGTGCCGAACGGGCTGGCCAACGATGGGGAGGGATGCAGGGGCGGAGGACTGCATTCAGCGGCAAGTATCATGGCAGAAAAAATCTTCAGAAAAGAGACGGGCTACTTGGAAGAACATTCATTAGCTTCAGGACGAAGCTAAGAAGAGGGGGAGGTAGTGTTACACTGGAATATTGTCATGGGCCAGCACGGATCCTTGGGGAGGTACGTACCAGGATGAGGACCGCAGTAGTTGGCTATTCAGGAAAGATCGGCTCTGAGAGTCTAGGAGGGAGATAAGGAACAGAGTTAGAACTTACGGCCGAGACCGGACGTAAGGAACTAACTCCGGGAGAGTGAGAGTGTTGCGGGGAAAGAAAACGAGTGGGAAACCGGCAGACTTGGGTAAGTTCCCCGAAAGGGAGCTGCCATGTCACCCGAAAGGTGTACGAGAAAAAGAGTCTGACGCGGTTACCCCGCTCGGCCGCAGCAAGACCCTGCGGTGCGAAACCGACAAATCTCATCTCTCCTTATCTACACCCTGCCAGGACCAATGAGTTGCCCATGGGGTGAAGGCCTCGGAGGAATAGTTAGCCTGAGTCATCAGATCTCACAAAAACCCCAAAAAGTAATATATAACCAGGCTCTTCCCTCCCGAACGGAGGAAGAGACAGACCGAACACTACCACCGAAAAACCCACACACAAGATCCAAGATTATTCCATTGTGAATTATCGAAAGTAGCCTGATTACCTTTGATTCTCTCGGCACTCCGGTTTCGAAACAACCCCAGTGTCACACGTAAGATCCATCGGCGGGCGGACGGGCATTTGAGCGGGTTGATGTTCACTTAGTCAGCTACCTGCTGGCCAAGGCAGCCAACACAGCAGCACCAGGCGATGACAGGATATCGGCGGACATCTTGAAAGTCTTCTGGCAGTGGGACCGGCAGCGGATCACACAACTGGTACGAGCATGCATCAGGACCGGCTACCACCCGAAGATATGGAAGACAGCAAAGGGGGTAGTCATCCCGAAGCACGGGAAGCCAGATTACATCAAGGTGAGAGTATACAGAGTGATCTCACTCCTGGATGTCATTGGCAAGCTGGTGGAGCGAACAGCAGCCCATCTGATTGCCGACCACCTGGAATGCAAGCGGGCCCTCCATGAGGGTCAGTACAGGTGCCGCAAGCGGTGATCCTGTGTGGATGCAGTGGCAGTCTTGATGAACTGCACCCAGCAGGTGTGGGCAGGAAAGAAGGTGGCAGGTGCACTGTTCATGGACGTCAAGTCAGCATTCAACAATGTTAGCAAAACGCACTTGGGCAAGCGCATGCAGGTACTGGGAATTGAGCCAGACCTCATCCGATGGACCAGCAGCTTCATGTCAGACCGCCAGGTGAAACTCGTTCTGGACAGCAAGACGGGCGAGGCGAATCCAGTGGATACGGGAATCCCCCAGGGGTCCCCAGTGGCGCCAATCCTCTTCAACACCTATCTGTTAGGAATCTTCGATGAGGTGGAGGAAGCTGTACCAGGTATCCAGGGCCTGTCCTTCGTGGACGACATAAGCTGGTGGACGGATGGCGCAGACAGTACAGCAGTGGCAGAAAAGCTCTCAGCGGCGGCAGCGGCCGCGATTGGATGGGCGGCGGAGAACGGAGTAGCATTCGACTCTGGCAAGATGGAGGCAGGGCTGTTCCACAAGAAACGGTCAGCACCTAGGGCAACAGTGGCAGTCGGCACCAACAGCGTCCCGTTCAACAAGGGGGCAACTAGGTGGCTAGGTATCTGGCTGGATGCCCAGCTCTCCCTAAAGGAACACCATGCCGCCCGAACGAGCGAAGACAGAAAGGCTATGACAAGACTCCGGCGGCTCACGGGGCAAATGGGACTCACACCAGCCAATTGCAGGAAGGTCATGACAGTGTGCATCCAGTCAGCCACCATGTTCGGCGCAGAGCTGTGGTGGAAAGGAGACCATGCCACTGGCACACAAGAGTGGGTGGAGGAAATCCAGCGGCTGATCAACCAGGAAGCCCGGGCAACAACGGGCTGCTTCCGCACGACCAATCTGGAAGCCCTCTCGATGGAGTCGGGTCTCAGAGCAGCAACTGCGCAGCTGGAGAACAGACAGCGGCGCTTTGGACTACGGCTGCTGAGCCTACCCCTGGGGGACCAGGCACGGCAGGTGGTGGGAGCCCCAACAGGAATCGGGAGGTGGCTCACAAATGCCCTCGCACATGGCGGACCGACTGAGAGCACAGTCCTACTGGAAGAGCCGGAAACCCTCGAGGCAGAGCTACTGCAAGAGGAGGAAGCCGAGGCAAAAGCAGAAGCAGAGAGGACCCGTCCCGGGCTGACCATGTTCACGGACGGCTCACGACTCGATGATGGGGCTACTGGGTACTCAGTGGTGTGGAGGCGGGGCCTGACTTGGGCGGGCACCAAAGTGCATATGGGCAACAACCAAGAGGCCTATGATGCAGAGTGTGCCGCTCTGACCCAAGCACTGGAACTGGCAGCACAAAGAAGCTCAACCCCGGAACGAGTCACCATCTTTTCGAACACACAGGCAGCCATCAGGTGGATGGCATTGGACGAGCCTGGCCCCGGGCAACAGTATGCCCTCCAGGCACAGAAACACATCGCCATGCTGCGCAGGGCCAGGAAGGGCATCGTCATCGAAATCCGATGGTGCCCAGCCCACAAGGGAGTCGTTGGCAACGAGAAGGCCGACGAGAGGGCAAAGATTGCAGCAGGGGAGCCGAACACCCGCGGGGTGGAGTGGCTGAGCTCCTCAGGCCGATCAAAGGTGCGGGTGGCACCTCTCCCATGATCTCTCGCCAGCCTCAAGCGGGAAATCTCAGAGAAAAAGTGGGCGGAGGCACATCAGTGGGCCGGAGGCCAGACCTCGAAGACGAAGTACCACATGCCGAACAGCCAGAAACCCGATAGTGTGGTGGCCGACAGCACCAAGAGGCTTGCCTCAAGGTTCTACCAGCTGAAGACAGGACACGCCCGCACAGGACAATACCTGCACTGGGCTAAGGTCCGCCCCAAGGCCCAGTGCTGGTGGTGCCGGTGCCCCACACAGACAAGGAACCACCTCCTCAAGTGGTGCCCAAGGTGGAAGGAGTAGCAGAAGACCTTGTGGAGGGAGGAGACAGGGAGAGGGAAGCGGCGGTGGAGGGCGCATGAGCTCTTCGCCGAGCAGAGGTGCAGTCAGGCGCTACTAGACTTTCTCACAGCAACAGACGTGGGAAGAATAGTCCTGCCTGTGGGAGGGGAAGCGGACGTAGGGAGTGAGGTGTTGGAATTGGAGCTTTGGGAGCGCCGGGAGCGGGAAGAGGTGTGCAGGGTGGAGGTGGAGGAGCTGGGTGCTGGGGAGGAGCCGCTGTTCCTGCCCACCCCACCCTTCATGGCATCGGCGGGGGAGGAGTAGGGGGATGGGCAGTGGTTTCCTTCTGTCTTTTCCTTCGTCTATTTCCTTGGTGCGCAATAACTTCTCGGGAGGGCCAGGCGGAGGGCATAAGGGGAGCTTGCAACGAGCCGTCACTGCGCGGACTGCGGACAGGAAAACTGGGCAAAATGTACGCCGCCATGATCTAGATAGGTCGTATGCGAGTATGATTAAACCAAAAAAACAACGAAATACCGTATTATCTTGGATAAGAGTCCTCTTTTTGAAAGTGGTTAGCGCCATCTTGGCGCGCTTGGCACCGCTCTTGGCAGTCTTGGCCCTCCCGCAGTGCACTTGGCGCTTAGTCAATATCAAAATCACTAACGCAAAAAACCCCGTGATATTGTCTTGTACTAGTACATGCCGCCTCAGGCCTCGTCTCTCCAACAGAATTCCACACCGTCATCATCTTCAGTATCGCTGATACTAGGAAACATCTCTGCAACCACAT
>Ga0307508_10001055_pt1 | contig 31850 bp, 27 predicted proteins | sample 9_EM_MG_FD_203089 | JGI IMG/M metagenome (GOLD analysis project Ga0307508, IMG submission 203089) | Populus trichocarpa ectomycorrhiza microbial communities from riparian zone in the Pacific Northwest, United States - 9_EM | ecosystem: Host-associated > Plants > Roots > Unclassified | place...
ATTTCGTGTTGATTTTACACCTGAAGAAAAAAGGAAAAATTCATAATATATAAGTAAATATCACTCGCGCCAAGAATACACTAGTGTACTAGCGCCCACTTAGCGCGTTAATGCCCGACTTACCGACTTACCGACGCCCTCTCTATCACTAGATACTTACAGAGGATATCGCAATTCGCTATGTGCTTCACTGCCTGTCTTTGATCCCGTACGGGTGCATGGTCTCGAATTCTAGAAGTACAGCTAGATCGTATGATGATTGGGGATATGATTCTTGATGTGTCGGTTTACCTGCCCGGGCGAGAACCCCGCTGGTCATGCGTACCTTCTAGGAACCAGATTTACGACAAGGGGGAACCGCCTTGCTGCTGAGTGAGCAGAAAAGAAACCCTGTGTTCATGTCAACATCAGGACCTTGGATCCACTCCGTGCTTGCTCCAAACCCGCTGGTTGGAGCCAACCATCACCCCAGCAGTTAAAAAAAGTCAAAAAGAAGGTTGGTAAAAAGCAACCGGTCTTGGTTTAACTACGGGTTATGTAGGCGATAACTAGGCAAAAGCGGATGCATGGACAGGGCCCAGTGCGGAAGACGGTAGAGGCGAGCACGGCAAGTGACTACCCCGTTGACTCTATTGTGTAGGTTTCGCGCGTGGGTCTTCGCAGCGCAGTGGGCAAGCCACATAACGAGAGCCGCACCTTGCACCACCCACCATCCTAGCCACGGCCTTTTTCAGAGCCGCGTTCCGGCCACGGGTCCGAGCATGGAGTGTGAAAAACAACAACGGCTGGGTGTCCCTTTTCACTCTGAATGTTTCCTTCGGAAACTGTACTAGGAGGGAGCATAAAGTCGGGTGCACCTCCATTACGGAATGCAGGCGCGAGACAGCACCAAGCCTCATTTGAAGCACACTAACACCGATGCAGCGAAGTGAGTGAGTGATAATGATCTAATTGTTTGAGCTGCAAAAAGTCGGGCGCACCCCCCACCCGCCTCCCAAACATCTACCTATGGTGGGCCCCAAATACCCTTAACTACACCCAAGTACATACCCCACTCATTGTGCTTAGTACTTCTCGCCGATGAGAGGTGCAGTCAGGCAGTACTAGACTCCCTCACCGCGACAGATGTGGGAAGGAGAGTGCTGGCTAAGGAGGACGCTGGAAGCGAGGCGTCGGAATGGGAGCTCCGGGAGCGCCGGGAGCTCGAAGGGGAGAGGGAAACGGTGGCGGTGGCGCTGGGTGCCGCGGGGGGCTTGGGTGCCGGGGAGGAGCTGCCGCTGTTCCTGCCCACGCCCTCTTTCATGGCATCGGCAGACGAGGAGTAGCTAGGGGATGCGCCACGGTTCCTTTTGTTATTTCTTTCGTTATTTCCTTGGTGCGCATCTATCTTGGGGGCGGGCCTGGGCGGAGGGCAAAGGGGAGCTTGCAACGTGCCGCCACCGCGCGGACAGCGGACGGGAAACCTGGGTAAAATGTACGCCGCCATTCTAGAAAGGCTGAATGCGAGTATGAATAAACAAAAAAAAAACATTGTGCTCAGTGTTTTGCTTAGTCACGCAGAATGCACACCCATTATGTAGATACACACATCAAGCGAACCCAGACTATTCACTTTCCAGCTTTCAGCTTTCTAAGATAATACACATTCTGACTTCACCATTTCCTACAGAACTATGAGTAATAACACGTGGTCGTAACCTCCCGGGAGGAGTAGGACAAACAGAAAAGCTCCACTACTGCTGGAATTGGATATAGTGGTTTGACTCTTCGTTGCTTGTTATCAGCTCCGCCACCATAGCTACCTTTTTTTTTTATCATTAATCGCGCGCGACCTATCCAGATCATGGACGATGTACACACCGTCCGAGCCCGACCTCGGTGAAAGCGATGGTCATGCATTGGTGCAGTAGCAGTCCTTATGGACCGGACTCAGCAGACGTGGAGAAGAAAGAAAGAAGGTCGCCGGGGCACTGTTTATGGATGTCAAGTCAGCGTTCAACAATGCCAGCAAGGCACACCTGGGCAGACGGATGGAGGTCTTGAAGCTGGAGCCAGACCTTATCCGGTGGACACACAGCTTCGTGACGAACCGGCAAGTGAAGATTATTCTTGATGGAGAGACAGGACAAGCGAACCTGGTGGATACGGGCATCCCCCAAGGCTCTCCAGTGGCCCCAATCCTGTTGGTCAACTACCCGTCAGGCATCTTCGACAAAGTAGAAAGGGCGGTGTCGGGGCATCAGTGGGCTATCCTTTGCCGATGCACCCCCTGTATGCACCGCCGCCCCGCGCACCTGCCAACACCCCTTACCAGCCGTCCGCCAGGCGCCCTTGGGCACTGCAATCTAATAGCCTAGATGCTCCCGGGAGTGTCTGGTGACGCCCGCACAAGTGCTGCAGCAATCGCAATGCACCGAGGAAGTATTTCCCGGTAGCTCGATGAGATGTGATCCGATCTTCTTTAAACAACTGACGAATGGCCTGGCTCCTCTCATATACCCACCGGACCCGTTCCGCCTTGCGCGTCCTGCACGACCATTCGGAAGGCTGGATATGTTACAAGACAACTCCATTACTGCAAGTATATTGCTCTGTCTGAGTATTCTCAGGATCCAATTTGCAAGCTTGGTACCGAGGGAAGCCCTATGTCCCAGAGCATGGCCCCCTTAGACTCTATCTGATTCAAATGCATCACAAAGTACCTGCAGCGGGTCATCCAGGACAATCAAAGACCCTTGAGCTGCTCTCGAGGAACTACTACTGGTCGAAAGTGCGGCAAGATGTAGAAAGGTTTGTAAGCTAAGGAACTGCCATATGTACCTGCCAGCGGTCTAAAAGAAGCCGTCACGTACCCTTCGGAGTCCTATTGCCGCTCTCAATCCCACAACATCCATGGCAGGATATGTCAATGGAATTCGTCACTGGTTTACCATAGCTGAGCGGTCACGATGCTATCTGGGCGGTGGTAGATCGACTCACGAAGCAACGGCATCTGGTTCCCTGCCACCGATGTGGACGCCAGAGATCTGACAGCTTTATTCCTATAAAATGCCTTCTAGTTACATGATCCTCTGTTAGCAATCACTTTGGATCGGGTGCCGCAGTTCGCCTCTGTATTTTGGCGCCATCTTTGCGCATGGTTGGAAATTGATGGCGAACAAGAGTGGTTTGTGGACTACATTCTCGATTATAGGACGTATCAGTGACACTTCAGTACCTTGTTAAATGGACTCGATTCGATCAACCTGACTGGGAGCTAGCGGAGAATGTTAACTCGAGGCTGGCACCCAGTCCCACGGACGACACCCCCACAAGCCCGGACCACTTGAGTAGTGCTTCGTAGGAGCTTAATGATAGGAAGGGGATACCGTCAAGGTACAGTGCAAGCCCCAAAGTTCGGAAGGTTGGTCTGGAACGGCGTGATTGTCCCGGCATTGTTCTGGGTCATTGAAAAAGGCTATTGTGTTCTGTTCCTGAAGTTGAGGAAGCGTCTCGGCGTTTGGAAGGTTTTGGTGGAGCACCAGAAGGATGAGAAGGTTGGTCTAGAACAGCACAACGTTTAGTTAGGAGCGTCAGAAGGTTGGTCTGGATGGCGGAATGCCCCGGCGTCGTTCTAGATACTTGTAAGGTTTTGTTGAAAGGGTTCTGTTTCATGAGAGAAGTGTGATTCGGAAGGCTGGTCTGGAACAGAGTGGAGGGAGCGTCTCGGCGTTTGGAAAGGTTTTGGTCTGGAACAGCGCGACGATCTTTTTTTTTTTTTACGTTTTGTCCGGTTTTCCCGTCCGCTGTCCGCTGTCCGCGCGGTGGCGGCACGTTGCAAGCTCCCAATTTCAAGCCCCATTGCAAGCTCCCCATTACCCTCCGCCCAGGCCTGTCCCAAGATGTAGGCGCACCAAAGAAATCACAAAGGGAACAAATCCGAATGAGTGAAGAACAATAGAAAGAACAAAGGGAGAGTACGACCCGCCCCCTGAACCTCGTCTGCGGATGACATGAAGGAGGGTGTGTAGGATATAAGGAGGTCTTCCTTCTGCATGTTGTCTGTTCTCTCTCTCTCATGCAACCTCTTGTTTATCTTGTTCATAACCCAATATCTCCTCCAACTCTGTTCTTCTTCCTTGGCGTATGCTCGCCGGTTCTCCTTTTTCTCGGCGTTCACTCGTTCAGCGTTCGCCCGCTTCCATCTATAGCATTCGCTCGTTCCAGCACTTGCTCCCCTCCCTCAATGGTGTTCGCCCGTTTACTAGCGTTTGCCCACCTCTGTTCCCTCAGTAAAACATTCGAGTACCTTGGGCTCTTCCGCCACCACCGCCGCCGCTGTTACACTAACAACGCTACCTAGTTCGCCAGCATAGTTGTCGTGTCTTACTTGCCATTGTACTTGTATCTAACACAATTTCCCGCTGTCTGTCACTCTGAGAGCTGCACTAACAACGTCACTGAGCTCGCCAGCATACTTGTCTTGTCGTAGCACTCGCTATCGTACTCGCCGCCAGCGACCTGACTGCCACCCTCGACTGCCACCCTCCTCATTGACATCATACTCGTTGCGTCTTAGTTACTCGCCATCTTCCACCAGTTGATACCCGCTGAGCTGTTCTCAGCACATCAGGAACCACATATAGTTACAGGCCATGATACCCACGATCGATAAACACAACGATGGATACAGTACCTATTGGAAATGGTGATGGATGTAACACTATGTGCGCACGCTGGGAGCTGTGAGGTAGTTTACATAGCTGTGTATTTTATAATGAATAGAACTGGATTGGGTCACAACACCTAGAACCGCCAGCCGCCTGTGTCCTAGAACGTGGTGCGATGGAAGCCTTTACTTCGATGTCTAGTCCCTTGCCAACTGCGTCTGGATGCCGTCACCTTGACAGCTGCGTCTGAACACATCGTGCCGTAACAGCTGTGTCAGGACGTTTTTTTTTTGTTTTTTTTTTTGTTTACCCACTACTCGCATGCGACTTGTGTCAGGACGTGGGTGCTGTGACATAACCCCTTTTTCGGTACAGCGTGGACTGTATCTAAATTAGTTTTAGCGTCTTGGCAATATGTAACTGCCATGTATGTAGTTTGATAGATATCTAGCTACTTTACATGCAGCCACAGCTCTCCTGTTCATATCTACTGCAGGAACTTTACCATAACTTTATTCATCCACAACCCCCCACCATCTTCTTCGCCCACGTAATCTTCCACCACCGCCTGAAGTGCAACAAAACTACCCTCCGCCGATCGACTTAGCACTTTCACGCGCCAACCCGTCACCCTCCACACTACGATCATGTCACTCCAACGTTCTGCGACGGCTTTCAAGACGTCGTTGTCCTCGGCGGCTGATCTCATCCCCTCTCGACCCAAGCCTATTCCACAGGCTCAGCAAGCCGCCGCGGCACCTGGACCACCGCCCCCCGCCGCAAAGCGAAAGCGGCCGAACACCAACACCCCCGTTGTCGCCCCCAGCGCGCAGGTGTATGCGCAGCCATCTGTCAACTCCCTCGCCGGCCAGCATTTGATGACGCAAGTCTTGCACGCACAGTCGTATCTCAAGGATAAGGAGCGACCGCTACGACCACAGGAAGTCGCTTCATACCTGTCTCTCCCACTCACCTCCGAGGTATTCCAAGTGTTGCGCGAGAACTCGAATCCAAGGATCCACTACGATGCCGACGCGGATACGTTCGAGTTCCGGCCACTACACAATATACGGAGCAAGACGGATTTGCTGGCGTTTTTGCAGCGGCAGACGACAGCGCAGGGACTGGCGGTGAAGGAGCTGAAGGAAGGGTGGGCGGGTGCGATCGACGCTATTGACGTCCTCGAGAAGAGCGGGGACATCCTTGTTATTAGAACAAAGAAGGAGAATCTTCCCCGTATGATATGGGGAAATGATAAGACCCTCACTTGCGAGGTCGACGATGAGTTCCGGGAACTGTGGCACGGAATCAAGATTCCGCCGGCTGCAGAGTTGGTGGGCGAGCTTGAGGGCATGGGGTTGAAGCCGGCGAGCGTTGATCCGAGCACCCTCAAGGTGGAGGTCAAGAAGCAGCAGAAGAGGAAGCGTGCTGTTAACAGGAGGGGTAAGGTCAGCAATGTTCATATGAGCGACATCTTGAAGGATAGTAAGGATTTGCGCAAGTAGATGTTGGCCCGATGGCATTGTTTGATAGATCGGTGGGCTTTGTGATGGAATGGTCTATAATGACCGGCCACTGGTGGCCTGAGTACATTTGTCGAGTACTACGTATTGACTGCATGGGTAACGGGTTTGCTCTCTTTGTCGACAGATATTTCCGTCATGTCCTGTGTTTTTTGAAAATAAATTATGCTTTGTTCTATGGTGATCCCACAGCCTGCGTACCGAGTATTCTAGACCACGAACTGGGACTCTGTCTCACGTGCGCTAAAGTCGCGTACCTGCTAAACGCGTCTCCCCCATCATCCGTCACAACCAACCCCACCATCGCCACAATGACAACTCTATGCTTCACACTCTCCCCTCAATCCACCCAGCGCCTCCATGAAACCCTCTCCTGTTTGTCCAAATTTAGCGATCAAGTCTCTCTCGAAGCCCGTCGTCATCAACTCTGCGTCTCCGCGCTAAACTCCACCAAATCCGCTTACGCCGCCTTCCACCTCAGTGCGGATCGTTTCTTCACCGAGTACACCTACATCCACGCGCCCAGCTTCAATCGCGATCCTGCCGTCGGCGGCCGTTTCACCTTCCGTCTCCAAGCCAAAGCCCTACTCGCCGTCTTCCGCCTACGAGAGACCAAGGACAAGGGCACGAACATCTCGAAATGCGAGGTGCGCCTCTGTCTGGATCCGGCTCGGCTGTCGGTCAAGATGTGGTGTAATCATGGAGTGCTGAAGTTGTACAAACTCACGTTTGAGGAGGTGGATATCCAGCATGCGATATTTGACCGTTCGTCCGCACCACAGCGCTGGAGGATTTCCGCGACTCTGTTGAAGGAGTACATGGAGCATTTCGGGCCTAGGGCGGAGCAGCTGGATATTTCCTCTTCGATATCAACCGGCCGTGCCGCCTTTACCAGCTTCACGGAGAAGTTGATCGATGGCAAGGAAATCCTCAAACAGCCGCTACAGACGAGCGTCGCGCTGGACACGGCAGATTTCGAGGAGTTCGTAGTAGCCGATCGGCTCCATATTGCCGTCAGTTTGAAGGATTTCAAGGCGATTACGGCTCATGCGGCGCTGCTGGAGGTGGCAATGGAAGCTTGGTATGACAAGCCAGGAAGGCCGATGCAAGTCTCGTATACGTGGGATGGGATGGAAGTGTCATTCACGCTCATGACAGCAGCAGATGTGAGGTCTAGCCAGAACTGCGCGGCGATGGGAAAGATTGTAGCTGTGCAGAGGGATAGGCAGCGATCGCCGACGCAGGAGAAACAACAGGAACAAGAACGGCAGCACCAGACCCAGCAGCATCAAAGCCAACACACCACTACAAACTCAGAGGCCACCTTCCACGACAATAGAAACACCAACGAAAGTGCCTCTCCCCCCCACTCAATAACCCATCAACCTCTCGCGCCTCCATCAATTATTAAACCCCAGCCCGCAACCCCTGGGCCCGCAGCCGAAGTCCCACTATTCCTCAACTTCTCCGAGGACGAAGACGACGAGGACTGCGATATGTCATCCAATCTCGATAACGAGCTCGGGAGCGTCAGTCTCGGATGGGATACGCAAGGTTCTAGGCCGGTACCGAGGAGTCAGCCAGCGGCCAATCATGACGAGGATGAAGATGAGGATGAAGAAGAGGGCGTGGGACCGACGCAGCAGAGTGCTCCACCGGTAAGCCTCGATTCCTAGGATATTCTAGGGTATTGGGAGAATGCTGACATATGTTGTAGCCGAGAGGTTTGTTCGATTGATTGATTAGAGCTGCGGCTCAGTATTTTTTACCACATATACATAGTTACATATTTTCCTCAGTTAGAGGAAATATGGTCGCAAGTCGGTTTGTTACACCAGGCGTTCCCATGTTCTACCTGACCATGCTGTATGGCACGAGGTTAAATCGTCTTTTAGTATTTGTTTGAGTTTGTGATCCTCTGAAAAGCAGCAATAGAACATGTAGGACTGTTTGTGTATCGTAGCTTGCCATCTTGCAACAGCAGACCGATAAGCCACAGTCAATCTCTTTAGACAACGGCCCAGGCAAATGGCTTACTCGCTGGGGAGTCTGTTTTAGGTATATTATTGCCATAGCATCCAACGCAGCACTTTTGCTTTCGCTAGTAGTAACGAGTGATAACAGGTGGTTTAATATGCCCGTGGAGAATAAAACAGAAGACTGGTCGAAACTCCCTCAAATTACTGCCCCCTCTTCTTGAGGAGTTTCCGTCCGGGCTGTGGTGTACCTGCTATTTCCCCACATGCTCCACATATTTCACATATCCGTAAGTACTCATTCCGTACGGCAGATAAACCCACAGCAGTTGACACTGCCGTATCAGCGCCGGTCAGAACACCAACTGGCAACGGCTCCGGCGTACACGCTGAAGTCGAAGCCGATGTAACTCATTCCGGTTCACCTCCACCTGCCTTCATCAATTTCGGTCGATAGTATGGACCATCGTATCATAAGATAATTTACGCCTTCCACGTTCCGCTCGCGATATGGGGATAGCAAGTGTCATTGCCGACGGCGCTGGTGTTCCAGTATAGGGCAGGCATGGTGTGAATGTAGCTAGTTGGCACGATGTGGAGTTACAGATTCCGAATCGACATCACATACATAGGTAGTCTGTAAGCCGCATAGGTACTACTGGTTTGGGTTCCATCTCTTTCCTCCCCAGGTCGGAGATGCGAATTGGCGATGCATGCTGGCTATTTTCCCGCTATTACCCAGAGCACAGTGGCTGTATGGTGGGCCCTAGAAACATGAAGTCTTCTTCGCTACGATCCCGGTGGAAGGCAACAGCCATATTCCGAGCCTTTACGGCACATGTTCACTGGGCCCATAGTTGTGCGGATAGGTAGCTATCATCGTAGTGCGCAAACATCTCCCCCCTCTGCTCAACACTGCAAAGAAATCACTAATCTCATTGTCGTATTATTTACCAAGCATTCTGTCCACCAATATTAGATACTGAACATACCCCACAAAACCGTTGGCTTAGCTCCCGAGATCCTCAACCGCAGCATATCTGTGGTTGAAATCCAACACCATCTCTCGCTCAAATCCGACAATAGTTACATGACCAAGTTGCCCCATCCACCTCCAGACCGCCGACGTTTCAGATGGGCCCGCGATCTCACTGCAGTTGAACGCCCATTACAGCGAGAATGTGGGGCATATATTTCTGGGTTCGAGACCATCCGCGACTCGGCCTCGGCCCGATAGAAAGCCTTAGTAGACTTTCCACAAACTGATCTTCCCATCCTTCGCGCCGCCTGCGATCCAATGTTGTCTGCTCTCACGCCTGACTCTCGCCTCGCCCACACTCATTGGTCTCGCCACTTCTGTATCGGCCTGCTCGTCTGTGCTCTCGTCCGCAAGAATTTCGGCAAATGCAACAGCATAGCATCCAACCGTATGCCACTTCAATACCGCAAGCTCCTTCATCGTCTTCACCGAGAACACTCGGAACCGACCGTCCCAGCCCGCAGTAGCAAAGATCTTGCCATCGCTCCTGACCGCAACCGTTTGCAATCCCGAATGCTTCGTATCCACCGTTTTTTCCGCTCCCTCTTGTTCCAACGCATGGCGGACAAGATGTGCATCCGCCGCGGTAGTAAGAAACCACTCTCTCTGCGGCGCAACGGACATGCTAAGTACCGGCTGTGTATGCGCTTGTGAGATATAGACTTCGCTCCATGTGCCTTCACGGTGGGAGAAGACGGTAACATGACCGCTTTCGTACCCGGTGATGAGGGTCAGCACTCCTGCCGCCCAGCAGAGGGAGAGAGCCATGGCCATGCCAGTTTGCGCGCTCGCCTGGATGCGCGCGTGGACACGGGTCGTGGACGGGAGCGAGAAGATATCCACCGCCGCGCTCTCGAGTGGACTGGGAACGGCGACGAGGATAGGGGTGTAGCCCTCTCCATCGGGATCTTCGTCGTGGGCGGGGCAGTGGGCGAAGCCGCAGAAGTTGAGGGCGTTGACGGAGAGCGTCGAGACCAACCATGGTGGATGGCCGGTGATAGCACCGCCGGTGTCAATCGGGAGCGTGACCGCTACGTCGTCGGATGGCTGCGGGAACTTCCACACGCAGAGTTTGTGGTCCCGGCCGTGCGTGATGATTCGCCGGTCCGTGAGGGCGCTGGGGGGCGCGGGAGTCCATTCTGCGACGGAAAGGATCGATGCGGCGTGGGCAGCCCATACCGCGAGTGGCCGGCGTGTAGCGAGCGTCCAGAGGACGCAAATTCCGGCGGCGTCAGCGGTGAGGAGGTGCTTGTTGTCGCTCAGGAAGGTGAGCGCGTGGATCGGTTGTGCGTGGCCACGGAGGATGTATCCTGGCTGGAGTGGCGGGTGTGCACCAGATGGGAGAGCTTTTGGTGGGGGCATCTCGTGCTTGCATGTTGAGCGACGAATCGCCTCTCCCGGCCTTCATTGACGAATTGCTGACGTCATCACGGGAAAAGGCATGTTCACATGATTTTTGCGTCTGTTTCCCCATCTGTCCTCACGGTGTCTTTTTCGCTTCTGTTCCCACCTTGATACTTTCTAATAGAAAAAAAAACCTGTAGCAGAATTAGTGAGCACTCTTTTCCCAATACAGCCCAGCTCGATGACTCCGACGCCAGGTCTACATACCTATGGCATCTATTCTCATCTATTGTCCCGTTCCAGCCTCTTTTTATATATATAGGTATATGGGAGGTACATGCCAGGGAGCTTTCCGTGCTGGTGCTTGTCAAACGCTTTTGTTCGTCTCTGTGAGCCTACCTTTCGCCCCTTGCCACCAAACCGCAAGCTTCCAAGATGTTGGCGACACAACTGACATCATAACGGTGGAAATACTGTGGCAAGAAGGAAGAGGAGTGGGAACAGTGATGGTAATACCGAAGCATGTAAGTAGGTATATCAACCCGAAATTTGCATTAACTCTCCTTAAGCAATGTCTCAGCCTTTAGTCGGTAACCCCGCGCGCCGCAGATTACCACAGCTCCTCACCCACCTCCATCACACACAAACAATCATGATGTCTGCCGGTGCAACACTCAAAGACCTCCCGAAGTCCGCGGTCTTCACGTCTCGTCTACCGGCTGACAAGGCCTTTCCGACGCCCGCGGCTTCCGCTGCGGCGCCCTTGGGTAAACTCGGACCTCGCATGGTCAAAGAAGCACTGTACACGTTTGTCCGGCCAACCCCGTGCACGAAAACGCCAGAACTCCTCGCTGTCTCGCCGGCCGCCTTCCGTTCCCTCGGCCTGTCCCTCGCGGAAGCACAGAATCCGGAATTCGTGCGCCTCGTCGCTGGTAACAGCTCGTACGAAGACGGCGTGGACGAGAATTGCATTTACCCCTGGGCGCAATGCTACGGCGGGTGGCAGTTCGGTCAATGGGCGGGACAGCTGGGTGATGGGCGTGCAATCTCGCTGTTCGAGGGGACGAATCCTGTGACGGGTGAACGATACGAATTACAGCTCAAGGGCGCTGGAAAAACCCCATACTCGCGTTTCGCGGATGGAAGGGCGGTACTCAGGAGCTCGATCAGGGAATTTATCGTGAGCGAGTACTTGAATTCCATCGGAATTCCATCGACACGAGCACTGGCGTTGACGTTGCTGCCTGGTGTGCAGGTGGAGAGAGAGCGCTTGGAGCCGGGTGCTATTGTTGCGAGGATGGCGCAGAGCTGGATCCGGATTGGAACGTTTGATCTTTTCCGGTGGCGGGGCGATAGGGAGCGGCTGAGGGTGCTGTCGGATTACGTTCGCGACGAGGTGCTACAGATGCCGAAGCAGGAGGATGTGGATGAGCAGGGGCGGAATCGATACGAGAACATGTACCGCGAAATCGTGAGAAGGAATGCGAGGACCGTGGCGATGTGGCAGGTTCATGGTTTCATGAACGGTGTGTTGAACACCGACAACACATCCATCCTCGGTCTGTCGTTGGACTTCGGTCCATTCGCTTTCATGGACGCTTTCGATCCCGACTACACGCCCAATCATGACGACCACATGCTCCGCTACAGCTTCGGACGCCAACCCACGATAATCTGGTGGAACCTGGTGCGACTGGCGGAAGATATTGCGGAGCTCTTCGTCGCACCGAACGTCGACGACGAAGAATTCATCAAGACTGGCGTTAATGAATCCGACTCCGACGACCTCATCAAGCGCGCAGAGGCAATCATCGACGATGTTGGGAGCGAGTACAAGACCGTATTCCTCACCGAATACAAGAACCTGATGGCGCAGCGAATGGGTTTCAAGTCTTGCAAGGAAACGGATATGGACACCATTTTCTCGCCTTGTCTGGATCTCATGGCGAAGTATGAACTGGACTTTCACCACTTCTTCCGAAGGCTTGCGGAAGTTCCGGTGCGTGGGATCGTTTCGGCCGGCGAGGAGGCGAATGCCCAGCTCGCTGCGTCGTTTGTTCACGAGTCGGCCAGGGGTTCCGACGAAGCCAAGAAGGCGGTGCTCGAGTTTCTGCACAGTTACGCTACTCGGTTGGCGGAGCAGGGAGTGGAAGATTCAGAGCGCATTCCGGCTCAGAAGAAGATTAACCCCAAGTTCGTGCCAAAGAATTGGGTGCTGGACGAAATCATTCAGAGGGTTGAGAAGAAGGGGGATCGCAAAGTGCTGGAGGGCGTGGTCGAGATGGTGATGAGACCATTTGAAGATACCTGGGAGGGCGTGAAGGACGCGGATAGGTGGTGTGGTGAGGTTCCGGCTCCCAAGAGGTCCACTCAGTGTAGTTGCTCCTCCTAGATGTGCATCAATTGGGTGTTGTACGATACCTGTGGGAAATGATACAAGCAATAGCTGGATAGCATCAGTTATGTGGCTACAGACAGGAATACATACTGTGAATTACGATCAATAGAACGGAGCCTGGAAGCATAACTAGGTACAGCTCAGAAGAACAAACAGCGTATGATTTTGGAGCAAATGTTTGCAGAGTGAATGTGCTTGAGGGATCGTTTGAGGCTTCGGAGAGTGAACAGAGACTAGGGGATGAAGGGGGCTGCAATACAGTCCTGGAGGGGTGAATAAGACTCCGAGACTTGTAATCCGAATGGTGTTCGAAGGGATGTCTGGCTTCCGAACCAGATATTTACTGGTGGGCCGTTCCGCCGCAGCCTCCTATTGGACTGCTCGCGCAGCTTGATAGAATCTGCAGGAGTCAGCTTCATCGAGCGTTGCGATCACTAGAGGAAGTTCACGAACCGGCTGCCAGGAGTGAGCTGAGTGGTGGTAGGGACGGATCCGCCGTGATTCACTCGCCCTAGGCATTCGCAATGGCGGGAGCGGCTTGTTAAGTCGGACAAACCAAACTCAATGAATTAGTGATGGCGATGCGCCGTTAACCGCGATATTATGTAACTACAGTCTGCAGGCGGCACTCCCTCCACCCGTCACCCGTCTGGCATATCCGCGCTTTGAAAGTTATAAGAAAAGACAAAGGGAAAGACAAAAGAAAGACGAAGGGAAGAGACGCCCCCGTCCCCTACTCCCCCCCTTCCCCGGCTCTTCCCCGTCCTTCTCTTCCTCTTCACGCTCCGAGTCCTAGCTCTAGGCCTCTTCTCTCGCTTCCTAGTTCCACCAAGATCGACCAGGTGTACCGCTCGTCCGCAAACAAGTCTCGGATCTTGAAGCGGTTTTTTCCCCCCTTCCAGCCGCTCTCCGAACCCTCGCCCACAGGATTACCTGCTGCGGCTTCGCCGCGGGCAGGTTCTCCCATGTCTGCTTTCTGTACGGGCCATCCACACTTCGCAGTAGCCCGGTTCTTGGTCCATTGAAGGTATTGCCTGGTGAGACAATTCCTCGTCTCCAGCTGGTAAAACCGGCCCGCCAACCTCTTTGGCGGCCCAAACACGGCTCTGCTCAGGCGTTGCTTGTCCGGCATACTCGATGAGTTGGGGGACAGCGTAGCTCACTGTCAAGCACGATGGTAGCCCGGTGATTCCTTATGGATGCATGTATCAATTATAAAGTACCGGATGATGCCAATCTCTTGCTCACAATAAAGAGCGCAATGTCCCAATGTAGAGTACAGGACCCCTAGAGTACATGCCGCATCGAAACCCACTTCCAAAAGGGAGTAAACTACGAAAAAAAAACGGAAAATGCAAATACCCAAAATCTAACAGAAGCACGCAAACCCCATAAACACCGGCAACCCACATCGAAAAGAAAATTTGTATTGTACAAAAAAAAAAATCAATCAAAGGAACCAATCCAAAGCTCTGACAGTCGTCTGTGGCTAATTGCAATCGACTACCTAACCGTCCCTCTCACCCGCTCAGCTTCCCTAACATCTCCCTCTTGACATCCAGCTGGTTTTGAAACCCTTGAATCACCTTTCCGACCCTCGCCTTCAGCATAGCATTACCCATCTTCTCGTACTCAGTAGCTTTGCTCGCAATCATTTCCTCAAGATCCTGAATCTCCTCCTTGAGTTTCTCCTTCTGTTGCAACGCCTCCTTTGCTGTGTCCGAGAGCTCGGGCTCAGGCGGAACCACCTCCTCTTCTTCGTCTTCATCGCTGGTCTCGCTCTCGTTACCAGCCGCCGCATCGTCATCGCCGGCATCGAATAGCGCGGACTCCAAGTCGTTGACGAGTGACTGTTCGTCCATCTCAATGTCACCACCGTCCTGGGGCGCATATTGGTATTCGACATCGACTTCACCCTCTGCGTCCTGCTCATCATCATACTCCTCTTGTCCTAAGAGAGCGTAGTCATCCCCAGCTTCTGACTCCGGCGATCCCTCGCGATCCAATTCTGCCGCATCAACGAGGTGGAACTTCGAGCTCTCGGCGGCCTCATCGTCCTTAAGGAGCCGGTCAACCTCAGCCTCGACGGCCTCGATGGTGCGGTTACTGATTCTCTTCCTGAATCGTCTTTTCCTGGCATACTGCATTGGCGGGGTGAGACCATGTGGGTACTGCTGATCTCCGTGATTGAACTTAACGCTCCAAATCTCCTCTTCGTGGGTGATCCGCTGGGTGACCAACAGAATCTGGCAGATGTCTGCGACTTTGAAGATATTCTTCTTGTCCAAGGTTTTATTCGCCTCGATGACGCACGGGAGATCAACTAGAGCCGCTGCGTACAGGTGCCCACGCACGCACACCACCGCCTTTCGGGGTTCCTTGAATTTCATCCACACGTCCGAGGTAACATTGAGTTCTTTGCGTTCAATGACTTCGCGGAGGTAATCACAGTCGGGTCCTGGCTGCATGCGGAGTATGAAGTTCTCTTCGATGGCGGGGTCTTCCTCACGGTCCGAGGCTTCAGAGTCGTAGCCGAGGCCGGGCTCATGGCGACGCTTGCGTGACACGGCGGGCTTCGGTGTATGTTTCAATTTGATGGTGGGAGTGCGCACGAGGCCATTAGGGAAGGAACTATTGGAGAACGGCACGGCGGCGGCTTGGGCGGCGGCTTGGGCGGCAGCAACGGACGAGGAGGTGAGTTTCAGCTTTGGCTTCGGTTGACGGACGGCGGCGGACGGCAGGGGCGGAGGGGCGGCCGGTGATGCAGCCGCTACAGGAGTATATCCCTTGATTTTGATCTTCGGAAGAGTTGGCAACGGGGTCGACTGCGGTGGTGCCTGCGGCGGCTCGACGCCATTTTTCGCCTTCTTCGAACGCGGTATCGGCGTACCCGCTTCTGAAACGGTAGTTTTCGAGGGCGGCCGACCCTTCTTCAACGGTTTCGCCGCCGTGGATTTTGTTTTCGAGGACTTCGGAGGACGCGTGGGAGCATCAAGCGGAGGTGGCGCTTGTGATTGTTGCTGATGCGATGGCGCTACGGACATTGTGTGGGATTCGGAGGCCGACTGCTGTTGCTGCTGTGTTTGGTGAAAGGCTTGTAGGGCGGAGGCTTTGATCTTAAGTTTAACCATTTTCTTGGGTCCGCGGTGACTTCGTGTGATATGCTCTAGTGGCCCGGCGTGGGAAAAGCTGACGCGACGTTGAACGCCGCTTCGTGCTTCGCTCCGGGGCTTGGCGAGGCTCAAGGAGCGGTATGTTCCGTAGCCATGTCTATTGATGTGTCCAAAGGAAATATGATTGACTATGTAAGAGAGAAGAGAGGAGATGAGGAGAAGAAAGAGACGCATGTAGAAGAGTGAAGCTCGACTCGTAAACTCGAGTATCGAAAGGCCTTTTCTTCCTTCGTGAACGTTCTAGTTACTATAAGTGTATCTAACAATATACCTTGGTACCTATGTCCCAGTAGTTAAGCTGATCAATCAGATAAGACAACCCTCACGCGACTGTGTCCTTTTAGCACTACCAGCTGCACAGCAGCCGACAGGGCATCAATACCTTCACATCCAACTTTAACACGATTTCACCTCAGTCTTCCTCCCCCTAACCACTTATCGTACCCCAGGACGGAGCCTGCACACAACGGCAGCAGCAGCAACAATGTCCGGTCCGCCAGGAGCTCCTAACGTCCCTACTCCCACCCCGGAGGCCCTCGCAGTCGCCGATTTCCTTAAAGGCTCCCCGCAGCTCAAGATGCGTACTTGCGTTCTCCAGGGCCAGCGTAAAGACCTTTTCAAAGGTAGACTTTCCCCCCTCTGCCCCATGCTGAGGTAGTTTATATTTCCCACCAGCTAACCCAGCTCGCAGTCAAGCGTGCCATCCGCGCCTTGCAGTCCCCAGAATATGCCAAAGCCTGCGCCAAAAACCCCAAACTCCCCAAGGTCACTTCTCCGCAGACGGCTGCCGATGCGTTCTCGCTCCTACCGCGCTCTCTCCTTGCGCTGCGCGTGTCCAAAGTCGAGGAGGAAGGCCCCAAGAACCCCAAGCGCGTCAAGGGCCAATGGAACGTCAAGATCGAGCAGCAACAGGATATCCGCGATGACTTCTACTACGCGTTCTTTTACGAGCCGAGAACATGGGCCATGACGCTCACCGCTGCCGGATTGGTGGTGGGGCTCTTCGGTGTGGTATTGTTTCCGCTTTGGCCGCCGATGCTCAGGCTCGGTGTGTGGTACCTCAGTATGGGGATGCTCGGTCTCATCGGACTGTTCCTCGTCATGAGCATCTTCAGGCTCATCTTGTTCGTCATCACCATGGTCGTTACTCCGCCCGGTCTCTGGTTGTATCCGAACCTGTTTGAGGATGTCGGCTTCTTTGATTCCTTCCGTCCTGTGTGGGCATGGCACAAAGTTTGTTATCCCTCCTTCGTCCAAGGGTTCCCGGGCTGATCAATTACCCAGGTCAAGAAGGCCAAGGGTGGAAAAGCTGCGCCATCCGCTGCGCCCGGCATCGCTGCTCCTTCTGTGTCCGTCACTTCAAGGAAGGCAATGGTTGAGGAAGTCCACGAGTAGTCTCAGGCTACGTTTCAACGTCATGTCGGGTAGATTGGATCAATAAACCACGCTCCCTTTATTTCCTCTGTTTCTACTAGGTCATGTTCCTAATGCGTGTTGGATGTTTCTTGATCCAGTTTCATGACCAGAAGAAATTCGAGTGCTTGGTGGGAGTGAATTGAACGGATGACTGTATTTGCTTTTTGTTTTTCTTTAATTGTATTCTACGCTCGGGAAGACGGATTGCAAACTGTATGATTGGAGCGCACTCGAGCAGAAAACAAGTAGAAATGAGTAGGAGAGAAGTAGGAAAGAAGGTAAGAAACGGGACAAAGATGCTTCAGCAAACAAACGCCACCAAACTCCATCATAGATACATCCGCCATATCCGCCTCAGGATACAAGTACACTCCTTGCCCGACTATTCCCGATTACACAAGTCCATCTGCTAGCCCACTCACCCCCTGATTCCTATCCCCTGATTCCCATCCCCACCAGCCTCCAAATCCTTCAGGATCTCTGGTAAGAGGTTCTCGACGTCGTCCGGAAGCAAAGAGCAGCTTAGTGCGATTAACCGGCGGTAGTCCGCCATCTTGCCACTTGCGCCACTGCGCGCAAAAGCTTTAACGATAGTATCCATCAGATCCTCGCGTTCGTTCTGGGCGGAGGCCAGTTCCCGCGCAAGATGGAGACGCTCCATGAGCTCCTTATCGTCTGGGACTGAGTTCTCTGAGCTGGTGGGTGGGTTGGAGATTGCCGCCTCCTCCTGACGGACTACAGTGGTGAGTTCATGGAATTGCGTCCGCTCGAGGGTGCGGTGGAGTTCAGTAGCAAGAGATTCGGCTTCTGATTTCAGCTGGTCGGTCTGGGAGTTCATTGCTTCTACGCCACCGAATGTAGCGAGGGCGCCTTCGGATATTTGGCGGCAGGCTTCAATTTCCCGGGTTGACGAGTCGAGAAGCCGTTGCGCTTGGTTATGATCTTCTTCTTTGTCTTGGAGCTCCTTGTCGAATGCCGTGGCGAGACCCTCGAGCATTTCTGCCATCAGCGGAATAACCTTCTTGGTGGCGGCGATAGCAGCCTCGGAAGTATGCGGTTGCGGAACATAGCTAGCGTGGGCGTAGCTGACTGCTGTTTCCGCAGCCGCGGATTGACTGGATGGCTGCTGGAGAAGGTACGGGTGATTATGGTTGTGCATGCCGTGGTCATTGGGCTGAAATGGAGAGGAACTAGACGCTCGTAGGTAATCGCCATTCTTACGCATCTCCTCGGCAGTGATGATGAGGTGGTCTGCGGTCTCCCCCGCACGGTTGAGGATATCCGGAGAGGCATTGTAGCCCAAAAGTGTACGCACACATTTCTTCGCTACGTTCCGCGCAGAGATGGTCAATGCGGTGTCACCGTTCGTATCCTGCATGTCCAAGAAGTGTGCAATATTGTCGATTGTATGGGCCTCGGAAAGTTTCTGGAGGAGGACCTCGTTGTAGTATCGGGCAGCTAACAGCTTGTTACGCGAAGACGTCGTGGCGGCAATGTGGTGGAAAACGGTAGATCCATACTTATCGATCAAGAATATGGTCTCGCGGAGGGTCTCAACCAAACGGGGGAAGGATCTGCGGTCGTAGTTATTGGTAAACATGACCGCGCGCATAAGCGGGGTTTCTCCGCGCTTATTGATTGCATATATGTTCGCATCCGCTTTGCAGAGATGTTCAATGACTTTCAAGTCACCCATGGCTGCAGCCCAGTGAATGGCAGTGTGCCCCTCGTTATCAATGACCTCGTTGACATCGAAGTCCGGTGGCGGTGCAAGCAGAAACGCAGGGACATCGACATCTTTGGCCATGAAGTATTCGAACAGCTCGTCGCTGTAGGAGATACGCTGCTGCGACATCATTTCGGGCTCCATTTGGCCGCGTTTCCTCTTCAGTGTCATCCCAGCCGAGTTCTGGGAAGGGTGATCCACTTCAGACATTTCGGATCCCGATGATGACACAATCGAGGCGACATCATGATGGTCCAACGGATCGATATCGCTCACAATATCGTCGTCCGCATCATCGCCATCGTAGCTGTCTACAGACGGGGGAGCGGGTGGTGGCGGTGGTGGTGGAGGTGGAGCAGTAATCGGAGGTGTTGGCTCTATGACAAATAAACCAGTGGACAAATGAATCGTTAGAGAGATTGGACATACTCATCACTTTCTTGGCGGAGCCCCTATGTCCCCCGCGGCCCGCTCCTCCCCCTCTGGATATCCGAGGCTTTGTCGATGCTGCTGTAATGTGCTTGGGAGCCAATGGCGGTGACTCGGTAGAAGGTCGAAAATTGAATATAGGCGAGAGAAGTTCCTCCACATTATACTGAGCCGCAATCGCTCTGGCACGGTCGAGAGGTACCCAGGTTCCTGACAAGATTGGCTGCTCAGTTTCCGAGTCTATGTCTGACACTCAACAAGCTCATAGATGACAGACCTTGATACTTTCCATATCCACCTTGAACTTTTTCGTGGACCCCTCTCTGCACCTCACGCTCTAAAATACGGGTTCGCTGGGGTTTATCAAAGTCGGCTACCTAGAATCCAATGTCAGCACGCTATCCCAGCAGTCGCAGATGCAATCGATGGATACGGGCCTTGAGAATCTGGGTTGCGTTTATCCATGAGTCGGAGCGTCTTCGCATACACGCAATACCGTTTGCGATGCTGGTAAATCAGCCACATCAGTTGCGAACGAGTAGCAGCAACCCCAAGGTGTATTTCTCGAGAACGTACAATTCATAACTACAACCGCAGAGCGACAAGATTAGCACAATCGTTCCGAAGATCAAGACAGACCGATAGGTAGAGTGGGTTGGTAGGCGATCGCGATCCACGGCGCGAAAAATCTGGCTTGGCTTTTTTACACGTCGCGCTGAGCTCTGGGAGAGAGCAGTCGCGGGCTGGCAGGCCGTGAGGGGAAAGACTCACACAGGCGTACCACTATAGGTGGCCTTGTAAACTGTACTGTCGGGCAGGACGGGCATGGTGGTCGTTGACAGCTTTGTTTGGCGTGTAGGTTTCGTTGAGGGTGGTTTGCGGAGAAGCAGACGCATGCAACGGAGGACGTGACGGGGCCAGGGACTTAGCGCGTATCGCGCCAAGACTCGGTCTACAAACCCTTGTTAAGTACATACATGTATGTATGTATGTACCTTACGTACTAAATAATATCGCATGGTTACATAAACTCGGCGACACACCATGGGGAAAAAACCACAACCGGCCACGAGAATTATCCATGAGCCGCCCTTACAACTCCGGCCGTTCTGCTCGTTTCGGCCGGTTCTCTGGCCGAAATACCTATCCGGGAGTTCAAGAATAGAGCCAAGGCTTGAACCAGAATTGCCTGATCCAAGCAGACAAGCTTTGCATTGTGACGGATCCCATTCGTGTCATTATCGTCCGAGTACATGATGCGCAGTCTTCGTACCAATCAACACAGCATTCTGTTTGGTGGACCACTTACGAGTGATAAACAATGAGCCATTCGCCACATCATATGATCAGCCACGGGGGATAGGAAGTAAGATGCGATCGATTAGATACAAGGTTCTCTTCTTTCGGCCGTTCCTCTCCCCACGCACGACAGACCCTCCCGATCAAACACGACGATACACAAAGAGCGGGGCTTGACTTCGGCCTTATTCCCTCCCATGGCGCCACTTCTCGCATTGATTGGCGCCCACAGCTGGCGGGGTGGATAAACTCCGTGGAAATCATCTCCCGACACGAACGGCGACGTCGGTGTCGAGAAGCGGAGTGCTGGATTCGATTTAGCCTGAGCCGTAACAACCGGTGGGGGGAGGGGTATCATCTATCTATGAAAGATAGATATGCAGACTGCAAGTTCCCAACCAACCAGACCATTCCGCGCCAGAACGCTGGGTGGATTCCTCGGAGTTCCATAGCCCTGGAATATAGCACCTGTGTACCTTTACGTCAAGGCACTGGGCGTATAAAAATCCATATCTATCTAGAGGAAAGACGGCTTCTAGAGAACCCATGAAGAATATCCGTGGTACTCGATGCACATCCGCCTGGTTGAATGGGAGGATGGATTAGTATTTCTGACGGTAAGGAAATCCGCAGTTACTGGAGACTAGGCTTACCCGAGGGTAATTGACCCGGGAAAAGGCTCTGAAGCATGCAATCGTTACGGGCGAGTGTCAAACGCGAGTATCGAGACATGTAATTCAGCCAGGTGCGTATCGTGCCTGTGCGTGTGCGGCCGTGAGAAGTCCGACCCTCCCTCTCGTAAGACTGCACTCTGGCGAATTACACATGTGGATATACACTCCAGGCACGCCGTGGAGGAATGTATGTAGGCAGGGTGATACGGCATGCGCCCGAAAACTTGCCCGATAGGCAGGGGCCTTCTGTCATTTGTATCATCTTTCGGGCCTAAGATCTTTGCTGCAGCCTCATGGCGGATGGCAGAGTTATTGTTGGTGGTGTCGTTACGTTTCGTAAGCTTTGGGTGCTCGCCCTGGCGCCTCGAACCTTTAGTCCCAACATCCCGGCAGTCAACCAACCCCTCCTCCCTGCCCGCCCTGGAGACTCCTCTCAACTTCTTTCCTTACCAAGACGACCAAACGGGTCCTCGGTCTATTAAACCTTCAAGATCCCCCATCTTCCCTCTGCTATCTCTTCCCTCGAACTTCTCTCCATCGATTCCGCAAAAAGACATCCATTCATCATGACCTACGGAAAAGTAGATCAGCTCGCCATCAACTCCATCCGGGTGCTCGCCGTATGTTCTACCCTTCAATCCTTCTGCACGATGTTATTGCGAGCAACAGTCTGCTTGTTGCGGCTTGCAATTGAGTCCTCTCTGTCGAGAGATAACTAGCATCACTGACGTCCGACTCCCCAGGTCGATGCTACATCGCGGGCGAACTCTGGCCACCCCGGTGCGCCCATGGGAATGGCTCCCGTTTCCCACGTTCTTTTCCACAAGTGCGTATACACAATTCTGCTCCAACCTCCTCTGGCCGCATGCATTATGGGGCTGGAGTTCGCTGACCTGTTCTGCGAATCGTCACAGGTTCATGAAGTTCAACCCCAAGAACCCCAAGTGGGCCAACCGTGACAGATTCGTTCTCTCGTAAGTAGTTCAGTCCGCTTTCTTGTCTCTGAAAAGCCCCTCGCAGTAATCGCTATTTCGGAAATCGGTTTCGGTGGTTACGGGTTTGCGCCGATGGCTGCTGCAATCGTTCCCCCACCGGAGGGGCTGCGGGGCTTATCCGCCTTATCGGCCCCTGTTGCGTACAAATGCAATGCACGCGCTACCTGAAGAGAAAAAAAGCTAACGTACCAATCCCATAGCAACGGCCACGGATGCATGCTGCAGTATGCTCTCCTGCACCTGTTTGGCTACGACCTCACCATTGATGACCTGAGGGCCTTCCGCGTAAGTACAATAGTGGAAGTCTTTTCGGATGCCCCTAGCTGACCATGGATACAGCAACTCGGATCCAAGACTCCTGGTCACCCCGAGGCGGTACGTGGTCTCCTGCGACAGAGCAGTTGATATCTTTTGCTGAACGATTTGCAGCACGACACCCCCGGTGTTGAAGTCACCACTGGTCCTTTGGGTCAGGGTTTCGCCAATGCTGTCGGTCTCGCCATGGCCGAGGCTCACGTTGCGGCCCGCTTTAACAAGCCCGGTTACAACCTGTTCGACAACTACACCTTCTGCTTCTTCGGTGATGGATGTGCCATGGAAGGTGTTGCCTCCGAGGCCGCTTCCCAAGCCGGTCATTTGCAACTTGGCAAGCTGATCGCCATCTACGACGACAACCACATCTCCATCGTACGCAATGCTTATATGCGATTTAGAAGGAGAAGAGATGGCTGACAGATTGTCTAGGACGGTGATACCAACTGCGCATTCACTGAGGATGTCATGAAGCGGTTCGAGGCATATGGCTGGCACACTCTCCACGTCGAGAACGGTGACGAGGATCTTGAGGCCATGGAGAAGGCTATCGCCGAAGCCAAGGCTGTCACCAACAAACCTACTGTCATCAAGCTCACCACCACCATCGGTTACGGCTCCAAGCTCCAGGGAACCGGCGGTGTTCATGGAAACCCCCTCAAGGCTGATGATGCCAAGAGCGTCAAGGCAAAGTTCGGTTTCAACCCCGATGAGTCCTTCGTCGTGCCCCAGGAGGTGTACGATTTGTACGGAAAGACCGCTGCTGTTGGTGCTGCCGCCGAGGAGGAGTGGAACAAGCTCTTCGCCGCTTACAAGAAGGAGTTCCCCACCGAGGGTGCTGAGCTTGAGAGAAGGCTCGCTAGTCTCCTTCCCGAGGGCTGGGAGAAGTCCCTCCCTCTCTACAAGCCTTCCGACCCGGCGATTGCCTCGCGCAAGCTGTCCGAGACCGTCCTCGGCAACCTCTACGATGTCCTCCCCGAGCTCATCGGTGGTTCCGCCGATCTTACCGGATCCAACTTGACCCGTGCGAAGATCGCCAGGGACTTCCAGCCTGAGAGCACCGGTCTCGGCACCTACGCTGGTCGTTATGTCCGTTACGGTGTCCGTGAGCACGCCATGGGCGCCATCATGAACGGTCTCGCCGCCTACGGTGGTATCGTGCCCTTCGGTGGTACTTTCCTTAACTTTGTCTCATACGCCGCCGGAGCCGTCCGGTTGAGCGCTCTGTCCCGAGTCCCGGTCATCTGGGTTGCCACCCACGATTCCATCGGTCTAGGTGAGGACGGGCCCACCCACCAGCCCATCGAGACCCTCGCCCACTTCCGTGCCACCCCCAACTGCATGGTCTGGCGCCCCGCCGACGGTAACGAGGTCTCCGCCTGTTACTATGTCGCTCTTACTTCCAAGCATACTCCTTCCATCATTGCCCTTTCCCGCCAGAACCTTCCCCAGCTGAATGGCTCCACCATCGAGAACGGTATCAAGGGAGGATACGTCCTTGAGGAGAAGCCTGGCGCCGACATTACCCTCATTTCCACCGGTTCCGAGGTCGGTATCGCCGTCGACGCCGCTAGGGAGCTCCAGGAGAAGCACAACGTTACCGCTCGTGTGGTTTCCATGCCTTGCTGCGAGATCTTCGATGCGCAGCCCAAGGATTACAGACTCACTGTTCTCCCCGACAACATGCCCATCCTCTCCGTGGAGGCCTTGTCCACCCTAGGATGGGAGCGTTATGCTCACGAGTAAGCCTTCCTTCTCTGCAAATGAAAAGAGATTCGTATTAACAGTTGAATCCAGGTCTTTCGGGCTGAACCGCTTCGGTGCCTCTGGCCCTTACAAGGAGGTATACGAGAAATTCGAGTTCACTCCTGCTGGTATTTCCAAGCGTGCTTTGGCCACCATCGCCTTCTGGAAGGATGTCAAGCCTCTGCGCTCCCCGGTCAACCGTGCTTTCGAACATCTCATCTAGATTCCTATATCCAGATTTTCGTTGTTTTGGTGTATGAGCTTTTCTTCGTCATTTGGGATCTGGTCTGGTTCGGCTGGTAGGGGTGTATTTTTTTCTTTGCTGTAATTCATAAGGCGACCCGTGGCTGATGGTGATCCATTGGCATTGGTGATAAAATACAGGGTGGGGACAAGTGGGATCATTTATCTTGCACACAGGCAGTGCCTGGCATACTTGCCTCTTAGTGATGCCGCGAAGTGCAGTGATAAGACCTACTACATACCTATCGTACTCCACTATTCAGGCGACTACACTGGTGGGTACGATATCTTCATGCTGTGCTTGTACTTGTACTTGTGGCGAACAGAGAACATGAATTCGACGATAATTCAAAGGTCTTTGAAATATCCATGAAAAAAATGAAAAAATAGTAGTATATCGAAATACCTAAAGTTTGCAGAGAAAAAAAATATGAAAAAAAAGACAGTGACGCAGAATGAAAATTGAAAAGACACCAGAAAACCTACCCACCGGGAGGGAAACATTCATGACTGTGTCACGAACACCCGCCCTGAATTAACAAAGACACCACGTCTATCGTATAGCCTCTCTCCCTCCCGGTAAATACATCCCATGTGGCCAGCGCCCATGTCTAATTCTTCTGCCTCTCGATCCTCCTCCTCTGGTTCCTCGTCTTCTTCATCAGCTTCTTATACTTGTGCTTCTTCATCTTCAGCTTCCTCTGTCTCTTGACGGAGATGGCTTGCATCTGTTCCGGAGGCCCGGGGGGCTGAAACGGAATTCCAAACTCCCAGGGCGACAAGGGATCGTGCCTCTCTATTACGCGTCTGTGCTGGGGAGGAGCTGTCAGCGTGAGAGGGGTGGAAGTAGGAGCGATGCTGATGGGACGGTGTTCGGCGAAGAAGGCGGCCAAAGCGACGTCTGCGAGAACGGAATGTTTAGTCAAGGGATAACATACGGGACGGAAGGCAGAGGCGGGGGGAAGTGGGGCGGTAGAGAGAGAGAGCATACCAGCTGGATGAAGGTGGTCGGTCGATGGGACAAAGGGGATTCCGCCGCCGCCTGAAAGAAGGCGCTTCGTTGTGGTGCGCGGAGTGGTGCTGCTGTTGCCCGATGCGACAGCTGGAGGCACGGCACGGGAGCTGCTGCCATCGGCGGGACTGCGAGAGCTGCTGCTGTAGGCACGGACGGTGTTGGTCAGGACAACACGCGGGGAGGCGGTGGAGCTGGTAAAGCTGAATAAGCCCAGACGGCGGAAGGCAGGAAGCATCTCGTCGTCCGCAGCGAGGGTGAAGGTGATTGTAGTGGTGTTGGGGTTGAAGAGGGAAGGACCAAAGATGCTACCACCATTGTTGGTCAGGTGCATCGATGTTGAAACGGTGGGATGCAACCGCAGCTTAGTAGGGTTAGTCAGCGATAGCGACAGCAGACTCCATGTTGTTGCTGTAATGGAGGGTGTCAAGGCTTTCTGGAATGACTTGGCACTGTTTCTGCTGACGACTGAGAGGTGGCTAAGAGAACTGACGCACAGCACCCGATGGATGGCAGCCATGGTTACAAAATTTGTAAAGGGAGTGAACAGGTAAAGATGGAGGAAATTGGAAGGTGGGTGTAGTGGGGTTAACGTTGGTGGCGCCCAAAGCGGGCGATTTTTTTTTGTTTGACGGCGATGGGAAACTCGGGCAAGGCCGGGGGTGATGCAGCCGGGATGAGATTCGGTCTTCGTCGAACGGTACATATCTCCCCATTACATAGATACACGGCAGCCCCACGAGCCCGTTCAACCGTTACGTCATGCCTCGATTCGCATCTTCATCTCTCTTCTACAATGACCTCAGATTGAGATCTTGATATTGATATTGATATGTATTCGCATCCAACGGAATGAGTGTGGTATGCACAACAGCATCCAGAAATCACTCCATTCCCGCTCGAAAATGAACGTATCAACAGCACCCGTAAAGCAAATCTGAATGAAGGGTTTCAAGATCTCGACGGCAACGCCAGCGGTCTAATCCTCCTCCTCAGCTTCGGCATAGAGAGCACGGCCCTCCTTGCTGTTCAGGAAGTGGTTCCTGTTGACCACTTATATCAGCATATGTTTCTTATGCCGGTAGGCGACCAGGAGACACACCTCTTCTCGGCCCAGTCCATCAGGTAGTAGTAGGCCACGAACGGCGGCACGACGTAGAGAACAGCACCCTTGAAACGTCTGAAGGTGTTGAAAACGGCGTTGTGCGCAGCGCCAGCGAGAGGCTTCTGACGATTGGCAGAGAGCGAGTAGGACGTCACACCCTTCTGGGGAAGGGATCCGAAACTGCCCCACCATCCGAGGTAACTGTGCACGGCGGGCCACTGTTAGCGGCTTGGTGTTTTCGAGACTTATGTTGTTGATTGGCCTGCGGCCTTCGGCGGGGAAGGGTAGACGGACACGCCAGGTACTTTTCCGGGACCGCCGCCACCGCCGCCCATTGTGTCGATTGGTTGGTGAGAGTGAAGTTGCGAGAAGAGTACTGTCGGTTGTAAGCCGTCACACAATCGCTAAAGATCGAGGTGTTGTGGTAGTAGAGCTGTGGTGGTTGTTGGAGAGGGTGAACAGAAAAGAACGGGCTTCTACGTATTCGTTCTCCCCCAGCGGCAGCCGAGATCGCCCACCCACCCACCTTACTCATCACACGGGCTTGGCAAATTTTGTAATTGACGACGAGACAGTTCCCCCAGGCTAACTACCGCCCACTGGCATCAACGAACAGCTTTGCCGTATAACAGACCTCTTCACCACCAACCACCCACCCTCCATTACCAATAATGGCCAGCGGAAGAACTCTGGGCTTCATCTCGAAGATGGCCATTCCGGCCGCCGCTGGAGTGGCGCTTTTCCAGGCTTCTATCTACGACGTCAAGGGAGGCAATCGTGCCGTCATTTTCGACCGTTTGAGCGGTGTGAAAGAGACTGTATGCAATAATTTACTCTCCTGCCGTCGTTCATGCTGCGAGGAGCTCCGGGGCTGATTGGTACTGCTGCATCTTAAGGTCATCAACGAAGGTACACATCTCCTCGTTCCCTGGCTGCAGAAGGCGATTATCTACGATGTCCGGACGAAACCCCGGAACATCTCGACCACCACGGGCTCGAAGGATCTACAGATGGTCTCCCTGACACTCCGTGTGCTCCACCGTCCTGATGTCCAGGCTCTCCCTAAGATCTACCAGGTACCATGACCACCCCCACTACCCCGCCATTCCACGGTCCCCGCCGCTAACCCTCCCCACCACAGAATCTTGGCCAAGACTACGATGAGCGTGTCCTTCCCTCTATCGGAAACGAAGTCCTCAAGGCCATCGTCGCGCAATTCGACGCCGCCGAGCTGATCACGCAGCGTGAACAAGTCTCGAACCGTATCCGCAGCGAGCTCCTCAAGCGCGCCAGGGAATTTAACATTGCCCTGGAAGACGTTTCGATCACGCACATGACCTTCGGTCGCGAGTTCACCCGTGCCGTCGAGCAGAAGCAGATTGCCCAGCAGGACGCCGAGCGTGCCCGGTTCATCGTCGAGCGCGCCGAGCAGGAACGCCAGGCAAACGTCATCCGCGCCGAGGGTGAGGCCGAGTCAGCTGAGACCATCTCCAGGGCTGTCGACAAGGCAGGAGACGGTCTAATCCAGATCCGTAGGATCGAAGCTGCGAAGGAGATTGCGCAGACGCTGGGTCCAAGCTCCAATGTCGTCTACCTTCCCGGTGGAAAGGGCGATGGACAGAGCGGTACTGGCATGCTGTTGGCCTTGCGGTAAATGCTGCGCCAATGAAACGTTAGATAGGAGATAAAGATCCAACGAGAAGGATAATGTACAAAGAAGTGACGCATGCCCACGAAAGGATCTGGGTCTCGGTTTTGTGGGGTGGATGGATTCTCTCGTCTTGAATTCGTTGTACTATTACCAAAGCAAAAAAAAAACCACTCAGAATCTACATAACTTAAGAGTGGACGCAATCGTGTGACCATGATAAACTTTTCTCCAGGGTACAGTAGATATGTACACGACGAATCACTCTCGGTCCGACCTAATCACCAATCACCAATCAATTAACGATACATCTCCATGAATATCTAGACGGCTTCAAGTACCAAGCGGACAAACAATTCTCACTTCACTTGCGTCCAGACTGCAGGCAGAGTGACAGTGGCATAAGCCATTAGTCTATACAAACAGCACGAAGACACGAAGTCCAGTATTGGCCTACCTATTTTGTTCTGCATAGATTAGTTGCATACAGAGTCCGACCCCGTCCAACCTACGGGAACTCCCGGATATGTACTACATGCCATAGATATATCTCCTACTTTGACAATTACCAACCTCAAGATCGACATGCAAGTGCACTAACTATACATGGTATATGACGACTATTGCCAGCGAGAACAAACCAAGCGGATGAACCAAGAAAAAACCTGATCTATAGCAGTAAAAAAACCCTGACACCACTGATCACCCTCTATCTCTATTTCTCAATTCCCAACGAGAAGAATAAAAGTCACACATCCTCGTCTTAATCCCTCTCGGCCTCGCTCTCGCTCCAGCCGTCATCATCTTCCTTCCCCCTCGCAATCGCAGCGTCATCCTCGGACATCTCGCGCCACATACTCCAAGCGAGCAGGAAGAAGGCCGTGCATATGGTGAGTCCGCCGACGATAGCGGCAGCGGTGAGCGGTTTCCCGGTCGGCATCATCTGGTCGACCAGTGCGACGAGGAAGATGGTGAGCAGCGCTGCGACGCTGGAGAGGACGGGGCTGGTGAGAGAGATCAAGACAAGGAAAGCGCCCGAGAAAACGGCGTTCGCAAAGACCGAGATGACCAGCAGGCCGGCGGCGTGGCCGCGCGGGAGCTCGAAGGTCTCCCAGCCCATGAAATGGAGGAAGGGGATGGGAATCCAGAGAGTGCACTGATCCCCGTCATCAGCTTAATAAATTTGGATGGGACGGGGAGAGCCTACTAGCGTCGTGACGCCCAGTCCCGTTCCCACAGCATTGGCGAAGATGATGGTCCGGGATGAACTGACACCTCCGGGGGGACACGCCACCTTCTTGTATAGCACCTCGTAGAACCCGTACATGACGCTCCCCACGCCTATGATCAAGTTCCCAAGGGTCCTATTCGCGACCGCCTCTTCCTGGCCCTTCTCGACGGTGCCAGTGTCACCATACGCCACGATAAGGACGCCCACGCACGCCACGATCACCGAAAAGACCTTATCGACCCGCATCCTTTCCTTCAGCATGAAGATGCTGAAGACGTACGCGAAGAATGCGGAGCAATTGTAAATCGCTGTAAGGTCACTTGGCGTGGTCATGTTCACAGCGATGTACCAGGTCGAGCCCGCGACCGTGAGCACAGCTGTGAGCAGGACGACGCGGCGAACGATGAAGACCGTCGGGTCACGTTTAGCTTGCAACGGCGATAGGTGTGGCGTTCCGGCCATGATCATCTGCGCCGTCGCGCGCACGCTGTGAAAATGCGATTTGAGGAACGCCGACCATGGGATATGAGGTTTGTGAGCTCTCAAGACCAGCAGTTGGAATGGCCACAACACAGTTAACGAACAGTGCGTAAAGTACCTATCCCCCACAGCAAAGTCAGCACCTTCCCCCACCTCCCCACCACCACTACCAGGTTCCACAGCACTCTACTCACAGCATCAGATACGGCTTCTTCCACCCCAAATTACTCTGGATATAAACCGCCGTCTCCGTCTGGACCACAAAGCTAACAAGCGAGAGGACGAGGAACACGGCTGCCAGCATATACTTCTTCTTCGTGGCGTGGTCCTTCGCCACCGCGGGGCTTCTGCTACGCATCTCATGGCGTCTCCTAGCTCTCTCGACATCGTAACCCTCGTAGCTTCCGCGCCTTCCTCGGTCCTCAAGCAGCGGCTCCGCCGATCGACTCTCGGACGGTCTCGTAATCGGCACGGGGCGCGACAGGGAGGATGAAGGGGAGTCATATGGCGGCATAACGATTTCGTCGTCGCCACTGAGGTAGCTCTGGTCGGGTGAAGTAGGTGAAAATCGAGGGAATGAGGCGCTGGTAGGCGGAGGAAGTTGATGAGGAAGTTGAAGAGAAAGCTTTTTGAACATACATGCGGTAGCTAGCAGCAGGGTTTGGGGGGGGGGGGGAATTTAGCTACTATATAATAAGGTAGATACTCGGGAAGAAAACTAAGACTGAAACTGTGAATTGGGAGTTTCACCGGAAGCTCTGGTTCTCGAGATGGAGAAGGAATGGTGCCGGAAGCGGTTTAGTCGGGCTGCCCAGACATCGCTGATCCGGAGTAAGTTAAAGCTCACCCCCTTCTACATATGCATAGAAGGAGGACCAAGATCTGCTCCAAGATCTGCCAAGATCCTTTTGGGCTCGTGAACTGGCGAGAAACGGGATCAATTTTCGCGGGAAAAAATCACCCAGAATTTTTTCCACGGTTAGATACATTCCTCAAAACCATCTCCTAATGGAGTAACTATCCGAAGAAAAAGGTCGTGTGTCGCTTGCAGGGATAAGTTGAGGGGTGCCTTGTCACTTGTATCACGAGTGTAGACATATGTATCATAGGTATCTATGCATGACGCAAACGGTCCACGAAAGGCGAACGCACGGCAGTTTTTTTATCAGGGGGCAGCAGATAGGGCGGACATAGTGGGACAAAAAAGTAACCACCCGTACACCTCCTACGGGGGGTAAGTCAGGTTCCCTTCTAGAAGCCTGAATGATATCATCACTATCCTCTTTTTCCACCAGAAAGAACCCAAACAACACGCAATGCCAATACGCAAGATACACAGAAGAAGCGCGCGGGGGGGGGCGGGGGGGGCCGGGGCGGCCCCCCCGGCGCCGCCCCCGGCGCCGCCGGCCGGCGGCGGGGGGGCGGCCCCGGG
>Ga0307508_10001056_pt1 | contig 31836 bp, 24 predicted proteins | sample 9_EM_MG_FD_203089 | JGI IMG/M metagenome (GOLD analysis project Ga0307508, IMG submission 203089) | Populus trichocarpa ectomycorrhiza microbial communities from riparian zone in the Pacific Northwest, United States - 9_EM | ecosystem: Host-associated > Plants > Roots > Unclassified | place...
GGGGCGGGCCGCCGAATCGCATACATAACTACCAAAAGGCGGGTGGCAGACTGCATCACAGCAGTGTGGATGCTACATAACTAGTTGGAACGAGGGCAAAGCTTCCGGGCCCCGAGCTTCGCATGCGTCCAACCCTATCAGAAAATTCCAGCCAGTTCTGTTCTGGTCTGGTCTGTTCTGTTCTGGTCTGTTCTGTTCTGGTCTGTTCTGTTCTGTTCTGTTCTCCTCTGCTCTGCTCTGCTCTGCTCGTCGTTGCATGGTCCGCACCCATCAGCTAAGCCCCATTGATACGTCACAGTCACCGGCATTATCCTCCGATACCCTTGGGGTCCCCCCGAGCGACAGCCACTCCCCACCCTTGTCGTGTCCGGCCGGGCGGGAAACGGTGTGCGGCTGGGAAATTGTCGAGGATGGATATCTAGTCCGGCCCTTTCTCAGCGAGCCCATCAACCGGCCGTGAATCGACAGCTCCGCTGCCACCCCTCCATCGTTCACAACAAGCATTCGATCGACCAAGACTCCATCCTGTCAACCCTGGACCTGCACTCACTCCTCTGATATCTGGCAGCAACAGGCTGTGCTGTCATTGCACGGACATCCCCGATGGATTCCCCGATGGATTCCCTGGAGGAGGAGACCAAGTGTTCGAATGAACATCTGAAACCACCCGAGATGGACACAGGCTCGAGCATTACCGGTATCACGATTCCCACATCTGCCACCGCGCCTACCGCACCGCCGTTGCTATCTAGTGTCGCGAATATATCGGTCTCGCGGCCGCCCTTTCTCCGGAGTTCGTCCCTGTCGGACAGCGAAGCGTACGACAGAGTCTTTCCGATACGGTCCGTCGTCAATGTCGAGCCCCAGCCCTCTGGTCCCGAGTCGCCAGGCGCAAGGAGCACCACGAGCATGTCCGGCAGCAGCCCGAGTACTATGAACCTCATCAACGGTTTGGTCGGGACGCCGGCGCAGGAAGGCTCGGAGTCGTCCTTCAGAATGGGAAGCCAGTCGATATCGGAAAGTGTCAGCTATTTCACCGCGGAGGCGCCCGGGTCGCATGGCGCGAGCTCGGCCGGTTTGGGCTCGGAGGGGGGCTTCTACACCGAAAGACATAAGCACGTCATTACAGAAGATGGTCATATGGTTGTGACCGGGGTTGCAGGGGCGGAAAAGATGCAGCGCTGCGAGGACGAGGCCATTCATATTCCGGGAGCTGTGCAGGGGTTTGGTTGTCTTGTAGCTCTGCGGGAGCTGGAGGACGGGCAAATGCTGAATGTCCGAGTCGTGAGCGAAGTATGACTTCAATTCCGCGTGGCGAAGCGGTGTTTCTAACCTTATGCCCCGAATAGAACTCTAAAAGCATCATCGGCTACTCTCCCAGCGAACTTTTTGCGCGGGGGAATTTTCTGTCCATCTTGTCCGACGAACAGGCCGATCACCTTGCTGAGCACATCGACTTTGTACGGGGTGACTCGGACGCGCGAATCGACGGACCGGAGGTATTTTCTCTCCATGTCACGGGGCCCGATGCGATCCAGATCAAGCTATGGTGTGCGATACACCTGCTGGCGGGGGACAAGAGCCTGTTCATTTGCGAGTTTGAGTTGGAGGACGACAATAAATTTCCTCTCAGTCCCGCATGCGACAGATCCGAGCCATTGGAGACGTTTGACTCGAACCCCACGCATGAGGAGATACTTGAGAGCACAATGAGCTCGAGCAAACCGCTGCGAGTGTTGCGGTCCGCGCGGAAACGGAGAGGCGACGCTGCGGCAATGGAGGTTTGTTGTTTCCACTTCGGGCGGTGGGAGGGGGTGGATATGATGCACTGTATGGAATACTGAAATTAACTTGACTTTGCAAAGGTCTTCAGTTTGATGAGTCAGATTCAAGGTACGCCTTCACTCCGAGGCGTTCCCGCTGTGGCTTATGCTGACCCAGTTGACAGAGCAATTGGCGTCTGCCACCGATCTGAGCATGGTCCTTAAGGTCGTTGTTGGCCTGGTCAAGGAACTTACAGGGTTTCACCGGGTCATGATTTATCAGTTCGACGATGCATGGAATGGCCAGGTTGTGACGGAATTGGTTGACCCGAGGGCAACTAAGGATCTATACAAAGGTAATACACAGGGAACGTTCCGTGGTGGGGGAGAGAGATCCCCTGGCTTCCCGGTTGAGTACTAATTTCTCCGATCGGAAAGGTCTTCGTTTCCCGGAGTCCGACATTCCGGCACAGGCTCGTGCGTTGTACACCATCAACAAGGCCCGACTCCTTTACGATAGAGAGCAGACAACGGCCCGACTCGTATGCAGCACTCGCGAGGATCTGGAGACACCGCTGGACTTGACGCACTCGTATCTGCGGGCCATGAGTCCGATTCACCTCAAGTACCTAGGCCACATGGGGGTCAGGGCGAGCATGAGCATTTCAATCACAGCGTTCAACCAACTATGGGGCCTCGTTTCCTGCCATTCCTACAGTCCGATGCGTGTATCTTTTCCCATCCGCAAGATGTGTTGTCTGGTCGGCGAGACCGCCAGCCGCACCATCGAGCGTCTGACTTACGCTAGACGACTGCACGCCCGCAAATTGCTCAATACCGTGCCCACAGAACAGAACCCGGGCGGTTACATAGTTGCGAGCTCCGACGATCTATTGAAGCTGTTCGATGCCGATTGCGGCCTGTTGAGCATCCGGGACGAAACAAAGGTCTTGGGCAAGTCGGAGGGTTCCCAAGAGGCACTCGCCATGCTGGAATATCTGCGTATCCGGAATTTCACTACTGTTATAACCTCACAAGACATTGCAAAGGATTTTCCGGATTTGAAATACGGGCCTGGGTTCAGGGTTATTGCTGGCTTACTGTTGGTTCCATTGAGCTCCGAAGGACGGGACTTCATCGTGTTTTTCAGACAGCCACAGATCTCGGTTAGTTGGTCATCTGGCTCCGGGTCCGATGAGTTTTTTTTTTTTGCTGACAAAGCCTTCCGCGTGCACAGCACGTTCACTGGGCCGGAAATCCGTACGACAAGAAAATGAAGGAAGGTACAACTGCGTATCTCGAGCCAAGGGTAAAGTTGCAAGACAATCTTGAGAGTTGGAATCATGGGCTAATAAGTTCAGACGAGCTTCAAGGTAGACTCGCAACCCGGCCAAGTTGTGAAGCGGAAACTCATTGGTATCGGCAGATATGGTCAGAGACTGTGGTTGGACGAAGTCGTGAATGGACCGAAGAACAAGGTGGGTTTATCTGTGCAGACGGACGCCTGGGAAATGGGAGATGCGCTAATCTTTCACATGAGGAAATAGTCGAAACCGCTGCGGTGTTATGCTTGGTTTATGGAAAGTTTATTGAGGTGTGGCGGGAAAAGGAGGCTGCGCTGAAGAGCAGTCAACTCACCCGCCTGTTGCTTGCGAATGCTTCCCATGAAGGTGGACTGTTTATGAACACGTATTATGATGCCCTGTGCTAATCTGTTGTTAGTCCGAACACCGTTGAACGCCATCATCAACTATTTGGAGATAGCGCTTGAAGGGCCGCTCGATACCGAGACGCGCGAGAATCTGGCGCGGTCCCATTCTGCATCGAAATCCTTGATCTATGTTATCAACGACCTGTTGGATCTCACTCGCACGGAGGAGGGCCAGGACCTGATGAAGGATGAGACTTTTGACCTTCGCCAGGTGATATTCGAAGCGACAGACAAATTCCGAGTGGATGCCGATCGAAAGAAGCTCACATTCGAGGTGGTGGAATACTCTGGCCTACCCTCGTTCGTGAAGGGAGACCCGACACGATTACGACAGGTCATCAGCAATATCACGGCCAACGCCGTCAAACATACATCCGAAGGAGGACTGAAGATCGAAATATGGGCTGGGAGTGTTCACGACGGAAAGCGCGATATCGAAATAGCAGTCGAGGACACTGGCGAAGGAATCTCACCCGCCAAACTGGACATTCTCTTCGGAGAATTCGAGCAGATCCACATGGAGGAGGAGGGGGATATCCTCTCGCTATCCAGCGAGGAGAGTGCATCCTTTAATGCGCTGAGCAAAATACCTGGCCAAAAGGTGCTCGGCTTGGGGCTTGCTGTCGTGGCTCGTGCCATCAGGAATATGAATGGCCAGCTACGACTGAAGTCTGAAGAAGGGAAGGGCTCGAGATTCAATCTCTGCGTCCCCTTTACACTCCCGAACGATTCGCCGGGCCATGTAGCGGTTCGGCAACGAGGCGAAACACCTCCGCCAATGCAAGGCGAGGTGACCCTAATCCAATCACCTGCCAAGGTCCTGTCCCAACGGAGCTCGGGCGAGTTGGGTCTTTCGAGCTCCAGCTCGATGAATATCGACAGGCTCGTCGATGCCATCTCGAGTCCGCCAATCGCCTGTTCTCCTTCATTGACGGCCGGATACTTCACTGCGAAGTCAAGCTCGACGGCAGGAGCAGAAGGATCTCATCCGTCGTCGTCCACTCGCACGCTCGTACCGAGTCAACCGACCACTGTGGATGCACCCAAGTCTTCGCACAAGGCCCCAGTGTTTGACCGACTTCTCGACCGCAAATCTTCGCCAGGCAGGGAAGTCACCGGCGGTAGCGCAGCGCCCGCAAGACTGGTGCAGTTTCCATGTGATGGCGACACGGTTCCTTCCGGTGCCGTTGTGCCGTTGCTGCCGCCAAACAGACAGCCCGCACAGACGCGGGCGGAGGATGCGGTGAGGTTCACCATTTTGGTGGCGGAAGACGACCCTATCAATAGCAAGATCATCAAGAAGAGGTGAGGCATACCCGACCCGACCTCCCTTCCGCGAAGGGATCTTATTTGATTTTAGGCTGGAAAAGATGGGCCACAACGTGGTCATGACGGCAAACGGCGAGGAGTGTTATCATAGCTTCAGCAAATCATGCGCCGACTACGATGCGATCCTGATGGACATGCAGGTATGTTGCCGCCAGCACCACCACCACCACCACCACCACCACCACCACCACGACGTCATCTCGCATCCGATCACTCGCTCACACACTTCGCACAGATGCCAATAATGAACGGCAGCGAATCCACCGTCCGCATCCGCGGCTTCGAATCCAACTCCAAGCTCTCGGCGCCGCGCCGGCACGCCACCCACAGGCGCATCCCGATATTTGCCGTCTCGGCATCACTCTTCGAAGAGCGCTGGATGGAGTACATGGAGATCGGCTTTGACGGGTGGATCCTGAAGCCGGTCGACTTCAGACGTCTGGGAAAGCTCCTGGACGGCACGCGAAACACTACGGTCCGCAAGGAGGCGGAGTACGTCCCTGGCCAGTGGGAGCGCGGTGGATGGTTTTTGGCTGCCACCACTGCCCCACCGAAAACCACCATGGCGAACGAGTAATGGGTCAAGTCGGTTTGTTTTCCCGTACTTTATTGGTTGGGCGGAGACACATTTTCTTTCCCCGTCCCGACAATTTCCCGTTTCATCTGTGAGGATTGTGTATCCCCCATTACCTTTTTTTTCCTTCCTTTTTCCTCCCTCGGCTAATTTTGTCTTTTGGTCCGTTTCTCTTGCCTTTTTTGGGTTGTTTATTTTTCATCCTGGGAGGACGGCGCAGGTGGCGCGAAAGGGCCTTTTATTCTGGCGTTTTGGGCTCGGAGGGGTTTTTTTTCCATTTTCCCCCTCTATAATATGTACGACATAGTATGACCATTATTCCCGTCCTTCTCTTTCTTTCTTTTTCTATCTCCTGAAATTAATGTTTTTATTTGCAACAATTTTTCTGGACATACCCAGGATGGGTTAAGGAGTTTGCTTTTTGAATTGTCGGTGATTAGTCATCGAAGTTGAAACCGGGCCGCACATGCGCACACACACGCAGTATGGAACGGGAGGCCTATCTTTTCGGCTTTCTGTCTGGCATTCTTATCTTCGTGGATGGGGGGAAATGTATGTAGCCAGTGCTGGCAAGGGATATGTAGTTGGGAGCGTCTTAATCGCGGGTGCATACATAGTACATACTTAGTACATAGCAACAAGCGCCCCCGAAAAAACACAGCTTGCGGTCAAACAGGTGGGAAAGGTGGAGCATGGAAATCGTAGCATCACTAGATATGTATGTCCTCATTTCAACCGCTGCAACAAAAGGATTGGGATAACAGCAACAACAACCCTGAAGATAAACACGGATGCAACACCGGAGAGGGAGGGGTGGTAGGTGTAGAGAAGGCGCAGTCGAACTCAGATAGCACTGACCATCCATCCATCCATTAGTCGTCAAGAATTGCCCGGGAAAAGAAGAGAATAGTACTCTACAGCACTGAGTATTCAGACCTCCATCTGTCCCGCTGGCTGGTCGTCGTCGTCGTCGTCGTCAAAACTGCCCACCGAGCTCATCTCTTCCTCGTCGTCGTCATCGTCATCTCCGTCCTCGATAGCATCCTTGGTCGCATACTTCTCCACATACTCTGTGTATCGCCAACCCGTGATCAGCCCTCTTCTTCTCCCTTTTGCAGACACGTCGCGCACTGGGAAGAAAAAAAGACCCAGAAAAAACCCACCCCTAACTTTGGCTTCATACATCTTCGGCTCCCTCATAAGCAGAGCCGCAGCCTCGCCGTTGAGGGGGTCGGTAGGGTTCGGATACCTCAGCAGCTGGGGGAGGAAGACTTCGAAGATGTTGATCATGTCGTACATCGGCGACCATGTCTGGTTGATGACATCGAGACAGACGGAGCCGCTCATCTCGTCGATGTTGGGGTGGAAGATGCGGTTCTGGAACCCGATCGAAGGCGACTTGTACGGGTACTGGTCCGGAAGCTCGACGTGGATCTTCCACGTTCCGCCTTTGAACGGCGCTGTACGGTGCGCGTGGCTTTCTGTTAGCGGGCAGCGGGAGGGGGAAGAAGGGGGTGCGAGTTATGTACTCTCTTCGGGACCCTTGAAGCGGACAAAGAATTCCGACCTGCGAGACCGACATTGTCAGTCGAGATGAGGCCGGCAAAGGACAGACGGGATACGATACACTGTGGAAGCTCTCTGTCAGCAACGGGACGGACCACGGATCGACGGGGACATTGACATACTGTTGTCGTTCACCAAGGTAACCTCGTAGTCGCTCATCAACCTTCCATGTGATTGGCGCGGGTCAGACAGGGGGGGTGCGCGAGCCGAGCTTATACAATGGGAAAACCTACAGCCTGTCGCCCAGTATTGTTAGCTAGCTATCGAGTCGGGTCGGGGAGAAGGAGGAATGGGAAGTGAGTGGTGGTGATGGTGAAAGTGGCGAGAATACTTCATGACCTAACTCCCCCGCAAGCAGGACGCGTCAGTACTTACTACACACGCGTAGGGGAATACTTGGGGGGACGAAATGGAACTCACATCTGTCTCGATCCTTCTCCTCGGGGAACTCATTGCTGACGGAGCTAGCTGGCTTATGTGTATGTGTGTGTTGTATGCAGTCGCGATGGTCGTCGGGAGGGCGAGTTCAACGAGAAGCTTTGAAGAGCTCGGTGGCGCTAGCGGTGGAGATTGGCTTGCTGGGCTTGATCGACTCTTCGACGGCTGACAGGCGGGTAGAGATATGTAGGAGGGACGGATATGCTCTAAATACCCTGGTAGGATTCTGAAAGTGCTTTCCGACTTGTATGTATATGTAGCCACTTGGAGATATTCCTCCTGACAGGGAGACAGGGAGGCAAGGAGGCAGGGAGGCGGGGAGGCGGGGAGGCAGGGAGAGACGTGTGCCTATCGATAAGTGAAACGAAAAGATATTCGGCCGTGGTGGAGGAGGAGGAGGAGGAGGGGGAGGAAGAGGAGGGCAGGTATGTGTGAGTGGAGGTGGAGATGGGAGGTGTGTCGGTCGGCAACAACAATGGGATCACGATCGTCACGGATTTCGATATGCAGCACAACTCACATGACCCACCACCTTCCGTCGTCACCAGGCGGCGGGGTCGAACTGCGGAGACTGGCCACGCATGGCTGTGTTACCCCAGAGTAACAGGGGCAGCTGGGGCCTACATAAGACTGTCACGCTATTGCCGGGTCTGGCATGATCACAGATTATTATTTTTTCTCGCTCGCTCGCACTCAGGGCGGGCTGACGTCCACCCGACCAAGACCAAGACCAAGACCCAGACCGACCACCCCAAGGGGAGGAGGGAGTCACTCCCCCTTGGGGAGTCAGTCGGTCAGAGGGGAGAAAAAGGGGGTAGGGGATGAGGATCTTGGGAATCTCTACAAAGAAAGACCTCCTCCACAGAGGGTCTTTTCAGAGTTTGCGGCTTCTCTTCCACGCTCTTTTTCTTTTTGGGGTTTGGTTCCCGAAAGACTACATACGGTACATACGGTATCCCCCCACAACGCAAAAAAGTAACAAAAACAAATTTAGAGTGCCCGTCGGGCACTTGAGAAAGGGGGGGGAAAGAAAAATACCAATAAGATTGGAACTGGGTGCGAGAGAGAGACAGACATATCTAAGTAAGTACTACTTAGTTGCGCCGGAAAAAAAAAAAGATATGCCCCCCCAACCCTCGCTGCTGCGACAACATCTGGCACCTGTCGTCGCACGGCGGCGATCAACTCTATTCCCACCACCACTGCCGCCACTATCGCTGTCGCTATCAGCACCGTCGGCACGCATCGCCCGCCGTGCATCACCATCATCATCACCATCATCATCGAACGTGTCACAAACCTCCCTGCTGCTTCTGCGTCAACGTCGACAGGATCCCCGCCAGCAACCCCAGCTGCACGCGCGACACTTCAGCTCCACGCAATGCCGCCCGTCCTCGCACTCGCCGCTGTCGCCGACCGCGATCCCGCCGCGCAAGAAGATCACCATCAACACGCTGCGCAGCCTGCACGCGGCAAAGACGCCGATCGCGATGGTGACGGCCCACGATTTCCCGTCGGGACTGGCTGCCGACCTGGCCGGCGTCGACATCGTCCTCGTCGGTGATTCGCTGGCCATGGTTGCGCTGGGCATGGAAGTGGGTTCCCGCCCCCCTCCCTCCTCCCCTCCCGCCAACAGGACGCTGACCGCGCGCGCGCAGGATACGAATCAATTGACGCTGGACGCGATGCTGCACCACTGCCGCGCGGTCTCCCGCGCGGTAAAGTCGGCGTTCCTGGTGGGAGATCTGCCGATGGGCTCGTACGAGGTCTCGCCGGAGCAAGCGATCCAGTCGTCGATCCGGCTGATCCAGGAGGGCCGCATGCACGCGGTCAAGCTCGAGGGCGGCGTCGAGATGGCGCCGACGGCGCGGCGGCTGACGTCGCTGGGCATCGCCGTGCTCGGCCACATCGGGCTGACGCCGCAGCGCGCGCCGTCGCTCGGCGGCTTCCGCGTGCAGGGCAAGACGCTCTCGTCCGCGCAGAAGCTGCTCGCCGACGCGCTCGCGCTGCAGGACGCCGGCGTCTTCGGCATGGTCGTCGAGGCCGTGCCCGAGGAGGTCGCGCGCGCCCTCACCGACGAACTCGACGTCCCCACCATCGGCATCGGCGCCGGCAGGGGCACCAGCGGCCAGGTCCTCGTCCAGATTGACATGCTCGGCCTCTACCCCGAGGGCCGCTTCATGCCCAAGTTCGTAAAGCGCTACGCCAACCTCTTCGAACACGCCAAGAGCGGCATGGAGGAGTACCTGCGCGAGGTCAGGCAGGGGGAGTACCCACGCAAGGAACACACCTATCCGGTCGGAGAGGAGGAGTTGGAGGCGTTTCGGGAGTACATGGCTGCGAGGGCGGAAAAGCGCGGGGACAAGGACGGGGAGCGATGAGATACAGTGGGGGGGGGGGTTGTGGGCTATAGATATTTCGATTGTGGATGTGCTCCCCGCTTTCTGGTGCGTACCGTGTTCGGTCTATGCAGACGAGTTTTTTCGCAGTGTTTGGGTGCTCTGACGATGTCGGAAAGTCCATCCCGCTCTACACTACTGCATCGTTTTTTATTATTATTACTATTTCGTCATTAATCGCCTACCACATCGATAAAAGAACACGAGTGATATGATATGCAATTTCGCCCACCAAACGCACCGAAAAGGAAAAAAAAACTCCCCCACGCATGAGAGCAGCAACATCAACAATGCAGAGCATCGCCCATCGCAATTACCGAGTAATACTCAGACACTACGGCCCTCCCACCACCGCCCACTCAGCGCAACCTCCTCTTCTTGTCCCACCCGGCGGCCTCCTAAGCCATCTTCTCTGCCACCACCGGCTGCTGCCTGGGGTCGCCCGTCCCCACTAGCACCGCAGTCGCCGTCCCCGCCGTGGCTCCCGACCCCTGGCCGGCGACCACCGGTGCCGAAGCGCTATCGTACGCCGGAGGTTTCTCGATCGCTGTGGTGGACACGCCCGCGGGGGGAGTAACGGCGAGCACGACGTCGGTCCTGGCGTTGACGTGCGACGAGATGGCCTCGTACCAGCGCTGGGCTTCGCCGTAGGAGCTCGCTTTGAAAGCGAAGTCGTGCTTGGTGCCTAGCTTGGACCCCGCGTCTTTCCCCGTGATCTGGAACTTCCCTTCGGCGCTGAGCGCACTGAGAACCGCGTCGGGGAGGTACAGGGAGAGTTCGGGCTCCGGCTCGCGGTTCAGATGCTGTCGAGCAGACGGGGGGGGTTAGAGTGTCCATGTGCCGTTGGAGAGAGGCCCGGGGGAGGAGGGACATACGTCGAGGTCTTTGAACTCGTGAAGGTACTTGCTCGGGGTGACGACGTAGTAGGACTGGTAGTAGCTACGCATAATCTTACCCTTCCGCATGAGGGCGCCCTCGATCAGCGGCTTGGTGCTCGAGTGGTCCTCGTTCGGGAAGCGGGTGGTTTCCACTGTGCGCTTCGGCGCTGCAGGGTCGATCATCGTCTCGGCGTTTCGGGAGAGGAAGTTGACCCATTCGAAGTCGGGAGGGATGGCATTTGCTTTCTCTGTTTGTTTGTTTTTTTTATTTTATTTTTCACTTTAGTGGTGAACCGCAAAAGTGGGTGAGCGAACGAAGCAGGGGGGGCGGCGACGAACCGACGGTGCCTCCGTACAACTGCTTCTGTAGCTCCGCCTGCGCGTGCATCGTCTGGTTGAGCGCGGCGAGAGCCTGGTGGATCGTCTGAACAATCTTCGCCTCGAACTCCTGCGAGTGGTTCTGAACGCCGATGAGTTCCTGTCGCTGTGCGTCCTCCTCGTGGAGCTGTTTCGCGAGGCGACTGAGGACGCCTCTGCGGAGCAGGTACGGGTCGAACTCGGGCTTGTGCTTCCCTCCGGTGTTTGAGTGGTGCAGCTTGAAGTGGTGTCCGTCGTGGCCGCCGGCGCTGGTGCCGCCGGTGCTCTCGAACGCGGAGGTGTGCTGGCCGAGAAGCTCGATGTGCGCTTGCGTGCTGTTCCGCGTCTTGGCGACGCTCTTCGCGCTCTTCTCGCTCTCGCTCTGGACGTGCTTCTGTCTATCGCGGATCTCCTTGTGCAGTCGCTCGAGGATCGGCAGGACGGTGCTCTTGAGCTCGCCCGCCGTCTCGTGGTGCGATGTGCTGAGACGGACCGTGTTCGCGCGTATGTTCTCGAACAGCGACGCCACGCCGCCCACGGACTGCTGGAAGTGGTGGCCCTCGCGCAATGGCTCGTCGACGGCCTTCAGCACCTTATGGTACTCCTTGCCGAGAGACTTGTGCATGCTCTCCGTCTGCGTGACGTACGCCTCGAGGTAGGCCACCGCGTGCTTCCAGGCCCGCAGACGCTCGACAAGGAGTCCGCCAACGTCGCCGGCCTCGGGTGGGATCGCGTTCGCGCTCTCCATCGTGTCGGTGCGGCTTGTGCCGACAGGAGATGTAGGGGTGGACATTGGGGATGAGTGTGGAAGCTGTGTTCGCGTTTGTGTTTTAAGTTGGTTCGTAGCTTTTCATAGGATTCGATTCGTTCGCGGGAAGGAGAGAGTTGGGGGGGGGGGCAACTCTATATAACTGACAAGCGAGAGCGTAGCTTCCTGTTCCGTCAAGCGAGCCAAAGAAGCCTTGTTTAGTGCATCTCGCTTGCCCGCAGGTTACAGAATGTACTCTATGTATGTATGATCACCAATTGCAAGCCACACACGGCCCCCACGATCCCCGTTTACATATGTACATATCCATGACGAAATATTCATTGCCACTGGTATGAGATCATCATCTGCGTCATTTGTTTCTCTTTTCCTTCTTTCGGCAGATCCCCACAGCTACAAGTATGTAGTCAGTTCCAGGGGATTGCTGTGCGGTGGTCGCAAAAACTGGGAAAAAGACGTGAGGGTGGGGTGGAGTTGGATCACAAGCGCCAGAATGACGTTCGGGATGTAACGCTGCTTGGTCCCCTCTGACGATGAGAGAAGCGCCAATTTATAGGGGGATCATTAATACCTATGCCTCATCCTACGGAACTTCGATAGTGCTCGATGCTGCGGTCTTTCGGATATCTTCCTCGAGAGGAACCAACTTCTGGCACTGCATAGGACCCGTCCTTCTGATACGGACGGGAGTACTGTATGAACTTGCAGGGCGGTGATCTGGAGTAGGCAGGTTGGTAGGCACTTACACTCAAGTCGACAATGAATTGAAGCATTGTGGATTCTGGCATAGTGGGTAGCGGAATCACGTAACTACTCACAATAAATCACTCGACTTTTCCTGATGAACTGTTAGCAGTGTTCGGGACGAGTAGAAAATGGTTCGCCGCCATAGCTTACATAGAGCGCGAGTACGACTATGCAAAAAAAGGGGGGGCGAGTATAGCAACCATCCATCGCCATAATCTAGATACTTAGTTACTCGGGTCATGCTATTAGTGAATAAACAAAGTAAAGGAGAGGACGAGTAACAACGACAACGTCTTGGCCCAAATAGGTCGCATGCGATTAATGAATAAACAAAACACGCAGATGACAGTGTATACACAAAAGAACATGCTGGCAGGAACGCCTGGCATCATCAGCCCTTGATGAGACCAAAACAACAGCGGGCCAGCATCGACTTTCGTCTTTTGCCCGATGGCCCAGCAGACCCCAAACTACAGCAAGAGAATGAAAAAGGGACGGCCGACGAGACCAAAATCACAGACCAAAAAACAACAAATCTCAAGAACTCCGTGCCACGAATGCAGTTGAAAAGCAATCGATGAAGGGGGAAGATATCATTCAAAAGGAATTTAACGAAGGGTGAAGATGTCGTTTGAAGCGGCTTGGATACATGGGGGAAAAAAGAAGAAAAAAACGGGAGGAGAATCGAGGGGAGAAAGAGTAATGGAGGGCTCTAGCCGCCAGTGCTCTTGCGGATAAAGGACTGGGCACTGGCGGCGGCCTCTTGGAAAACTTGAAACATCTTCGCCTTGTGGAGCCGGTCCTGGTGCTCCTCGTATAGCTCCGGAATTAGCTGGCGCAGGTGAGATGGGATGCCGAAGCGACGCCAAACGGCGTCCGGAAGACTAAGGTAGGCCAATTGGCGTTTTGGTTTGGGGTTGGTGTGTATCGCCTCTTTCCCCAAGGCCCCCGCCCACAGCTTCCACTCCCATTTTGCCGCTCCCAGTGCCGCAGACACAAAAAGGGAGATGAACTTGATCCATTCGACCGCTTTCTGCGGGTCGCCGTGGGCTTCAGACTGTCGAAATTCAATGGTACCATACATTGCGTTGGTCATGAAATTGTACTTGAACCATTTCCTGTTGCCGACCACGTTCAGAAAATCCGCCTCAGTAAGGCTAGCCTCGATTACCTCGATAACGCCTTCGGTCGTGGAGCCTTGCATGGCCGGGTTCCATCTATTCGAGGAGATCATCCAGTTTTCTTCTGTGCGGTGGGCTGCATGCATCAGGTCGATTGCATCCTCAAACAGGAACACCGCCTTGGCGATTGATTTAAGCTCGTCGAGTGTCCACGAGTTGCCTTGACCACAGCCCACATGCACGTGGAGGCCTGTGCTCTCGTTGAACAGCAGGGTCAAATCCTCAGCCAGGTGTGATAGCACGGTCTTGACAACCTGCTCGTATGTGGTCTGATTGAGGATTGGCGTGCACATCTCGACGGGGGCGCCACTAATAAAGCACGAGTCCGAGAGGTTTCGGAGGTACTCCCTGATCGCCTTGGCGGCCTTTCCCTCACGAGTGAGGTACTGCTCACGAAGTTAGCATTACGAGTTAGCACGGCGTAACGGATACCACTTACGGCGTCGTTTGACCCCCTGGGCCACCACGCCTTCTTGTCCTCTGTCGAGCCCCCTTGCGCGAGGATCTTGTTCACAGCAATGCGGCGCTCTTCTTCGCTTGAATCGCAGCCAGTTTTGCCACAAGGGGCCTTCGGGACTTTCAGCCACGGCTTGACACGAACACGGGAAGAGATACTATCCAGGGAGTGCATCAGAATCGGCAGCAACAACACCAGCGGAACGAGGAATTTTTACCTGCCGTCCTTCATGATGAGGAATTTTGAGCGGTCTGGAGCTCCGGTGCCGCGGTAGATCTCGCATCCGTAAGTCTTCCCGTCGGCCCACTTGATTCGCCCGAGCGACCCCTCGAGAACCAGGAATCCTGTCTTCTCCTTCGACCACTCGGCAATGACCATCTCAAGCTCCATTCCGAAGCTGAGGCGTGGGTTGTGGGTCTCATAGCGGGGCGCTACAAAGTAGCCGCCTTTGAAATTGTGGTTGATGTTGTGGTGCACCACACTGTAGAACAGGCGCTCTCGGTCCTGGTGCCTGGTGGACGGGACGATCTTGTGGTCGTCGCTCGCGTCCCAGCCCACGTAGGGCTCTTCTTCGCCGCAGAGGTAAAGGCGCCTTGTGGTGGTGTAGGTCGTCATCTCGGTTTAGCGAGCGGGGCCGGGGGTGGGGCGGCGGCGGCGGTGGGGCCCGGGGGGGAAGTGGGGAGGGTGAGGGGGAAGACGAGGAAGAAGGTGAGGCAGACGATGACCCGGGGGGGGGGGGGGGTTGGCTGTGGCTTGAAGTCGGAGCTTTGGTCGGCAGAGGAAATGGGGGAAGAGTGAGGGGCGGATTGCTTTGTGAGGGTGGAGCCAATTTTGTGAGGGTGGGGACTGCTTTGTGAGGGTTTGTGGGAGCTGGTTTCCAGAGCACAGCCGCGTTCGAGTGATGGGAAATGAGGCTCCGGGGGCAAGAGAGATAGAGCGAAGGTAGTAAGTATTGCTCCGAAAGCGGTTATGTCAACGCCACCCGCGCTGAAGATGTGTCGCCAGGACTGCCTACGTCAATCGGCAGAGACATCAAAAGCAAACGCAAAGCTCGAAGGCAGTGGACCACTAGCCGGAGAAGATCGAGCACGCACAAACAAGGGATAATAACATACAAGGAGCAGCGCGATCGTGGCCGCGGTGCTGCTGCCGTCGCCCGCGGCGGGGAGGCGCGGCGGACGGAAGGGAGAGGCGTTGTCGCCGATGGCTCTAGTAATGGCAGGACAATATCTTGGCAAGGCACTGTTTGCGTAACGGGCCAGACTTCAACGATGGCAGCCATATCGCGAGAAAGCACATGCAAGACGAGGCGTCAGCTCAATCGACGGCGCGGGTAGGTGAAGCGCAGATGGACCTTCCGAATAGCTTGCATGCGTGCGCGCCGATATCCGAGCACTTTCGATGTTGCCCACCGCGTCGTTAGGAATTCGGGACCCACCCGTCTGTGCCCAAACGTTAGCATCTCATGGTCCTCTCGGTCCCACGCAGCGAGCGTTTTAACTTACTGTGCGGAAAGTGGTCATCTATTGGATGTTTTGAGGGAAATGAAAGAAATAGACCGCGCTGGGCCGCCAGCGCCGGTACCCGGCGAGGATGAAGCGGGAAGGAAGAGGATGGAGAGGGAAAGGGGGAAGGCGGAGGAGAGGAGGCATCGGTTTTGTGCGCACAGCAGCGACGGTTCTAGTAGAGGCTAGAGACGCTGGACGCGTGCGGGGCGGGACGGCTACCTGGACACGGCCTCCAGACCGGGCGGCCCCCAACGCCGCACTGAGGTGGCCTTCGCATCGACAGGAACGTCGTGCATCTGCGGGTAGATTCGCAATACATATGTAGCAGGAGCGTAGAGTTGGCGCCATTGCTGTGTACCATCACTCGACAGCCATGCACTCGACATCCACGCCGTGTAGGCTGCGGGGATCGGATGGGCAGCTCATGGGCAGCTCTGTTTCTGGTGCGGAGGGTGCGGGCCAGAGTATCTGCCACGGATGCGGTCACAGACACGCACTCGCGAGCGGTCGGTGGGCAGGTACGATGTTACACGGGAGCTGCAGTAGCGGCCAACTAGCCAGTTAGCTCCCGCCGCCCTGTTAGCGAACCTACATATTCTACACATCTACATATCTAGGGCGCCGAATGGACTCGCGCCCCGCAGGCACACGACCTCGAGTAATGATTAAACAGAAGAAAAAAAGCAGACGCACGACCGAGTTGGCCAATGGCGGCCACTCCTGCTGGATGGCCGTGAGTCACGCGGACACGGATGGCTGTGCGTATGTAGCCCCACCAGCCTCACGGACGCGGAGCGGGAGCGAGAAAGGCGGTGGATTTGACTGGCGGAGAGCGGCTTGTGCGCTGGCGTGACTCATTGCAGCCTGGAGCGGTGCGCTGTATAAAAAGCGACTACCCGCCGGCGGGCGGTCTCGAGGAGGGTGGCAACGGCACAGCTGGTACGACACGCGGACGACACTGCGACCTGAGGAGAGCGCGCGCGCGGTTCGGGCGATGTGGAATGAGGGTGGAATGAGGGCGGAAAGAATTCGACGGGTGTGGCGATGGTGGACGGGCAGTTTGACCGAGGCGTCGGGGAGTGAGACGGCGTGACGGAGACAAGGCTGCGGGTGTGTGGCGAGACGGGGGGGGGGGGCATGACGAGTGGCGAGACGGTGGCATGACGAGTGGCGGGATCACGGCGACGGACGGCGCGGAAGGGGGGGGGGAGGATTCGCTCGCGACGGGAGGGACGGAATGCGGTCTGCGGATGGACCGGGGACTGACTCTGCCATGCTCGCGCGCTTCACGAACCGCCGCCGCTGCCGCCGCCGAGCTCTTGCTGCAGCCGCGCCCGAGCATTTGCTGTTTGGAAACCATACGAACGATCCCCATCCTCCGTCGTCGTGAAGAGTGCGACTGCCCGCACCACGGACACGTCACAGGCCATCACACGCGACAAACATCCGCGACGACCACCGGGTATCGCCCCCCCGGCGCGCGCGACAGAGCGATCTCGGTGCCGGAGGAAGGAGGGCGTTCTAGACGTGTGGCATCCGTGCAGTCCTCGCTCCGCAGTCCCCATCCGGGCGGACGCTCTCCGTCGTCGCCGACGCAAGGCTGCGCCGCGGAACTTCGAACTCCCTCTGCTTTCTCAGCACGCACGTCGCACCACCCGAGAGCAACGCACAGTCCAGACATCCACCACCCCAGTCCAGGAGGCCGGTCGGTCGGGTGCGCAATGTGCGCAGGAAAGTGGAAGGGGGAAAGTGGAAGGGTTCTGGCGGAGGGAATGACCTCTCTCTCCACGCGTTTCCTGCCTGAGGCGACCAGGTGGCGGGTTGGCTGGGCATGTGTTTGATGTGCTTGGTGTGTTTGGTGTTGTGTTTGGTGCGTGTGCGCACGGTGGCGAAAAACTAGACACATCCTGTCTAGATAGATACTCTAGCCTTGCCCTCCCTGGGCCGTGCGACGCAGGGTGGGATGACTTTCGCTGGTACCGACCTCAGGTTCGCCGCCCCCCCCCCCCCCACACACACACAGACATGTGCGGACGGACTACTCCCCGGGTGTGCGTGGTGTGCTGTTGACGCGGCTGCAGAGTAACCGTCATCCCGAGTTTGCGTTTGCATCATCCGCAGCAAACCTCAGGCTTTGTTTGTTGCTCTCCGTGTCGTGGGAAACAGCATGTCGCGTCGTATTGCATCGCAGCAAACATAGATACTGCCGCACCGCGCACATCGGGTGCCTGCGACACTGTGTGCGGGGCTGAGCACGCTTCCGGGCCAGGCAGGTCGGGATGTGGTTGCCACCCCACCCGGGCGGGCGGCTAAGCGCCCCGCATTCTCGGCGCAGCGCTTGGTGGCGTGCCCTGGATCATGGCGTATCACCAGTCACCCGGACCGCTCCCTTCGATAACCACCCTGACTGATAGACATGTCCTTTTTCTTTTTTCTTTTCTTGTGGGCCGACTTTCGTGGAACCCGGCTATCGCAGCTGGAGCCCCCGGCAACCTGTCCAGCTCGGGCCTGTTCGTTCGCTCGCTCCCGACCAGCGAACGGGAATGTGCGGACGAGAATGCGTGCAGCCGCCCAGCAGGTCCAGGGCCCCCTCTAGCCCGCCGCGTCGGATCGGACCGTCGCCGCCAAGCGCGAGCCCGAGGGGAGAAGTGCGAGCAGGACTCCGCGCACGCGCTGGTGGGAAAGGCGGGTGGCAAGCGGGGCGGCCGTGCTGTCCGGCCAGCCTCCTGAGGGCGGCTCCCAAAAGTAGAATGCACGGCTTGGGTGGAGTCCGTACCCGCCAGTAGTTCCCCTTCGCCTTTGTGCCGGCCTGTATTTCTCGATGCCACGATGCCGGCCGACGAGTGACAGCCATGACCGCGCACACCGGAAGTGCGTGATACCGCTGGTGGGACGACTTCTGCCCGTGGCGGAACTCGCCTTGCCGCCACCACGCAGCGCGGCCAGCGCCCGCAACCCCGTCAGATGGGCCGGGCTCGGAAGGTGCTGGGTGGGTGGAGCAGAGCGCAGTGGAATGTGATCTCGCCGTGGGCTATGTGTGCTCCACGCTCGCAGCGAGCAGGCTGCTGTGGGCTGGAAGCATCGTCCGGCGCGCTCGCCCGGATGGCGTGCCACTGCACTGCCGGTGGTCAGGCCCCCACGCAGGCGAAAGAGCGCCCCTCACGGCACGCGGAGTTGCGGGGAGGAGGGGCGAGTGGTCCGTATCCTTCCCGATGCGGGTGGGTGGTCGCCGCACACGAGACCCAGGCTGTCGAGCTTAGCAGATCGAGAGCTCCCGGATCGGGCCTGAGCGGCTATCCGTGGACGATCGAGTGCGGGGCCACTTCCCAGCGATCATCCGTCACGGTCCGGAGCACCAGCCAGGGAGGGGGGGGAGGGTGTTGAGTCCTGAGGAAGAGGGCAGGGGGTGTCGGGGGCTCGTAGCGTCGGTCGCGATGGACCCTCCCGATACGGACTCAGCCAGCACCCCCGTTCGGGTCAGAGGCAGGCTAAGTACTGCCTCTCGTGGCTGCGTGGGCGGAGCCTGTCATCGGTCGAGACGGCGAAAAGGCGGCTCTGCACCGTGGCGCGGGGCGGCGCCGCCGAGTGATGGGCGTGTGATCGATCGCGCCGGACAGGCGTCGTCGGCATGCACGCGGGGGCAGCGGTGCTCGCCGCCACGCCGCCACGCCGCCACGCCACCAGTCAGACCGGCACGGAGAAGCCGTGCACGCGGGCAGACAGGCGACGGCAAGGCGCCGCCACGGCGCAGTCATGGGCATCAGCCGACAGCGCCGCTCCAGAGAGACACAGAGCCGGACGGAGCCGGACAGAACCGGACAGAACCGTCGTTCCGTCGTCGTCGACCGTATTCCACCCGACGGACGTAGATAGATTCTATCCATCCGCCTCGGTGCATGCATAGCTTGGCCCGGACCGGTTAGACTCGACCGCGGAATGGAATAGAAACGGATGAGTCGAATAGGAGCGCGAACGCGTGTAACCATCCACCATCCATCTCGCTAGCGACAACAGGGCAATTTGTGCGCGAGCGATTATGACCCACCATCGTCATCCCCCCTCCATCCATCCATCCATCCATCATCCATCCAGCCATCATCCATCCAGCCATCCATCCATGCCCCTCGTGGTGTGGTGTGGATGTGGAGTCGAGAGCGAGAGCGAGCCAACTACACCTCGCCCTCGCTCTCGACTCGGGGTGCCACCCCGGGGAATCGCGCCGCATGGTAGATATGACGATGCATGATGCTCAACACTGCACGCCCGCAGTCACCGACTCAGCGCGGCCCCTCAACGCGTCGGTCGCTCCATCAACGCGACGACCCCAATCGCCGCTGCACCGCACTGGATACACAGATACAACAACGCGTGCCCCCTGCCTTCCCCCCCCCCCCCGCCCGACCCCTCCGTCAGCTCGCACTGGACGCGCAAACTGGCGGGGGGTGGGTGGGGACGTACATACATGCTGTACGTCCATATGTAGAGATGTAGAGTATGTATGTATCTAGTCTATGACTCCCCTCGCGCCGCCCGCCATTGCCGCGACCCGAAAGGACTGTCTCCCCTTCGTCATCGCACCTGCGTGGAACCAGGGGGGGTCAGCGAGGATGTGCGCCGGCTAAGTTGGGGTCTGTAGAATACATAGTCTGGGCGGATCCGGGAGCGTGCATACATACGTAGACTATGTGACTTTATAGATAGATACATATATAGTTATGCTCAGAAGAGAAGGCTCGGCGCGAGCTGTCAGCTCCGGACGTACGTAAGTATCTACATCATAACATCATGCCTACCTACCTATGCACACGGCGGAGGAGAATAGAAAGAGAAAAAAAGAAAAAGAAAAAAAAACAAAGAAAACAAAAACAAATCTCCTTCTGTCATCAAACCGCAGCAGCCAGCAGCGATGGGCAGAGCGCGGATCACGTGCGCCGCAGTCGTCAGCCTACCTCGTCTGCGGCCTTCCTCGCTCGCTCCCTTGCGCCGCAGTCGTCAGCCCATCCGTCCACGGGCCTTCCTCGCTCGCTCCCTTCCGTAGCGACGACGCGCCATGCATCCAACGAGATGGCTCGCCGCATCTGACGTCCCCTGCAGTCTGTATGTAGAGTTCGAGCTGGAGCCTGGTACCGTAGTCAACTCATGCATACATACCAGTATCCATCGACTCTATCGTCCTACATGTGTGTGTAGAGTAGATACTCTATATACACAGTTCTGCAAGTATCTGCCGAAATAAAGTAAAAACAGAAAACAGAAAACAGAAAACAAAAAAAAAAAAAAAAAAAAAAAACAAGCAAACACCAGGCAGCGCTCGCCGGCAAACCATCTCGCCATCTCCCTTCATCGCAGCTGCTCGCAGCACGCACCGTAGATCATCCGCGAGATACATACATACAACATACACACACACACACACACACACACACACACACACATACATACATCCCACCTTCCACCCCGTTCCACCCCGCAATAGATAGATAGTTAGATTGATACGCAGCGTGCAGTGGTACATACATACATACATACATTACAAACATACATACATACATACATACATACATACATACTCCATGCGTATCTATGTACCCCGGCGAGGAGTGACTCACACCAAGCACGCAGGTGCCGGTTGGTGGAGTATCTGTCTATCCAGTGTCTCCACGGCGACAGCGGCGGGGCTGTTGTGTGTGTGTGGCATGCAGCTCAGCCGAGTGTGCTGCGAAGGGGAGGGGGGGTGTGGGACTTGAGGATCTTGCGGTCACACGGACTAACCGGACGTGGACACGCGTATTGTAAGCGGGGGGGGGGGGGGGGGGGTTTTTGGGGGGTGGGGTTTGGGGGGGGGGGGGGGGGGGGGCCCAGATCGGCGTTGTCCTCGGGGGTGAGGGCGCCGCCCAGCTCGACGATGCGGCGGTGGGCGGCCGCCAGCCGGTCCTCGAGTGTGACGATGCGGCAGGCCGCGGCCAGCAGGATGCCCTCGTCCAACAGCTGCCGGACCCGGCCGGCCAGCTGGAGTTGGTGCCGGGAGTAGCGGCGATGACCGCCCAGCGAGCGCTCCGGCTCGATCAGGCCGGCTGCGCCGAGACTGCGCAGAAAGGCGGGGGTCACGCCGATCATCTCGGCGGCTCTTCCCATCGTGTACGCCGGGAAGTCGGCGTCGTCGAAGGTCGTACTCATGCTGCCTTTCAGGCTTCCGGGGTGTGGGAGCGCGGTGTCGGAGCACAATCCAAGGCCCCGGCGGGTAACCGGGGCCCTGGCTCTTCAGTTCTAATGCCGACCGTCGTCGGCAGGGTCGGTCATCCGCCTGCGTGCCGCTAGCGGACGGCCTGCGTGATGGGCATCGGCTGCGATCACCTCTTGTCGGGTCGGGGACGGTTCGCTTACGTGTCGCTGCGGTATCTCGTCCTCCTTAGCCAACTCAGCGTCTGTGCCAGTTGCGTGCCGGCTGTGCGTCGCCGACCCGACAAACTCTATGCCGTTCGCGGCCGGAAAACTAGCGTCGACACTGTAGATTTTTCCGCCGCGCGAAGAAGGCGCACGGAGAAGGGCAGCGGCGCGGGGGCGGGCGCATGGCACGGCGATGCCGTGTCGAGAGAGGTGACCGCGCCCCCGCGCCGCCGCGGGGAGGTGGGCTCCGTGTCGAACCCACCGAGGTGTTCGCGAAGCCTGCCGAGGGCTCGCGCGCCGTAGAAACCCAGCGTCAGAACACCGGCAGGGCCGCGCGGGATAAGCGACGGGATGACCCGTGCTCCGCGTTGCGATGCCCTGACATGTCTATGAGTGTGCCGGTCTGGCGCGGGCCGGGGCAACGCAATTTACGCGGTTCATTGACGCGCGAAACACCGCCGGGCGATCATCACGAAAGACAGTGGCCTGGGTCACAGTCACCCCCCTCGGCTGAGGAGACACATGAGCACTGAATCCGTCCCCAGCACCGACGAAGAACGCCTTGCTCAGCTCGGCTACCAGCAGGAACTGCACCGCCGACTGTCCGGCTTCTCGAACTTCGCGGTTTCGTTCTCGATCATTTCCATCCTGGCCGGCGCGATCACCTCGTATGGCATCGCGATGACCGCGGGCGGACCCGTCGCCATCACCTTGGGGTGGCTGTTTGTCGGCATTATGGTCACCTTTGTCGCATTGGCGATGGCTGAGGTGTGCTCGGCGTACCCCACTGCTGGTGCTCTCTATTGGTGGGCCGCCGCGCTGGCCAAACAGAACAAGGCCGCGTGGGCCTGGTTCGTGGGCTGGTTCAACTTCCTCGGCGAGGTCGCCGTCACCGCGGCCATCGACTTCGGCGCGGCGATCACCACGTCGGCGTTCCTCAGCCTGACCTTCGACGTGACCGTCACGCCCGGCCGGACGTTCCTGACCTTCCTCGTGATCATCATCGTGCACGGGCTGCTGAACACGTTCGGGGTGAGCCTGGTCCGGGTGCTCTCGGACGTCAGCGCCTGGTGGCACCTGGTCGGCGTCGCGGTGATCGTGGTCGTGCTCGCGGTCGTCCCCGACCACCACAAGCCGATCTCCGAGGTGTTCTTCGAGGTGCACAACGCGACCGGCTTCAAGTTCGCCGGGGCGGGAGTCTACGTCGTGCTCCTCGGCCTTTTGATGGCGCAGTACACGTACACCGGCTATGACGCCTCCGCGCACGTGGCGGAGGAGACGCACGACGCGGCCAAAGCGGCGCCTCGCGGCATCGTGAGCTCGGTCGTCGTCTCGGTCGTCGCAGGCTTTGTGCTGCTCGTGGCGATCACCTGGGCGATCCAAAACTACGACGCCGAGTTGAATTCCGCTCTCAAGCTGCCGCCGGCGCAGATCTTCATCGACGCGGTCGGCCACAACCTCGGCACCTTCCTGCTCTTCATCTGCATGGTCGCGCAGTGGTTCTGCGGGATGGCGTCGGTGACCGCGAACTCCCGGATGTCGTACGCGTTCGCCCGCGACGGCGCGTTGCCCGGCTCGCGGATCTGGAAGAAGGTCAACCCCCGCACCGGCACGCCGACGAACTCGATCTGGCTGTGTGTGACGCTCTCCACGCTCCTGGTGCTGCCGTCGCTGTGGAACAACACGGCGTACCTGGCGGCCACCTCGATCGCTGTCATCGGGCTGTATGTCGCGTACGTCGGACCGGTCCTGCTGCGGCGGCTCAACCCGGACTTCAAGCCGGGGCCGTGGAACCTGGGCAAGTGGAGCGCGCCGGTCGGCTGGATCGCGATCGTCTGGGTGGGGATCATCTGCATTCTCTTCGTCCTGCCCGCAGCCAGCCCGATCACGGCGACGAACTTCAACTACACGATCTTCGCCGTACTGGTCGTGCTCGGCGCCGCGACGATGTGGTGGTTCGCCAGCGCCCGGAAGTGGTTTACCGGGCCCAAGCAAAACTTGATCGAGAAGGCGGCGCACGGAGAGCAGGAACTGCCCGCCGGAGAGTGATCACTCGGTGAGTGGGGCCGGGCACCCGCCCGGCCCCAGCGCGCCTCCGGAGGGAAAGATGGTTTCCGCCGCGGGTTGGCTCAGCCGACGACGTAGCAGTCGATGTGGGCGCCCGTGTACGGCTCCCAGGAGAACAGCCATCCGCTTGTTTCGATCTTGGTCGTGCCAGCCGCGGGGTCAACGGTCTTCTTCTGGATCTTGTACATCGCTTGGCGGCCCGTACGGTAGGCGACGTACTTCTGGCCGGACTTGAGTTTCGGCGAGGTGCAAGTGGCCGCTGCCGAGACGGTGCGATTGAGGGTGAAGCTGATGCTCGCGGCCACGCCGGATTTGGAATAGCCGAGCGACGTCGCGATCTGGGTCGAGACACTTTGCGTCACGGTGAGGGCGCACGTCGAGTTCGCGTTGGTGCAGCTCGCGACGGCACCACCGGGATTGTTGTGGTCCGCGTAGTACGAAATATTGATCGCCTTGTACGAGACGGACGGCGGTATCGGCGCACAGCACGCTGCGACGTCGGGAGCTGATTCTTCCTGGACCGAGTTTGCCGTGGTCGGCGTCGGCTCGTCGGAAGCCAGGGCGGGAAGGGGTCCCAGTAGGATCGCCGGCGCGATGAGGAATGTTGCCAGAACTGCTGATAAAGTGCGCATCTTGCTCCTTTTCGAAACAGGTTTCCCCGGCGACGAGCAGCGACCATGACGGCCGCAATTGATCCCGCCATTTACGCAGAGGCGAACGCGACCGGCTGATAGCAGTCACGGACAGCAGGCCGAGATCGTCGAGATAAGTACTGGATTTCTGGGCCAGGGTTGACTTACGAATCCCGCCCGGTCCACGAGCAACTGGGAACCAGCGCCGGTGTGATTCCACGGCTCGGATTACCGGCGCCAAGCTCATCAAGCGTCCGTGGTGTGGATCGCCCGGAACGTATTGTGCGCCGTTCGGCCGTCATGTCTGATCTGGTCAAAGTCGCCCCCGCGATAACGCTTGCCCTGACGTGGGCGCAGCCGGGAAACGGTAGCAGAAGTAAGACCCTCGTCAATACCCGCCACCAGCCCAAACCCTTCGTGATCTTCGGCATGGCGACCTTTGGCCGATGATGATCGTTATGTTCTGTTTCGGGCGTGGCGACAGCCTGACCGAAAGGGCAGCGCACGGCGAGCCGGCCCGGCCCACCGAAAAACCCGGGTCGACAGGCGGATCATGTCGGGAGATGCCTAGGTAGTGGGCCGGGCGGTAACGCCCGGCCCTCGTCATGGAGGAAAGTCATGGATCTCGAGGATCTCGATGTTGGTGTCGGCAACGGCAGCATCGACACTGTCGTGCTCGCCCTCACCGACATGCAGGGGCGGTTGCAGGGCAAGCGGCTGCACGGCCGGTATTTCATGGACGAGGTGGTCGGCGGCGGCAGCGAGGGCTGCAACTACCTGCTCGCGGTCGACGTCGACATGAACACCGTCGACGGCTACGCGATGTCGTCCTGGGCCAGCGGCTACGGCGACTTCGTGATGAAGCCCGACTTCAGCACGCTGCGCCGGATCCCGTGGCAGCCGGGCACCGCGATGGTCCTCGCCGACCTCGAGACGACCGGCGGCGAGCCCGTCTATGCCTCGCCGCGGCAGATCCTGCGCCGGCAGCTGGCCCGGCTCGCGGAGCACGGCCTGACCGCCTACGCCGGGACGGAGCTCGAGTTCATCCTCTACCGGGACAGCTACGAGGCCGCTTTCAACCACAACTACCGCGGGCTGACCCCGGCAAATCAATACAACGTGGATTATTCGCTGCTCGGCACGGCCCGGGTGGAGCCGTTGCTGCGCCGGATCCGCAACGAGATGTACGGCGCCGGTCTCATTCCCGAGAGCGCCAAGGGCGAGTGCAACTACGGCCAGCACGAGATCGCTTTCCGGTACGCGGACGCGCTCACCTGCGCCGACAACCACGTCATCTACAAGAACGGCGCCAAGGAGATCGCCGCCCAGGAGGGCATGGCGCTGACCTTCATGGCCAAGCCGAACGAGCGCGAGGGCAACTCGTGCCACATCCACTTCTCGTTGCGCGGCAAGGACGGCAAGTCGGCGATGCTCGGCGACGGCCCGGCCCACCTGAGCGTGACCGGGCAGCGGGTGATGGCCGGGCTGCTCGCCACCATGCGCGAGTTCAGCCTGCTCTTCGCGCCGAACATCAACTCGTACAAGCGGTACCAGCCGGGCTCGTTCGCGCCGACCGCGCTGCGCTGGGGCGTCGACAACCGCACCTGCTCGCTCCGGATGGCCGGCCACGGGCAGGGCATGCGGGTGGAGAACCGGGTGCCGGGCGGGGACGTGAACCCGTACCTGGCGATCTCGGCGCTGATCGCCGGGGCACTGCACGGGCTGGAGAACGAGCTCGAGCTGGAGGACGAGTTCACCGGCAGCGCGTACGAGGACGCGTCCGCTCCGCGGGTGCCGGCCACGTTGCGGGAAGCCGCCGGGTTGTGGGAACTCAGCCCGGTCGCCGCGGCGGCGTTCGGGGACGAGGTTGTGGCGCACTACACGAATATGGCGAAAGTCGAGCTGTCCGCCTTCGACGCGGCGGTCACCGACTGGGAACTTCGCCGCGGGTTCGAACGGTTGTGACCTCGACCGTGTCAGGATCGATCCCGTGACTGATGTGATCAACCCGGCGACCGGGACCGTGCTGGCTTCCGTACCGTCGCTGGGTTTGGCAGAGACCGACGCCGCGATCGAACGGGCGCAGCAGGCCTTCGGGTCGTGGCGTCAGGTCGCGCCCGGGGACCGGGCGCGGCTGTTGCGGCGCTTCGCGACGGCGGTGGACGACCACTTGGCCGAGCTCGCCGAGCTGGAGGTGCGCAACGCCGGGCACACCATCGGCAACGCGCGGTGGGAGGCCGGCAACGTCCGCGACGTGCTGAACTACTACGCCGGCGCGCCCGAGCGGATGTCCGGCCGGCAGATCCCGGTGGCCGGCGGCATCGACCTGACCTTCCACGAGCCGCTCGGCGTGGTCGGCATCATCGTGCCGTGGAACTTCCCGATGCCGATCGCCGGCTGGGGCTTCGCTCCGGCGCTGGCCGCGGGCAACACGGTCGTGCTCAAGCCGGCCGAGCTGACCCCGCTGACGGCGATCCGGCTGGGCGAGCTGGCGCTCGAGGCGGGGATCCCGGAGGGCGTCTTCACCGTCGTGCCGGGCGCCGGCTCGGTGGTGGGGCAGCGGTTCGTGACCCATCCGGCGGTCCGGAAGGTGTGCTTCACCGGGTCCACCGGGGTGGGCAAGGCGATCATGGCGGGCTGTGCCGACCAGGTGAAACGGGTCACGCTCGAGCTGGGCGGCAAGAGCGCCAACATCGTCTTCGCGGACGCCGACCTGGAGAAGGCCGCGGCCGCGGCCCCGGCCAGCGTCTTCGACAACGCCGGGCAGGACTGCTGCGCCCGGTCGCGGCTGCTGGTCCAGGATTCCGTGTACGACAGATTCCTGGCCCTGCTGGAGCCGGCCGTGAAGGCGTTCCGGGTGGAGGATCCGGCGCTCGCCACCGCCGAGATGGGACCGCTGATCTCGGCGGCACACCGCACCTCGGTGGCCTCCTATGTCGGCGACGCCGAGGTGGCGTTCGCCGGGGAAGCGCCGAACGGGGACGGCTGGTGGTTCCCGCCGACGGTGCTGCTGGCCCGGTCGACCGGGGACCGGCACTGGCGCGAGGAGGTCTTCGGCCCGGTGCTGTCGGTGCTGCCGTTCCGGGACGAGGCCGAGGCGATCGCGCTGGCCAACGACACCGAGTACGGGCTCTCCGGCTCGATCTGGACCCGCGACCTGGGCCAGGCGCTGCGGGTCTCCCGGGGCGTGGAGACCGGCGCGCTGAGCGTCAACAGCCACTCCTCGGTGCGCTACTGGACGCCGTTCGGCGGCATGAAGCAGTCCGGCCTGGGCCGCGAGTTGGGCCCGGACGCGCTGCACAGCTTCACCGACGTGAAGAACGTCTTCATCTCCACGGACAGCTGAGAGGGCCTTGATGGAAAGATTGCAAGACCGAGTTGCCGTGATCACCGGGGCCGGCAGCGGCATCGGGCTGGCCACCGCGCGCAGGTTCGCCGCCGAGGGCGCCAAGGTCGTCTGCGTCGACATCTCGGAGGGCGCCGGCAAGGCCGCCGCCGACGAGATCGGCGGCGAGTTCGTCGCCTGCGACGTCACCGACGAGCAGGGCGTGCGGGCGCTCTTCGACGGCGTGGTCGAGCGGCACGGCCGGCTGGACATCGCGTTCAACAACGCCGGCATCTCGCCGCCGGACGACGACTCGATCCTGGTCACCGGCCTGGAGGCGTGGGAACGCGTGCTCAAGGTGAACACGACCAGCGTGTTCTTCTGCTGCAAGTACGCCATTCCGCACATGCAGCGGCAGGGCAAGGGCTCGATCATCAACACCGCGTCGTTCGTGGCGCTGCTCGGCGCGGCGACCTCGCAGATCGCGTACACGGCGAGCAAGGGCGGCGTGCTGGCGATGACCCGGGAGCTGGGCGTGCAGTTCGCCCGCGAGGGCATCCGGATCAACGCGCTCTGCCCCGGGCCGGTGGCCACGCCGCTGCTGCTCGAGCTGTTCGCCAAGGATCCCGAGCGGGCCGCGCGCCGGCTGGTGCACGTGCCGATGGGCCGGTTCGCCGAGCCGGCCGAGATCGCCGCCGCGGTGGCGTTCCTGGCCAGTGACGACGCCTCGTTCATGACCGCGTCGCAGTTCGTCGTGGACGGCGGCATCACCGGGGCGTACGTCACACCGCTGTAGTCGCAGATCACCCGGTCAGCCGCTTGATCCCGAGCACACGCTGGATACCGTGGGAGACATGCGCCCGATCATCGGCATCACCACCTATGTGGAGTCCGCGTCCTGGCTGGTCTGGCGCGACCTGCCGACGGCGCTGATCCCGCAGGCGTACGTGCGGGCGGTGACCCTGGCGGGCGGCCGCGCCGTGCTGCTGCCCCCGGACGAGGTGGACGCCGATGTGTTGCGGGCGCTGGACGGCCTGGTGCTGAGCGGCGGCGCCGACCTCGGCCCCGAGTTGTACGACGCGACTCCCGAACCGCTGACGGATTCCCGTCCGCAGCGCGACGCGGGTGAGATGCTGCTCGCCCGCGCCGCGCTCGCGGCCGACCTGCCGATCCTGGGCGTCTGCCGGGGCATGCAACTGCTCGCCGTGGCGGCCGGCGGCCGGCTGCACCAGCACCTGCCCGACGTGCTCGGCCACGAGAAGCACCGGCCGGCGCCCGGCGTCTACGGCGAGCACGAGCCGAGCTTCGTGCCGGGCAGCCGGATCGCCGCGCTGATGGGCGACGACCTCGGCGTGCACTGCTACCACCACCAGGGCGTGGCCGACGCCGGGACGCTCACGGTCACCGGCCGCGCCGCCGACGGCGTGATCGAGGCGGTCGAGGATCCGGCCCGGCGGTTCGTGCTCGGCGTGCAGTGGCATCCCGAGGTGATCACGGACCAGCGGCTCTTCGGCGCACTCGTGCGAGCGGCGGGCTAACGAATCACTTCCGGCCGCCGATAGGCCGGGACGGAAAAGGAGGAACATGCGCAGGCCCCTGATCGGACTCACCGCGTACGCGCAGCAGGTCCAGTACGGAAGCAATGACCTCTTGGCCGCAATGCTCCCGATGTCCTACGTACGGGCCGTGCACGCGACCGGTGGCCGGGCAGTCCTGATCACCCCCGACGACCCCGGCACCGATGTGCTCGAGTCGCTCGACGGCATCGTCTTCGCGGGCGGCAACGACATCGATCCGGCGCACTGGGGCGCCGAGCGGCACCCGGCCACCGAGATCGACGCGGTCCGGGACACGTCCGAGCTGATGCTGATGCGCGCGGCCCTCGAGATGGACCTGCCGATCCTCGGGGTCTGCCGGGGCATGCAGGTGCTGGCCGTGGCCGCCGGCGGCACGCTGCACCAGCACCTGCCCGATCTGATCGGCAACTCCCGGCACCAGGCCGAGTCGGGCACCGACCCGCTCGCCGCGGATGCCACCGCGTACGGCCGGCACGACGTGGTGACCAAGCCCGGTTCGGCCGCGCAGGCGCTGTTGGGCGCGCGCCTGACCGTGAACTCGTTCCATCACCAGGCGGTCGAGGACCCCGGCAGCCTCACCGCGACCGGCTGGTGCCCCGACGACCGGGTGGTCGAGATCATCGAGGATCCGGACCGGGCGTTCGTGCTCGGCGTGCAGTGGCACCCCGAGCGCACGGCCGACCTGCGGACCTTCGCCGCGCTCGCCGAGGCCGCGGCCCGCCGCGCCGGCGTCAGCGTCGCGGAACCGGCCCGCCTCGCGGCCTAGCGGTCCCACCCGGCTTTCGGCTGCACCGAGGACTGGACCCCGGCTCGACGGCCGACCCTCCCGCGCGCCGCGATGCTAGCGTGCATGACCTGCCGGGTCTGCCGCGCCGCGACCGGCGGTTTGATCCGCCGGGCGACGGGGCAGGAGGGGCGCATGGGTGGCGGCCTTCCCGAGCGGTTACGCACGGCGTTCGAACGCGGCGGCGAGATGGGCCGCCGGATGCTCGCGCTGGACTGGTCGGCGACCCCGCTCGGCGCGCCGGAGCAGTGGCCCGACGAGCTGCGCACCTCCGTGGCCACCATGCTCGCCTCAAAGGCGCAGGTCATCGTCTTCTGGGGCCCGGAGTACTGCGGGCTCTACAACGACGCGTACATCCCGGTCATGGGTGCCAAACACCCCGCGCTGCTGGGCCGGCCCGGCCCGGAGATGTGGGCCGAGACCTGGTCGGTGTTGCAGGACCTGTTCAACGGGGTGATCGCCGCCGACGAGGCGTTCTGGGCGCCGAACCACCCGTTCATGATCGAACGGTACGGCTTCCTCGAGGAGGCGTACTTCGACGTCTCGTACGACCCGGTCCGGCTCGGTGACGGGACGATCGGCGGGATCTTCTGCATCGTCAGCGACACCACGTTGCGGGTGCTCGGCGAGCGGCGGGTGGGCATGCTCGGCCGGCTCGGCGCCCGGCTGGCCGACTCGAGCGACCAGGCCGGGCTGGGTGCCCGGGTGGCGCAGGTGCTGGGCGAGAACGCCGCCGACGTGCCGTTCGCGGCGCTCTACCTGGACGATCCGGACAGCGGCGAGCTGACCCTGGCCGGCTGCTGCGGGGTGCCGCCCGCGGCGTGCTGGCCGCTGGGCGATCCGGCCCGGCGGGTCGTCGACGCGGTGCTGCGGACCGGGCGCCCGAACACTCTGCCGGTGGCGGCGAGCACCGCTCAGCCCCCGCCCGAGGCCGCCGGGGAGGCGCTCGTGCTGCCGGTCGGCGTCGGCTCGGGCACGGTCGGCGCGCTGGTCGTCGGCGTGAGCCGGTTTCTCGCGCTGGACCGCGGCTACCGCGACTTCCTCGACCTGGCGACCGCGCAGATCTCCCGGGCGGTGTCCAACCTGCGGGCTTATGAACAGGAGCGCCGGCGCTCGGCGGAGCTGGCGGCGCTGGACGCGGCGAAGACCAACTTCTTCTCGAACGTCAGCCACGAGTTCCGTACGCCGCTGACGTTGATCTTGGGTCCGCTCGGGGAACTGCTCGACGGGCCCGGGCTCTCCGCCGTGCAGCGGGACATCCTGCTGCCCATGCGCCGCAACGCGCTGCGCTTGCTCCGGCTCGTCAACACCGTGCTGGATTTCTCCCGGCTGGAATCGGGCCGGCTGCGCGCCGAGTTCCGGCCGACCGACCTGGCCGGCTACACGC
>Ga0307508_10001057_pt1 | contig 31834 bp, 38 predicted proteins | sample 9_EM_MG_FD_203089 | JGI IMG/M metagenome (GOLD analysis project Ga0307508, IMG submission 203089) | Populus trichocarpa ectomycorrhiza microbial communities from riparian zone in the Pacific Northwest, United States - 9_EM | ecosystem: Host-associated > Plants > Roots > Unclassified | place...
TAAGACGTCTGTGAAAGGCACAGTTTTTTTCCGTCAAGTAAAGAGTGGTTTTTGGTTGTGTGAAAACGGGCATTTTTGGTGTAAAACGGCCCCTGTACGGAAACTTTTGTCCCTGTACTTTACATACCCAGAATACTGCATAAACTATCTATCACTCGGTATTTTCTAGTTAGCTCGGTACACAGCACCCAACCACCCAAAAATGGAAGCGGTGCACTGGAGCAGTCCTGGATTTCTTGAGAACGACGAGGGTGGGGGCGAGGACGGGGCCACCAGACCCGGGGGGGGAGAGGGAGAAGGGAGGCGCACAGTCTCCTTAGTTACGCTTTCTTTCTGTCACTCGTTCCTTCCTCTTTCTCTCTTCTCTTTCCTACTGTCTTTCTCTCTTTCCTTCTTATCTTGGGACAGGCCAGGCGGGGGCAGGGGGAGTCGCCGCGAGCCGCTGGCGGACTGTTCGAGGGCGCAGCGGACGGCGAACGGGAAAGGACTGTATATAATATCGTCATGATCGATGAAGCATCATCATCACCACCCAAAAATGGTCAACATTCAACCGTAAATAGTGCTCCACCCACCACATTATTTTTGAATTTGAATTTTTAGAATCAAAATCCATCCTTTTCCCTTCCAGCCTACAAATTTCTTTTCCACTCTTTATTTGGTGGTCGCCTGGAGTAAAGGCTGGAGCTGAGGGTTTTTTGCAAGTCGCACACTCTCTGCAATGGAACCCCAGATTCCACTAGCAGTCTTGGCCGACTATTACTTTTTTTTTGTTTACACAATGCAAAATCCCGTGAAGAGGAAGAATGAAAGACAGAGACAAGACGACGAGGAGAAGATAGCCACTACTCGCGCTCGCTGCTGTCCGTCTCGCCACCGAGAACCTCCAGTCCCTTGTCTACCGCGCCGCGCTGCGACGTCGCGACGGCGGTGATGGCCGCGTTGGTCCTGAGGATAGCCTCGTTCCTGTCACGCCGTCAGCGCGCGCGCACACGCTGTTTCGGAGCAGGTCTACGCACAGTTTGTTGACGGTCAACAGCACCTTCTGCAGCTCGGTGAGGACGTCTTTCTGGATTGGCGAGAGCGTGCTGCGGATGGCCGTCAACTCTCGTGTAACGCAACCCGCCCGCGACTACTGTGTAACCACTCGTGAGGGAAGGGAAGCGAAGGGAAGGGGGGGGGGACTGACCTCTCGCCATCCAACTCTCCCGCCTCCGCCGTCTCCGCCGTCGCCGCCGCCGTCAGTAACGACATCGTCCCTCTATCGCCGCCGTCTACCTTCCAGCCTCCAAATCTGTTGCGTAATCCGTATCGCAAGCAAACAAACAAAAAACACGAAAATGCTCCGCCGCCACCCAACGGTGATAAAGCTGTCGTCACAGGACGTGGCCGCGTACGAGGAGTTCCGGCGGCGAGCGCAGCAGCTGGAACAGCAGCAGCAGCAGCAGCAGCAGCAGCAGCAGCAGGCGGGGACGAAGTCGGGGAAGAAGGCGTTTGCTGGCGGTGCCGCGGGCTCGAGGCGCAGGGAGCGCGAGGAGCGGATCGGTGGTTCTTCGGTGGGGGGCGGGGCGAGGTAGCGGTGCGAGAGCGGGATTTTGGTTATGGTTTTGATGTTGCTGATGTATGCGGAGTCGAATGCTATCGTGCTGTGTCGCCGTGTCCGTGTCGATGAGGCTCGTGGATGATGACGCGACCGCGTGTGAAACGTGAAACTCTAGCCCTCTCATTCTCCCCCTCTCTCACTCCGCAATGCAACGACACCACACCACTTAGAAAAAACCTGAAACGCACACATACCACCCAACTCCATACTCTGCAAGAATGCCAGACGTACGATCCCCACAGGCCGACACAGCGGCAACGAGCTAACCCGAACGTGGCCACCGCAGGCACCGCTGAACTGGCGTCTGTCCGCGCACCCGCTGATGCTGTGCGTCTTTGTCGTGCTGCGGCTGTGTGCGTGTCCCTCACCCCAACCAGCCAACCCGCCAAACAACTAACGCGTGCCCAGCGTCGGTGCTGACGTACCTGTTCGGGCTGTGGTTCTCGCGCAGCTTCGTGCTGATCTTCATCGTGGTGACGCTGGAGGTGTCCGCAGACTTCTACTTCGTCAAGAACATCGGGGGACGGCGGCTGGTGGGCTTGCGGTGGTGGAACGAGCCTTCGTCGTCGGCGACGACGGGGTGGGTCTTCGAGGCCGGCAACGGCGAGCCGAATCCGACCGACGCCCGCTTCTTCTGGCTCGGCCTCTACCTCGCTCCGCTGCTGTGGGCGCTGCTCGCCGTCATCGCCGTCGTCCGTTTCGAGCTCGTCTGGCTCTCGCTCGTCGCCGTCGCCGCCGTCCTCGCCCTCACAAACGCCGTCGCCTTCTCCCGCGCCGACAGGTTCGCCAGCGCGTCGACCATCGCCGGCAGCGCTATGCGCACCGGCGTCGGCGGCTGGGCCGCTCGGATGGCGGGCAGGCTGATGTGGGGTCGGTAGACCGGGAGCGGCTGGCTAGCTATGCGGTGGACGGATGGATGGATGGACGGGGGCAATATGTACGTGTTTGTTCGCGAGAGGGGCGCGTTTGTACCGTGGGAGTGATATCCTCTAGCGACTAAAGCAAAATAAAACGAGTGGTCTGCAGACGAATACAGCTGCACGCCGCCCCCCTTCTCCGCATATCACCCTATATACAAGACGTCGCCGCTTCTATGGTGTCGCACCGGGCCCCTCCCCTACTCCTCGCCGGCGTTCTCCTTCCGCTTGATGCTCATCGGCGGCCACCAGCCAAGCCGCTCGTAGCTCGCGATCATCTCGCGCAGCTCCGCCTCGGTGACGGCAGGGACGTCGTACGTGAAACCTGTGACGGCGCAGAACCGGCTGCCGTCGAGGCTCAGGTCCGAGTCGCGCACGAGCTCCTGCTCGAGGTACGGGTTGATGGGGCCAGGCCGGGAGATGTTGGCCTCGGCTAGGAGCTGGCCCCACGGCTGCAGCAGCTCGTCGTTCTCCTCGTCGACGGCCGAGTTCAGGTTCAGCCTGGCGAACTGGCTCACGATGGTGCCGTGGAAGCCGGTCTTGATGCCGAAGATCCTGGCGATGTGTGTCTGCATTGAGCCCTGGGCTGCGGACAGACGGAAGGCGGGCCTCGATTAGTTTCCCTTCCAACAGCTCGGCGCCGGCGATGGGGGAGGGACGCAACGTACTGGTGTCGCCGCTGTCGACCATGTTGAAGACCGGCGTAGCGCCCATGCTGTCGGTCCAGTTGCGCTTGCCGTGCGCGAACCACTCGGCGGCCGTCCAGAGCCCGCGCGCGACGTCGAGCACGTGCACCGTGTGCGTGCGCAGGTCCTTGCTCCAGAGCCACTTCATCTCCTCGTCCATGTAGGCGTACACGCGGGCCATGCAGAGCATGGTGCCGATAACCTTCGAGCAGTAGGGGCCGTAGACGTTGGCGAGGCGCACGATGACCAAATTGAGGCTGTCCGCGGGTCCGTCAGCAGCAGTTGCCCCCGCGCCACCGTTGTGCGAGCGGGCATACGTACCCCTCGATCTTCTGCAGCTCCTCCTCGGCCTCCAGCTTGTACTTCGCCAGCCGCCCCCACGGCTTGAGCCGGTCGGACTCCTTGCGCGGCTCGCGCTCGCTCCGGTAGACGCAGCCGGTCGACAGCTCGACCCAGCACTTGACGCCGCGGCGGGCGGCCTCGCGCGCGGCCGTCACCGACAGCTGCAGCGAGCGCTGCTTGTAGATCTCGTCGTCCTGCGAGAAGCGGCTGTCGCCACCGCAGTTGAAAACATAGTCCCACGACGACCCGTCCTGACGCGCAAACACCTTCTCCGCCGTGTCTGCGCGGGCGGAGACGAGTCGGTCAGCGCCGCGGGGAGGAGGAAACGGAGGAAGGGGGGGAAATACGCTCCCGCGACATGTCGCCTTGAACAAACCGCTCGGACGCACACGCCTCCTCGAACTCGGGCGCCAGCCACGCCAGCTGCGGCAGCTGCTTGTCGACTATCCGGATCTCGGACGCCAGCTTCTGCTCGTGGACATGGCGCGCGAGGAAGCGACCGATAAAGCCTGCGCAGGGGAAGCAATGTTAGAGCTGGGCCCAATGGACGCGCAGACCGGGGGGGCCGACCGAGGCCTCCGATGATCAAAACACTCGGACGACTATCTGTCATTGTGCGGGGCGTTGGTGATGGATGACGGTTTTGTCGTGGCGGTGGTGATGCGGAGCGTGGTGGATGTGGGCTGGACACTGCAAGCGGGGGTTGAGTGCGGGTTACTGTGGGGGGTTAGCGCAGATTGCGGTGGTGGGTGGTTCGTAGCAATAGTGCCGGCTGCTGGGATCGGACGCGGTGCGGAAGCGGTCGATGGTGCTGATGCTCGACTCGACGTTGAGGCGGGGGCTGGAGGCAGCGGCTGTCAACACTTAGGTAAGGGTTTGCACACGGTGATACAGGCTCGGAGACACTCGCTCACCGCAAAGAACGACCATCCTCGCTATTGGCCACGATGGCCGGCAATCACTAGCTAGCAGCAGCCGAAGAATCGCTTTCTTTTCTGGTTCCCCTTTCTCGCGTCGCATCCGTTCACGGAGGGCCCGTCTCGGCACGGGGGCTACTTTACCCGGGTGAGTCGTGAATTGCTCGGTTCGGTTCGGCTCAGGTCGGCAGTGCGGCGGTCAGCCATTTTGTCGTCGGGTCGGTTACCTGCTTACCTAATCATCTAACTACCACGCAGTCTTGTCATTATCGGTGTAAAGGACTAGATGACGGTTCGCTGGCAGTAGTTACCATCGTCTGCACTGTCTACATAGTATCCTTCGAAAAGCCAACCCTGACTCACTCGTCTTCCATTCGGTACATCTCCGCTTTCTGCTTGGAAGGCATACACGTCCAGAAACACAATTGCACCTCCGTCCTCATGCTTGAGGCTCACGATGTCAACCTGCCTTCCCCCATTTCACCGCACAGCCAGACTGTAGCCACCCCATCCCGCAGACATTCTAGTCCCCGTACTTACCGCAAAGAGCATCTGGGTGCAGAAATGGACGTGGACCTTTTCCTCCTCATCGTAAGCGGTCGAGTGATGTACCATGTCGGCGCCCGGGAAATGTGGGTAGGAACAACAAAGTATGCATCGGCTTGTCCGAGCGGAGACCCGCCGCCGGCGTGAACTCTGGGTGGTGGAGAGAGAAAATGCTCGCAATCGGCGCGGGCAAAATTGGCCTGCTGGGAGTCAAAGCCGTGAAGAAAGTCGGTTAGCTCGGGGCCGTGTGCGGTTTTGCCCGCAGAACCATCGCTACGGTTTGGACTCCGGCAGAGAGTTGGCCACCGCCCTTCCACCGCACTGGCCTTCCGAACCGAAGTTACCTGTTTGCCTGCCGCCCGGGGGTCCGAGGTCGTGCGTTGTTGTGCCTGCCACGTTTTAGCCCTTCAGGGCCCCAGAATGATTCGGTACAAATGCTGCTGAATCAGTTCGCTAGAAATACCGTGTATGGGTGCAGCAGCACGCCGTACATTAAAGAATATATCCAAGCCATGACAGAACGGAAGAATATCCAACGGCAACCGACCCAGTACGTACATGCAAAAGAACGATCGAAAGATAAACCGCTCAAAAGGGTTTCGCACAGAATCCGAGAGCGAATATGAAATGAAGGGATCAACAAGAACAGACACCTCAAATCACCACAACCACATACGCCATGACCGCGCCTATACCATCGTCCCCCACTAACGATAACCCACGACTGATATCACCGCACCTTTGAACGTGGGTACTCCGCTACCGAGGGTGCAAAGACCTGAAAGGAATGTCAGTACAGTCAGTGATAATATCGCAACTGGGAGGTTGACTACACTTTATCTAGTTGCACCTGCTCTCCTCAATCGTTCCACTACCGCAAGATGGCCTCCCGCCGATGCTGCTTGTAGGGCTGTTCTTCCGAATATCCCTGCTGCCCCTGCGTTGACGGTCGCCCCCTTCTCCAGAAGCCGATCCACTACCGCAAGATGGCCTCCTTCCGATGCTGCCTGAAGGGCTGTTCTTCCGCTCGACCATGTAGCCTCTGCGTTGACGGTCGCCCCCTTCTCCAGAAGCCGATCCACTACGGCAAGGTGGCCTCCCTCCGATGCTGCCTGAAGGGCTGTTCTTCCGCGTATCTCTGCTGCCCCTGCGTTGACGGTCGCCCCCTTCTCCAGAAGCCGATCCACTACCGCAAGATGGCCTCCCTCCGATGCTGCCTGAAGGGCTGTTCTTCCGCTTATCTCTGCTGCCCCTGCGTTGACGGTCGCCCCCTTCTCCAGAAGCCGATCCACTACCGCAAGATGGCCTCCTTCCGATGCTGCCTGAAGGGCTGTTCTTCCGCTCGACCGTGTAGCCTCTGCGTTGACGGTCGCCCCCTTCTCCAGAAGCCGATCCACTACGGCAAGGTGGCCTCCCTCCGATGCTGCCTGAAGGGCTGTTCTTCCGCGTATCTCTGCTGCCCCTGCGTTGACGGTCGCCCCCTTCTCCAGAAGCCGATCCACTACCGCAAGATGGCCTCCCGCTGATGCTGCTTGTAGGGCTGTTCTTCCGCTCGACCATGTAGCCTCTGCGTTGACGGTCGCCCCCTTCTCCAGAAGCCGATCCACTACCGCAAGATGGCCTCCTTCCGATGCTGCCTGAAGGGCTGTTCTTCCGCTCGACCGTGTAGCCCCTGCGTTGACGGTCGCCCCCTTCTCCAGAAGCCGATCCACTACGGCAAGGTGGCCTCCCTCCGATGCTGCCTGTAGGGCTGTTCTTCCGCCCGACCGTGCTGTCTTTGCATTGGCGTTGGCACCAATCTCTAGAAGCCGATGCACGACCGTAAGATGGCCTCCCTCCGATGCTGCCTGTAGGGCTGTTCTTCCTGCATCATCCCCTGCCTCCGCGTTGACGTTGGCCCCGTTCTGCAGTAGATGTTGAATAAGATCTTCATTGCCAGTTGCAGCTGCATGTTGCAATCCCGTCATTTTTCCGTCATGAAAATTGACATCAGCAATTCTTAGACTCATGAGACGTTTGACCATTGCATCGTTTCCTGAGCGGAATGCCTCAATGAAGGGCTGGTTGTACCGGGCATCCACAATGGTGGAAGAAATCCGACTTTCCTCGTCAGAAATTTTAGACTTGCTTCTGAGCCGACGAATCATTTCCAATAAGCCGGCAATGGCACCCTCGGAATTTCCGGTGGCTTTTTTGAGGCGCTTCAGTATGATGATCCCCGGGAAGTTTGCGATGCCGTTTTTCAGGCTTTTCAGTATTATGACAACCGCCATCACGACTGTAAACACTGGCACGGCAATGAAGAAATAGGTAGTCCATCGGGGATTATTTTCAAGCACATCCACATTCATGCCATACAAGCTCTATTAGGGTGTCAGTTAATTAATATTCCTTATGTCTTCGAGAGGAGTGGCTTACCGCGACGAATAGTAATGGCAAGAAGATGAACTAAGAGAACCTCATGGTTAGCTGTGTTGGCACGAGTAGTAGGGTAGGTAGGAATACGGTGATCCACGATAGCCTCTTGATGCTGGAATTCTGCTCCCGGGCTTTGTATGCCTCGTCAATGGAGACGATGTTGGATGCCTAAGACCCGTTTGTAAGATTGACCATTGCAACAGAAGAATTTCATGGAATATGTACTCTTTGAAGCAAGACGTCGATTCTCTTGACCAACCCGCTCTCCAAGGCGTTGCCAACACCGGCAAGCCGTTCCATCGCTCTCATCAGATCATCGCCGAATTCTCGTTCTCCTTGTGGCGCCTTGCGCTCGTGTCGCCGGCGCTTTCGTGGAACTCTCACTGGCACCCACCCCAAAGGCGGGTTGGCGCGCAACGGCCTATAGTTTCCGGAGGGATGTACGGGGCGGAGGGACCGGCCCGGACGACAAGGCTTGCTCTGGCTCTCCACATCAGAAGTTTCTTCTTCTTTACCAAAGGCCTCGTCTTCGATCCCCAGGCGTTGATCCCACTTCATATGAAAGTCTTTAGCGAGCTGCCGGGTGCTTCGAATTTGTTCGCGCTGCGCAGTTTCCAATCGCGAGGCTACGTCGGCGATGCTTACCAACGACCGAATGAAGTGTTGATAGTTCAGCTCGCGATCGCTCATAATTTTTTTGCTCTAACACAACTTCAGTCTCGTACATTATGTAGCTATTCCAGGCATCGAAGACGTACTGCTTCGGCCAGCAATTGCTTGTAGCAGTCGATCAACTTGTCCCAGTCATCGCACACACCATTCAGACAGGTGGCTAGAATCGAAGCAGGCGTGGTTGCGGGTATAGATTGGTTTTCGGTAGCCTTCCAATGGTGGTTGAAGAAATACTTGCGGCCGGCTTTGTCGGTCAGCAACCAGAAAGCAAGGCGCTTGCGGCGGATGAAATTGCGGCTTCATGTCGTCAGAATTTTGTGCTTGCCACACTGGCCCACAAACTCACGTTGAATTATCGGTATATAACGATATCAGTTCGTCTGTTGAGGTGATATGCGGCAGTGTGACACCTGCAGGTGCCTGTTGTTCCGCTCGGGCGGGTACTTCTTCGTATGCAGGAATTTGTACCCAAGAAACGCGATCTTTCCGATCAGTGATGTCGACAGCAAAGCAGTTCAGGGTACGTACCGCAACTGGGAGCCAGATTGCCAGGGCATTGTGTGCAGTTGCAGTCCCCATCCGGGCAAGTGCGGCAGTCACATGAGGGACTCCTGCGACACCCAGAGCACGGTTCGCAGCAGTCAGGATTTTCGTACATAGCCGAAAACCCTGCACGATCGTCTGTTTCTGGCACGTTCGCGAAGCCTGGAATTAATGGTATCCTGACCAGCCCCAAGGACATCCCGAATCGGGAGAAGAGGGGGGTTAATAGATCTCCCTTCAGGTCCTGTGTGAAGCTATATCGAGTAAGAATATGAACACCGAACCAGCATCTGTCGGGAAGATACGAACTTGAAGAGCACCGATCCATCTCTCTGTATTCTCGTCAGCGATAAATCATCCGAACCGGCACCCGCTTTCCACCTACCGTGTCGATATCATGTAGCGCCGCTTCCAGCTCATAGCCGAAGCGAATCTCGTAGCGCTTGTTTCCTATCCACATCTCCATTGGGTACCGGGTGGACATTTCGAGAGGCTTTGACGAGTGTAGAGCTACTGAGCGTTGAATGGAGTTACTGCGGAACGAGGACGTGTCTTTGGTGACGGTAACGGAAGCGGGCTTAAGTTGATAAGATCAGAGGGAAGCTGGAAATTCGTGGAGGAGATAGAAAGAGTCCACCTAAGGGTATTGAGCTGTGTTTTTACAATTTATTTTTTCTTCGTGTCATAGGGATTGTGGCTGGTTGGAACCAAGGCAGTGCTGGAGTGAGACATTCGCATGCGCTTGGGGATGGCAATGGCGTGGCCCAGTTGATCAGTCGGTTGTGCCAACGAGCGACAGAGCCCGATGGCTGTGGACCTATGATACGTACATATGGTCACAATTCCGCAGGCAACGTGGTGACTATTGAATAGTTATAGCCGCCCGTGTGTATGCGTGCGCTTCCGAGACGCTCTAGTTCAACGCAGGTCTTCTATTCGGGGGTAGTTAGTAGTTCAAGGGAGCAGTAGAGGATCTTCGAAGGGGGTGAGAGAGATGGGATTCTTCACGGCGGAGCGAGAGCTCGAGAGGGGACAATCTCTGTTGCTATGTAGAAGGTTGCAAGAGTAAAGAACTAAAACCACAGAGCAGAGAACACAAAGTACATCTCGCTGCTTCCCCGCTTTATCCCCATTGGACTCCCTGCTTCTGATAGCTCCGCCGGCGTTCGCTCCGTCAGCAACGCCGCCTGCTCAACTCTAGCGACCACAGCGCCGTGCGTCCAGCGGCGAGAAGCTTTTCCAACAGTGACATGTTTCGCATTCTGATGCACTGCCCCAAAGCTGCGCAGAAAGCATGTCGAAAATTGTTCTCGAGCGACAGGGCATACGATGTACCACTCGATCTTCTGCAGCCCCTCCTCGGCCTCCAGCTTGTATCTAGTTTGCCAGTCGCCCCCCACGGCTTGAGCCTGTCGGACTTCTTGCGCGGCTCGCGCCCGCTCCTGTAGACACTGACGCTCGCCAGCGCGACCCAGCACTTGACACCGCAGCGCGCGGCGAGGAGGAAAGGATGCGACCGATAAAGCCTGAGCGGGGGAAGCAATGTTAGAGCTGGGCGCAGTGGACGTGGACGGGGGGCCGACCGACGCCTCCGATGATCAAACACTCGGACGACTATCTGTCATTGTGGCGGGGCGTTGGTGATAGATGATGGTTTTGTCATGTGGTGGCGGAGCGTGGTGGATGTGGGCTGGACACTGCAAGCGGGGGTTGAGTGTGGGCTACTGTGGGGGGTTAGCGGAGATTGCGGTGGTGGTCCGCAGCAATAGTGTCGGCTGCTGGGGTCGGACGCGGTGCGGGGAAGCCGGTCGACGATGTACCGGTGCCCGACCTCCGGGGCGGGGGCAGCGGCTCTGCTACCAGTAGGCACTCGCCGTGCACGAGTTGATGCAGGCTGGCGGGGAGGTGGTGTCCAATGCACCCTCTCTCACAGCAAAGAACTATGGGTGGCAATCACCAGCCAGTGACGCAGCCGAAGAATCGCTTCCTTTTCAGTTTCCACTCCTCCAGTCGGCATTCGCCCACGCGAGGACTGCTCGGCACGGGGGCCGTGTAGTCTGTAATATTTCGGCTACTACTGTAATCGGATACCGCAGATAGTTAACGGCGCGTCGGTGTCGAACTAGACTAGCGTGTTCCGCATTCCGCACTCGCACTCCAGCAGGCTGGCCACCCGTGCTGCAGATGCTGTTGCGATGCCCGGAGTCGGGACCACGGGGAAGCGTTTTTCTCCGTTATGTCCAAACTGCCCCGCGCACAGATTTTCTTTTTGTTTATTCATACGTATACTCGCCATGCAGCCTTTCAAGACTATGGCAGCGCACTTTTTAAACCGGTTTCCCGCCTGCTGTCTGCGCCAGTCTTCACCTGGAAGGACCTTGAGGCGAGCCTTTTGGTGCTCCCAGCAACCGTGTTGTCCGGCCTCTGGCTTCTCGGCGTCCTGTATTTCGTTTTGGAGGTCCGGCCCCCAGCCCACTGGCGCGCCTCCGCCCACTTCTTCTCGGAGATCTCCCGCTTTAGGTGCGCGAAACACCTTGGGAGAGGCATCGCGCGTGCCTCTGCCTGGTATGTACAGCTAGCTCAGCCATTCCACCCCACGGGCGTCTGGCTCCCCCGCCGCAATCTTTGCCCATTCGTCGGCCTTTTCATTGCCGGCGACTTCCTTGTGTGCCAGACACCACCGAATCTCGATTATGATGCCCGCCGTAGCCCTCCATAGTGTAGCGATGTGCTTCCTTGCCTAGAGCGCGTACTGTTAGCCAGGGCCAGGCTCCTCCGAGGCCATCCACCTGATCAATGCAATGGCTGCTTGGGCATCCGTGAAGATCGTGACCCGTTCCGGGGTCGTCGGTCGTGGGGAAGCCTTCCAGCTCTCTCGCGATGGTAGCGCACTCCGCAACAGTGTTCTCCATAGTCCGGTCCGGACGGCCGTCCATGCCGTCCGGACGGGATTTTTGCAGTCCCGTCCGAGCTCTGGACGGACCGTACTGAGATAGTCCGTCCCGTCCGTGATGAGGGAGGACGGTGGCCGGTCCCGTCTTCAATGTTGGACGGACGGCACTAGTAGCTTTATGTAATATGTCACGTGCGCGTACTAGATAAGTGGGGGGAGGGGCAGGTGCCGGACGAAGCGGGTTGGCGTATGTAATAGATATGTCATGTGCACGTAATCGATAAGTGCATGAAAAATTTTCGCAAATCTGCCTCTACCGAGGATTCACACATCTACCGCCACCAGTCCACCAAAATCATGCCGCGAGCTCGGACGAAGAAGAGCCACAAAGTGACGGCACAACTATATTCCAGTAGCCAAGAGGTCACCCAAACGATACGCCCATCCCCCCGAGATTCCCATACTGGTTCATACGAGCCTTCGGCGGAAACCTACACCAATATTAGAATCCCCATCAACGATTCCGATTCGGTGGCAGAGATTCTTGATCTGGACTCAATCCCCGATGTCTTCAAGGCTAAGAAGAAAGTCCGCTCAAGTCACATCTGGCTTCCGGAGAACGGGATTGAATGTGTGCTCATGAAGATTCTGCACACTTGAGTCAGTGGGACCGAAAGCGGCAAGCTCTCAGCCGGGCAGATGTCAACATTGATATGATGGAGCGCTATCAGCAAGATCCACCCCTGGCGGGCGAACAAATCCTCGATGTTGTCTGTTACTGGCGCACAAAGGCATTGGAACCGCAGTGGAAGGATCTTGCAAGGATGGCGCTTGACTATCTGACGATTCCGGCCATGAGTGCGGAGCCTGAAAGGGTCTGCAGCGCTGCAAAGATCACCTTAACTGACCGGAGATGTCGTATGGGTGACGATGCCATCGAGGCCCTTGAGTGTCTCAAGAGTTGGCAGAGGGATGGCTTGATTGCCGCTACGAAGCAGGATATCAAAGTTATTGAGGACATGTTGAACGCATTATGCGAGGAGGATTTGGCTTAGTGTAACGAGATTGAATTTATTGCCTTGCTTTTTTCTACAATTTGGCAGTCGACCGCCGTCGACCGCCGTCCGTCCCGTCCTAGGGATGCTCCGGACGGGCTCCGTCCAGTCCAGAGATTGGACGGACGGCGTGTATTTTACGTAGTCCCGTCCGAGGCCCAGGACGGACGGACTGGACTATGGAGAACACTGCTCCGCATTGTAGGCCTCCTGGTTGAACCTCATGTGAGTCTTGATGCCCACCCAGGTCGGTCGAGTTTGGTGTCATGTATACCTGCTTACCTAATCAAATAGCTGCCACGCAGTCTTGTAATTATTGGTGTATTTTTTTTGTTTAATCATTACTCGCATGCGACCTATCTAGATCATGGCGAGGTTATGTACAGTCCGGTTCCTGTCCGCTGTCAGCGCGGTGGCGGCACGTTGCAAGCACCCCTTGCCCTCCGCCCAGGCCTTCCAAGAGAATTTGGATCGCACCAAGGGAATAACGACAGGAATAACAAAGGAAAGAATGCAGCCCCTCCCCCCCCCTTTAGCCCTCTCCCGCCGATGCCATGAAGTCGGGAGTGGGAAGGAACAGTGGTGATCCCCCACCAGCGCCCAGCCCCTCGGCCCCCCGCTTCCTGTTCCTCCAACCACTCCCACTGCTCCGCCTCGGACACCTCGCTCACAGCGTCCTCCCCCTCAGCCGGCACCCGCCTTCCCACATCCGTGGAGGATAGGAAGTTCAGCACCGCCCGGCTGCACCTCTCGTCCGCTACGAGGTCCCGGATCTTCCATCGGTCCTTCCACCTTCCGGTCTCCTTCTTAACCTCTACCCACAAGATCTCCTGCTGTGGCTTCCACTCGGGTCACTCTTTAAAGAGGTGGTCCCACGTCTGAGTCCGGTACCGGCACCACCAGCACTGCGGGGTGGCCCGGAGGTGCTGCCCAGATAAGCAGTGCCCCGTTTTAAGTTGGTAGAACCGCGAAGCGAGCCTCTTAAAAGGGGTGCTTGCAATGAGCTGCCACTGCGCGGACAGCGGTCAGTACATAATCTCGCCATGATCTAGATAGGTCGCATGCGAGTAATGATTAAACCAAAAAAAAAGCCGACAATTCGAGGCGCAGGTGGTTTCGAGCAGGCGGATTTGGGCAGATGGTGCCGCGAACTCTGGATCCGGATAGGATTGGGGATGGATGATTCTGGGATGGGGATAACGAAAAAAAATTCTATCTTTCAGGCGACAACCACAAAACAGCCAAACCTCCAAAACTACCACTGTCATTACGACATCTCACAACTTGAACCAGCCATTCCTAATTCATCACCCCTGCTAAGGCGTTTGTAGTGCACACTCCTTTTGCAGAAGCTCCCCAATAGTGCCAGCTGATGGGATCGCACGCGGTGCGGAGAAGCGGTCGATGGTGCTGATGCTCGACTCGACTTTGAGGCGGAGGCTGGAGGCAGCGGCTCTGCTGCTGGTCGACACTTAGGTAAGGGTTTGCACACGGTGATACAGGCTGGCGGAGACACTCGCTCACGGCAATGAACTACCTTCCTCGCCGTTGGCACATGGCCGGCAATCACTAGCCAGCGGCAGCCGAAGAATCGCTTTCTTTTCTGTTTTCCCTTTCTACCGTCGCATACCCTATCCCGCGCACATCCTAGTTCCCTCACTTACCGCGAAGAGCATCCGGGCGCGGGACCAGACATCCTCCTCTTAGTAAACGGCCGAGTGATGAAACGTGTCGGCGCCCGAAAAATGAGCGTAGGTACTACAGAGTTTGCATTGGCTTATCTGAGCGGAGGCCCGCCGTCGACATGAACCCTGAGTGGCAGAGGGGGATAGTGCTCAGCATCGCTGAGGACATAATTGGCCTGCTAGGAGTCAGAGCTATGAAGAAAGTCGGTCAGCTCAGGGCCGTGTGATGGGTTGGCTTCAACATCGCTATGCCTGTGGACAGTCGGTCAGCGCTTTTGCCCGCAGAACCATCGCTACGGTTTGGACTCTGGCAGAGAGTGGGGCACCGCCGTTCCACCGCGCGGGCCTTCCGGACCAAAGTTGCCTGTTTACCGTCACCTGGCGGGTCCTAGGTCGTGGGCTGTTGTGCCTACCTGAAGTGTCATAGCCCTTCTTAGCCCCAGAATGGTTCGCTATAAATGCTACTGAATCGGTTCGGTAGAAACACTGTGTATGAGTGAAGGAGAACACCGTATATTAAACAATTTATGTCCAAGTCATGAAAGAGAACAGAAAAATCTACAACAGCAACCGACTCAGTACGTACATGCAAAAGAATGATTGAAAGAGACACCGCTCAAAAGGGGATTCGCACAGAATCCAAGAGCGAACACTGAAATAAATGCATCAACTGGAACAGAAACGACAAATCGCCACCACCACATACGCCATGTACGTGCCGATACCACCGTCCCGCTAACGATAACCCAAGACTGATATCACCGCGCCTTTGCACTTGGATACTCCGCTACCGAGGGTGCAAAGACCTGAAAGGAATGTCAGTACAATCAGTGATAAGATCGCATCTAGGAGGCTGATTACACTTTATCTCGTTGCACCTTCTCTCCGCAATCGTTCCACTATCGCAAGATGGCCTCGCTGCAATGCTGCCTGTAGGGCCGTTCTTCCGCTCGACGGTGCAGCCCTCTGCATTGACGTTCGCCCCCTTCTCCAGAAGCCGATTCACTACCGCAAGATGGCCTCCCTCCGATGCTGCCTGTAGGGCTGTTCTCCCGCTCGACCGTGTAGCCTTTGCGTTGGCGTTCGCCCGCTTCTCCAGAAGCCGATCCACTACCGCAAGATGGCCTCCCTCCGATGCTGCCTGATGGGCTGTTCTTCCGTAATACTGTGCTACGTTTGCGTTGACGTTCGCCCCCTTCTCCAGAAGCCGATCCACTACTGCAAGGTGGCCTCTATCCGGTGCTGCCTGAAGAGCTGTTCTTCCGTCCGACCATCCTGCCTCCGCGTTGACGTTCGCCCCCTTCTTCAGAAGTCGATCAACTACCGCAAGATGGCGTCAGTATTCTCCATAGTCCCGTCCGTCCGTCTTGAGCCTCGAATGGGACTGGACGGCATGTATCCCGTCCGTCTATAGCGAGAACGGGACTGCCCAGCTTTTAGCGAAGGAGGGACCGGACGGACTGGTTAGACGGCTCGTCGACTGCCAAGCGTTGGGCAAAATCCTGATTTTGGGCGTCCAGTGGGAGGCAATCATGGTATGTGCGCCAGAGGCATTAGAGAAGAGTCTCGATGTAGTAGAACTACAGCGAGAGATGGATGGCAACAGCGTGTAACTAGGCAATTGTATTCTGTGAACTGTAGCCATAAGTCCTCCTCACAATGTGCGTTGAGCATGTCCTCAATCACCTTGATGTCCTCCCTACTGGCCGCTATCAAGCCACATCGCCTTCGATACGGCACCTACGGTCCGAAAAAATGAGCTTTGCAGTGCTGAACACGCGCTCGGGATCTGCGCTAATAACCGGTATCGTCAGTTGTGAGGATATGGGCCGCGGTGCGGGTTGTCCGGTACGGCCAATGTGGTGCTTGGCGCGCAGATGCTCAATCGAATTCTTGGTGGTGATAGCAACGGTCACTGGCCGAGATGTAGAGGGACCTGAAGACTTTCAGCATCAAGATGTATGTCAATCTAACAGGATTAACCTACCGCTGACATTTCACCGAGAAACACCATCAACGACACATTCAACGCCGTTCTCTAGCAGCCAAATATGACCTAATATTGCCTTTTTCTTCGCTTTGATGATGTTCAGAATGGAGCCACCATCATGCAGGTCAGCAACTGTATCGGTATCACTGATTAGACTCCTGATATTGGTATACGTTTGCGCTGGTGGTTCATTTGGCGGGGTAGGAACGGGCTCGCCTGACGTAGTACTATGCGATGGAAAATTTGGTAGATGTGCGGTCTTCTTTCCTCGAGGCGTGCCATGGTTGACGTGGTGGATTGTTGAGGGATAGGGACGGATGGACGCCTTGATAGTTGGTGGCGTCATAGTGCCAAGAGAATAAATATTAAGCTAATTACTATCACGTGACTTGGACGGCCGTCCGACGGCCGTCAACTGCGGACTGACCCGTTCTGCCTAACTACGGACGAGACCGTCTACTTTTATGTAGTCCGTCCAAAGCTCGGACGGGACTGGGTTTTGGCAGTCTGTCCTGTCCTGACCGCCGTCTGGACCGGACTATGGAGAACACTGGATGGCGTCGCTCCGATGCTGCCTGTGGCGCTGTTTTCCCTCGATCACCCCTTGCCTCTGCGTTGACATTGGCCCCGTGCTCCATTAGATATTGAACCAGATCTTCATTGCCAGCGGCGGCTGCATGTTGCAATACCGTCATTTTTCCGTCATGGAAATTAACATCAGCAGTTCCAAGACTCAGGAGATGTTTGACCAATGCATTGTTTTCAGTGAGGATTGCACCAACGAAGGCCTTGTTGTAGCGAGGATCCGCAATGAAAGACGAAATCTGACAATCCTTATCCCAAATTTTTGACTTGCTACCGAACTGGCGATTCAGTTTTAGTAAGCCTGCGATGACTCCTGGGGAAGCCCCACCGACATCATTCGGGTGGTTCAAATAATGACCACCGTCATCATGACTGCAAACACTGGCACGGCAATGAGGAAATGGGTAGCGCATCTGGGATTATTCGCAAGCACGTCCACGTTCATGCCGGACAGGCTCTAACAGGGTGTCAGATACTCTCAATTCTTCGGGCAGAAGGGTGGTGTACTGCGACGAATAGTAATGGCGAGAATATGAACTAAGCGAACTTCATGGTTAGCTCCATTGGCGCAAGCAGTACGGTAGGTAGGAGTACCGTGATCGACGACAGCCTCTTGATACTGGAATTCTACTCCCGGGCTTTATATGCCTCGTTGATGGCGAAGATGCTGGATGCCTAAGCTCAGATTGTTAGATGAATCACTACAATAGAAGAAATTCATGGAATATGTACTCTTTGAAGTAACGCGTCGATTCTCTTGACCAACCCGTTCTCTAAGGCGTTGCTGACACCGGCAATTTCTTTCTTGCGTCGATCAGCAAACGCTAGCACCAAGGCCTTCTCTTGCTTAGGCCAATGTCCACAAGATGGTCTGTGTCTCTTCTGTGAAGGCTTCATCAATAGTAATACCTCCTCCTGCCGCCATCTGTGCAAATATCGTGTATGCTTTAGGTTGTAACGCTTGTACACCTCCTTAGCCGTCGGAGATCGTAGACCGCCTTTGCTGTTATCTATCCTGCCATGTGTCGCATATGACAGTGCCCCCAATTTGAATGCGGTCGTAAACGCTCGTTTCTCGCGGGTGCGATCTGTAGCCGAAGAAGAAAACTTGCGCGAGAGGTCTGCTGTTGCCTGACTCCTTGGGCCGGGCTTCGTTTTCGGTTGACGGGGCGATAGAGGTGGATGGGAAATCGGCAAGGTGTTATCGTCGTGCCACCTGGGACGCCGCCGGCGCGGTAGGTAGCTGAAGCGAAGGTGCAGTGGTACGCGAACGAGAGCGGCGAACCACGATACTACCGCACGAGGTGCGGTTGGCATTGTAAAATTGACTTTGATGTTCCTGTTGACTTGATCTTTGTGATCTTTGTGGTGTGTTTTGTTGCGATACTGCTCAGCTCACAGCCATTCTCACGAGCTTCAGCTTCCTAATTAGCGTTGCATAGCCGCCCCCACGCCAACCTGAAGGGCGCTAAAGCCGTTTCAAAAAGAGGAGTCTTTTCCAATACAGTAACTATGTAATTGTGGTTGGGGGTAGGGGGCTGGGAAACAGTTGGCGCAGGTCCGGGCTATGGCCTGGTGATTTGGACCTATTGTGGTGAAGGCCGTGTTACATCAGTCTGGACCCGACTAGATCCGATTGGCACCTTGGGTGAACCAAAGCGGAGGTGAAGTGAGACATTCGGTTTGTGCATGGCAATAGCAGTGGCGTGGTCCAGTTGGTCAGGAAAAGTTAAAACTTGTTCTTGAACCTTTTTAGAAAGCTTAAGTACTTTCTGTTCTTGGTTATGCCGGCTAGCAGCCAGAGCTTCATGGATGGAAACGAAAAGAATCTTTAGCTGTGGACCTATGATACAGGCCGAGCAGGGCGTTCGGCGAATTACGGTTCCGCAGACATCGCGGTGACATATCTCCAATCCAAATGCAGTGCCTCAAAAGCCGCGCAGAAAGCACGTCGCAAGTTGTTCTCGAGAGACAGTCTATACGATGACCAAGTCGCGAGTCCTTCAGCAGCGGCCCCCCTCCGCCCACCGATGTGCAAGCGGGAGTGTGTGCCCCTCGATTTTCCGCTCGTCCTCCTCGGCCTTGAGCTTGTACTCCGCCGGCCACCCGCACGGCTTGGGTCGGCTGGGCTCCTTGCGTATTTCGCTCCTGCTCCGCTAGGCACTGCCGCTCAGCGGCTCGGTCCAGCACCTGACGCCACGGCGGGCGGAGGCGTGTCGGTCAGCACCGCTGGGGAGGAGGAAAGGGAGGGAGAGGGGGAGAGATACGCACTCGCTGCATGTCGTCCTGAACGAGCCGCTCGGAGGCACCCAAGTTCAAGGAGGCGTGTGCCAGCCACGCCAGCTGCTTGTCGACCAGATATCCGGACACGGGTCCGTGGGTCGGGGTTGCGGCTAAGAGAGCAGGTGGGCGAAAGCTGGCGTCTACGGAGGAAGGAGGATGCCGACTTTAGGCGTCAACGAACCTACTTACCTAATCTACATGCTACGGTTTTTGTAGCGATTGGTAGTTAAGTAGTCTGCACCGTCTCGGCACTCGTGTCACTCGAAAAGCCAACCTTGGTTCACCCGTCTCTTATTCGGCACATCTCTGCTTGCTGCTTGGAAGGATTACCCATCCAGAAATACTTTTGGTCCGCCATTCTTCGCCTTGAAGCTCACGATGTCCACCTCCCTTCCCTCAACTTTCACCGCGCAGCTGGGCTATCGCCATCCCGCTCCCGCGCACATCCTAATTCTCCCACTTACTGCTCAGAGCGTTCGGGCGCGGGACCGGACACAGCCCTTATCCTCCTGTCATGGGATGTCGCTCGGAGCACACTCTCGGAATGAGACTTATGGCGTCGGCATATCGTCCGGTGGACTAGCCACGGAGACCAATAAAGGGGGGCGTCCTTGCTGGGACGTCCGCACTATACCGAATATACAAAGTGGTGATCTCACACCCAGTTGCGGTACGTGCCCTGAAGTGTTTTGCTGCTGACATCACTGATCGAAAAGATCGCGTTTCTTCGGTACAAATTTCTGCATACGAGGAGGTGCCCTCCCGAACGGAACAACGGGCACCGACAGGTGCCGCATTGCCGCATATCACCTCAACAGACGAGCTGATATCATTGTATACCGATAATTCAACGTGAGTTTGTGGACCTGGGTGACCAGCACAAAATTCTGACGACATGAAGCCGCAATTTCATCCGCCGCAAGCGCCTTGCTTTCTGGTTCCTAACCGACAAAGCCGGCCGCAAGTATTTCTTCAGCCACCGTTGGAAGGCTACCGGAAACCAATCTATACCCGCAACCACGCCTGCGTCGATTCTAGCCTCCTGTCTAAATAGTGTGTGCGATGACTGGGACAAGCTGATCGATTGCTACAAGCAATTGCTGGCCGAAGCAGTATGTCTTTGATGCCTGGAATAACTACAGAGCGTGCGAGACTCAAGTTTGTCTTAGGAACAAAAAATGTTTATCGGTCACAGTTTGAACTATCGAGACTTCATCCAGTCGTTGGTCACCATCGCCAGCTTGGCCTCGCGATTGAAAACTGCGCTGCACGACCAAATCCAAAGCACCAGAGAATTGACTAAGGGCTTTGATATGAAGTGGAATCAATGCCTGGGGATCGAGGACGAGGCGTATGAGCGGGAAGAGGGCGAAATTTCTGACGTTGAGAGCCAGAGCAAGCCCCATCGTCCCAACCAATCCTATCGCCACGTACATACAAACAGAAACTACTATAGGCCACGTAACAACCTGCTTTTGTGGTGGGTGACAGTGAGTGTTCCACGAAAGCGCCGGCGACATGCACGCAAGGCGCCACAAGGAGAACAAGAAGTCGGCGATGATCTGATGACAGTGATGGAACGGCTGGTGGGCATCAGCAACGCCTTAGAGCACGGATTGGTCAAGGAAATCGACGCCTTGTTTCAAAGAGTACTTATTCCATGACATTTGTTCTGTCATAATGGCTCATCTAACAATCTGAGTTCAGGCATCCAACATCGCCTCCATCGATGAGGCATATAATGCCCGAGAGTAGAACAGTGTTCTCCATAGTCCGGTCCGGACGGCGGTCAGGACAGGACGGACTGCCAAAACCTAGTCCCGTCTGAGCTTTGGACGGACGGCATAAAAGTAGACGGTCTCGTCCGTGGTTGGGCAGAACGGGTCAGTCCGCAGTTGACGGCCGTCGGACGGCCGTCCAAGTCACGTGATAGTAATTAGCTTATTATTTACTCTCTTGGCACTATGACGCCACCAACTATCAAGGCGTCCATCCGTCGCTATCCCTCAACAATCCACCGCGTCAACCATGGCACGCCTCGAGGAAAGAAGACAGCACATCTACCAAATTTTCCATCGCATAGTACTACGTCAGGCGAGCCCGTTCCTACCCCACCAAATGAACCACCAGCGCAAACGTATACCAATATCAGGCAGGCCTCGCAGTCGTCCGTCCCGTCCGTCTTGAGACCTTTTTCAGTGAGGACTGGACGAACTGCCGGGCCCGGCCGGGCCCGGCCCCCCCTGCCCCACTCCGGTCTCCGGTCTCGAGGCGGGTGCGCTGTTGATTCAGTTGTATCTGCGGGGAGCCACAGCGTACCACAACTACCGTCAGAATAATGGGCGCCCGGAGATGACGGACCGGAGATGACAGCTGCCTGAATCTCCGAGCACCGGCACGGGAGACAGTCTTCCGCCCTTTCCGCATAGCAGTCCCCGAGGCCCGTTGTATATAGAGAGAATTTTCTGCCTTCGACTATTTATCAATCAATTAATTCAATGTCTTCATCTCTATCGATCCCTATATTCCAACAACTACATAGTACGGAAATAAAGTCGATGACCAGCTACCGAGGAGCACAAAGGGGGCGGAAAAAGACGTAATTGTCACGGTGATCGGACAAGAGATGGTAGAGAGGAGAAATCGTGCACTCACATTCTGCGATCTTTGTGGTTTTATATCACTCACATTGTCCCCACCTGCCTTCGTCTCCTCCACATGCTTCGTCAATTCGCTCAGCATCTGCTCAGTCACGGAAACCTCAGAGCTGCTGGTGTGTGTCTTCTCTCCGTATGTCCATGACTCGCTGCCGCCCATTGGTGGGGAGAGTAATTCGGGATTGACAAGGAGTTGTCGCTGAGAAGCCGAATCCTCGGGGCGAACGACTATGATAGACTGCTTCGTCTTCGGTATAGGCATCGGTACTGAGATCGCTGTTAGCCATTCCGATTGGTGGGGGTAGTGCCGTGGGCTGGATGTCTGGCGTGTCGGGTCGAGACGGCGGTAGGAATACATAGTGGTTGGTGAGTGGGGTCTTGCATATCCCGCCGTAGTAAAGTTTTCACCCTAAACAGAAAATTTTTACGCTAGTGGAGTGCCCGGCCGGGCCCCGGCGGGCCCGGCAGTTTTCGGCAGTCCGTCCAAATACTATACCAGGACGGACTAGGGCAGTGGGACCCTGCCCGAGACGGGACCGTCCTAAAATACTGCCGGGCCCGGCCGGGCAGGACGGACTATTGCGAGGCCTGATATCAGGAGTCTAATCAGTGATACCGATACAGTTGCTGACCTGCATGATGGTGGCTCCATTCTGAACATCATCAAAGCGAAGAAAAAGGCAAGATTAGGTCATATTTGGCTGCTAGAGAACGGCGTTGAATGTGTCGTTGATGGTGTTTCTCGGTGAAATGTCAGCGGTAGGTTAATCCTGTTAGACTGACATACATCTTGATGCTGAAAGTCTTCAGGTCCCTCTACATCTCGGCTAGTGACCGTTGCTATCACCACCAAGAATGCAATTGAGCATCTGCGCGCCAAGCACCACATTGGCCGTACCGGACAACCCGCACCGCGGCCCATATCCTCACAACTGACGATACCGGTTATTAGCACAGATCCCGAGCGCGTGTTCAGCACTGCAAAGCTCATTTTGTCGGACCGTAGGTGCCGTATCGAAGGCGATGTGGCTTGATAGCGGCCAGTAGGGAGGACATCAAGGTGATTGAGGACATGCTCAACGCACATTGTGAGGAGGACTTATGGCTACAGTTCACAGAATACAATTGCCTAGTTACACGCTGTTGCCATCCATCTCTCGCTGTAGTTCTACTACATCGAGACTCTTCTCTAATGCCTCTGGCGCACATACCATGATTGCCTCCCACTGGACGCCCAAAATCAGGATTTTGCCCAACGCTTGGCAGTCGACGAGCCGTCTAACCAGTCCGTCCGGTCCCTCCTTCGCTAAAAGCTGGGCAGTCCCGTTCTCGCTATAGACGGACGGGATACATGCCGTCCAGTCCAATTCGAGGCTCAAGACGGACGGACGGGACTATGGAGAACACTGGGCAGGAAAGGAAAACGGAAGAACAGCCCTACAGGCAGCATCGGAGAGATGGTATCTTGCGGTAGTGGGTCGGCTTCTGGAGACGGGGGCGAACATCAAAGCCGAGGCAGGAGAGTGTTTCGGAAGAACAGCCCTACAAGCAGCATCTGAGGGAGGTCATCTTGCGGTAGTGGATCGGCTTCTGGAGAAGGGGGCGAACGTCAACGCAGAGGGAGGAGAGCATCAGGGAAAAACAGCCGTATGGGTAGCATCGAAGGAAGGCCACCTTGTGGTAGTGGATCGGCTTCTGGAGAAGGGGGCGAACGCCAACGCAGACGCAGGAAAGTATTACGGAACAGCCCCTTATGGTAGTGGAACGATTGCGGAGAGCAGGTGCAACTAAATAAGTCTAGTCAGTCTCCTAGATGGGATCTTATCACTGACTGTACTGACTTTCCTTTCAGGTCTTTGTACCCTCGGTAGCGGAGTATTCAAGTCCTAAGGTGCGGTGATATCAATCATGGGTTATCGTTAATGAGGGACGGTGGTATCATGGCGTATGTGATGGTGATTTGAGATTTCTGTTATTGTGGATCTATTTATTTCATAGCGTTTGCTCTCGGAATTTGTGCGAATCCCTTTTGAGCGGTGTATCTTTCAATCGTTTTTTTTTTCATACACGTACCTGGTCGGTTTCTTTGGCGGATTCTTCTGTTCTCTGTCGTGACCAAGATATAAATTCGTTAATGTATGGCGTGCTGCTGAACTCATACACAGTGTCTAGCGAACCGATTCAGCAGTATTTGTACCGAATCATTCTTGGACCCCGAAGGCTACGACATATGAGACACGCATAAGAACCCACGACCTCGGACCCGCCAGATGGCAGGCAGACAGGTAACTTCCGTCTGGAAGGTCAGTGCAGTGGAAGGACGGTGTCCAACTGTGTGCCTGGGTCGTACTGTAGCCTATGGTTCCGCGGGCAACAGTGTTGATCGACTGTTTACATGCATAGGGATGTTGGAGCCAACCCCGCACACGGCCCTGAGCTGATCGACATTCTCCTCAGCATTGACTCCCAGCGGGCTTGTTTAGTCCTCGCCAGCGCCGAGCATATCCCCCTCCGCCACCCACATTTCTCGTCGACGGCGGGTCATTACTCCGACGAGCCGATACGCACATTTGTAGTATAAACCGGACGCCGACATGGTTCATCACTCGGTCATAAACAAATTAAAGAACAATATCCGCGTCTTGCCCCGTGCCCGGACGCTCTTTATAGTATGTGGAAGAACTGGAATGTGCGCGATATGGGGGTGGCGATAGTCCGGTTGCGTGTTGAAATGTGAGGGAAGCGAGGTAGACATCGTGAGCATCGAGGGATCAGTGTTACTGGACGAGGATTCCTTCTAAGCAGCAAGCGGAGACGTACCGAACGGAATACGAGTGAATTGGGATTCGCTTTCCGAAGGATAATATGCAGACAGTGCGGACTAGCCATCAAGAGATGACTTTCCGGGAGATCGCTGGGGAACCCGGCATCCACGCAGTGTTCTACATAGACCAGACATGTCGGCAGACCAGTCTAAGTCGGTCTGCCAAGACCCCGACCCGACCTGCGATATCTCAGTCTGGATAAAATTAAGCCGATCGAGACTAAGGGTTGGTCGGTCGGGATATAAGTAGACCGATCCCGACCTAACACCATCGGGCTCATAGTGGAAACACTTCGCAAAAACGTACTGATGAGAGACAACATCAGATCGCCGTTGCCGTACGGGGGACGATGTACTTGTCGTTGTCGAGTGCTTGAAAAGCTAGCAGAGGGATGGGACGATCGCACCTACAAAGGGAGATGTTAAAACAATTGAGCATATGCTAGCCGCCCTTTGTGAGGAGGATCCGAAGAATTGATGAGTTGGTTCAAATCACCGGTGCAGGCACTGCCGCACTGCCAGGCCGTGGGTGCCAACGTACGGGTGTGAACTGCCATGGTCTACTAAGGCTTCATGTGAGAATGATTAAACAAAAAAACCGTGAACTTTTCTGCAAAATCAATGTTTTTTTAGCCAGACATATCCCGACGTCTGCCGACAGACCCGACCTATGGGTTGGTCGGTCTGGATATATCCCGACCAGTCCCGACCTATGATTTTTTGGTCTGGATATATCCCGACCAGACTCGACCTTACCCAAAATTATTCCGGACTGGTCTGTGTAGAACACTGCATCCACGCCGGCGGTCGACACACGAGAAGGAGATGCATAAGCAGCGCAAGATCTACCAGCGCTCTCGGCACCGAGTGAGCCGCTCACTCTCGCCCTTACCCCGGATAACATGAGAGAGATGGAAGGGAGCAAAATTCACGAGCTGATCGGAGGCGCCCAAGCTCCTGCGATTCCGGCCTGCGAGGAGCTGAGGGGAACCAACCGCGAGAGAAACAGCTTAGGGGCAAGGACGGACGTTATTTCCCGCATACACACGCAGAGCAAGTCTTGGAGGTTTGGAGGGCTGATATAGGAGACCGAAGTGCTGACGGAGTCGACTGGATCAGATAGAGACAGCCAATCCTGTATCCTTCACTACGTGATTTTCCCGTGGGGCTCCGCCGCGAGCATTCAGATCGAGAGCTCTGGATGACTAAGGACTGCGCATGATCTCACAAGCGTACAGCGAAGCTGGGTTCTCTGCCGAGCGAATTTGCAGAGAGAAGTGTCTTCCGATGCAACTGTCCTGCCAACTCTGGATCTCGATGCTATCGACGCAGCGTGGAATGACTTTAAGGTACTATGGCTATTCTGCTATTCAGATGCTAGCTCGAGCAAATTGTCGCAACTCACAGCAGCATGGAAATTGGAAGTTCTGTTCCTTCCCTGCACATTTCGATACAGTTCATACCGCTGATCCTTATACGTACACATTCACATATTCGAAACCGAAAATCAATTGGGTGAAGATCAACAATTTCGAGGTTTTTTTTTTCATCTGCCCCGAATGAGCACAGACAGCTTCTACCATTGCCGATTATTATTATTTTGCAGTCGACAGAATATCTACAAAGTATATTTTTAACCTCACGATTCTTGTGGCAACTTCTGTCGACGCTGGCGATTATGCTGTTCTGGTTGCCTGTGCATCTCGCTCTGTTTTGCCGTTCCTACCCAACCAGTATGATTTTGTTTGGTGAGATTGTGAAACCATAGGATCGCGGCCGGGGCGGCCACCTAACAGTACCATCAAGCAACCGAACAATTTACTCCACAACGATATATCGGCCGAACATCAAGCCCAGATCTGAGTGCCGATCACTGGCGTCAATAGCTATGGTCAGGGTTCTTCGGGCGACTTCTAGGCGGAATATACGGAACATCTCGGTCCACCGGCGGTAGTACGCATGGCATTCGGCGAATTGCGGTCTCTCTGTGGTTCCCTGCGGCAACTCGTCGGGAACGCCGACTCCCAAGATATTCGATCCGCACGTGACATCACCGCCGTTGCCCGCGGCCATAAAAACCGCCTGGGAGCGTTTAGAGGGAGAGCAGGACGCATGTACGGGCCGATTGACAGCCAGAACAGGTCGAGTAGCAGCAGAGACGGAGTAGAACCAATATTTCTTCCGCGCCTTCACGACGTGGGCCGTACCGCAAATGGACAGTGCTGGCTGGCTGAGTATCTTTTCTCTTTCGTTTCTTTTCTCGACTCGTGCTCGCCGGACTTATTTAAAGAGAAAAGGACCAGCCTGCGGATCCGAGCGACATGGCTTCCAGATATCTGTACATATGTATGTATGTAGTATTCGCACACATTCCTGCAGTGTCGGAAGGGGCACCGTGTCTGGCCCCCGTTGCCTGCGGTGTACGATTGCAGTTGGGACCAAAACATGGCAGACCCCTAGGTTGTTCGGATGCTGCACCAACAATGCGGAGATCCGTCAGATCCGATCTCACCAGCTGGAGCCGACGCGACCCGAAGCGAAGCGAGCAATTCCCGACAGGACGGGACGACACTCCCCCGAGTAAAATAGCCCCTGTACCGAGACGCGCCCCGTAAACGAATGCGACGGGAGAGAAATAGGGAAAAAAAAAGAAAGCGAATCCTCCGCGGCCGGTGGTTGCCAACCGTCGTGGTTGATGGCGAGGATGGCTCTGTAAATGTCGTCACGGTTGTGAGAGCCGTCCACGCGCGACCCCTCCCTGCCCGCCTGCATCACCACGTGCACAGCTCTACCACTCCGAGTCGAGCATCAACACCATCGCCGGCTTCTCCGCACCTCGTCCGATCCCAGCAGCCGGCAATTATTGCTACGGACCACCCCCACCGCAATCTCCACTAACCCCCCACCGTAACCCACACTCACCCCCCGCTTGCAGTGTCCAGCCCCATACCACTCTACATCATCACCACCGCCACGACAAATCCATCATCCGTCGCCAGCGCCCCGCCACAATTACAGATGGTCGTTCGGATGTTTCGATCATCGGAGGCCTCGGTCGGCCCCGCCCCCCGTCCGCGTCAACTGGATCCAGCTCTAACATTGCTTTCCCCGCGCAGGCGTTATCGGTCGCTTCCTCGCGCGCCGCGTCCACGAGCAGAAGCTAGCGTCCGAGATCCGGATAGTCGACAAGCAGCTACCGCGGCTGGCGTGTCTAGCGCCCGAGTTCGAAGAGGCATGTGCGTCTGAGCGGTTCGTTCAAGGCGAGATGTCGCTGGAGTGGCGAGTGCGGAACGCGGAACACGCTAATTCAACACCGTTGTCTGCGGTATCCGATTACAGTTGGGACCGAAATACATGACCGACAACCCAGCTACGGGATGTACCTATTCGGCTACAACACCGACAACGATCCGTCCGATCCGACCTGCGCCGCGAACCGAACCGAAGCAAGCGATCCACACGAGACTCGCCCCGCAAAATAACCCCCGTGCCGAGACGGGTCCTCGCGCCGACGAATGCCGACAGGAGAAGGGGGAAGCAGAAAAAGAAAGCGATTCTTTGGCTGCGTCACTGGCTGGTAATTGCCGCCCATCGTGGCAGATGGTGAGGTTGGTAGCTGTTTGCGGTGAGAGTGCCGCCTCTCCGCCAGCCTGCATCAACTCGTGCACGCCCTCACCTGAGTGTCTACCACTAGCTGTTAGGCACCGGGCGTCCCGTGATCACGAAGAGGGCGTAAAAGTTGTATCTATTTCTTTTCTATGTAGTTAACGAGAAGCACGGGACTTTTACCCTATTGCTAGCGTCCTCGGTGCCCAATCCAACTCTTAGTCATTGTCTTGGCGCCACTGCGGCTCCACACGTGACAGTAAGTAGCAGAGCCGCTGCCTCCAGCCCCGCCTGCATGCCTCGAGACGAGCACCAATATGTACCAGCGGCCGGTTTCTCTGCACCGCGTCCGATCCCAGCAGCCGACACTATTGCTGCCAACGAGCAACCAGAGCCGCATTTCCGCAGCCGAAAAGAACCTACAGCTGCGGACCTACGATACGTATGGCCATGGGCCGAGCGGGGCGTTCGGCACTTAAGGTGAATTCCACAGACAACGTGGTGACATGTTTCGCTTTCCGATGCACTGCCCCAACGCCGCGCAGAAAGCACGTCGAAATTTTTTCTCGAGCGACAGTGCCTACGATGTAGTTACCCCTCGATCTTCTGCAGCTCCTCCTCGGCCTCCAGCTTGTACTTCACTAGCCGCCCCCACGGCTTGAGCCGATCGAACTCCTTGCGCGGCTCGCGTTCGGAACCGCTCGGACACGCGCCTCCTCGAACTGGGCCCCAGCCACGCCTGCTGCGGCAGCTGCTTGTCGACTATGTGGATCTCGGACGCCAGCTTCTGCTCGCAGACGTGGCGCGGAAGGATGACCGAGAAAGCATGCGCCGGGGAACCAATGTTAGATCGCCTCCGATGATCAGAACATTTGGATGACATTCTGTCATTGTGGCCGGGCGTTGGTTGGTTGATGGTTTTGTCGTGGCGGTTTTTTTTTTTTTTTCATTACTCGCATGCGTCCTACCGTATTATCTCTCTTAAGAGGTACACCCTATAAACGCCACTATTATAGGTCGTGACGCGCTGGCGCGCGCTAGAGCGTTTATGGTTAGCGTACAGAGCGTTTTTCAAACGTCAGGTGATCAGCCTGGAGGTACCTCAGCTCCGCTGAATAGGGGGATACAGCTGGTAGTATCACCGACTACGCGGCATTTCTACAGCTTAAAAGAACAATGCGGCCATCCATCATTGACGATCAAGTATCAGGCTCCGAGCAGCCAGTAACCCTCCTCACGACGATTTTCTCGCAAGCCTTCTTACAGCCAACTGCCGATACGTCTCGAACCCCAAGCAATCGTTCACCAGTTTTAATAAATTCAAACAACGACCAGGACCTCGAAAACACCCAATCTCTGTGGCCCCTCGCTGGGTTCCTCTGCCGGCAGCCACTCCTTCCAGAGCTAAGCGATGCAGGACAGTTGAGTTTAAGATCCGGGTATTGTCCTGGGCAGAACACGGACGGGTGGATGACGGGAATGGTGGGAAACGGAAACCTACATGTGAGGAGGTCCGAGTACGGTTCGGGCTCAAGCAAAGGAACCAGGTGGTGAAATGGAAGAAGGTATGCTGCGAGATTATAGGGCTTTGTAGATTACTAATCATCGAGGTTTTCACAGGACGAAGCATTGCTGCTTCAAGCGAATCGACATACTGTACGTATACGGCGCAGCAACCCGCGGTGGAAGAAACTTGAGAAACAACTACGCGTCGCGTTTGAGGAACGGCGAAAACTGGGACGGATTGTACGTCGCAAGTGGTTTGAACGTACGTCGAAGTGGCTATTTGCAGAGATCTATCCTTATTCAACTATTGAATTCCGCTTTTCAGATGGCTGGTTTTCTCGGTTCCTTCACCGCAATGATATCACACTTCGTATCATCACAAACCAAGCTCAGGAAACACCGGCACAGCACTGTGAGATGATCATCAATTTTCTATGTTTCAACCGGCGGAATTCACAACTGCGAGATGGTAGTGAAGACACTGTCTACGCTGTCAGGTACGCGGCGTGTCCGGCCATGGCAGGGCAGGTTGCACGAGTCGAGGCCGTGGCCGTGGCAAGAACCTAGCATCCGCTCGCGTAGCAGCTCCCAACGTTACTGTCACAGCCACATCCCCAGCCGCACCTCAAACCGCAGTACCGGTCGTACCCCCTACCGCAGAGTCAGCTGCATGTCGCGATGTAGTACCAGCTGTAGGAATACGACGAAGTGCTGGGAAACCTCAGCACAGTCATGTCATTTCTTTCCCGCAAATTACCGACACTGAGTGTGATGAGGATGAGGATGAAGATGGTCTTGATTACGACTTCCGTTGGCAGAGAGATGGTTTTTAGTTAGATTGTGGGTGCTGTGTTGCTATGTATGTGTAGTAGGTGGGCGGGATGCCATATTGGCGAAATTCAGTCAAGCGCGATTTGATATTGCGCCAGTCCTTAAACGCCCTAGCGCGCGCTAGTCCGCGCTAGTACTATAACTGTGGCGTTTATAGGTGTACCTCTTAAGTGGCTGAAGAACGGGAAGAACGCGATGCCGCGGTTGCGCCGGCTCGCGGGGCAGATGGGCATCTCGCCGGCAAACTGTAGGAAAGTTATGACGGCTTACATACAGTCAGTCGCCATGTTCAGGTCGGAGCTATGGTGGAAGGGCGACCGTATCCGGGGCACCATCGGTCAGACAAATGAATTGCAGTTCCTGGTCAGCCAACAGGTATGCACGACCACAGGCTACTTCCGGACAACCAACCTGGGACCCGGTCCATGGAACCGGGATTCAGACTGGCAGCAGCCCAGCCGGAGAACAGGCTGCAGCATTTCGGGCTACGGTTACTCGGCCTACCGAAGGGTGACCAGGTAAGGGAGGTGGTCGGTGACCCAACAGCTATCGGCAAAGACTCGCGAATGCTCTCATATACACGGGCAGGATGGAGAGCACAGTTTTGCTAGAGGAACCAGAGAAACCCGACCAGAACTGCTGCAGGAGGAGGAGGCCGAAGCCAAGACTGAGACAGAGAAGAAGACCCCGGGACTCTCAATATTCACGGACAGGTCACGACTGGAGGACGGAGTTGCCAGATATTCGGTGGTTTGGAAGAGTGGGCAATCTTGGGTGGGCATCAAGACCCGCATGGGCTACAACCAGAAGGTTTACGACACGGAATCGTGTTGGAATGCGCGGCCCTCACCAAGGCACTGGAAACCTGTTCGAGAAGACAAACACCGCCCGAAAGGGTCACTGTCTTCACCGACGCTCAGGCTGCCATCAGACGGATTGCCTCAGAATGACCTCAGAGGTGCCTGGCCCTGGCTAGATGTACACGGTCTAGGCAAGAAAGCACATCGCAGTGCTGCGGAGGGCCGTGCCGGACATCGCTATCGAGATCTGTTAGGGCGCGAGCTTGGGGCTTGCTCCCGCTACCGTTGAGTGAGTGAGTGGAGGATATTCGGGGTCTAGTGCTTTTAGTTCTCGTTGTGTCGTCTCAGTAAGTGTAACGGGCGTGGCTCTCTGACTCCAGATAGCGAACCGGGACTATGGACGAGGGCGTGGGGGGCGTGGACAGGTGAGGACAAGACGTGGGGAAACGGGCAAGGCAAGGACGTGGAATGGGCA
>Ga0307508_10001058_pt1 | contig 31830 bp, 36 predicted proteins | sample 9_EM_MG_FD_203089 | JGI IMG/M metagenome (GOLD analysis project Ga0307508, IMG submission 203089) | Populus trichocarpa ectomycorrhiza microbial communities from riparian zone in the Pacific Northwest, United States - 9_EM | ecosystem: Host-associated > Plants > Roots > Unclassified | place...
TCGCTGCCGCCCGTGTGCGAGAAAAAAGAAGGGGGGGGGGGGACACAGGCCACTGGGCCCTGTCATATTAGTACATATCATAATCATGATATCACCATCACTGGATGCAGCCGCGGCGCTCCGGGCTCTCCCGTTGATTGGGTCAATCCTCAAATAACCTGATTACTCGCCGTGTATGCGCCGTATTTCGGAGCTCGTTCGGGATGCCCAACAATCAGCTGGCTGACGCACCTTGTTCATCGATAACAGAAGAAGCACCGATTATGATACGCCCGCCTATCGTGTGGCGTACTCATAGCACAGGATCGTCCTGCGCTACGGAGATTGATAGCGAGGATCTCTTCAAACATGCGTGTGTAAAAATTTCAAGTCTCTTCGTGCCACATGGTGGTTCCGAAACGTTTTCATTGGTTTTGGGTATCAGCGCCATGTCGGTACCAAACGTTGTCAAACACGACCGAATCACGTGCATACTTTGGTGCCACATAAAACTGCTTCTCGAACTTCTAAGTGCTGCATGGCGACATTTACTCTGCGCGATCGATTCCATTCAAATTATATCTGGCATTCCCCACCGTTTACATTACTTAATAACTATGCATCCCAGAGTATAATGCAGTGCGTGCCAGCCAGAACACCACATCAACCTGTCAAGCCAGAGCTCCAAACGACAAACCTTGAAAAATAAGGTTAGTAAAATGTCATCCGAGACGAGCTGACCACTCACCATCATGAGTGCATATAGTCCCAGCATGCTCACCACCATCCCCGAGTATGACGATTGGATCGCCCTCTGGTTGGTGTCGTCGGGTGGTGAAGCAGCTCGTCATGATGTTTTGCCTCCGGTTCCAATCCAGTTCCGTTTTTGCTTCCGCTTGAAGATGTCCCCTGATGCCCCTGATCAGCGTCCCAACTTGCGACCCGATCTTACTTGGTATGACTACCCGGGGAGTTGAGGTGCGATAGGCGAGACGTCAGTGAGTGTGGTGTCGAGCCCATCCGATGCCTCGAGCTGTGGTTGGGAACGGGTGTGGACGTGGTGGCCGCGCGCGCCCGAGAGAGAGAGGAAAAATCCACGGACCATGCCTCGGACACAGAAAAAGATGGCCAACGCGTTCGCGTAGTGCATTTGCGAAAATGCTCAAACTGTATTCCTCGGTTGGATTCTCGGTGGAGCTGAGGGTATCGTGACGCGCGCCAAGCCTAGCAACGCGCCGCGCAATACTACCATCAGTCCAGTTTTCGTTGCGTTCGACTGTCCGCGGTCACGTATCAAGCTGAATGGTCCACAGAGCAGGCTGTTTCTACCGGAGATTCGTGCGCGTCCATGTCGGGTCAGCCGTCGAGCGATGGCGGCCATCATGGAGTAGGAACTTCGAGTTGGTTGCACTTACACAGGTCAGAATAGCTGGTTTGAAATTCATTCATTCAGTCGGGACCTACACTGTAGGTGCACTCACCCCACATTCGTGCTGATGTGCTGTAAATCAAGGTTTGTGGTGCCAAAGCTGGCCACTGGGACAGATATCTGATTGCGCTCCGACCATACTTGGACGATCGCTCACAGAACGCGATGTTTTTTCTGGGGGATGTCCATGAAGAGTTGTGTTCGCGGTTGCTACCACTGGAGTCAAAGGATATAGCTTGAAGGGGGCCACGGTCCTCCTCGCCTGGACGATCGCTCGGCCACGGACGTGTTCAAGACCCTGCCAATTGGTTCCAGACGTTTACACCGAAGCTTCATCGTATCCGAGAAGCTATCATCACACATTCTTTTGTTTGTGTCCGTTTCGAATTGTACTAAATTGTCCTGCGCATTGTGTGCCTATCTTCTTTTCTAACCCTGGAAGTGTGCGCACATGAGCACACCACCGAGGAATACAACACTAGTTCCTTTAGTTACCTTGAGCCTCGGATAAAGTCCTGCGTCAATGGAAAGCTAGAATGCCACGCACATTGGGCATGCAGTTACAAGAACTGGTTGGGTACGTTCAGTAAAACCAGAACTCAACATCGTCCTGCTCAGGTCCATGTAAGCAGGTGGGCATGGACATGAAACAGAGGAATACTTGCCGATTCAAGTCAAAGTGTGCCTCGACTTCGAGGCGAGGTAGGTCACGAGATTTGCTCGGACTCTATCCTATGAACTAAGAGAACTTACTAGTATATGTTGACTAATTCCACGTCACGATCGGTTCAGAAGCGGGAGAGATGCATGGGACGTAGTCAGCGTTTTCGTGTTAGGATAGACGATCGATCCTTGGATTCCTTCATTTGCTTGAGGCAGAACGCAATATATGCCATGCAAAGCCCAGATAATGCGAGAGTCCCTTGATGCTGTAGAAGCGCTCAGCATGACTGTCGCTTTCCTTCAGTAGGCCGTCCAGTAGGTCTTCTGAGCCAAGCGTGGCAATGGAAAGACGGGCCATTAACTGCGCAAGAATGGAACGCATGATTTCAACAGCACTCGTGGACCGCTTCGTTCGAAATCACAATAGAAGTAGACGAAGAGTTCTCCAGAGTCGTTGATCGTGTTATTGAGGTCGTTGACCATGAAAGAACTACAAGCATAGTCAGCATCCCTGCGTCATCAATACGAGGTATAAACATACGCTAAAACCGATTTTCCAGCGCCAGCTGTATCAGAGTTGTTTCGGCGACAAAAACCTTCAGAGCATCGCAAGGAACACCTTTCGCCACAAAAATGAGCCTTTCCCTCCCTCCATGACTTATACGCGTCCGTGGCAAGCAACCACATGCATGCGTCGGCTGACATATCGATGAGGTTTTTCGATGGTTCCCTGAGCAATCCAATGAGTTGAGTAGTTTCAATAACATTTTTCAGTTTTTGAGCTGGGCACGCGATATCGTTGGTGAGACCAGCTTGTAATACCAAAAAATGGCTGGACATACCAGCAATTTCCTTCCTCTGATCCTCTATCGCGCTGTCAGGGACCTTCAGGACGGCTCCAGAAGCATTGGCAATTATTTGGAACTCGGATTCGAGCCAGATGGGAGAGTGATGTCGGACCTTCCTGACGCCTCTAACAGTGGAACATTGAACTGTGGCGTTTCGGACTTGCTGCATGGCAAGCCCGATTGAGCGGAGGACGTTCTTCGCAGAGTCCATGGTGGAATCGTCACGGTAGAATCACAGCTCCAGTCACAGTCCCGAGAAACATTGCTCCCACAGGATGAAGCGGTGTAGCCAAGAACGATAGGTATGTACAACAAACGCAAACGTTTAGGGACTGCAGTCGTAAACTCGGGGTCTTCTACTACTGGTAGAGCAGACAGTAATCAAGAACTACATTGGAATATCTTCATCATAAATTACCACCGTACGATGCGTTCAGGCGGCGTGACCGTCCGGTGTCGGTACACACAAGTCACCGGTCCCCGGGCAGCGGAACAAAGGACATGCGCGGACTTCCCCGTGGAAAAATCTGAAGCACTTCCCTCTTGTTCAATTGCAGTAAGTCTTATCTGTAGGGTCAGATCACAATATCTTATACGTTTCGTTCATTATCCAGAGAAACGCACTTATTCATTTAATTCCTGCTGTGACTCGGCGTCGTCGCTCAGTCCGACCATGGCTATTGAATTGACCCCTTTGCCACTGCCTGCCTCCGCAGATCCATCCTACTTTGTCGACTTTGGTCGCGAAGTCAAGGGCGTCAGCCCAGGTGACCTCACGCAAGCCCAGTTTGCTGAGATCCACGATGCACTCTACAAGGTTAGCCTTGCGCTCATCTTGCTGTGACAACTCCACGATTTAAGTTCGTTTCACCCCACCGCCTCACCAGCATAGTGTTCTCTTGTTCCGAAACGTCGTCCTTACGCCCGAAGAAGAGTATGCATTCGTCAAGGTAATCTCCTCCTATATGGCCCTCTCGCTCTTCGTCACTACCACCACTTCAAGGCTTTTGATCCGCAATCTGAGAGCTATGCACATGGCAACAATAAGGTTGATTCCACAAAGAAGTCCATTCTTCATCTGTACATCAAGACCATCCCCCGAGTTCCCCAGGTTCAACTCATCGGCAACGGTACTGTGACTGATCACGAAGGCCTCGCAACTGCTGCGCTCAAACACCCCTCCCATACCACTTTTCACAAAACCCGTGTCTCCGAGGAAGACGAAGTCAAGGGCTATACCCGTTTCTGCAGATGGCATGTCGATGCAGCTTTATACGATTATAACCCACCTCCCGTGTCCACACTTTATGCGATAACAGCACCCAAAGGTGACCGCCAGATCGTCAGGTATGACGATGGCACCGGGGATGAGTTGTCGGTGCCCCTCGCTCCCACGGCGTTCGTCTCAGGCAAGACCATGTTTGAGATTCTGCCGCCAGCGCTCAAGAGTCTGGCGGTGAGGGCCTCGGTGCGGTATGCGCCTCACCCATACATCTGGATGGCACCAGCTCGTGCTCTGTCAAACGGGTTGGGAATCGTGAGTGAAGGTCTCGAGGTCCCCACGGGAGAACTCCCCGATTGGGAAGAGTCCAAGGTCAAGACGTTCCCTTTGGTAAGCCGATGCACGTTGGAAAGAGAGAGATCGCCGACAAACACCACTTTTGCAGTTGTGGAAGAACCCGGTTACAGGGGGCCTCCACTTCCAAGTTCACCCGTGGGCCGCTCAGGAACTCATTGTCAAACCCCTCCCGGCAGGCGCGAAATGTGATGACGTCCTATACCCAGCTGGCGCACACATCAAGGATCTTGCAGAGGTTCGCGCGCTGCTCTACAAGATGCAGCGACCAGGCATTGCGCCACAGGTAAGTGGGGTAAGCCTACATGCCCGGTGATGATTAGTGACGTCCTTTTGGTCGTTCCACGCCACAAAAGCTCGTGTACTCACACGATTGGCAAGAGAAAGACCTCGTCCTCTTCCATAATCGAGGACTCTTACATTCCGTTGTTGGTGCCCTTAAGCCTGACCAAGTCCGCGTCTTCCACCAATGCAACCTCGCAGCGTCCGATGTCCCCGCAGGACCAACCAAGGACGACGTCCTCAAGTGGGCCTAGATACGATGAAGTACGCCATTCGATGCGCGTGTGGGCGCGGTTCTTGATGGAAGCTGTTGATGACTCGTATAACCTTTTAGTGGATATTTGTAGGCTGATATCTTGGTGGGGAAAATGAGAGTACCCTTGTGGTTCTCGCTCGACACTGAGCACCTTTCCCATCTCTCTCCACGCATGCAAACACCGGTACTAGACAACTGATCCACTAAATGGTCGTCAAGCATATGCTGATAACAAAGCAAAGGATCGTCAGGGACTTCTAGGATGCTCGAGAAGCAAAATGTGTGGAGCCTGGATTCGGGCCGGATGAAGGAGTGGTGCTGATGCCTCTGGTAATGGAATATTTGTTGTACAGAAAGTAAGCACCAGATTTGGGGAAAGTTAACCACAAACGCAAGCATATGCGCTGGGCATTGCAAAGGATAGTTAGACTAATCAGTTGTCTCTATGATAGGATTGTACCGGTGAGCACGTCTGAGTAGAGAACCATCGTAGCCATTTGTATGACACAAAAGCACAGTCTCAGGTGACTTATACACCTCTTCCAGGCAACGGACGACGACGACGCACTCCGTATTCACCATGGTCCAGCCCTGCTCATCCGAGCGCTCTCTGGCGAGTATCAGGCAATGACATTCATCCCCAACCTTGATGAGGGCTCCATCGCCGCTAGAACGATAATTGACAATGCCGAGCTTATACTCTTCTATGTGACCATGTAGAACGTCAGCGCCGACCAAGAAGGATTCCAGATTGTGAGGTGTGACCGTGTAGCCAATGTCTCTGCCAACGACATCCTCGAGGGCGTTACATCGTGCTGGGATCACAAGCATCTTGATCACCACGCCGAGCTTGGTGACTTCGTACGATGGGTGAGGGCGATTGAAGAGACTGATAGGAATCCGGGGATCGAGTTTCAAATAAGATGTCGGGGAAGATGGCAAGGCTCGAGAGTAAGGGGAGGGCTGTCCAGCCCATGCAAAGAAAGAAGCGTCCGTACATTCATTGGCGATGACAGTCATCAGCCTGTACCACGCCCTATCAGCTTCACCGTACGCAATCGGCAGACTGACGTTGAAGAGACCAAGAAGAGAGTATGCAGCATCTTCAATCTTCATCGTCTTTCGTTGCGACGCCCACGTCATTTTCTCCGCGACCCTGTCGCAGGAGGGCACAAAATGCCACAGGTCGTCATGTGGGATCCCCGTGACCGCTTCGATGGCACTCCATATTTCCTTGATAGCCTTATCACCAGCCTTTTCACTAGTACTTATCTCCCGGCAGATGGGTTCCCAATCTTTCCCATAGAACCTTATCACCTGAGGAGCAAGAAGCTCTTGTAGCGTCCATCCTCTCGTGAACCAAGGCTCCGATTTGAAATCGTCCACGGTCAATGACTTGGCCAGATGAACGATGCACACAGTAGCGATACTGTACCACCGGTACATTGACCGAATAGCCTCGTCCAGTTCGACACTGCTTTCCTTGTTGATGCAACAGGTATCCGACCAAGCGTAGCAACAGTCGTAGTCTTTGGCCCTTTTGCAAAATTCGAGCAGTTTATTGTATCCGATCGTGTGACTTTCAGTGAGGCGCTGGTCCAACATGTCGCTAAACTGAGGCTCGTCATCTCCCCAACGATGAGAGAATATGGCGAACTTGAACAGGCTGCGGATGTACTTGAACATGGAGTGAGAAAGTCATCGGACGGGAGCGCCGTAGGACAGTGTCTTACTGCATCTCGGTTTATGTCCATAATTTCATCATCGCGTGTGTGCAAGCTGTTGCGTGAAGGGTTACCCCGACCGCTGCGCCGCCTAGTCTCCGTGAACTTGTGGACATCATATTCTTTCAGTTCTCGTTTTACTCTGGGTTTCTCCGCTTTCCAAAACTCGGCCCTGGTAACAAGCGCCATGTCGCTGATCCGAAGAAGGTGGGTGGGAAGATAATTCAGAACATATTGTTCACAGTTTTCGAGAAGCTGTTGTCGGATTTTAGATTGGTTGCCCTGCCGCGCTGGGAGGCTGGCAACTTGACTGTTGGAATAGCAGAGAACCTTTGGTAAAAGTGAAGGATAATGACTCGTATCGCGGGTATCATGATGCTCCTGATCGAGCCTCCAGGAGGAAAGGAGGAGGTCATGCAGGGACGAACTTGGCTTCTGGGCGGACATCACTGGCAGTTGCGCAATTCTTGAGTGGGTTGATGATGAACTCTCCGCACGCAAGGATTATAAGCAGACGTGTCACCTGAGCCCTGACATTGCCCACGTGCCAAGGAGCTCCCATACACAGCAAGCAGACTCGTCTAGTTCAGACATTTAGCAGACAAAACTGTTCGAAAGAAATTCGGTGTCACACTGTGACGGTGCAGCCGACGTCCAGGGTGACCTTGACGACTCGACTCCACAAGGCGTAAAGTACTGGACCACATACAGCGTACGTTCTAATTCCTGGATTGGAAAGGTCCAGATCTCACTTTCGAAATTATGCGTTTGGGACCGTCGACGGTCTAAGGTATGCTTCACTCGAGAGAATTTCTTCCCATCTGATGGTGTTTATCGACTCACTGCTATCACAGCAAAATACTTATAAACAACTAACAATTTCCCCGGCCACACTTACTACCAGTAGCACCTCTGAAGAGGGAATCAAGAGAGGACAATCCCTCCATCGACTGTAATCTATATGATTTCGGACCCAGTTCAGTGGTTCAACGAAAAAGGAGGGTGAACTTACACTTTGCCCTGGTACAACCAGAAAGGTAAGCGAGTCAACGTGAAGCTAAATTGAACGAACTTGAATACTTGCCAGTGATAAAGTGTGCTTCCTTCGAGGCGAGGTAGCTGACAAGGCTTGCGATATCCTCGGGCTCACCATCATATTTGAGCCCTCTCGTGGCTGCGCGCTGCGGGTAGTATGAGAACTCAGTCATGTGTGCGTGGTGACAAGCGGGAGATGGTGCAACTCACGTTCTTCCATAGGTTGACCATTTGCGGATCAGCTTTTGCAAAGTCTCCATCAACATCAGACAGTACGCCAGCTGCTGTCCGGATCTAGTCTTATTTCAGGAATCGGACACTATGTTGACACTTACTCATTGGCGTCCTGATCTGACCGGGAGCGTACGAGTTCACCGTAATGTTGTACGGACCAAGTTCCAGTGCTGATCCAATCAGTCAAGAGCAAGATGACAAAACACGGTCCCACCAGCAGTTTGTGTAAGACCTCTGATGGCGAACTTGCTGGCGGAATACGTAGAAAGCAAGGGTTTTCCCAACTTTCCAGAAATGGAGCTCGCGCCAATAATCCGCCCTCCGCGTCCTTGTTTGATCATCTGTTGTGCTGCATACTTGTAGCACAGGAAAGTGCCGCGCGCATTGACAGCCATGACCCTATCCCACTCCTCTACCTCGGCTGCGGAATACCGACTTGTCAGCTAGAATTGCAGGATGTTGGTGAGTGTGGCGCACTCGAGATCAACGGCGATAGTCCAATGACCCCAGCGTTTGCTACCAGCTGCGGAAGATTTGTTTAGGAATACGCGTAATCCCGGTGAAGCACGTCATGTTGCTCACGACATCCAGTCCGCCGAGTTCCTTGACAACGTCTCGTACCATTCCTTTGACCTCCCCGTCTACAGTCACATCCGCAGGGACCAACAATGTTCTTCGACCGATCTTCTCAATGTCGTCCGCGACAGCACGCACTTGGTCGCGTTTGGACAAGACGTCATTCAGAGCGATATCGAACCCGTCCCTAGCAAGACGAAGTGAGATACTACGCCCGAGACCCTGGGCCGATCCAGAGATGAGTGCAACCCCTTTGGCGTCAGACATGAGCTCGAGAGAATGGGCGAAAGCGAGCGCTGTGGTCAGTCAATTGACTTTTGCCGCTGGTGGTTGGCTTTATATCCTCTGCGGCGACAACAGGGCAATACTTTGGTGACGGCTCGGGAATTGGGAGCCTCTGGCATTTCTGCAAACGGTACGTAGCTCCACGGTTTATCTTAGCGCCACGGTTTACTATCTGGACGGATATGGGAAGTGGACTACTGATTCAACTGAGACCATCCACGGTGTACGGCGATAGTCAGGGTAAGCGGTCTGGTGACCTGACTAATCTGGTAAATTGTGAGTACTCCATATTCAAGACACATGGTCTCAAGCTTAGATGCACCGGCCTCGATCGCAGGATTCCAGAGCTCTTGTCCCGGGAGTCTCAAAAGATCGTCCGAAAGTCGCTTGCTGACAAACGCCGATCATGCTTCATGCGCGGGTGTTTCAAGAGCACCCGCCATTTTCACATCGTTCCTTGGTGTGGCTAACGGACCCGTCATTTCGAAGCTATCTCCAGTGATTGGGCTCAAGCCACACGATGTAGTCACATCCGTGGTGGAGTGTTCCTACTAGCGGCCCGGCGACCCACGGCTCATTCCAGTACATAACCAAGATGCAAACTGGTCACCAATAAATATTCGGCTTGGCTGTGAGCAATGTTCCCTGTCATTGCTCATGCGCGCGGCCAAACCTTAATACATGATGCCATACAACGTTCAACGTCCAGCATCATAGGGGGATCTGGAATACATAAACACTCGCACAGCGTCGAGGAAAAGAAGAGAAAATCCGCTTACAATGATACCAGATTCTGCAATCCATTCATGTTTCACGTGAATCAGACGCACAGCGACATCATGGTTCAGGACATATGTCCACACGAGGCTGTATCGATGCCGACGAGCTTTACGGCGCCGATAGCCAGGGTATTGGGTCACGGTGCCAGGACGAAACACGGTAATTGGCCTCGTACTACGGCGCAGTAAAGAGTGTCATTTCTACCTATATATCATGCATAACTTGCGGAGATAGATAAAGCATCCTGGGAGTAGTATCGACGTTCTAGTAGTGATGTGGGAGACCAAGCGATCAACCATGCCTCAACGTTCAACACCAGTGACAACGGAAGCTCAAAGATTGCATGGAAAGGTATAGACCAATTCCTGCGTGCTATGTCGCATGCGGGTCGGGGAAAACAGTCGTTCCTTCTCCGGTGGCAGGAAACTCTCGCCATCGCAGTACAAACGAGCAGACATCAGTGAAAATTTCGCTGTAGAAAATCGCAAGGTTTAGCTTTAATCTTTCGTTGTGGTGGTGAATCTGGATGAACATTTACCGCAGTGACACTGCCAGAATGGCCGAAGGGGGCCTCGGTGAACAGTGCAGTAATCACCCAGCTCAAGATGTACTGACGGCGGAGTATTCAGGCGTTCAAGTCCAGTGAATTTCCATACGAAGTGGGATCCCTTTCGGGTTTGTAGATTCCGGAATACACACCCATGAGATCCTATCAATTGTTTCGGTTGCATGACAACAAAGGATTGACGATATCGACAAGAACAAAGTTGGCATAAAATGTATGGATGTCGAGTCTTCCAACATCCACACGAGAATCTACCTCAAGACAGGGTTATGCCGCCGTCAACAGCAATCTATTTCAAGTTCGTTGAGTATGCGCTTGCGACTCGCCGGGGTCCAATCCAAAAGAAGAGTTCAAACTTACGCATTGTCCTAACACAATGAATGTCAGAAATAATGCACATTTACAAGGAACCAAGCACACTTGCCGGTGATGAAATGACCCTCCTTCGAGGCCAGATAACTCACGATGCTTGCAACATCACTTGGCTGACCGTTGTGTTTGATGGGTCTCCTGGTGGCTTGCTACAGGCGGCGTACAACGAGGGGAGCATACGCTGCAAGGGATGGATAACTTACGTTCATGAACCATTTTACCATATCTTCATCCTCTGTGTCAAGCCCTTCGAACATGTTGGCCGCTGTCCAGATTTTAACGCTGATTCAGCGACAAGACACCGTCTCGACACGTACTCATTGGTGTATCAATGGCACCGGGCGCATACGAATTAACCGTAATGTTGTATCGGCCGAGTTCCAGTGCTGATTTGATCAGGGAGGAAATTTAAGAGCAGCATAACAAGAACGGCCCTTACCAGCGGCCTGGGTCAGGCCTCTGATGGCGAATTTACTCGCAGAATATGCAGAAGCTAAGGGATGGCCCAACAACCCAGCGACAGAACTCGTGGCCATAATGCGCCCTCCGCGGCCTTGTGTTATCATTTGTGCTGCTGCGTATTTATAGCACAGGAAAGTCCCGCGTGCGTTGACGGCCATCACTCGCTCCCACTCATCCAGACCAGCTACAGAGTGTCACCTTGTCAGTCCAAGCTACAGAAAACTGGCAGGTGTAGCTTACTAGAGAGCATGCCTTTCAAAACACCGACCCCAGCATTTGCTATCATCTATAACTGGGGGTTGGAGGTTCGACGGGGAGAGTGCGGCGTGGAACTCACGACATCCAGCCCTCCGAGCTCTTTCGAAGTAGTCTGTACCATTCCCTTGACGTCTCCTTCATTGGTCACGTCTGCAGGAACTAAGCACGTCCTTCGACCGATCTTTTCGATGTCTTCCTCGACAGCACGCAGTTGGTCGCGTTTGGACGAGACGTCGTTCAGGGCGATATCGAACCCATCCTTGGAAAGACGAAGCGCGATACCGCGCCCAATGCCCTGGGCAGATCCGGTGATGAGGGCGACTCCTTTGGCGATAGACATGAGCTCGAGAGGATTGGTAGAAAGTGGATAATGCGGTCATGTGGTTGCTGTGGTCAGCTATATATAAGTATCTTGAGCCATCAGAACAGGTCCAGACGTCCAAAAGAGAGACAAATTTAGACTCCTACGGCTGAGACTTCGTGTGACATGCGCGCGAACCGCCTTGATGAAGTCACGCGCCGGGTGAGGGACGACACAACGGTCTGGTGCATCCTAAGTGTATCATGGGTATCATAGAGCCCGGGTCATCCAGTGGGTTTGGCACTCCTGGACCAGCTACCCATAACCCGCCGACACGGGTGAGCTGCATTTCACGTGATTCAGACATGCTATTGATCCCGATGAGTTTTACTGCGATAACCAGGAGGTTAGGTCACGGTGCCAGACGACGAACTTACACGGTGATCTGCCCCGTACTATGGCGCACTAAAGGGAGTCACATCTCTGCATGCACGACTTGCGGATAGATGAGGTTCTATATCGCGGAAAATGCCGACACGAGAGCGCCTTCCCAGAACGTCTCGAGACTACTGTACATACTTGCGATGCTGTCAGGTAAATTCTCGTGAGGGCTCGGGTCACAGTTTTACAGACTAACCAAACGGGGTATGGTGCCATTATGGTTCGCTTGAACTGTCGATGAAGCGACGGAAAACCAACTTGAACTTGAAGCATCACGCCGACCGCGGAAACGGGCACGCACTTCCTCTTTGTTCTAGGAGATGTGACATCTATAGATCGTGGCTTACAGGAGTACCCGTCGGGGACAACCGCATTGCTCGCCCCAGGTCCCGTCGCCGATGCGTCGCCAGGGAGCAAGGCTTTCTTGTCGGTCTATTGGCAAGAAATCAAAACGCTCGTCGGATATGCCTTGCCCATGATTGGGTTCGCATATTCCGCTTCTGCTTAGCGTACATTTTTTACAGATGTCAACGTCGAAAGCACGCAGGTGTTCAAGCATAGTATCATCATGTCCTCAGCGGTGTCCGTCGGGCATATATCCACCATCGCGCCCGCTGCCGCCACGATAGGCTTCATGACCGCCAATGTCACCGGGCTCAGTATCATCGTGGGGATGCCCACCGCCTTAAACACTGTCCTGCCTAGCGCGTGGACTTCAGATCAACCACAACTCCTCGGACTATGGACTCAACGCATGGGTATGTTCTAACGTTATTGAACAAGCAGTGACGCTTACTGCTGAGGATAGTTGTCCTACGAATTCTGTATTGATCGTGAGTCCGCATGCTACTTACGAGTGTCGTGGTAATTTCAGTGCTGTCAGCCCATTTATGCGATTTGGCTCAATGGTGAGGCCATCCTTTTGGTACTGCGGCAAGATTCGGAGGTCGCCAGATATGCTGGCATCTATTTGAAATGGGCCTCGTTCAGTCTTCCAGCATACTCCTTCGATTGCATTTCTCGGTACGCCGTGACTCTCTTTACCGTGCATTATATCGACAGCCATACCAGCCGATATTTCCAAGCCCAGGGTAAGAGCGATGGTTCGGGGTGGTTTGTGCAACAAACTAATTTCACCATCAAGGATTGTTTGATGTGCCTGCCCGTACCATTGTCTTTGTTACGCCTATCAATATCCTTCAGACTTATCTCCTTAGTGAGTAATTACTGACTGGTGGTGGTATTGTGGACCTTGATGGGGTGTTTCAGTATGGGGTCCCGATTCGATTCGCCTTGGGTTTATCGGAGCGCCGATTGCGACTTCCGTCTCATATAATTTACTCTTTATTTCACACGACTTGTCCAAAGCGAGAAAAAGCTGTCATTTCCACTCAGCCTCGGCCACCCTTTGCCTCCTCAACCAGTAACGGTAGGCGCACCGGAGTTGTGCCATTTGAGTCGTATTGACCTCCCGCATGTATCCCGCATCGACCGATAATTATTTTAAAAAATTATATTTGCTGAAAATTTGTAAACTATTTTTTAAAAAACTCGGTCAATATGGGTTCGAATTGAATTGTTTCCCCGCGCTCGTTTTACAGCTACCGAGTCAATTATTTCAATTATTGGTAACCCCAAAGACGATTTTTTTTGGCTCGGTCGATGCGGGATACATGCGGGGGGTCGATACGACTCGAATGGCACAACTCCGGTGCGCCTACCGTTACTGGTTGAGGAGGCAAAGGGTGGCCGAGGCTGAGTGGAAATGACAGCTTTTTCTCGCTTTGGACAAGTCGTGTGAAATAAAGAGTATACATACTTGATATTTCTGGTCACACCCTTCGTATGATACGATCTTCTGATCTCGGAGCTTACGAGTGGGCCTGGCTGTGCTCTGCTGCTTCCCGGAGACTGGTATACACGCCAGCGGAATGGGTTGGTAGATACAAGGTGTTCGAGTCTGCTATGTGGCATTACGCGGAGAACCGTGGGAGACTATCTCACGCATGGACAAACAGCGAGCCCAAGTGTTTTGATGACTTGTCAATCACTCTTGTAAAAGATCATCAGCGACACCTGACACTCTCTCAGCCGTCACGACCCTCCCCGACCTCCTGCGCAAGGTGCGCGACGCCTCCGTGGCGACGGTGTATATCGATCGTTGTAGTGTTGACCTTGATGACGGTACCTCGTTAGGTTATCGGTTCGTGCATAGTAATCTCTGCTGCGTCTGTGTTTCATGGCATATTCTTCGTAGAACGGACAGCCTGACATCCCATCTCGTCACGAGCTTCCTTAGGTCCTTTGGTGAGGTTGAGCATTGGTGGTGTCGGTATGTACCGATGCGTATCTATGCTGTCACCATCGATATACTCATGCCTAGCACAGGTCAAGTTGCGTCGGATTGGTGGTCCTGGGAGCTCGTTGGGCGTGCGTTGCATATCTCTCTGCCTCGTCAAATGACTGATAGTAAGTCATCTTAGTTGCTGCCAGCTTGTAAGTGGTGACAATGACTGCAAGAATTTACCACCGAGTGAATCCCTGCAGCCTCGGTCCCATATCGCTGGCGGCCCAATCTGTGCTACTCTCCACAGTTTCAAGCACCTTCCAAGCCCCATATGCTCTGGGAGTCGCAGCTTCTGTTCGGTCAGTTGCCATTCGCGTGACCCTTGGGGCATGTCTGACAATTCATTGAAGTATTGGAAATCTCCTTGGAGAGAAGAACGCAGATCGCGCCAGTGCCACAGCCAATGCTGCCATGCTCAACTCCATTTGGCTTGCGCTTTTTTTATGGTTCGCGTGTTCTTTTATTAGTTTCCTGTATATGACGGTCGTTTCACAGTGGTATTCTCGTGACTTTCCGGTGGACCGGGGTCACCGGGAGAGGCTGCCCCCGCTCTCAGGAGAGCTCCCGCCGCAGTGACGTGGATGGAAGGAAGCAAGGATGGGTCATGACTAAGTACGGACACACGGACTATGGCTACGACCTACGGGGACTCCCGCCACTCCCTGTGGGGACTCGGGCCCTTGCCAGACCTCCCCAGTACACCGGGCGAAGTGGGGATATATGTTCAATGATGACCCAGGTACGGGGTGTATGACTCAGGTACCCGCGAAGATTGCTCATCGAATTTATTTTCCGCAAGAGGTTGTGACGCTGGTGGCTGCCATACTCCCTTTGGTGGCGCTTGCAGAAGTATTCGACCAGTGTAGCACTGTACTTTCCGGCATCCTGCGTTCACGGGGGAAACAGGTATGTGTCAAACCGTTTCAGATCTTGTACCCAATATCTCAGTAACTAAAAAACGCGTCGGCGCGACTAGACGTTGGGTGTACTGATCAACATTAGGTAAGTTCGAACTCTGCCTGGACATCCGAATATTGACCGATGATGTTTGGCAAGTGGACTCTATTGTCTCGGTGTCCCGACCGGCCTTTGGTTGGCGTTCAAACTACAGTGGGGTCTCTCCGGGCTATGGTGGGGTTTGACCGCTGAGATGGCTTGGACTGTAGGACTCGGCGCATATTTCTGCATTTCGATGGACTGGCAACAAGAGGTGGAGAGGGCGGTGGAGCGCTTGGCCGTCAACATGGGTTACCAACAAATACGAAGGGACGAAGAACATGCGATCGCTCATGAGGCATGATCCCGCGATTGAATGGCATGAACGTAGACGCGTTCTCTCAAATTATCCGGTCAGTCTTTGCCTGTGTATGCAAGTATATGTATAGAATCGAAGCGCTTCTAGACTTTGCATGAGATTGGAGTAAGTCGGCGACGCTAGCAGGTCGAGGGGGAAGAGTTGTTCCTTCTCCAGTGGCGGGAAACTCTTTCCATCGTAGTGCAAATGGACCGGTACCCATCAACGAAAATTCTGCTGTAGGAGATTGCGAAACTTAGTTTTAAGTAATCTTTCGTGATGATGATGAACGTTCTCCGCAGCGACATTGCCAGAATGGCCGAAGCGACCCTGACTGAATGGTACCCACCCAGAGATTTACTGACAGCAGAGTGTTCAAACGTTCAAGTTCAGTGAATCTCCATACGAAGTGGGATCCCTTTCGGGGTTTGTAGATTCGGAAGTACGTACCCATAACATTCTATCAAATGTTTCACTAGACAGATCACATGACAACAGAGGATTGACAACATTCACAAGACCGAAGTTGGCATGAAATTTACGGATGTCGAGTCTCCAAACATCCCCCGAGAATCCATCTCAAGACATCGTCATGCCGCCATCAACAGAAATCTGTTTCAAGTCATTAAGTATGCGTTTCCGACTCGCCGGGGTCCAATATAACAGAAATATTCAAACTTACACATTGTCCTGATCCAATGAATGTCAGAAATAATGCCCATGCCCAAGGAACCAAACAGACACTTGCCGGTGATGAAATGTCCCTCCTTCGAGGCAAGATAACTTACGAGGCTTGCAACGTCACTTGGCTGACCATCATGTTGGATGGGTCTCCTGGTGATCTGCTACAGGTGGCGTACAAATGCAATTAGTACGAAGAGAGCAGCATACGCTGCACGAGATGGGACAACTTACGCCTGTGATCCATTTGACCATAGTTTCATCCGCCGTGCCAACGTCTCCTAAGAGGCTAGTCGCTGTCCGGATTTTAGCCCTGATTTAAGACACCGTCCCGACACGTACTCATTGGGGTATCAATGACACCAGGTGCATACGAATTGACCGTGATGTGGTATCGGCCGAGTTCCAGTGCTGATTTGATCAGAGAGGAAATTTAAAAGCAAAATAACCTTAAGAACGGTCCTTACCAGCGGTCTGTGTCAGGCCTCTGATGGCGAACTTGCTCGCACAATACGCGGAAGTCAAGGGATGGCCATACTTCCCAGCAACAGAACTCGCGCCGATAATGCGCCCTCCACGGCCTTGTGTTATCATCTGTGCTGCTGCATATTTATAGCACAGGAAAGTCCCACGTGCGTTGACGGCCATGACTCGCTCCCACTCATCCAGACCAGCTGCGAAGTATCATCGTGTCAGTCCAAGCTACAGAAAGCTGGTGAGTGTAGCTTACTGGAGAGCATGGCTTTCATAACACCGACCCCAGCATTTGCTACCATCTATGGGCAAAGGTTGGAGGTTAGACGGCGGGAGTGCGCCGTGGGACTCACGACATCCAGCCCTCCGAGCTCCTCCGAAGCAGCCTGTACCATTCCTTTGACGTCTCCTTCACTGGTCACGTCTGCAGGAACCAAACACGTCCTTCGACCGATCCTTTCGATGTCTTCCTCGACAGCACGCAATTGATCACGTTTGGACGAGACGTCGTTCAGGGCGATATCGAACCCGTCCTTGGCAAGACGAAGTGCGATACCGCGCCCAATGCCCTGGGCAGATCCGGTGATGAGGGCGACTCCTTTGGCGATAGACATGAGCTCGAGGTGATGGGTGGAAAGTGAATAATGTTGTCAAGTGGTCGCTGTGGTCGGCTATTATATATCTTCAGCCATCTGAACAGGTTGAGACGCCCCAAAGAGAGACAAAATGTTACGAACCCGAGAAATATATTTACTCCTTCTGGATCTGGCCATGACCTGCGATCCGGTGGAATCGCAAGATGATGAAATGAATAGCCCGGACCTACCATCCCCAACAGTGCGTTACGTAATGTAACACCTCAATATAATGCCCACAGTGACTGCTAAGACAAACCCGCCTTCAGGCAGCAGTCATCGAAGACCACTCGCTTGCTAGCGCTCATTCCGTTTGCATACAGTGAAGTTGAACATTCAAAATTCAAAGATCGCAGATGGAACGATTTTTCTGAGTACTGCGTGCCCAGAGAGGATATCATTGCCCAGAAGGTTTAGAATCCGAAGGGCGACAAATGGACGAGTCCAACGCCCGAACAAGGTCAAGATGAAACTTCGACAAAAGCAGTAGTAGGTGCAAGAGTGGCACAAGTCACTACGAGCGCTCGGATCCATCGGTAACCCCACTGGACACCAAAAGTTCGCCGGGTAACTATTTTGCTTCACGCATTATGTCTGTTTTACAGCCAAGTGGCGTATGAGAGAACTCTCTTGCCACAGGAATACCACGACTCACAAAGCACAAAATGGTAAAGCCGGACCAACCAAGAAATAGTTCTTTCGATAGTGCAAACATAGCGTAAGTTCTGAGGCAGTGTCTTCTCCATGAAGTCAGCAACGGGGTAAACAGAAGCCACCGCCAAAATCACGCACGAGGACCGTTTAAACCTCGCCGCTCGGACCCCACCAGAAACTTGTTGTCCTCCACACGATCCAGAGTGCAAGGAAACCGCTGACAACATACACTATGATGCGCATTTGACGGACACCGCCAGCGCCAGCGAGACCAAACGCTTGCGCAGCTCGGCGCGATGAATGGGAAAGTTGAGAAGAAAAGCTGGAAAATGAGTTGCCCTATCCAAATGTTACGGCACATGAAAATGGATAAGCTGGGGCGCTGGAACTTACGGTGTCGTCCAAGGTTTGATTCTGGCGCTCCGCGTCATCATAAATGTCTGTGGTGACCTTGTGGGATGTATCAGCGGGGAGTCGTTGCTCATAGGGAGATACATACACCTCGCAAAGTTCTTATTTTCGAATGCAGTTCGTCAAGATGCTGGTCATTTTGAATTTCGTAGGTCGCTTCCGCTGACCGCGACGAAGACATCGAGGTGGACGGTAAGGGGCGTGGGAAAGTTTGCTTTGTCTCTGAATCGTGTGGTCTCTCCGATCCTGCGTCAAGTTGGGTATTGGTCGTTTACCAAAATACTAATCTGCATCCACAACAGCCATGTACCACCTGGTCAATGCTCACACGGATGAAAGACGTATCCCATCACCTCCGCACGCGACCACATGTATCGGAATGCTCGCATTGCCCACACTCGGCCCAACGATCGTCCTTATACCATGCTACACCCACTCAAACCCAGCTGCTCATCGTGGAGACCGGTTTCCCATCCTCGCCTACTCGGACGACGGACCCTGCGACAAAGCCAGGAACATTGAGGCAGTAGGAAACAGAAGTGCCAACGACGCTATTCGTAGAGGGAAAAGTCGTGCATCGTCTGTTTGCGTAGGCGTCATCGGCTTTCAGAACGCGCGAGGGCAGGTCCGAACAGCTCACCTGCGAACTGGGACGCGAATACTGGGTGTGGGAGCTCCAAAAGGGTCTCTATGGCATGAAGTAGAGTAGTGGCCGTGTCTTGAATCCTGTACTTCATCCTCAGATGACGACTTGGGGGTTCCAGCGCTTCGACTGCGAGTGCTGCATCTGCTACCGACAGACGGGCGACAAGATTGTTATTGTAGCCGTCCATGTCGACAATTTTTTCGTGGTCAGTAACTCTCGTCTCGCGTTCACTCATTTCCGCGACCAACTCCAAACGGTATGGCAGGTCTTGGAGATCCCCACTTCTGTGTAGGTATCGCGCTATCCCGCGACCACTCCACTCGTACTCAGTACTATCACTCTCTCACAGACGACCCATCTGACTCTCACCCCATTTCTATCCCGATGGACCCAGGGCTTCGCCCCTCACCCCTCGCGTCCTACATCCCCTCCAACCAAGGAGCAGGCACATCTCGCGAGGGTACCTTATCGTTTCCTCGTCGGTTCTCTTATGCACATCGCCACGCCCTGACATCCCCTACTAGTACGTGGTACAGCAACTCTGTCGCTACATCGATTGCTATCGTGGAGTTCACTGGGAAGCAGCCAAGCGCGTCGTCCGGTACCTGAAAGGTACATGCTCATTCAAACTTACTCTCGGCGGTGACCAAGCCGCTCGCTTGCTTGGTCACTCGGACTTCGCAGTATGCGTCGACACTCGTCGATCTGTCAGTGGTTATCGCTTCTCCCTAGGCCTTGGCGTCATCACTTGGTCTGCTCGTCAGCAGCGCATGTCCTCCTGTGAAGTGAAATACGTCGCCACGAGTGAAGCTTCCCAGGAACTCGTGTGGGTTCGTACCCTACTAACTTTTAGCCAACCCACAGCCACACCGCTCCTTTGCGACAATCACGTCGCCATGGTACTTACCAAGGATCCCTCTTGTGTTGACAACAAACCCGAAACGATAGACTACAAACAAAGCTAAATAGAAACTATAACCCGCAAACGCCCGCCAGAATGCATTCGAGCCTCGGAGGGGGAATGGAAAACCACTACTACCATCTGGGTCCATCTCGGATCTCGGATAAGTCATACTCCAGGCTCATATGTACCGTACCATGTACCCTCGGCTCCGAGGGGTATTTATTATAGGCAAGTTTCCTTTCACTAAAGATTAATGTACTCACAGGACACATCGATGTTTTACAGGCGTTCTCGCACCGAATTCCAGTGATACCTAAATGCTGTAGGCCTCTCCAGGGGGTACAAGTATATCTAGCGCAACCGTCGACGATCCTCGGCGCGAAATCCATCACTGACACCCCCCACCTTGAACCATATTCATAATGGCTTTTGAAGGTGACCCGCTCGCCTTCTACGGCAGAAACATCATTCAAGACCATCATACCGGCCTGAAGGCAAGACTACAAGTTGGTCAATCAGCTCCCTTTGACGATTTTGACGATCAGCTGCGCCTTCCGAGTCTCCCCGAAAAAAAGGTCGGGATATTGGGCGCTGGCATTGGCGGTCTCTATGCAGCCCTGATACTTGATTCCCTCGACATTGAGTACGAAATCCTTGAGGCCTCAGACCGTATTGGCGGTCGAATTTTCACTTATAAATTCCCGGGCGGGGAGAAATACGACTATTATGTGTGCTGTTTCAACTCTCCAACCCACTCTTCCGAAGCTGATTTTTTTTCTCGACCTAGGATGCCGGCGCCATGCGCTTCCCATTTCCGAAAAAGGATAACCAGGGACGGTATATGAATGGGATGATGAAAAGAATAGCAGAGTTGACCGAATATGGACCGTTGAATGAAGGTCGAGATCGCCTCAGGGACAGCCTGATACCTTATTATTTTCAGGCTCGCGATGGTTCGAAGCCGGGTTCCTACTATTACAACGGGATCCGTGAGCCAGTGTCCAGCGCACCCAAAGGACATCTCGGTGCACAACATATGGGTGTGGACGCCGATTATATTCGTGCAGGCATGGATGCAATTATCGGTGATGTCACTCGACCATTCTTCCGGATGATCCTGCAGGATATTGAAACTGGAGGGAGAAAGGGATGGGAAATGCTCAAGGCCAACGACTCGCACACCCTCCGGTCATACATGGCGACCAAGTACCTACCTAGTGCCAACCTTGAGCTTCCTCCACAGCACATTCCCAACAACGTTATCAGCTGGTGCGGACTTGTTGGAGGCGTTTGTGACGATGCGTTAATGGAGGCCGTCTTCTACATGCTGGCATTTTCTGGGATTGGTGATACCAACTATGGGGCCGCACAATGGAAGTGTTTCGAGTAGGTTCCATCACCGAATTCAGACCTGGCATAATTCATCTCACTCGTGTAGGGGTGGAACACAGACGTTGGTGAAGAAGATCGAAGAGCATTTAAATAGGAAGGGGCGTTTCGTCCGATTCGACAAGCGAGTCACAGCTATAAGTCAAAGTCGTATGACCGTCGAGATTCCAGTTAGCTTACTGGATTATAAACCCCTCGCCAGCACAGAGGAACTGTTTGATGACGGGATCGATCTTGCTGTCGACGAAGACAAGGTCACAGATGACCTTACTGGGCCTCGGAGAAGAATCGCAATCCCATCTGTTACAGTTACAGTGAACGGTAACGAGACGCACGACTACTCTCACGTCATATCCACACTGCCTCTTTCTATTCTTCGTCTCATGGACTTGAGCGGTGCGGGGTTGAATATCATGCAGAAGAACGCATTGCGTGCGGTGAAATACATTCCCTCCACCAAGATCGCGATACTCTTTAAATCGGATTGGTGGACCACGAAACTGGGCATCGTAGGGGGTCAAACGTCCACGGATCTTCCGATCTCTACGATCATCTACCCGTCTTATGGTGTCGGCTCGAGTACGCCATCCAAAGTCCTCATTGCCGGTTTCGCCTCGAACCAAGATGCATGTCGCATTGGTGTTCTTTCCACAATGAAAAACCAAGAGGTACTCCTGGACCTCGTGCTTCGCAATCTTGCAGAGGCACACCATGGCCTACATCCTGACGTGACATACGCCTACCTAAAAGACCAATTCGTGGACATGCATGTGAAGGATTGGAATTGTGAGGAGCATATTATGGGTGAGTCGGCAGTATTGCTCGAGATGATGTGCTGATCGTGTTCACAGGGGCATTTCCCACCTTTGGACCTGGCGACTTCCAAGATATATATCCGCCGCTCACTCACCCCGCGGCAAGTAAACGTTTGCACTTTGCAGGTGAGGCAGTAAGCACGCGCCATGGGTGAGTAATACGACGGGGATCGCTGCAGACTGTCGCACTGACCTCGTCACCTAGCTGGGTCGTTGGTGCACTCGACAGTTCTTGGAGAGCTGTATATGAATATCTCAAGGTTACGGGGCAGGACGAGAAGATAAAGAAGTTCAAGACGCTGTGGGGAGAGAATAGCGAGTGGGGAAGCGAGTCTACCCTCGCGGACAGTACTCAAGAGGACCACGGACCCGACTTGCTGGACGAGCATCTTAGGTTGGTCGACCGTGTTATTCGCAATAGGATCATCCCGCAATCCGACTAGAGCAAACACGTTCATCAAATTCATTAATTTAGGGACACGCGTAGTTCTAGTGCAGTACGCCATGGTGCTCACGACTCAGATGTCCAGTCCGCGGAGTTCCTTGACAATGTCCCGTACCATTCCTTTGACCTCCACGTCAACAATTACGTCTGCAGGGACTATCAATGCCCTTCAATCGATCTTCTCAATGTCGGCATGCAGCTGGTCATGTTTGGATGAGAAGTCGTTCAGAGCATATATATCAAATTCATCCCTAGCGAGACGAACTACGCCCGAAACCCTGCAACGACTTATACCCCTTTGCGGCAACACCAGGGGTCATCGATCGGCCATCTCGGGCATTGCGAAGCTTTGGAATTTCTCCAAATGGTAGGCTGAGTCCTGACTCAACCGAGGCCATCCACGGTGTACGGGAATAACCAGGCTAAGCAGTCTGGTGACCAGGTAAGTTGCGTCCTCCAGATTCAAGATGCATGGTTCTGAGTGTAAATACCCCGGCCACTCGCAAGACCCCAACTTGAAACTCTTCACGTCCAGGGGGTTTCCACAGATCGACCGAAGGTCGCTTGTTGACGAACGCAGACCGTGCTTCATGCGTAGATGTTTCAAAAGCACTTGCGATTACTCGCCGTTTTCATATTGTTTCCTGGTGTGGGTAATGACCGTCATTTTGAGGTCGCCTCTAAGTTGGGCTCACGATGTAGTTGATCCGAGTGCTGTGTCACTGATGCCGATGGGCTTTGCGACGATGTCTAGGATGCTACCTCGCAGTGCAGGGCGACGGAACGGAGTGGTTTGTAAAGGCAATCGTTGCTATATATCATAGTGCACAACTTACAGATAGACCACGTATGCTGAGAGGGCACCGATGTTGGAGAGGGCCGAGGGAAGGCCCACCGTGAGCGCGGAGGCGCGCCACTGGCCGAGGACTCCAGGCACTGAATTAGGTCCCCTGTCACCGCCAAAAGCTGCAATGGAACTGGTTGGAACCCTCTCCGGTATGGGGGAATGAAACCAACGGTCAACCGTACCTCAACAGAAGCTCTTGCCGCATCAGTGCAAACGAGAAAACATGAGCGAAAATGCCACTGTAGGAGATCGCAAAGCCTAGTTTTAACCTTTCATATGGCGATAAACCCTAACGTTTGCCACAGCGACATTGCCAGAATGGCCGAACAGCGACAGGGCCACAGTGGATGGCAAGTAACCAGCAAGGGATTTATATACTGCAAGTGAAGTATTCAAACGTTCAAGTCAGTGAATCTCCATACGAAGGCGGATTCCTTGCGGGTTTCAAGTTCCGAAATACGCACCCCATGACATTCTATCGAATGTTCCGCTATGGAGGTTGCATGATGTACAACAGAGAACCGACGATATTTACAAGACCGGGGTTGGCATAAAATTTACGGATGTCGACTCTCCCAGCGTTCAACATCCGCACGAGAATCCATCTCAAGACAGGGTTATGCCACCATCAACAGCAATCTGTTTCAGGTTCATTGAGTGGGTTTCCGGCTCGCCGGAGTCGAATATAATAAAAATGTTCAAACTTACACATTGTCCTGATCCAGTGAATGTCAGAAATGATGCCAATGCATGAGGGAACCAAACAGATACTTGCCAGTAATAAAATGTGCCTCCTTCGAGGCAAGATAACTTACAATGCTTGCAATATCACTTGGCTGACCGTTGTGTTGGATGGGTCTCCTGGTGATTTGCTACAGGTGGTGTACGAATATAATTGGTACAACGAGAGCAGCATGCGCTGCACGGGATGGGACAACTTACGCTTGTGATCCATTTGATCGAATCTTCATCCGTCGTATCAACCCCTCCCAACACGTTAGTCGCTGTCCAGATTTTAACGCTGATTCAGCAACAGGATACCGTCTCGACACATACTCATTGGGGTATCAATGACACCGGGCGCATACGAATTGACCGTAATGCGGTATCGGCCGAGTTCCAGTGCTGATTTGATCAGGGGAAATTTAAGAACAGAACAACAAGAACGGTCCTTACCGGCGCTCTGTGTTAGGCCTCTGACGGCAAATTTGCTCGCACAATACGCGCCCATCAAGGGATGGCCCAACAACCCGCAGCCAGAACTCGCGGCCATGATGCGCCCACCACGGCCTTGTGTTATCATCTGTGCTGCTGCGTATTTATAGCACAGGAAAGTCCCACGTGCGTTGACGGCCATGACTCGCTCCCACTCATCCAGACCAGCTACAGTGTCATCTTGTCAGTCCAAGCTACAGAAAGATGGTAAGTGTAGCTTACTGGAGATCGTGTCTTTCATAAGACCGACCCCAGCATTTGCTACCATCTACATATTATAAGTGGGGGTCGAGGTTCGACGGTGGGAGTGCGGCGTGAGACTCACGACATCCAGTCCTCCGAGCTCTTCCGAAGCAGCCCGTACCATTCCTTTGACGTCTCCTTCATTGGTCACGTCTGCAGGAACCAAACACGTCCTTCGACCGATCTTTTCGATGTCTTCCTCGACAGCACGCAGTTGATCATGTTTGGACGAGACGTCGTTCAGGGCAATATCGAACCCATCTTTGGCAAGACGAAGTGCGATAGTGCGCCCAATGCCTTGGGCAGATCCGGTGATGAGGGCGACTCCTTTGGCGATAGACATTAGCTCCAGAGGATGGGTGGAGATAAGTGCCGCAGTTACTCAATTCCCCTCCGATGGTTGACTTTATACTCTTTTGCGGCAATAATAGGGGTCATCTCGGACACTACGAGGCTAGCACTGACAGGCTCAACTGAGGTCAGCTATGGTGTACGGCGATAAGCAGGGTAAGACCTGTCAGCGATTAACCTGGTCAAGTTTGCGAGTACGCCAGATTCACTAGCCAGACGCATGGTTTCGAGTGTAGACGCGCCGGCCTCTATCAAACTGTCCAGGGGGTTTCAACAGATCGACCGAAAGTCGCTTGTTAACAAATTCCGACCTTGCTTTTGCGTAGATGTTTCAAAAGCGCTTGCGATGACTCCCCGTTTCCATGTCGTTTCCTGGTGTGGCTAATGACCCGTCATTCCGAAGCCATTTCTAGACTCTAGTAGTTGGGCTCACAATGTAATTCATCTGAATTCCCACTGGAAGCTGTATCGCTGATGCCGATGAACTTTACGGGATGTTAGGTTGCGGTGGAAGACGACGAAACGCGGTGATTTGACTCGTACTTCGGGACAGACCAAGTATGCTGGGAGTGCCATCGACGTTCTACTAGTAGCGATGCGGGAGAGAAATCGATCAACCATATCTCAACACCAGTGACAACGGAAGCTCGAAGATTTCGTGGAAAGGTATCGTCACACGTGGTTCGAGGGATGGTTAGTCGTGCTTGAGGCTTCGTTTTGATGGTGATAAATCCGAATGAACGTTTACCGCAGTGACACTGCCAGAATGGCCGAAGCGATCCTCGGTGGATGGTAAGTAACCATCCAGAGATACCACTTGCTGATAGTGAAGTATTCAAACGTTCGGGACCCCTTTCGGGTTTGTAGATTTCGAAATACGCACGCACGACATTCTATCGAATGCCCCACTAGATAGGTTGTAAGACAACAGAGGATTGTCAAGATTTACGAGACCGTTGAAGTGAATCTACTCATGTCGAGTCTTCAAACATCCGCCCAGGGATCCATCTCAAGACATCGTCATGCCGCCATCAACAGAAATCTGTTTTAAGTTAGTTGAGTATGTATTTCCGAGTCGCCGGGGTCCAACAGAAATGTTCAAACTCACACATTGTCCTGATCCAATAAATATCAGAAATGATGCCAATGGAATAGGAATCAAGCAGACACTTGCCGGTGATGAAATGTCCCTCCTTTGAGGCAAGATAACTCACGAGGCTTGCAACATCACCTGGCTGACCGTTGTGTTGGATGGGTCTCCTGGTGACTTGCTACAGGTGGCCAATTAGTACAACGAGAGGAGCATGCGCTGCACGGAATGGGACAACTTACGTTCGTGATCCATTTGACCATATCTTCATCCACCGTGTCAAGCCTTCCAAAGAAGTTAGCTCCTATCCATATTTTAGCCCCGACCCAGCGACAAGGTCCTGATACGTACCCATTGGGGTATCAATGACACCGGGCGCATATGAATTGACCGTAATGTGGTATCGGCCGAGTTCCAGCGCTGATTTGATCAGAGGAAATTCAAGAACAGAACAACAAGAAAGGTCCTTACCGGCACTCTGTGTCAGCCCTCTGATGGCGAATTTGCTCGCACAATATGCGGAAGATAAGGGATGGCCAAACAACCCAGCGACAGAACTCGCGGCCATAATGCGCCCTCCACGGCCTTGTGTTATCATTTGTGCTGCTGCGTATTTATAGCACAGGAAAGTCCCACGTGCGTTGACGGCCATGACTCGCTCCCACTCATCCAGACCAGCTATAGAGTGTCATCTTGTCAGTCCAAGCCACAGAAAGCTGGTGGGTGTAGCTTACTGGAGATCATGTCTTTCAGAAGAGCAACCCCAGCATTTGCTACCATCTGTAAGTAGGTGTTGGAGATTCGACGGTAAGAGACTGGGACTGCGGCGTGGAACTCACGACATCCAGCCCTCCGAGCTTTTCTGAAGCACCCTGTACCATTCTTTGGACGTCTCCTTCACTGGTCACATCTGCGGGAACCAAACACGTCCTTCGACCGATCTTTTCGATGTCTTCCTCGACAACACGCAGTTGGTCACGTTTGGACGAGACGTCGTTCAAGGCGATATCGAACCCGTCCCTGGCAAGACGAAGTGCGATGCCACGCCCAATGCCCTGGGCAGATCCGGTGATGAGGGCGACTCCTTTGGCGAAAGACATGAGATCGAGGTGATGGGTGCAAAGTGAATCATGTAGCTAGGTGGTCAGCTATATATACCTTGAACCATCTGAACAGGTTGAGAGGACCCGACGAGAGACAAAAATATCGGTTTCGACCTACAAACCCGGGAAATTTATTACGTCAGATGTGTCTGGTCACCAGCCTGAGACTATCTCATTCATTGCAACCCAGTCATGTTTCCCGACGAGTTCCTTGGATGAAGCGGGATGTCTGCGACGTACTCAGGCGTTCTGTAACTCTTGTATGCATCGTTGATGGTTAGTATGCCCTGATATCGGGCCACTGAGTGACATGCTCTTGCTGCACGCTCGTCATGCGCAAAAATCCACTACTATCACGGAAACGACACAATTACATGATTCAAGAACAACAGGCAACATCAAGGGCAATGAAACACAGTACATCCTTCCACTACTACCACAGAAACGACACGCGGCTGCATGATTGCAAAGCAACAGGCAACATCAAACACTACAGCGACGTAGTGAATCCTTCACTGTGCAGGAGAGGAGTTCGTATTAGCAATCTTCTGGGCCTCATCCTCAGCAGCTTGCTCTTTGAGAATTGTGGAGGAGTTATCACCCCACCAGGGCTGGTTCGGAAACCAGTCCCAGTCCTGAGATGGGTGTTAACAGAGTGGATATTCAATGATAGTAGAGAAGTACCAAGGTGGCAGAAACCGCCAATGGTTGGGAACGTTCCTCTGACGCTTGCTCGTTGACGATTTCAGGCTGAAAGTCTCATAAAAGAGTGAATCTTCCGTGTCAGGAGATACATACTAGAGACATTGTAGGTGAGTATTGCAAGAGATAGACGGTGATGTTTTTTGGGGACTGTTGATCCCATGCTGATTTTTTGCTCATCTTATAGGTTTTCGCGGATCAAACAAACAACCATACATACTCCACTTTGGGGCGTGGTGGCCTGCAATGACCCCTCGAATTATTGGAGTAAAATGAGGCAGCGATACGTTTGATTCTTCCGTTCCATCACGTAGAATAAAGAAATTTCGTCATCTTGTTACACCGCCAGTGGGGTACCCAAAGACTTGAACAAAAGAATTTGCAGATTCGGAAGAATGTGGAAATGAAACTTACGATATATATCGGACGCGAATAGAATAATGTGCCGGAGGTTAGCGTGGAATCTGTGGATACATAACACCAGAACACCTACGTTTATGTACCGAACACGACGTAACTTATGCGGCCCGGTGTTTGCATCTACCCGACTTGTCAAGAGTCGTGAGGCAGGGTATGTTATATTATCAGATATGTACCAGCCGCCGCATCAGCTTGGATTCTGATCCCTGAGAGCTGTGATTGGAGGACGGCTAGCAAGGAGATATGAGGATTTCGTGAGCGTCAGAAGTGACACCGTTTCGGGCCGAGGTAAGATCTTTGGTTCGTCGAAATCTGGGGTGTCAACGTTTGCTTCTCCGTGTTTCCCACCTCGCCCACATGGTATATGTGTCGGCACAACACTAGCATGCACTCTGATCGCACCTATAGCTCAGGGAAACTGACAGGATGATAACGCAACCATTCAGTATTCGGATCAGCACCATCACGATAGACCCACCCCAGAACGTTGTGCTTGGCGAGTAAGTCGATACGTATTGTCCTCACACTAGATTTCGAATCGGAGATCCAGTTGTCCGGATGATGTGATAACGCAACCATTCAACTTGAAGTATTCGGATCAGCACCATCATGATAGATCCACCCTAAAAGCACGGTTCAGCAACAGCAGTGGACGTAATATTAAAATCACTTAGACCCAAGGGAGATAAAGGGCTGGTCGGGTGGGTCGTTACTCATTTCTTCTAACGTGTAGTACACGCAGTACCTTTGTTTCCGTGACGCAAAGGGCAGCGCCACTGAGCCAAACTTGAAGAATGTTTCCGTGATAGGCAAGGCAAGATTCTGGCCGAGGGATTATATGAATATCGGATTACTACTGGTCTGTATCCAAGGTGCCAGCCCATCAACACAAGTTACTGCTTGACCATGCCGGTCGTCAGCAACCAAGATGTACCCTTTCTCCCAGTGAGTCCTTCCCTGCCTTGACATCCTTATGGCGACTCACGGTCATATGGTAGTCGGGTAACAAAATTAAACCCCCTGTGAAGCGCCTCGATAAGCCCGAAGGAGAGCGAGAATCGTATCTATGGTACATCACCGAAGACGAATACCTCAGACTCAATCAAATCTTCTTTCCCCGCGAATTCCAGGAAACTGGGCTGGGTGGAACAAAAGTACGTGGCCTTCCATCGCCATGTTCTGGGTGTGGCAAGTACACCGAATTTATCGACTGGTGGGCTGTCTTGCAGAGGACTACGTTTTTGAACCATGCTGACTGGTGATCTTTGTCAGGGTGTGGACAGCACTCCGTCGAGGAGTCCACACGCGCGACTTCATGTTTAACTCGCTTAAGGCTGGACGCCAAGGCGCGGAGACAATGCATGACGTGTATTGCTCAGAGTGTGGCCTGCTCACAACCGCGCGATCCAGAAACAACGCAGAGGGTGGGCTGGAGGCTCCGACTATCGCAGAAGCCAAGGTGTGTTCAAATAGCCAAAAATTCAGATCGAGTCGGATGTTTACGCATCACCTTGAAGCCTCTCGATCGTTCCAAGTACGATTTGATACCCGAGCTGATGGAACGCAAGGCAGAGTTGGCAGGAGGACAGCCTAATGAGGTAAGACCAGATGTTATTTCGGATCTTTGCTTCGTTGACGTGGAGTGTATGTCGACATCTTTTGTAGGTCGGGCCGATATGGGTTAAATGGTGGCTAGACGACAATGGGAGCACTGCTGCTTACCGTGCTCGGATTTCCAGGGAACAGGCTGAGGCCAAGCTCAAGGCTGGAAGGGCCGCGACGGAAGAAACTAGTCTGTAACACAATGTGCACTTGTCTCATATGAAGGATTGTGCAGGGAATGTCGATCCCTAAAAGCATAGTATTCAAGTTAGCAGGCTGATCGGGAAGGTGGGCCAAATATTATGGCCACATTAATTGTTCTACTCGCCTCATTAGTACGGGCTGGTTACCAGACTACTACATGCTTCGCCAAAACAGCACTTGGAAAATTGCCGCATTGTGGCACGCGGCGAGGTAGTACGAGCGGAGCCACAATTAAGTCTTCGGGAAGCGGCACATAACGCACGTTCCCCACACCTCCACCATTTCCTCGCCCTCAGCCGCTCGCTCGACCCTCTTCGTCACATCCACCCACTCCCTTACCTCGACTCCCCATCTCGGCGCCTCGCAGTCGAGCATCAGACATACTGACCCCTTGGATGGTCGCACTGTAATCGACATCCGTCACGGAGGGAAGCCTCTGCGAACTACTCGGTCTGCTCAGGAACTCGTGGGCGATTTGGACGTGGACTGCGATCAACATGCTTTGTCTTGGGATGAAGCGGTTTATCAGCAACAAGTGGTGTGTTGTGCTGGCGTGGCTCTGTGATGTGGTCCGTGTCAATGGATTCGGCTGACGTGAACATGATTTAGACTAGACCGGTACCGGAACGACCACGAGGCGTGAGGTCAACAGCATCCTAGAGCCTCAAAATTGGTTGCTCGAGGTCACTCAGCTCACCGCAGCACGCGACACCAGTGAGGGAATCATAGGTTGCCTCTTGCCTCTTTTAGACGGGTTGGTCACCAGACTAGGTGGGCCTCGCAAGAGAGTCCTTTACTTGGGCCCCAATCATATCCGACCCCGAATCCCTACCACAGGACTGGCCCACCAACATTGAGGTTTTAGTGGGTATCAAGCTATCCAAGCCCCCTGACTGGACCGGAGACACCAGATAGCGAACGGAACCCCACACCCCCTACGAAAGTAGGTCGTGCGTAAGAGCATTTTTCCTCGGACCGGTCGCCCCCGGCGGGCATCCGCCTTAGTGTACTATGTAGAGCTAGCTCTGTCAGTTGCTATGTAATAATGAACACTTGTCCAAAAAAAAAGGAAAATAAAAACTACAATGGGTAGTGTCATCATGTTGCGGGCAGTGTTCACCTCATTTGTCGTAGGTGTGTTTGTTGTACGAGCTTAAGTAATACTATTATATACTAAGCTACTAAGCAAATATACAAGCCACACATTGGCGTAGTAAGCTCAATACAATCCATGAGTATAGGAGACTCAATAGGATTGATAATTAATTCAGTAGAATTAGTATAAGTAAAGC
>Ga0307508_10001059_pt1 | contig 31801 bp, 26 predicted proteins | sample 9_EM_MG_FD_203089 | JGI IMG/M metagenome (GOLD analysis project Ga0307508, IMG submission 203089) | Populus trichocarpa ectomycorrhiza microbial communities from riparian zone in the Pacific Northwest, United States - 9_EM | ecosystem: Host-associated > Plants > Roots > Unclassified | place...
AGAGGGCGCGGGGAATGCCGGGTGCCCAATGCACCCGCAGCCTGGTGCGCGCTGGGGGTAGTAAGTATGCGCACCAGTATTCACAGCGGAGGCACCGGAATCATCCGGCATTCCCCACGCAATGGTTTTACGGTGTATGGCATGCTCTCCCCGGCGACGAATTCGTCTTGCCACCGTCGTCGGCGAATTGACGGCGTGCCTGCGCCCGGTTGGGCCGACCAGCCTTCGCCAACTTGACACCAGCAACGGGTGCCAGGACCACACGCTTTGACCGTACGCATCAATGCCGCTCGTCTTGCACGCCGCTCTCGACCGCTCACGAGTTGCCCCGCCCCGCGATCTCATGCGCACACGACACCGTCGCGTCCACCGCATCCCACCCCAACGTTCGTGACGACCGCGATACGTCCCTCTTTGGTCGAGGCGGGATGGCGAGAGCAAACCACACATTTCTGAAAAACAGAAGCGAATTATTTTTTGCATGGGGGCTAGACAGGAATTCGCAGACCGTGCCCGTCGGGCAAATCACTTGACGCGTGCGCGCGAAGAAGTGGTTGCGGCACAGCCACTTTCGTATCTTTCCCACTTGCCGGCTAGCGAGACTTCGCACCACTTTCCACTCGCCTCGAGTGGCAGCGAGTCTGATTTTGTCGGCATGAGGCGGCGCAAATTGCGCCGCAGCGCTCATTGCGAGGCCGGATTCCTCATCATATGGTTGGTTCGACTGTGCGGACGTTCTCAGCTTGCGATCGTCCCGCACAACGATCTCATCGCTGAATTGATCCATGATGCAGACCAGACCGGCCGTCCGCGGCATCCTTTTCCGAGCGATCTTCATCGCGGTCGTCGGCCTGGCGATCGGCGCCGCGCGCGCCGAGGACATGGGGAAGAACCCTCCCTCCCCCGTCATCGGAGCAAAGCGCTCCGCCCGGCAGGCCATGGAGCTTGCCGAGAACGCGGCTCCCAAGAGCGAAGCCGCGGAAGCTTGGGATGCCGTCAAGGACACCACAAATCCGGCGCTGCTCGAGGCGTTCATCAGGCGCTATGGCGCCACCTTTTTTGCTGAAATCGCGAAAGCCCGGCTCGACGAGCTCAAGTCCGCGGCAACCAGGCCATCGACGCCCGCGACCGCCAAGCCACCAGGGTTTGATGCCAGGGCGATCCGAACCTACCCGATCCATTCGGGCAAGGCGATGCCCACCGACAGCCTCCAGGGCACTGCGCCGGTGCCAACTGACAGCTTCCACCATGACATGCTGCCAATGCCAACGGACGGGCCTCATTGACGACGCCCGGTGCTCTACGACGAAGACCCTTACAGTCTGGGCGAGGCTTCGCGACATGGCAGAGTGCTCCAATCGGCACTTTGTATTATTCTGTCGGTCCCGATAGGAGAACCCTTTGCAGCTCCTGGACAAAGAGAAGGATTGAAAATGAAGGGATCGGATCTTCTCGTTGCTGCCCTGGAGAACGAGGGCGTCGATCGCATCTTCGGTGTGCCCGGTGAGGAGAACCTCGATGTCGTCGAAAGCCTTCGGCGATCCTCCATAGAACTGGTCGTAACGCGTCATGAGCAGCCGGCGGCTTTCATGGCCGCGACCTATGGACGGCTCACCGGAAAGCCGGGGGTCGCGCTTAGCACGCTCGGTCCGGGAGCACTCAACCTCGTGACCGGCGCCGCTTACGGATTTCTTGGTGCCATGCCGATGGTTCTCATCACGGGTCAGAAGGCGATACGCCAAAGCCGACAGGCCCATTTCCAGATTGTCGATATCGTCGCAGCGATGCGCCCGCTCACCAAGCAGTCGCAACAGATCGTGAGCGCGTCGAGCATTCCAACCCTGGTTCGGAATGCTTTTCGCGCCGCGGCCGAAGAACGCCCCGGTCCGGTGCATCTGGAACTGCCTGAAGACGTTGCCGGGGAAGAGGCAGGCGATGTTCCGCTGGTGCCAGCCCATGCCGCAGAACTCCCGGTTCCATCGCCGGAAGCCATCAAGCGCGCATCCGACTTGATCCTGTCGGCTAAATATCCGTTGCTGATGTTCGGCGCGGCCGCAAGCCGTCCTCAACTTGCGCCGTCTCTTTCCGAATTTGTACGCCGCGTCCGCATCCCCTTCTTCAATACACAAATGGGCAAGGGGGCTGTCGGGGGTGCTGGGGACTTCTATCTCGGCACCGCCGCTTTGAGCGAACGCGACTACGTCCACCAGGCGATCGATCGCGCTGATCTCATTGTGACGATCGGCCACGATACGGTCGAGAAGCCGCCCTTCCTCATGACCCGCGGGCGGCATGAGGTCATTCATATCGGGTTCGTACCGGCGACCGTGGAAGAAGTATATTTTCCTCAGGCGGAAGTCGTCGGGGACATCGCCAAAGGCCTCGATCTGCTCGCCGGTCAGCTGGAAGGCAAGCTGAAGATGAACCCCGACTGGGTGGTCTTGCGGAAAGATATCCTGGGCCACATCACCGATCGCGCAGAAGAAGATCGGTTCCCCTTGACACCGCAACGCATCGTGCACGACGTCAGGCAAGTCATGCCTCCTGACGGAATCGTTACGCTCGATAACGGGATGTACAAGATCTGGTTTGCACGCAACTACCGTACCGACGTTGCGAATACGCTTCTTCTCGACAACGCGTTGGCAACGATGGGAGCCGGCTTGCCGTCCGGGATGATGGCGGCATTGCTTTATCCCGGACGCCGCGTCCTGGTGGTGGCGGGGGACGGCGGGTTCATGATGAACAGCCAGGAGCTTGAAACCGCGCGGCGGTTGAATCTCAATCTCGTGGTCTTGATCATTGAGGACCACGCCTATGGCATGATTCGGTGGAAGCAGGCCGTCGACGGATTCGCGGACTGGGGCTTGACCTTCGACAATCCTGACTTTGTCGCGTACGCCGCCGCCTATGGCGCCCGAGGTCGGCGGGTAACGACGGCATCGGGGCTGGCGCCGGCGCTGCAGGAAGCATTTTCTGCCGGCGGGCTGCACCTGATTGCAGTTCCGGTCGATTACAGCGAAAATGTACGGGTTCTGGTCGACGAACTCAGGCACATGCAGGGCTAGATGGTGCGAAGCAAATCCACGCATTCGCCGTCAAAGAGCGTTGACGGTTCCTGCAGTGGCCGTCACGCAAAGAGTCCAGTTAAGCCTCGTTCAGAGCCTGCGCGATGTCCACGATCAGATCGGACGGGTGTTCGATGCCGATCGACAGCCGGATCGTGGAGTCGAGAATGCCTATTTTCTCACGGATGTCAGCGGGAACGCCGGAGTGGGTCATGCTTGCAGGCAGGCTGGCAAGCGACTCGGTGCCGCCCAGGCTCACCGCCAGCTTGAAGATTTGCAGCGCGTTCAGGAATTTGAACGCGGCGGCCTGGCCGCCGACAATGTCGAACGAGAACGTCGAGCCCGCGCCGGTGCATTGCCTCGCGAACAGGCGGCCGGCGGGGGAATCCACATCGTGGTGAGCAAGGTAATGGACCTTCGCGACCTTGGCGTGGTCGCGCAGATAATCCGCCACCAGCCGTGCGTTTCTGTCAGCCTTCTCCATGCGGATGCTGAGTGTTTCGAGCGACCGGCTGATCATCCAGCAGGAATGTGGATCCAGTTGCGTGCCGATGGCGCCGCGCAGCGCCTTGACACCTTTCATCAGGGCCCTTGAGCCGAGCGCAGCGCCCGCGATCAGGTCGGAATGACCGCCGATATATTTGGTCAGCGAGTACAACGAAAGATCGGCGCCGTGTTCGATCGGCCGCTGAAACACCGGCCCGAGCAGCGTATTGTCGCAGGCGACGATCGGTGTATGCCCCTGAGCCTGGCCGATCATCTCGGCTACGCGGCGAACCATCGCGATATCGACCAGGCCGTTGGTGGGATTTGCCGGCGTTTCGATGAAAATCATCGCAACCCGGCCTCTGCGCATGGCGTCTTCCGCGGCCAGCTTGACTGCGGCTTCGTCGATGCCGTCGGCAAAGCCCACTGCTCCGATCGAGAGGCCCGCGAGCGTCTTTGCAAACAGGGTTTCGGTTCCGCCATAGAGCGGTTGAGAGTGCAGAATGACATCGCCAGGGCGAACGAACGCGAGGATCGTGGTCGCAATCGCGGCCATGCCGGACGAGAACAGCGCGCATTTCTCGGTGCGCTCGTAGACGGAGAGCCTGTCCTCGACGATCTCGCTGTTGGGGTGATTGAACCGCGAATAAACCAGGCCCGCACCCATCCCTTCCGGAGGCTCGCGCCGACCAGCGACGTAATCGAAGAAATCCTGTCCGTCTTCGGCGGTCCTGAACACGAAGGTCGAGGTCAGAAAGACCGGTGGCTTGACGGCTCCTTCCGACAGTTGCGGATCGTAGCCGTAGTTCAGCATGAGCGTTTCGGGATGCAGCATGTGGTTGCCGATGTGGGTCTTCGACGGAAACGGTTTCACCATGGCCGGCCTCGCTGTCTTGATTCGGAACGTTGCCCCGCATTGGGGGTCTTCCGCAATGACGATGCGGTCAGGAGCGGTGGATGCGACGGCATCCAGCGGCTCCGGTCAACGTTGCCAGCATCAGCCTAGCAACATCCCGGACTGATTTCACCGCGCCCGAGGCGGATTTCACGGCGATCGTTTGGGGCTGCTGGCCGCAGTCCTGGGAGATCAGATTTGTCACGTGGCAATTGCAGAAGCGCCTGGTCCGCTCCTGGCGCGCAATCGACCATACCGGGAACCCGTGGCCCCAAGCATTGGTAGCCAGGTTGCAGCGGAGCTGCTCGACGTCTTATTTATGACGACTGCGTCGTCTGGCGCTCGCAAAAGGAATCCCGACCGACCACTTCCGGCAAGGTGGACATTCGCCAGAATGGACCATGGTCAGTCGCGAGAAGCGGTGTCGGCCGTTCCGCCGGCGATCCAGCGTTCGAACAGCGCAATCTTCTCCTTGGGCCATGCGCCATCGCATGGCATCGTGCCGGCACGTAACCTAAGCAGAATGTGCTCCCCGTGCTTGAGCAGATCCGCCTCCTTCCAGAGGTCGAAGGCGAACAGCATCGAGTTGCGATCCAGCGCACGAAACAGCGGGCGAATATGATCCTCGAAGCGAATGGCTTCGTCCGCGCCTGGCAATGGCAGATCTGTTTTGACCTCGCCCGATTCACTGTCAGCCTTCGCAGTGGGACGTGAACCGGGCGTTGAATTGCACACCCACCACCATCGTGGCACCGGCATGTTGGCCGGCGGCCTGACCCCGGCGCCCGAATTCTCCATGGCGATCCGCGATCCCCACTCCATATAGGCGACGAATGCAGCACGAAATTCAGCATCAGACGGCAGTCCCGCATCTTCGGCGCTCTGCAGCATGTAGCTGACCCACCGCGCGCGCTGCTCCGGCGCGATCTGCTTGCCAATATGCTGCGACACCATGCGCCGGTAGCCGCCATATCGTTCGGTATAGAAGGGTGGCCCACCAAAAACCTCACTCAGCCACGCGGCGACGCGCTCCGGATGATCTGGCGACATTTCTGCAAACAAGGGTCCAAGCAACCGATCTCCCGGGACATAGCGGCTATAGAAAATCCGGGTCATGTCGAGCAGCGCGGGATATCCTCCGACCCATTCGAACAACGTCGGCTCACGCAACGGATCGGGTACCGGATCCCGAAATTCGACGCTCCAGTGCATTCCGCTGCAGAAGGGCTTGTTGAGGGACGACCCGCATCGGCACAGGCTGAAGTGCTCCTGTGACGCGCCTTCGTTTTGCGGAATGAGTACGCCGTTTTCGTCGACCAGCCTGACGTTTCCCGTGACGCGATAAGGGCCATCCTTGGTGACTTCGATCTGTGGCGGGCGTCTTGTATCGGAAAGGTTCGGATCGCGTACCGCGTCGATGCCAATGCCAAGCGCGCCCGAAGGACACTTGCGCACCGCATTCACCAGATCGTCCAGTCTCGCGCCACTCGGTGAGACGAACGGCTCCTTTCCGAGGTGGAATACCGAGCTGAGGCGCGCTGTGCAGAAACCCGAATGTGCACATGTCCCGCGGTTGTCGAACAGGTGAGCCTGCTGGCCCTCATGCACGTCCAGCTTGTCGGTTACGCGCCGTGGGTCCTTGTTGTCGGTGAAGCCGCGTTCAACGTGGCTATTGTCGCAGAATGGTTTGGTTTGCGACTGTCCGCAGCGGCACAGCCGGACCGGTGCATTTGCGGCGACGGGAACTCCGAGAGGTTCGACAATGGCGATGGAGCCATCGAGCAAATAGGGGCCGTTGCGGATTATGACGATCCGTGGCGATCCAGCGCTGGTCTCCTGCCCTTCTTGAATGGATCTGTCATGGGTCATGCCTTGGAATGTTCCTCGTCGTTCGGCGAACTCCAAAAGCGTGCTTAGATGGATTGATGGCGGCTCTCAACGAACCAGATGGAAAGTGGAACCGGAGCGTGGATGATGCGTAAGACCAAACGAAAATATGGCTGTCCCGTGGAGTTCTCGATCGATCTCCTCAGTGGGAAGTGGAAGACGGTGATCCTCAGCAGGCTGAAAGTGCAGCCGATGCGCTACGGCGAATTGCGTCACGACATCCCGTCGCTGAGCGACAAGATACTGACCGAACGGCTGCGCGATCTCTGTGAGGCCGGCTTCGTGAGGCAGGAACGTTCTGGCAGTACATCGCGGTATTGCCTGACCAGACGTGGCGAAATGTTGAAGCCGATGCTGCAGTCGCTCTACGATTGGGGCCAGGATAACGCCGAGTCATTCGGTGTCCGGTTTCTCAGTGTCGAACTGAATTGACCGGGCAAACACAGTCAGCTCGATTGCAAAACGATTTTGCGGGCGGGTTCCGGCGCGAGGCGGATGTCCGACGAGCCGCGGGCGTCAGCCAGTGCCATACGCAGACGTGAGCAAGATCGCTGATTCCAGTCACTGGACGCTGTCGACCGTTTTGCTAGGATCGAGGCCACGGTAAGCCGGCCGGAGAGCCGGTTCCATGCCGGGAGGTGAGCCATGTTCGTGACCAAAGCGCTTGCGCGGTTGACGATGTTTGCCGGCTTGATGGCGCTGCCAATTGCCATCCCCATCGCAGTTTATGCCCAGCAGGCCGTGCCGGTCGGCGCCACCGACATCGGCGGCACCGTGGTCGGAGCATCGGGTCCCGAAGCCGGGGTCTGGGTCATCGCTGAGACCACCGAGCTGCCGACCAAGTTCGCGCGCATCGTCGTGACCGACGATTCCGGCCGCTATCTCATTCCCGATCTGCCGACCGCCAATTACAGCGTCTGGGTGCGCGGCTATGGTCTGGTGGATTCGCCCAAGCTGATCGCAAAGCCGGGGCAACTGCTCGACCTCACCGCGATCCCGGCCCCGAACGAAGCGGCGGCGGCGCATTATTATCCGGCGCTCTACTGGTATGCGATGATGAAAATCCCGCCTGCGAGCGAGTTCGGCGGCAAGAGTGACATTCCGGAAAAGCTGACGCAGACCGACTGGCTGAAGCAGATGAAGAACATCGGCTGCATCGGTTGTCATCAGCTCGGCCAGGAAGCGACCCGCACGATTCCGGCCGCTTTCGGCAAGTTCGATTCCGGTGACGCCGCCTGGATGCGCCGCGTTCAATCCGGGCAGTCCGGCGAGCAGATGACCAACCAGCTTGCCGGCAATTTCGGCGGCGTCCCCTTCAAATATCTCGGCGACTGGACCGACCGCGTCGCCAACGGCGAACTCCCCAAGAGCAAGCCGCCGCGCCCCTCAGGCGTCGAACGCAATATCGTGATCACCTCCTGGGAGTGGTCGACATCCGACAAGTACCTGCACGATCTGATCTCGTCAGACCGGCGCAACCCGACGGTCAATGCCTATGGCCCGCTTTACGGTTCGCCGGAATATTCGACCGACAACATCCCGATCCTGGATCCGAAGACGAATAAAGTGTCGTTCTTCAAGCTGCCGGTCGCGGATCCCGAGATGCCGGAATCGCTGGGCCCCGGACACGCCGCCAGCGTCAAGCCGCTGGAGCCGTCGGCCTATTGGGGCGACCGAAAACTCTGGGATACAAGAGCCAACAACCACAACTCCATGTTCGACGAGAAGGGTCGGCTCTGGCTGTCCGCCACCGTACGCGGCATCGATAACCCGGCGTTCTGCCGACAAGGTTCCGACCATCCCTCGGCCAAGCTGTTCCCGCTGGAAAAGTCGGCGCGCCAGGTGGCGATGCTCGATCCCAAGACGATGAAGTACAGCTTCATCAACACCTGCTTTGCCACCCATCACCTGCAGTTCGGCTACGACGCCAACGATACACTCTGGCTCAGTGGCACCGGTCCGGTGGCCGGCTGGATCAACACCAAAATGTTCGACGAAACCGGCGATGCGGCGAAGTCGCAGGGCTGGTCGCCGTTCGTGCTCGACACCAACGGCAACGGCAAGCGCGACGATTATGTCGAGCCCAACGCGCCGCTCGATCCGAACAAGGACAAGCGGATCGTCCCGGGTTCGGGACCTTACGCGGTGATGCCGTCGCCGGTCGACGGCTCGATCTGGTACACCGTCGGCATCTTCGGCGGCCCGCCGGGGTTCCTGCGCTTTGACCCGACTACGGGGTTGTCGGAAGTGTACAACGTTCCCGCGCCGGCGTTCGGAATCCGCGGCGGCGATATCGATACCAACGGCGTGGTCTGGGCGTCGCTATCGAGCGGTCACCTCGGCAGCTTTGACCGCCGCAAGTGCAAAGGTCCGCTCAATGGACCGACCGCCACCGGCAATCATTGCCCGGAGGGCTGGACGCTCTATCAGTATCCCGGCCCCGGCTTCGAGGGTATTGGCGAGAACAGTGCCGAGTCGAGCTATTACACCTGGGTCGACCAGCACAATACGTCGGGACTGGGCGAGAATATCCCGATGTCCACCGCCAATCTCGGGGACGGCTTCGTGGCGCTGAAGGACGGCAAGATGATCACGATCCGGATTCCCTATCCGCTCAGCTTCTATGCCAAGGGTTTTGACGGGCGGATCGACGATCCGAACGCCGGCTGGAAGGGCCGCGGGTTGTGGAGCACCAACGGCGACCGCACGCCCTGGCTCAAGGAAGGCGGCAAGGGCTCAATGCCGCGCGCCGTGCACATCCAGTTTCGGCCCGATCCGCTGGCGAACTGAGGTTTCGTAGGGACAATTTGAGCGCTCCGCCAGACGGCGTTCCCATCCCGTAGCATTACGGCCGATTTGCCTCCGGTCGTTCATATTGAGCTATGAGCTCCCCTGGAGAGCCCGGGGGCTCTTTTTCTTGCTTCAAATGTTGGCATAGTATTGCGCTGACGAATCGTTGCGAGGCAAGATCGAACCGTAATGGCGAAGTCATCCAAACTCGTTGCCGCAAAACGTGGGCGCGTCCTGCTGGTGAGGCGTAGGCGCGACAAGCGCTGGATGTTCCCTGGCGGCCGCAGGCGTGGGCGCGAGACGGATAGGGATTGCCTGCGGCGGGAAATCCGCGAGGAACTTCCCGAATTGAGGCTGGGACGGTTGAGGCTGTGGAAAGAGGTCAAGGCCAGGAACCGCGAGTCCGGCCGCAGGATGAGCGACGCCATCTTCGTCGTGAAGAAAGCCTCAGGTCGTCTCGCCATCGGCGACAAGAAGGAGATCGACAAGGCGACGTGGCGCAAGCCGCGCGGCATCCGTCTGACGCCAACCTCGCGTTATATCCGCGACCGGCTGTTCCCGAAGGGGCAGTAGGCTGCGGCGTCTCAAACCTCCTTGTCCGCCGCCGGGGCTGCCGCAGCGCTGCTCCGGTTCGGTAGTTTCCAGAATGCCTTGCCGCGCGCGAAGCGCGCATGCGCCTTGCGCGCGCGGTCGAGCAGCCTGTCGGTCTGCGCCTGCTGATCCCCGATGATGAGTCCCGCAGCGAATGCGCGGTGGCGGTTGTGTTGCTCGGTCAAGCCTGCCGCAGGATGATCGATGATGCCGGCGAAAAGCGCCTTGTGCGTCACGATGTCGTTGAGCCTGCCGAGGCAGCCCTGCAACTGCATCAGGGATGATTTCATTTTCCTGCACTGCTTCGCGGTTTTCTTGCCATCGTAGAGGCGGGAAAAAAACTCGGTCGCGTATCGGGCTTTCTTGACCTGAATACGCAGCCGGTGCAATTGCTCGGGATCGAGCTTGTGGAGTCTTGCGCCCCGTTGTCTGACCCTCTTGTAACGACCGGACAGTTGTTTCGACGCGTAGATCTCGATCGGCATCTCACGCTGCGCGCGCCGCAGCGCATCTTCCGACGTGCTCCACGACCCCGCCTCGATCCATTCCACGGTATCGAGAACGAGGCTGCGGAAGCGGGCCGACTGAATTGCCGCTTGCGCCTGCCGATAGCTCTTGAGGCGCTTGCGCGTGAACATGTTGCTGATGCTGACAAGCCCCGGCTCGTTGGCATGCCGCTGCCGCAGCGGCTTGATGACTTCGAAGAGCAGCGTATCGAGGTCCCGCGCCGGGCCCAATTCCCGTGCCAGCCATCGGAGCTCGGTCTTGATCGCCTCGGCCCGATCGTCGGTCGCGACAGCGGAAAACAGCGAGATGGCGGCGCGCAGCCGACGCAGCGCGACGCGCATCTGATGCAGTGCATCTCCATCTCGGCCCAGGATCAAGGGGACGTTCGCGGCCATATGGCGCAGGCAGGCGCGACCCACAAGCGTAAACGCGCGGCCCGCGCTCATGGTCGCGCTCAGCTCCGGATCGTAGGCCGTCTCGGCCGTGACCGCCGTCTTCCCGGCCAGTTCATAGCCGCGCTCGGATTTGCTTTTGAAACCGAGATGCGCCGGCACGATGTTGAGGATGTCACGCGCGATCTTGAAGAGGTCGGCGGGAGTGCCGTGCTTGAGCTCCAGTTCAATCTCCGAAATCGGACGCGAAGAACCGGTTGCGAGAATCTGCCCCTCGTCGATCGCCATGATAACGTCGGCGCCATTGCTGTTGAGGTGGCAGGCGGTGCGTTCAAACCGGGTTTCGAAGACCGGCTTCAGCGCCTTGCGCACGTCGTCGCCGAGCAGTGGGCCCAGCGCCGTATCATTGACATGGGAGAGATCCGGTTCATCCCCCTCGATGGTCTGCTCCCACTCCGATCGCTCGAACAGGCCAACGCCGTGATCGCTCGACTTGATGGTCTGGACGCTCTTGTCGCCGATATGACGCACCCTCAAGTTGAAGCCGTGATCGCGCAGAAAGCAATCATCGGAATCAAAATAGATGGCATCCAGTACTTCGCGGGTATGATCGTGAAGAGACTCCGCAAAATGGGGGTGATTGCGCAGCGCTGCAATATCGTCGGGGGCGACCCAAAGCTTGAGTTCGACCTCGGTTTGGTTAGTCACCATCGCGAATTTCCGGTGGAAACATGGACGCCAGTCCGGGTCTTGCTAACGACGCAATTCACCATCGATTGTCATAGAACTATCACACAATCAGGATTGGTGACACGAGCTGCGCCATGAGCCCGTTGCATTATCTTGCCGGCGGACCGAAGCCGAGATCGCCGTCGGAGATTTGTTCGGCAACCCAATTCTTTGCCAATGGCTCGCGCATGTGACGGAACCGCAAGGAGAAATCCGGGCGGGCGTTGGCGTTCAGGTACGATTTGCGCACTCACCCAGGGGAAGCTGAAACTTACGCGCAGCCCAATCCTACGATTAGTCTAGAACGATCCTAGAGCATGATCCGGAAAAGTGTGTTGCGGTTTTCCGAAAAGATCATGCTCAAACAAGAAGATAGAGCGAGATGACGATTCGAAGAAAAGTCATCTCGCTCTGGTGTCGTCCCGTTACTCGCCGCTTCAATCGGCGCACCTGTTCGGCGCCAACGCCGCGCGAAGCCTGCGCGCAGCGCCGTCAGCACCCCATCCGCTCGGCAACGCCGCCGAAATCCATCGCCACGATGTCCCATGCGCCGGTGGCGTCGAAATCGTATTTCTGCAGCGGGCCATATTCGGTCGAGCGCGCGACAAAGGCGGTCTTCAATCCGAGTTTCTGCGCGGCCTTCAGGTCGTGATTATGCGCCGCCACCATCATCACCTGCTCCGGCTTCAGGCATAGCAGCTTCGCCGCGCCAAGATAGGTTTCGGGATCGGGCTTGTAATGCGCGAACAGTTCCGCCGACATGATGAGATCCCACGGCAGACCTGCGAACTTCGCCATGTTGGTCAGGAGCGCGACATTGCCGTTGGAGAGCGGCGAGATGATGTACTTCCGCTTCAACCGTTTCAGCCCCGCAACGCTGTCGGCCCACGGATGCAGCCGATGCCAGCCCATGGTGAGATGGTGCAGATCGGCCTCGTTCAGTCCGCTGATGCCAAGCTGCTCAACCAGCTTCTCCAGGGAGCGGCGATGCAGCACGTCGAGGATGACGTAGCCGCGCTCCGGGTGCTTGCGCACGTCATCCATCGATGCGGCGTAGACCGCGCGCCAGCCGTCGACCAGCGCGGTCCAGTCGGCTTCGATACCGCGCGTCTCGCCCCAGGTGGTGAAATCATTGATCAGACTGGTGCGCCAGTCGACGACGGTGCCGAACACGTCGAACACCAGGGCTTTCACCATCGAAAGATCAGACATGTTCACTCCCTTTTCTTGTTGTTGTCATTCCGGGGCGCGCAGAGCGCGAACCCGGAATCTCGCTCCACCAACTTCTGGATTCCGGGTTCGCGCGCGAGCATGCGCGCCCGGGAATGACGGTTGTTAAAGTATCTTCCGATATTGCATGAAACCCGAATTGTCCGCGACCTGATCGTAGAGAATGCGCGCCTGGGTGTTGGTAGTCTGGGTCAGCCAGTACACCCGGCTTGCGCCCGCTTCCCTAGCCCTCTGATAGACGGCCTCGATCAGCTTGCGCCCAAGCCCGAGCCCCCGCGCGCTTTCCGCAACGAAAAGATCCTGCAGATAGCAGTAGTTGCCGACGGTCCAGCTCGAGCGGTGAAACAGATAGTGCACGATGCCGGTGAGCTTGCCGTCGACATAGCCGCCGAGCAGGAACATGGGCTCATTGGGATCGTGAAAGCGCTGCCAGGCAACATCGCTTGCGCCGGGCGCGAGCGCCGCCTCGTAGAAGGCGAGGTAGCCGTTCCACAGCGGCTCCCAGGCCGCGCGCTCGTCCGCAGCCACAGGCCGAATGGCAGACTTGTCCGACATCAGAACAACGCTCTCAATCCAGGTGGAATTTCTCGAGCTGACGATGTTCGGCGCGGATGTAGCGCACCGTGCCGGTGACCGAGCGCATCACGACGGTCTCGGTCTCGATCACATCTCTCCTGAATTTGACGCCCGACAGCAGCGAGCCGGTGGTGACGCCGGTCGCGGCGAACAGGCAATCGCCTCGCGCCAGGTCCTCGATGCCGTAGATCATGCGGGGGTCGTTGACGCCCATCTTGTGGGCGCGCGCCCGCTTTTCCTCGGTGTCGAGAATGAGCCGGCACTGCATCTGCCCGCCGATGCAGCGCAGCGCCGCCGCCGCGAGCACCCCCTCGGGCGCGCCGCCGGTGCCGAGATACATGTCGACGCCGGTATTATCAGGATCGGCGCAATGAATGACGCCGGCGACGTCGCCATCGGTGATGAGCCGGACCGCGGCGCCGGTGGAGCGGACGCCATGGATGATGTCGGCATGGCGCGGGCGATCCAGCACCAGGACCGTGATCGCGGAGGCGTCGACACCCTTGGCTTTCGCGAGCCGGCGGACATTGTCGGCCGGCGACGCATCGAGCTCGACGACGCCCTTGGCGTAGCCCGGGCCGATCGCAAGCTTCTGCATGTAGACGTCGGGCGCGTGCAACAGCGTGCCGCCATCGGCCATCGCCATGGTCGCGATCGCACCGGGCATGTTCTTGGCGCACAGCGTGGTGCCTTCGAGCGGATCGACGGCGATGTCGACCTGGGGACCGGCGTTCAGGCCGACCTTCTCGCCAATGAAGAGCATCGGCGCCTCGTCGCGCTCGCCCTCGCCGATCACGACGGTGCCTTCGATCGGCAGCCGGTTGAGCTCGCGGCGCATCGCGTCGACCGCGGCCTGGTCGGCCGCCTTCTCGTTGCCGTGGCCGCGCAGCCGCGCCGCCGAAACCGCGGCACGCTCCGTCACACGAACAATCTCGAGGGTGAGAATGCGTTCGAGCAACAATTGCGGCGGAACGGAAATATGGGTCGACATCGGCGCACTCCTTGAACCTTGCTCGCACGGGCCGCCGGCCCGCCTATGATTACATGCCTTGCGCCCCCCTTGCGGGGTCGCGCGCGATCAATTCTTTTCGATCCGTATCACCTGCGGCCGGCCGCTGATGACCTTGTCGCGCTGCACCGCCTGCAGCGCGCGATGCACCGCATCCTCGTGGGTCGCATAGGTGATCAGGATCACCGGCACCGGCGCGCCCTTGCCGGTGGATGGCGCGACGCTGACCCCGTTGGGATGGCGCTGCACGATCGATTCGATGGAAATCTTCTGCTCGGCGAGGCGCGTTGCGATGGTCGCCGCAGTACCGGCGTGATCGCGCGCCATCAGGCGAATGTAGTAGCCGCCCTCGTGACGCTCCATCGGCGCCTTCGCGGTCTCCTGCAACCGCTCGACCGGACGTCCGAATGGCAGGGCGCGGATCCCGCGCGCCGCGTCGGCAATATCGGCGACCACGGCCGACGCGGTCGCAGCCCCACCCGCGCCGGGCCCGACCAGCGTGATCGGCGGAATGCCTTCGCCGTCGATGGTGACCGCGTTGGTCACGCCCATCACCTGCGCGATCGAGGAGGATTTCGGCACCATGGTCGGATGCACGCGTTGTTCGATGCCCTTGGCCGTTCGCACCGCAACCCCGAGCAGCTTGACGCGATAGCCGAGCTCGGCGGCGGCGCGCAGATCCTCGGGCGCGATGGAGGAAATGCCTTCGACATAGACCGCGCCCTGCGCGACCTTGGTGCCGAAGGCAAGGCTCGCCAGGATCGCAAGCTTCTGCGCGGTGTCGTGGCCGTCGACGTCGAACGACGGATCGGCCTCGGCATAACCGAGCCGCTGCGCGTCCTTCAAACATTCGGCGAACGACAATCCCTCCTGTTCCATCCGCGTCAGGATGTAGTTGCAGGTGCCGTTGAGGATGCCGTAGACGCGATCGATCGGGGTGCCCGCGAGCCCCTCGCGCAGCGTCTTGACGATGGGTATCGCCGCACCGACCGCAGCCTCGTAATTCAGGGCGCAGCCGTGCTGCTCGGCGGCCTTGGCGAGCCTGAGACCATGCTTGGCGATCAGCGCCTTGTTGGCGGTTACGACCGACTTGCCGGATTTCAGCGCCGTCTCGATCGCCGACAGCGCGGGCTCGCCTGCGCCTCCCATCAATTCGACAAAACAGTCGATTGTCGGATCGCCCGCGAGTTCCAGCGGCCCCTTCGCCCAGGTCACGCCGGAAAGGTCGACACCGCGCTTCTTCGCCTTCGAGCGCGCGGTCACCGCGGTGACGCGAATCGGGCGTCCACAGCGCGCCGACAGACTGCGGCCCTGGGCTTCGATCAGGCGAACGACTTCGGTGCCCACGGTGCCGAGCCCCGCAATGCCGACTTTCAGCGGTGCAACCATGGCGCAAAGACCTGCGGGAAAAGAGCATTCATAGGCACGATCTCATCCGAAAACCGTCTGTGTCCCCGGATCACGCCCGAGGACATGTTTTTCGGGATCATGCCTACCGCCGGTTGGCGAGAGGAACCACGTTGTGCAACGTTTCGATGCCGCTTTCAAGGAAGCGGCGTACGCCCCGGGCAGCTTGGCGGATACGCTGCTCGTTTTCCACCATGGCGATGCGGACATAACCCTCGCCATGCTCGCCGAAGGCGACGCCGGGCGACACCACGACGCCGGATTTCTCGACCATCAGGGTGGCGAACTGCATGCTGCCGACGCCCTGGAAGGCTTTGGGCAAAGGCGCCCACGCGAACATCGAGGCCTGCGGCGGCGGAATCTCCCACCCGGCCCGTCCGAACGACTCCACCAGCGTATCCCGCCGCTTGCGGTAGGTCTCCCGCATCTCGCGAATGCAGTCATCCGGCCCGTTCAGCGCCGCCGTGGCGGCAACCTGGATCGGCGTGAACGCGCCGTAATCGAGATAGGATTTCACCCGCGCCAGCGCCGCGATGATGCGTTCGTTGCCGACCGCAAATCCCATGCGCCAGCCGGCCATCGAAAACGTCTTCGACATCGAGGTGAATTCGACTGTGACGTCGATGGCGCCGGGCACCTGCAGCACCGAGGGCGGCGGGTTTTCGTCGTCGAAATAGACTTCCGCGTAGGCCAGATCCGACAGGATGAAGATCTCGTGCCGTTTCGCAAACGCCACGAGGTCGCGATAGAAATCCAAGTTTGCGACATAGGCGGTCGGATTGGAAGGGTAGCACACGACGAGCGCGAGCGGTTTTGGGATCGAATGGATGATGGCGCGCTCGACCGCCTCGAAAAATTGCGGCGTCGGCTCCGAGGGCACCGAGCGGATGACGCCGCCGGCCATCAGGAAGCCGAAGGCATGGATCGGGTAGCTCGGATTGGGACAGAGGATGACATCGCCGGGCGCGGTGATGGCCTGGGCGACATTGGCAAAGCCTTCCTTCGAGCCCAAGGTCGCAACGACCTGGGTTTCCGGGTTGAGCTTGACGCCAAAGCGCCGTTCATAATAGGCGGCCTGGGCCCTGCGCAGGCCGGTGATGCCGCGCGAGGCGGAATAGCGATCGGTCCGCGGCTTGCCCAGGGTCTCCTTCAGTTTCTCGATCACATGCGCGGGCGTCGGCAGGTCCGGGTTACCCATGCCGAGGTCGATGATGTCGGCGCCGGCATTCCGCGCGGCCGCCTTGGCCCGATTGACCTGTTCGAACACGTAGGGCGGCAGGCGGCGGATGCGGTAAAAATCTTCCATTGTTCCCTAAGCTCCGGCAACCGATCGAGGCAGAATCACCGGCACAAAGTGCCCGGAAGCCAGCTCGGGCTCCGTCCTAAAATCGCGCCAAATCAAGGATTTAGAGCGAATTCAGAAGGCAAAAAGGCCGTCTTTGCCCTGATTTGCGATTGAACGGGCCCCTTTTATCACGGTGGCCCGGGCGCGCTAGCCGTCACATCACAGCGCCGGGCGTCAGGTCACGCCCCGGCTGGCCTTCATTGTTCGGTCTTTGGCTCGGCCTTTGCCTCGGCTTTTGGTTTGGCTTTTGACTTGGTGCCCACCTTGGCCTCTGTTTTGGAATCGGGCTTGGCCTTGCCGTCCTTGGTCCCGGTGGCCATGGCAGCCGCCTGGTGTTCCCGGGCGGCTGCGAGCTCGGCCTCGATCTTGGCCCGTTCCGCCGGCGAGATGATCGCCTCCTCGCGATCGGGCGGCAGGTCGTGCACCGGCAGATAGGCGCCCGGCTCCTTCGGACGCTCGGGTGCGTCGGCCGGCGTTCCGACCGCGGGCAGATCGGCAATGGTCGTGGAGCAGCCGCCAAGCGCAAGTGCCGCAGTCAGCAGCGCCCCGAAGGCCAATGCTTTCCCTCGTCGATCCGTCGCCATCTGCCGCGGAAGTCCTTCATTACCGAATGTTCAGCTGTCCGAATATTGTCCGGTGTTGCGGCAACTCAAATCATTGTTGCGCGAAACGATTAAGAGCTGAACAGAAACTTGCGTACGACTTCAATATGACCGAAGCAAGGTACTTTGTCGCAGTGCAGCACAATCAGACGTAGATTAACACCCAGTCCGCAGATGTCGATCTGTCGCCGTGACGAAACTCAAATCACCCGTTAGTGTCCCACCATGAGCGACATCTCGACCGAAACCCAGCCTGCGAAGAAGTTCGATGCCGAAGCCTTTGCGCTCAATTTCGCGCGGGCGATGGAGAACAGCGGCAAGGCGCTGGCGGCCTATCTCAAGCCGCGCGAGAGCGGCGAAGTTGTGGACAAGCCGCCGAACGAACTTGCCGAAGTCGTCAAGACGCTCACCGCGGTGGCTGAATACTGGCTCTCGGACGACAATCGTTCGTCGGACCTGCAGACCAAGCTCGCCAAGGGTTATCTCGACCTCTGGGGCTCGGCCGCGCGCCGTCTCGCCGGCGAGGACGCGCCGCCGGCGATCTCGCCCTCGCCCCGGGACAAGCGCTTCGCCGATCCGGAGTGGAAATCCAACCAGTTCTTCGATTTCCTGATGCAGGCCTATCTGTTGACGACGCACTGGGCGCACGACCTCGTGCGCAATGCTGAAGGCCTGGATCCGCATACGCGCAAGAAGGCGGAATTCTACGTCAACCAGATCATCAACGCGATCGCGCCGTCGAATTTCGTCCTCACCAATCCCGAGGTGCTGCGCGAGACCATTGCGACGAGCGGCAACAATCTGGTTCGCGGCATGCAGATGCTGGCGGAGGACATCGAGGCCGGCCACGGCACGCTGAAGATCAGGCAGTCCGATCCGGCCAATCTCGCCGTCGGGGTCAACATGGCGACCACGCCGGGCAAGGTGATCTACCAGAACGAGCTGATGCAACTGATCCAGTATCAGCCATCCACCGAAACGGCGCTGCGCACGCCGCTTCTGATCGTGCCGCCCTGGATCAACAAGTTCTACATTCTCGATCTCAGGCCGGAAAAATCCTTCATCAAATGGTGCGTCGATCAGGGCCTCACGGTGTTCGTGATTTCCTGGGTCAATCCCGACAAGTCGTTGGGCGCGAAGACCTGGGAAGACTACATGAAGGAGGGCCCGCTGGCGGCGATGGACGTCATCGAACGGGTGACCGGCGAGATGAAGGTCCACACCATGGGCTATTGCGTCGGCGGCACGCTGCTGGCGACGACATTGGCCTGGCTTGCCGACAAACGACGCGTGCGCGCGACCTCGGCAACCTTGCTGGCAGCGCAGGTCGATTTCACCCATGCCGGCGATTTGCTCGTGTTCGTCGACGAAGGCCAGATCTCCTCGCTCGAACGCGACATGCAGGAATCCGGCGTGCTGGAAGGCAGCAGGATGGCGATGGCCTTCAACATGCTGCGATCCAACGACCTGATCTGGTCCTATGTCGTCTCCAACTATCTGAAGGGTCAGCCGCCGTCCGCCTTCGACCTGCTGCACTGGAATTCCGACGCCACGCGCATGCCGGCCGCGAACCATTCCTATTACTTGCGCAACTGCTATCTGGAGAACCGGCTGACCGCCGGCACCATGGTGCTGGAGAACACCCTGCTCGACCTCTCCAAGGTGAAGGTGCCGGTCTACAATCTGGCCACGCGCGAGGACCATATCGCGCCTGCCGATTCCGTGCTCCACGGCTCGCAGTTCTTCGGCGGCCCGGTGAAATACGTGCTCGCGGGATCAGGTCACATCGCCGGTGTCGTCAATCCGCCCGCGTTGGGCAAGTACCAGTTCTGGACCAACGACAACATCAAGGACATTTCGCTGTCGGACTGGATCAGGGGCGCGCAGGAACACAAGGGCTCGTGGTGGCCGCACTGGCGCCAATGGCTCGGCAGCCTCGATCCGGAACAGGTCCCGGCGCGCGCCGTCGGCACTGAAGCGCTGCCACCGATCGAGGATGCGCCCGGCAGCTACGTCAAGGTCCGCGCATAGCGCTATCGGCCGCACTTCGATATAAGTCCGGTCGTCCCGCAGTCTGCGGGACGCCCGTAATTCGGAGTTTTGAGGGGAAGACCGATGACGCGTGAATTGTTCTGGCTGACGCTGACGGTGATTCTGACCGGCCTGTTGTGGGTTCCCTACATCATCAATCGCAGCCAGGTGCGCGGGCTCACCGGCGCCATGGCCAATCCCTCCCGCACCGACAAGCCGCATGCGGCCTGGGCCACGCGGCTGATGTTCGCGCATGACAACGCGGTCGAGAACCTCGTGATCTTCGCGCCGCTGGTCCTGATCCTCAACGCCACGGACTATTCGACGAAATGGACCGCGCTCGCCTGTGCGGTGTATTTCTGGGCCCGCCTCGCCCACGTGATCGTCTACACGCTCGGCCTGCCGGTGTTCCGCACGCTGGCCTTCACCGTGGCTTTCCTGGCGCAGGCCGTGCTGGCGCTGGCGGTCTTCGGGGTGCTGTGATCGTCGTCTCGCGACAAACGCCAGATGCGTTTGCGCAGGGCTACGCCGTGCTCTTGCGGACGGTGAGATGCAGCAAGTTTGCGGGCGCCCCGTCGAAGCTCTTGATGACCTGACTGCTGTCGGACGCGAGCGAGAGCCACGGTCCCGCCGCGGCATAAGCCGACTGCAGCCACTGCACTGACGGATAATTGTAGTAGCGGCCGAGCTTGTCCCGGCCGTCGCCGTCCCCGAGCTTGAAGCTCGCGTAGAACACGCCCTCGGGCTTCAACGCGCGACGGATCCGAGCAAGGATTGCAGAAAGTTCGTCTCGCGGCACATGCAACAGGCAGGCGCTGGCCCAGACGCCGTCATACACCTCGAACTCGTCGAGTTCATGAAACAGCATCGCCTCGACCGGATGGCCGAGGCGGCGAGACGCGATGTCAGCCATCTCCGGTGAACCGTCGGTCGGGCGCACGGCAAAGCCCGCCGCAAGCATCTTCGCCGAATGATTGCCAGCACCGCAGCCGAGTTCGAGGATCGTCCCGCCCGGCGGCAACAGCCCCAGAAAGCCGCTCAGGCGCGTCGACGGTGCTTTCGCCCATTCGGCATAGGCCTGCGCGTTGCTGCGATAGAACCGGAGCGTTTCTTCATCCACGCAGGCACCTCTTCTCAGGGAAACAGCGCGATCTGCTGGAGTCCCGCCGTCTCGGGGAGGCCGAACATCAGGTTCATGTTCTGGATCGCCTGCCCCGCCGAGCCCTTCACCAGATTGTCGAGCACCGAAATCACGATGGCGCGGTTCTTGATGCGGTCGGGGATCACGCCGATCTGCACATGGTTCGATCCGCGCACGTTCTGCGTCTGCGGCAGCACGCCCGCCTTCGCGACATGCACGAAGGGCTCGTCGCGATAGGCCTGCTGCAGCGCCGCGCGCAGATCGTCAGGCGTGGCGCCGTTCAGCCTGACATAGCAGGTGCAGAGCTCGCCGCGCGCCATCGGAATCAGGTGCGGCGTAAAATTCACCGTGACCGCAGAGCCTGCGGCAACGCCGATTTCCTGTTCGATCTCCGGCGCGTGCCGGTGGGTGCCCACCGAATAGGGCGACAGCCCCTCGCCTGCTTCAGAGAACAGCGTGGTCTGCTTCAGGCCGCGCCCCGCGCCGGTGACCCCGGACTTGGCGTCGATGACGATATCGTCCACGTCGATCAATTTGGCTTTCACGAGCGGGACCAGGGCCAGAAGGACCGCGGTCGGATAGCAGCCCGGACAAGCCACGAGCCGCGCGGCCTTGATCCTGTCGCGATAGAACTCGGTCAGGCCATAAACGGCTTCGCCCTGAAGCGCGGGCGCCCGGTGTTCATGGCCATACCATTGCGCGTAGGTTGCCATGTCGCGGAGGCGGAAATCCGCCGACATGTCGAGGATCTTGATGGCCGGATTGGCCGCCAACACGGCCGCGATAAGCTCCTGCGTGGTGCCGTGCGGGAGCCCACAGAACACCGCATCGAGCTTGCTCCAGTCGACCTTTTCCCATTCGACCAGAAGCGGCAGGTCGAGCATGAAGAAGTGCGGAAACACATCGCTCATGACCTTGCCGGCATGGGTGTTGGCGGTGAGCGTCACGATCTCGGCATGCGGATGCCGCGCCAGCAGGCGCACCGCGTCCGCACCGGTGTAGCCGGAGGCACCCAGGACAGCGATTTTGGTCTTCGTGCTCATGGCATGTTCCTTTTCGCCCGGCGGCGAGAGCTGGAAAGCAAATCTGGCTGGCTTCAGCATTATGTATCGGCAAGGCCCAGCATCAGCCGTATGTTCTGGACCGCAGCCCCTGAGGCGCCCTTGCCGAGGTTGTCGAGACGCGCAACGAGAACCGCCTGCGGGTGTCTTGGGCTCGCAAAGACATAAAGCTCGAGCCTGTTGGTCTCGTTCAGCGCCTCGGGTTCGATGCGTCCGTCCTTTGCCGCAGCGCTGTCGAGCGGCATGACCGAGACATACGTGCTTGCGGCGTAACGCTTGGCCAACGCGGCGTGAAGGTCAGCCGCCGCGGGCTTGTCCGGAAGCGTGTCGAGATGCAGAGGCACCGACACCAGCATGCCCTGCCGGTAGTTGCCGACAGACGGAACAAAGATCGGGCGGCGCGCGAGTTTGGCGTAAAGCTGCGTCTCCGGCACGTGCTTGTGCTCGAAGCCGAGGCCATAGAGTTCGAAGGCCGGCGCCGTGCCGTTTTCGAAACTCTCGATCATGGACTTGCCGCCGCCCGAATAGCCGCTCACCGCATTGATGGCGATGGGATGGTCCTTGGGCACCAGCCCGGCATCCACGAGCGGCCGCAGCAGAGCGATCGCGCCCGTCGGATAGCAGCCTGGATTTGAGACTTTCCGCGCCGAGCGGATCTTGTCGGCCTGATCGGCTGCGAGTTCCGGAAAACCGTAGGTCCAGTCGCTGGCGACCCTATGGGCCGTCGATGCGTCCAACACCTTGGGTGCTGCGGCGCCCATGCTGTCAATCAGCGCAACGGTTTCGCGCGCGGCGTCATCCGGCAGGCAGAGGATGACAAGCTCCACCTCCTCCATCAGCGCCCGCTTGGCCTGCGCATCCTTGCGTTTGTCGTCGGCAATGCTCTTGAGCATGACGTCGTTCTGCAGGCCAAGGCGTTCGCGAATGCCGAGGCCCGTCGTTCCCGACGCACCATCGACAAACACGGCGGGCCGCACGGAGACGCCTGTGGTCAGGGGCTGGCCTTTCGGCGGCCTGGTATCGGAGAGGGTCATGCCATGTTCCTTTCAACCGCTTTGTCGTTCTCTGTCGTTTCTTTTGCGAAGGCCTGCGGTCGCGTCTTGCGCATGAGACCTGCGATCCGTTGCGCACTGGTGTCAGCTTGCGCGCCGAGCGCATTGGCGACGGCCGCGTAGTCGGCCTCCGACTTGGTCTGGTTGAGCTTGAAACTGCCCTCGACCTCCTCGACCGTCATGACGAGCCCCACGATCGCCTTCTTCAGCGCCTCCAGCCGGCCGGCCGTGACTTTCGCCGATGTCCAGGGCGGTTTCGGCGCCAGCCAGTCTTCAAACTTGGCACTGAGCGCATCGATTTGTGCCGCGAGTTCGTTGTCGGACAGTTTCCGTACCGTCCCGGTCAGATGCACGACCTGATAAAGCCAGGTCGGGACCTGATCGGGCGACACATACCAATCGGGGGAAACATAAGCGTCCGCACCGTTTACCGCCAACAGCCAGGACCTTCGTCCATCCGCGAAATTCACCAAAGGATTGCCGCGTGCGACGTGAAACGCGGCGAGCGGCGTGCCGTCGTCGGCCGCGGTCAAAATGAAGGGCAGCGACGAGGCTATCGGCTTGTTGCCATCCCACGCGCAGACCAGCCCGAATCCGCGTTCATGCGCGAAGGCAAGGCTGGCAGTGCGATCGGGCTTGAACAGTGGCGGGGCGTACATGTCTAAATCCCGGTTGACGTAAGAGCCGCCGGGATCAGATCACGCGTTCGCTGGGAAGGACGCCGCGGACCGTATCCGGCGGCAGAGGCGATGATCTCAAACGCAGACGACCGCCCATGCCGCGAATGTGCGGCGGCGGACGATGAGGATGGTCGCGGCGTTGATCATGCGCGCGGCTATAAGGCCGCGTCCGGCTTTCGTCAAGGCGGTGCGAATCAGTCGTGGGCCGTACGCACCCGACCTGACAGACGCACACCGGCAGGCGGACCTGTTGGTGCAAACTTCGAGACTCATTCGGTAACTCGCTACTTGCACAACCGTCCCGGTTGTATCCCCTGGAGCACAGCTACACGGAATAGTAGAATCTCGTTGGACATTCGCTTGCCCGCGGAAATGCCTCGCCTAAAGCTGATGCTGGGAATTTTTGATGTTTTTTGATCAATCGGGCATTGGCGGGGGCGATCTGTGTTTCATTCGATCTCACGGGCGGGTTTGGGGCAGCGCGCGAATTTTTCAACCTGGACAAGGCTGAGGGCAGTTCAAAGAGGTGCCGCGCTGGCGCCGATGCTGCTGCTGCCCTTGGCGGCGGCCAACGCGACCCCGCTCACCCCGAGTGCCGGATGCGTCCCCGCGCCCTACAGCACGGGAGACCTGACCTGCACCAATGCGGGCACCGTCAACGTCACCGGCGCCGACGGCATCGACGCGCCCGCCAACCATGGCAACGCAACCACCACCAATACCGGGACTGTCAATGTCAGCGGTGGCAACGTCGGGATTCGGACCACCACCGACATCGGCAACGCAACCACGTCCAATCAGGGCACCGTCAATATCAGTGGAAATTCTGTCACCGGCATCCTGACGCAGGTCACGACCACCGGCAACGCAACGACCACCAATAGTGGCAACGTCAACGTCAACGGGACGGCCTTGCTCGTCCAGCCCGGTGACACTCCGGGGGACAATGTTCCGACCTTGTTTGGAAGCATCGGCGGCAGGACCGGCATCAGCACCCAGAGCTTCAGCGGCAGCGCAACAACCAACAACGACGGCAACGTCAACCTCACCAGTTTTGGCAGCGGCATCGGCATCAACACGACGGCGGTGGTGCTCGCCACGCAGCCGGGGGTCGCCGCCACCATCCCCATCGGCGGCAACGCTACCACGACCAACTCCGGAAACGTCGTTGTCAACACCACCGCGCTTCCTCCCGGGACGCAGCCTGCGGATTCGTTCGGAGTCGCCTTGGGCGCGACCGGGATCCTGACATCGGCAAGCTTCGGCAATGCCACCACCGTCAACAACGGAACTGTCAGCGTCACCGGCTTCAACGCCACCGGCATCAACACGACGGCAGGCACCGGCAATGCCACCACGATCAACGCCGGCAGCGTCAATGTGGTCGGCACCACCGGCAGTATTCCAACGGCCTGCACCGGAAGCTGTGGCAGCTCCACCGGTATCGCGACCAGCGCGACGATCGGCAACGCCGTGCTGATCAATTCGGGCACCATCAATGTCAGTGGCCCGAACAGCGTCGGTGTTTCCATGAGTTCGTCCGGCGCCAGCCTGGTGGTCAATTCCGGTACCATCAATGCCGCCGGCGGCACCGCCATCCAGTTCTTGAATCCGCAAGATCCGGCCACGCTGACGCTGCTGCAGGGTTCGTTCATCATCGGCGCCATCAACATGATCGGCCCGGGCGACAGCGTCAACGTCAATACCGGCAACCAGAACCTCAGCTTCAACACGCTTGCGGGCGTCACCGTCACCGGCAACGTGCCGTTCGTGGTTTCCGGCAATCGTATCGTCTCGATCGATCCGACCGGCTTTGCGGCGACCGACCGCGCCTTGATGGACTTCACCCGCGCGGTGTCGGGCATGCTCGGCAGCCGCGCCAGCGATGCTGCGGCAAGCGGCGGCGCGCTCGGCTTTGCCGCCTATGACGATTCGGCTTCGCGGTTCGACGACGTCTTCGCGCAAGCGATCGGCTATGCCAAAGCCCCCGACAACGCGGTGGTGTTCAAGAATCCGACGCTGACCACGCCTGACGGCACCACGGTCTGGGCCAAGGGCTTCTACGGCCAGCGCACGCAACAGGCCGACGGACCGGTGTTGCGCAACGTCAGCACCTTCTATGGCGGGGCCATCGGCGTCGACAGGCTGATTCAACCGGATTTGCGGCTCGGCGGCCTCATTGGCGGCGGTGCGATCAAGACCACGTTCGACTTCAATTCCGGCAACGCCGCGAGCGATATCGTATTCACCGGCGTCTATGGCCGGAAGGATTTTGGTCGGGCATTTATCGACTTTGCGCTGCTTGGCGGCCACACCGCCAATACCACCTCGCGCACCATCAACAACAATGTGTTGGCCAACGGGCTCGAGATCGCAACGGCGAGCTTCGGCGGCTGGTTTTTCAGCCCCGAGATTGCGGCAGGCTATCGCTATGATGTCGCGCCGGGCTGGACCCTGACTCCGACGGCGCGGCTGCGCTATCTCGCCGCGACCTATGACGGCTTTACCGAGACCGGATCGACTGCGAACCTCACCGCCGCTGACCGCACGCTGCAGAGCGCCGAGGAGCGCGCCGACCTGACGCTGACACACATCGTGCTGCTGGGTGCCGGCCGGCTTCAGCTCGGTGTCACCGCGGGCGCAGTCGGGCAGCAGCGCGTCGGCGCCGGCACCGTCAACGCCATCCTGCTCGGCCAGGCGCTGGCGTTCGCCACGCCTGGCAAGTCGAGCATCAGCGGCGGCTATGCCGGCGCCTCGCTCGACTGGCGCATGCGGAACGGCTTGTCCCTGTTTGCGGCAGCCGAATACACCGCAATGACGGACGCCAGCAACACCGTCACCGGCAAGGCCGGCCTGCGCTACGGTTTCTGAACCGAGTGCGCCAAGTCACCGGATTCCACGGCGCCGGCACGACCCGATAGCCGTCGCCATCCTTTGTCGATGTTCACAGCCTGCTGAGCAATCCGATGTGGCGGAATAGAATCCCCCAGAAGGAATCTCCAGCAGTCAGTCCCTCCAAACGGGCTCGGGCTTGCGCATTGCCGCGATCGGACGCCCTGCCATACCACTTGATGGCCTCTTGCGTATCCTTGGGAACGCCCGTGCCGCTCTCGTAGGCCCAGCCCAGATTATATTGAGCATCGCTGTCGTTCTGTTCGGCGGCCTTCCGAAGCAGGACAATCCCCTTGGCTTGGTCCAGCGGCACACCCTGCCCTTTGACGTAGAGCAATCCGAGATTGAGTTGCGCCCAGGTCGAGCCTTGATCGGCCGCCTTCGAAAACCAATTCGCAGCCTGCTGAAAGTCCTGGGCAACCCCGCGGCCATCTCGATACAAACTCGCCAGGCGAGCCTCGCTGTAGTCATTGCCCTGCTCGGCCGCCTTGGCGTACCATTGCGCTGCGACCTTTTCGTCGCGCGCGGCGCCAAGCCCCGTCTCGTACAGATAGCCCAGGTGCGATTGGCTGTAGGGATCGCTCTGTTCCGCCGCCTTAAGGAACCAGCGGATGGCCTCGGCGTAATTGCGCTCAACTCCGCGACCGCTCTCGTACATGCTGCCCACATACGATTGAGCCCTGGCGCTGCCGCTCTCGGCGAACGGTTTGAGCCGCGCCATCGCGAGCTTGTATTTCTGTCCCAGAAACGCGTTTACACCTTCGTTAAAGTCGGCGCTGACCTCCGCGAGCTGAGGAGCCGATTTCGGCGTCAGGCCAACCGGCCCGTACTTGAACTTGCTGAACTGGTCCAAGCCTGTCTTGATCTCTGCGGCGAATTCCGCCGGACAAACCGCCGCGTCGAAACTCAGCCGGACGACAGCGCTGGAACGCATTGTCCGGCCATCGAGCACGGCGGTCCCACTTACCTCGATGCGACCGCTCGCGGCGCCATATGTCGTGCTGCCGCTGAAGCTTCTTTCATAGGCGATCGACGCCGGCTTTTCGTAGAAATTGATTCCCTCGGGCACAGTGAGCGAGCCGGTCTCCCGGTATTCCAGCGAGCGGCAAGGAAATGGGCGGTCGGTTGTACCGCCGCTACTCAACAGCAACAGCGAGGGCCGCGGGTCGGTCAAGGGCAACATCCTGACGCTCTCCGGTCCATCGAGCCCGACAGGCTTGCTGATCTGAAACGTGGCGGTGATGGCGTAACTGTCGGACAGCTCGCGCGGGTTCGGGAAGCTGTAGTCGCCGCCACCCCTCAGCCCCGCTTGTTCAATCAGCTTTTGGGCCGCGTTCGGCCGGTCCACTGTTTCCAACCCTTGCGCGACCGAGCGCCCTATCACCGCACCCAGCCCGATTCCTGACAAGACCGAACGGGCACGGCGCGTGCCGTCACCGAGCAGCGTGTACTCGGTATCCGCCGCCAGCACGAAGTGATCCGGCTTCGCCACCGGGATGCGGGCGACTGTGCCTTTATCGATATTGAGCGCCGGCTTGCCGCCGAGGCTTGGTGGCAAGGCGCCGAACGCAAACAGCGATCCCGTCGGATCAAGATACCGATCGATCTCCGGCACATAAACGATGGCGTGGTTGAAATTCGGGGTAGCAACCTCGGTCAGCGTGTATTGCGCGCCGGCATTCACCGCGACGAGGTTGGCTTCTATCCCTTGCGCGGCCAGCAGGGCTTTGAGGATCGTCGCATGCGCCTTGCAATCGCCGTAGCGCGATGCAAGCACCGCCGATGCCGGCTGCGAAGTCCAGCCGCCGTCCTCGAATCCGATCCCGACATAGCGAATATTCCGTGCCACCCAGTTGTAGGTTCGCTCGATCTTGACGCGCGTATCGGTGGCATCGCCGACAATCCCGATCGAGAGCTTCCGCAAATTCTCGTCGGGCTGGGCCATGGGGGCGTTACGGTCATGCAGCATGGCAGCGAAAGCGGAATAATCGGCGAAGGTGCTGACTTCAAAACGCTTGGCATCGTCGAATGAACCGGCATCGATCAGGCGACGCTCGGGCGTCACCTGCCTGAAGCGCACATGATGAACGATCCGGTCGCCCAAACGCTCCTCGCTGTGCTCGACGTTCCGTAGCGCGATGTGCAACGGCTTCGAGGCCGGTCCGTCGAGCGTAAGCTCGATCAACTCGGGCGGCTGGTCCGCCGGCTGGCTCCAATAGCGCGCAAACTCTCCAGCGAACTCAGGCCGCTTTGCTTTGTAGATGAGCCGTCCCTTGACCTTGTCGCCAGGGGCGACATGGGGATAGGCGATGATCCGCTGGCGCTGCTCATCGAAATAGGGCGAGGAGGCATCCGCCGATGCAGGCTGGTCGCGGATGGCGCGTTCATCAACCGCGACGATGCTGCCGTCGGCTTTGATGGTCGCCAGACCGCTGGAGCTTAGTTCGTTGAAATAGCTGTTATAGGCGACCGTTTGCTGTGAGATCGCCTCGGCACCTTTGTCATCGAGCGCCTGGATCTCGAAATCGAAAACGACCGTGCTTAGTCCCTGTTCATCGAATGTCACGTTGTAGCGGCTGAGCGTTCGCCGCCAGCCCGGATCAACCCAGTTGGCGTCCGCGGCATTGACGGCAACAAAGGCCGACGAGATCAGCAACATCAACAGGGCAGAATAGATTCGTCCCATCATGCCGAGAGCGCCATGGCTGACCGTTACATCCCACTCAGCTAAACAGCAGGATGTTACCGCCACTTTTCCGCGATTGAGAGAGTTTTATCTTCTATCAGAGGGCGCAATCGCCTGGATGCGCCTTGCCGCGCGGCGCGCTTTGCCGTCACGAGATCTGGCGTCGCGCCTCAAACCGTGCGCCAGAGCCATTCCAGGATTTGCGCGATCACGTCGCCGAACAGCAACAGCGCCGCAGCCCACACCAGGGCAGACACGAAATTGGCGATCTGGAACTGCCAGTACGACATTTCGAAAATGCCCGCGGCAAGCGGCACCGAGGCGCGCAACGGTCCGAAGAACCGGCCGATGAAAATGCTCGGCACCCCCCACTTTCTCACAAACGCCTCGCCGCGCGGCAAAATCTCCGGATAGCGCGACAGCGGCCACATCTGGGCGACGTGTTCCTTGTACTTATAGCCGAACCAGTAAGAGACCCAATCACCCAGCGCCGCACCGATCCCGCCCGCGATGCAGAGCGGCCAGAAATTCAAGCCGCTGGCGCCGATCAGCGCACCGATGGCGACGAGCGCACCCCAGGCCGGGATCAGCAGCGAAATGAACGCAAGCGATTCGCCAAACGCCAGCAAGAGCACGATCGGGGCCGCCCATGCCTGATGATCGCGCACAAAATCGGCCGTGGCGTGGGCAAAATCTTCCATATCTCAAAACGCCTCCGCCGGCCATCTGCCCATCTGAGGCGTTGAACCTTGCGCCGGTTTCAATGCCTCAGATCAGGTAAGCCAGCCCCGTAGGCGACATCAAGTCACAAACACGGGGGACAGCGCGCGAGCGTGAGCACTCCCGAGTGGTCTTTTGGCCCGCCAAAAGCCTCCACCAAACAAGACAAGCAAAGACGGAATGATCGGATCGTCAATGACCGGATCGTTGATGACCGGATCGTTGATGATGTGCCTGGGCATTGTGGTGTTGCTGGTCGGGGTGCTCGCCGGCATCGTGATGGGCATCCCGCAAGACGTCATGCTCGCGCCGGCGTTACTCAGCTTTGCGGCGGTGGTTGCGGTTTTGCCGGTCGCTGCCTCGCCGCGCGCGGCGACGCCGGTGCGAGCGGTTGCAGGGTCACGTTAACCGGATTCGGCTTGTGATCCTGTGCGGCGCCAGTGTAGGCGTCGACGCCCATCCCGACCAGCCCGCCGACCAGAACATGTCAGTAGCGCGTGATCTGTCGCCTGTTTGTAGCTCGTGAAGTGTCGTGTTTTTGGTGCCCTAGAACAAAGGGGGCACGATGGGCACGGCATCCATTCACGAGGGTGTACGACGGATGCGGTTTTCGGATTTGCTGGATCGGACGGAGGCGAAGGAACTGACGCAGGCGGCAGCGGCTGAGCTTCTCGGGATCAACGTGCGGACGTTTCAACGTTGGGCGGAACGCTACGAAGCGGAGGGCGATGACGGGCTTGTCGACCTACGTATGGGTCGGCGGTCGCCGAGGCGTGCGCCGGAGGAAGAGCTGGAGCGGATGCTGGGGCTGTTCCGCGACAAGTATGCGGACTTCACGGTGAAGCACTTCCACGAGCAGCTGCAAAAGCGGCATGGCTATGTGCTGGGCTATACGGTGACGAAGCTCGCCTTGCACGCGGCGGGCTTGGTGCGGAAGGCGCCAAAGCGTTCGGCGCACCGCAAGAAGCGCCCACGCCGGCCGCTGCCGGGCATGCTGCTGCATCAGGACGGCTCGCGCCACGGCTGGATCGAAGGCCTGCCCGCGATGGACCTGATCGTGACGATGGACGATGCGACGAGTGAGATCTATTCGATGCTGCTGGTCGAGGAAGAAGGCACGGCGTCGACGTTCCAGGCCCTGGGCGAGGTGATTGGCGAGCATGGCCTGTTCTGCGCGCTCTACACCGATCGGGGCAGCCATTACTTCCATACCCCGAAGGCCGGCGAGAAGGTCTCGAAGGCGCAACAAACGCAGGTGGGACGGGCCTTATCGCATCTTGGGATCGAGCACATCGCGGCCTATTCGCCGCAGGCGCGCGGGCGCTCCGAGCGGATGTTCGGCACGCTGCAGGGCCGGCTGCCGAAGGACCTGCGACTGGCCGGGATCAGGACGGTCGAAGCCGCCAACGCATGGCTGAAGGCGCATTACATCGCCGAGCATAACGCCGCATTTGCGATCAAGGCCGAACAGCCAGGCACGGCGTTCGTTGCCGACCGTCACGAGGCTTGGCGCGAGGCGCTGTGCGTGATCGAAGAGCGAACCGTCGCCAACGACAATACCGTCGCATGGAGCGGTCGGCGGCTGCAGTTGCCGCAGAGCCGGCTCAGGCCCCACTTCGTCAAGGCCTTGGTGCGGGTGCACGCGTATCCCGATGGCACCGTGAGCGTGTTCCTTGGTCCGCATCGATTGGCGACGTTTGCTACCGATGGACAGCAGATCAGCCCCGACCCACCTCAGCCTGGCAGCGTGCTCGGAGCCGTCAAGGACAAGCCCTTGCGGGCGCGCAAGCGCGCGTCCTTGACCGCTCCTGCGCGCGCCGCCGTCGAGATAGCGCGGGTCGGGGCGGAGAAACGGGCTTCAAGTCGAACAAAGAAACCGACCCGGAGGGCTGACCAAACCGCAATATCCGTGGCATGACTAAATCGGAGGAGCCGTCCACGCCTTCCGGCTCATCCGAAACTCAACAACGAAGGCGACAGATCACGAGCTACAAAAGTACGACATCTTCACCCGCTACGGACAG